>JAABUZ0100001665.1_pt1 | contig 40928 bp, 44 predicted proteins | sample 5562091 | NCBI WGS metagenome assembly JAABUZ01 (sample SAMN12813069, study PRJNA571459) | rock metagenome | isolation source: Antarctica rocks | place: Antarctica: Victoria Land, Linnaeus Terrace sud | collected 2015-12-21
AGAGCGCATGATGCGCAAGAATCGCAGTCGCAAAGCACGCTTACCCCAGAAGGGACCGCAGCGAGCCAATCGTGTCACCAAAGATGTGCCGATGGGACGCATTGACTGGCAAACGCAGGACCCAGGCGCTCGTAAAAGTGCACGATGTCTTCGGCTGATAGGCCCAGCCCCAGTCCCAGGGCAATAATGCCACCGGTCGAGGTGCCAGCGATCAGGTCAAAGTAGTGGGTAATACTCTCGCCCAACGCTTCTTCTAGCTGCGCCAGGAAAGCAGCAGGGACGACGCCCTTGATGCCACCGCCGTCAATAGAGAGGATTCGTTTCATGCCGATACCTCTGTAGGGAAAAAGTCCTGGCCAAGGAGAAGCTGCCAGGTCTGGACCGCCATCGCTTTGTCTGGCACACGACACGCAGCTTGAGCGAGTAAATCGAAGAACACCACCCAATCGTGGAAGGTCTTCCAACACTCCCAGTTCCATTCAGTGTCACTGAAAAGGCTTCGCTCCCCGCACGGCGTCATGATGGCACTCTTATACCATGTCTCTGCAGACCTGCCCGCTATCACATGGAGTATTGTCGCGATAAAGGTCGCTGCACTGCCTCGAAACAGATGGTTCGGCAAGGAATACACGAGGCATTCGAGATGGAAGGAGACCACATCGAGCTTATGGTATGAGCGGAGGTGCTTCAGGACCTTGATGGCAGGGATGAAGTTGCCACCCGTTTTCGCCTGCGCATTCTTTTCCGATAAGTGCTGCTGATGACGACGGGCGTATCCGTTTTCCCAACAACCTGCTTTAGGACGATAGAGGAGAAATGGCTCATCATCAGCGCCGGAGCGCCACGGCCTATACACTACCGGGAGGATTTCGATCTTGATGCCGAGGTCCACCTTGATGCACATGCTGGCGCTCTCGTAGCGAACCTTGTCCTTGTAGCGCGGATCGGCGCGGAGTGGAGCAGCGATGGTCTCAAAAAGTTCGTCTCGCCTCCAACGTTGCTCCCTCCATAGTGCTACTGAGAGAGAAGGGAGAGAGCAGCGGGCAACGATGTCAATATCATTAATGGTATAGATAGCAGTCTGCTGCCTGTAGGAGCCCTGCAGAAAGCATTTTGGAGAGAATTTGGCGGCTAGCCCCGATGCATCCTCGATCAAACGAATAATGGACTGGTTCTCACTGGCTGCGCGCTGCTCAAACGAAGAGCCAGGATTCAACTGTCCGAAGAAGGAGTCGAAGTGCTTACCAAGCGCAAGAATAGGCATAATGTAGCCACTCCCATGTGTGACCTTACCATGAAGGCCAAAATCTGTATAGAGAAGTCGTCAAAACGGCTCTAGACTATGAGCCAAAAATATGAATGCTCAACGATAAAACAATCTGCTTTACCGGACCGCTGAGGAACAACAGAAGGCAAAACAAGGATAAGGCTTCTTCTTTCCGCCCTTTCGCCTCTGCAAGCAGCTTGAGCGCAGGAGCATGCGTGCGCTTTTAGAGGACCGGGTAATCCTTCCCGTTTCCCGATCCTCGGCTTGAGCCACTTCCCAAGTCGTTTTATTTGCTTATCGTTGTTCTTGGTTTTGTTGTTCCTCAGAAGCCTTTCTCTGCCTCATCACCATAATTCGCCCCCCTTTGCTCGCACTGCATCTTCTACCAACTCGGTGACCTTCACGAGAAATTCATCATCATCATTGATCTCACCAGCTACAGGAACGGCCAGGTTATAAATCATCTCAATATCATTCGCACGCTCTTTTGCCGATCCCGTTCCCCAACGGGTGTACGCCGTTTCCCACTTCAACAGCTGATCCCGAATCAGCCGTTTTCGGGCAAGCGTGTGAAGCCGCGTATAGATGTCGCGAGCGATACTATCAATAGCAGCTTGTTGTATTTCTTCTGATCCGTCAGCAGGCTCCCATTTCTGGGGTTTCATCAGAAATGCTCTGATCTGCTCACTAAGTTCCCGAATTAGGTCCGCTACAGGTCTGAGGGTATCATACTCATCCAAGCCTAACCGTGCTGGTCGTCGCGAGAGGGCTTTGATCCTGGTCCAGTGTTCAGGGTACCTGCTTGATTGCACAGTGAGACCAAGACGACCCCGCCACGCCTCATGAAAGGATTTCACCGCTCGCTGAATAATGAGGAAGAAGCGCCTCGGCCACCTGCGCCACGTAATCCACCACTTTGGAGAGTAGTAGCACTGTCCCACTGGGATGCACGCTGCGCAGCGTCCCACCTGGTGCAAAACTCATCACCAGAAAGGGCGTGCCTGCCTGCACATCATAGTCCAGCACACGCACAATGTGCGGATGCTCCAGGCGGGCAATGAGCTGCGCTTCCTGGCGGAAGGCCTCGCTGTCCTCGGGCGAGAAGGACAGGTGGAGGAACTTGAGGGCGGCCAGCGTCCCCAGGTGAACATGCTCCCCCAGGTAGACGGTGGCAAACCCTCCTTCCCCAAGCACGCGTAGCAGACGATACGTGCCCAATTGCTGACCAATGCGCTGACTCATGCGTCCCTTCTGATCCAGGCAGCAGGCCGCACGCCCACTCCATTTCTTTCAGGTATCGTGGTCGAGAGAGACAGGGTGGGCCGGACACCGGAGCGAAGCGCCCGGGCGGTGAGTAAAGAGGAGCGGAGAGCGGGCATGATGTCACCTCCCATCCTGCTTGCGGGAAGGGTGCTTGCGGAAGCCTCTGCGTCGATCCTCTCGCGGTCCCGGCATGCGGGTGGGCAGGTGATCCCCAGGGCTGTACTTGCGCTTCTGGGCCTGCCTGGTCTCATCGTTCATGTGCATATAATTCAGCACGGTGGCAAGATCCTCGTGCCCCAATAGTTCTTGCAACGAGAAGGGATCATTGCCCAGGATGAGGTAACGGACCGCGAAGGTATGGCGGAAGATGTGCGGACTGATGCGCTTGTCGGTGATCCCCGCGCGTTGCCGCACCCGCTTGACAAGCAAACTCACCCCATTTTTCGTCAGTGGCAGACGTGTTTCGGAGAGAAAGAGGTGATCTTCTCCGGCGCTGCCCCACTGCACTAACTCCTCCTCATCTGGCCGATGGCGATCCAGGTAATAGAGCAGGTTGCGCAGGCAGTTGTTGCCCAGGGCAATGCGCCGTTCCTTGGCCCCCTTGCCCTTGACGATAATGGTGCCATGCTTGCGGTCAAAGTCCTCCAGGCGCAGATTACATAACTCGGCCAGGCGAATATCGGTATCATAGAGCAGCCAGAAAATGGCACGATTGCGAGCTGCCGCGCGGTCGGCCAGCGGTCCCATTTCTCCCGGAGGCGTGCAAGCCTGCAAGATCCGTTCAAATTCTTCCGGCTCAATAATGCGAATAAGCGGCCTGCCGACTTTGGGCAGGGACAGCTTGTCAAAGGGGCTGCGTTCAAGGATCTCGCGCCGCACCAGCCAGTGCAGGAAAGCCCGTGCCGAGCGCGCGTAGGTCTGGACCGTGCGCTCGGCTCTGGGTTTACCGTGACTGCCGGGAGTCTTGCGCAGGGAGGCAAACCAGGCGGAGAGGTCGGCCGCATCGACTTCGCCCACCAGCGTGACGCCCCGTTCTTGCTCCAGGAAGGTGCGTAAGAGCCCGAGCGCGGTCTGGTGCCATTGCAGGGTTTTCGGGCTATGATTGCTGCCCTCGTGATCGGCCAGGTAGTCCTCGATGGCGCGCTCCACGGTCGTCTGTGCGCGACGTTTGGTCAGCAGGTCGCGCTGTCCCTGCTTCCCGTTCGCGCGCTTCGTCTTCGAGGTTTTCTCAGCGGTGCGTCGCCGCTCTGCTGCTTGTGCGTTCAGTTTCGCTCGCTGTGCAGCCGCGCGGGCCTCTGTCACCTGTTTCGACGGTTGTTTGGATTGCTCGGATACCATTGGTTTCTCTCCTTACCTTATGACTCAGCAGGAGACAGGCAGGCGTGGTGAGCGACGAGGCAGATGGTCGCACACGCACCGAGGCAGATAGTCGCTGCACGCATTTGTGCAGACAACAAAACCGCCTGCTCTGGTCTCCATCACTGCCTGCTTGTCTTCAAACAGCGTATGAAGCTCTCCCAGAGAGACGGTTGTTTACGTGGAGCGGGAGACGGGGCTCGAACCCGCGACAGCCTGCTTGGAAGGCAGATGGTCACAGGATCGCCGCCAGCTTCCTACAAAATGGCTCTGGGAGTGCATTCATACACTTCAACTGTGATCCACGCACATCTGAGGCAGATAGTCGCCCGCATTTTGAGGCAGATGGTTATGGATCTGTGTACAGGAAAAAGTATACTTCCCGTCTTCTCCGAATATAAGAGAGGCAGATAGTCAACCACCCAAGGACGCAGCTCTCACCTTATACCATGCTCTCTGACATCTCTTGGAAATCTTTACAATGGCAGAGTGAAGATCATCAGAGAGAGTACAGAGGCACATTCGATGTAGGAGAGCTGGTATGATCAGGGTTGTTTGAGACCGACCTCAACGAGAGCCCGTTCCAGCAGGTCTCGCACTCCTAGCATATCCGCCCATTGACCGAGGTAGCTAAGATTAAGCGCTGCTCCTTGCCGCTTCATGATCCCCAGAATATCAATTCCACCTTCAGCATGATGTTCAGGTGGATGACATTGTAGGGCAGACCGCGTCGAACGGCGTCTTTCCAGGCTTGTTCGTCGAGATAATAGTCGCTCTGGAGCGCCTGCGTGAGGGGGCGCACCTGGTTGTGCTGAATATCGGCGATCAGATCAACGTCCTGAGTACGCCGGGCCATGCCGTGGAGCGAACTGGAAACGGAGCCACCAATGTAGTACGCGATGCCAAGCTGATCGAACGCTTCGACGAGTGGAGTGAGCGCCTCAATGACATCGTGATACATGGATATCGGCAGTCTGTTCCTTTCTCTATTCCACTTCTCGTTATTCTTGCGAACTTGAGCTTGCCCCAGATTGTGAGAACGTAGGAGCACTCCTCCTCTGATCACGTGTGCATAGGTGATGTCTCCATCGAGCCAACCAGAACTCCACAGATACGATCCACCTTGACTTCAGTGACCGAGGCATTGTCCCGGTAAAATCGCCGCCAGGCATTGAGGTCGACCTTGAGCAGGTGACAGAGGACCACCTGGATGTAAATTGCGGTTGTCAAGTAGGCAGAATTCCGGTCTAAAATCCGACATCAGGCTGCCACTTTTCCATCACTTGTAGTGACGGAAGGATCAGGTTTCGCCATGAGAGTGACCGGCTCTTTGCCGCGCAGGCGATAAGAAGTCCCCCTTAAGTAAAAGACCTCCCCCTGATGCAACAAGCGATCAATAATAGCCATCATCAGAGCCGTGTCCCCAATGAGCTCGCCCCAGTTGGCCAGGCTCTTGTTCGAGGTAATGATGGTAGCCCCTTTCTGATAGCGCCCAGCAATAATTTCGGAGAGCACTGGACCCCCCTGCGGCTCCAGAGCGAGATAGCCAAACTCATCGAGAATGAGCGCATCGCAGGTGATCAGCGGCTCAATAATTTTCGCCACTTGGGTGCGTGAAGCCGCCTCCAGAATGGCATTGGCGAGTTGTTGGGCTACCACAAAGCGAACCGTGTATCCCAATTGCACCATTTTGGTTCCTAACGCAATCGACAGATGCGTTTTCCCGAGTCCGCTGGCTCCAATGAGCAGGAGCGAAGAAGCGGACGTGACGAAGCTGCTATCGAAGTACCGCAGGATGACCGGACGTTTGAGTTCTGGCCGGGCGGAAAAATCAAACTGTTCAATGGTGGCGGCGTAAGGAAATCCCGCCTGTTTCATTTTGCGCCGCAGCACGTTCTCCTGCCGAGCCAGGAGTTCTTCGGTGAGAAGTTGTTCAAAGCATTCGGCATAGCCCAGATTACTCTGTGCCGCCTGGTCAATCCAACTCTCGTAAATCTGTCGAATACGCCCCCGTTTGAGGGTGGTCAGTTTCTGATCTAGAGACTCGCTCATCGCAGACCTCTTTGCTCTTGTAGGAGATCTGCGAACACACTCTCGCGATTAGCAACGTAGTGCTCATAGTGGGCCAGATCTCGCTCAATCTCGTGTTGCGCCGGAACCGGAGGCAGGATCGTCGCAAGCAGCATTTCCGCCGCCTGATTCGGCACAATGGGACGAGGCTGGCTCATGATGGCCTGCACATATTCTGCGCCGTACATCTGCTGTTCCGCCGCCAGTTCCAGTGCTGCGAGAAAGTCAGCACACTCACCGCCTTGCGCCGTCTCATACAGCAAGGTGATCTGTTGTGTCATGTCGGCCCGGCGTTTATGACACAGGTCGCGTACATAGAGGGGAGCAGAAAGTCCTAATCCACATAACCAGTCGCGATAGACCATGACGCGAGCGCGCGGTTTGGTGGCGAATGCTGCTTCAAAATGGGCAGGGTTGACGACCCGCTCATGTTGCCCTCTGCAGCGTGGATGACTGGCCACTAATTCTGTGTCGGCAAACAGATCAATGCGATCCGTATGCAAACGCGCGGTGAGCGCTCGCCCGATGAGATGTGCTGGCACAGAGTAGCGGTTGGAATCACAGCAAACCATCCCCTCCCGGCTCACGATCACGCAGTCGAAGAAGCCATAGTCGTGTGCCGTTTCCGGTAAGGCCCCAAATTTTCGCTGTTCCTCTGCCAAGAGGTCTGCGGGGAGCTGACCAGTGGCATCACTCTTGCGCTCGGTATTGACCTGCCCTAACCACTGCTGGCATTGCTCTGCGAGGTCTGCGTCATCATGAAAGGTGCGTCCAGGTAAGAAGTTGCTCTTCACAAATTTGACCAGGTTCTCCACGGACCCTTTCTGGTTTCCAGAAGCTGGTGCACACGCTTCTGGCAGAAATTTGCATTCCGCCGCTAGTTTCTGGTAGGCTGGGTTCCAGATGGGCTGGTTACCGTCATCACGTCCCAGGACTGCCGTTTTCATATTGTCGGTGACCACGACCCAGGGAACGCCTCCAACGGCAACAAAACCGGCCATCAGGCAGCGCAGCAGCGTCTCTTCACGCATATCCTTCTGGAAACTCACAAACATGTAGCGGCTATATTTGAGCCGTGCCGCGAAAAAGGAACGCGTCTGGGAAGTCACGCTCGACGAGTTGAAGTCCATATCACGCACCTCACCCCAGTCGATCTGGAGATATTCTCCCGGCAGTCCTTAAAAACGGATGGCTAGGTGATGAGGCGTCTGTTTGCGGGCGCGACGGATCTTGCGCACATAGTCGTAAAAAGCCGTTTCGCTTGCCGTGTAGGGATGATGCTGGTCTGCTCGCGCGCTCTCTAACAGACGCTTCATCGGCACATTCTTGTCGAGCCACTCGCCAATTTGCTCATCAAAGACGGACACCGCGCTGCTGCGATTGCGCTGCTGCGGTTTCTTCTCAATCTCTTCTTTCAGCACCTTGGCAATGGTGTCGCGGTGATGTCCCGTAAACTCGGCAATCTGGGTGTTATTCCACCCCTTTTGTTTGAGGTAAAAAATGGTTGCCCGTTCCATAAAATTTAGCATCCTTTTCTTTCTCCACAGTAAGATTTTCACATCTCTTACTGTCGAGCATACTCCTGAGTGCCGAATTTTCTACGGAATGGTGCCGCGTTTCTCACCGTATTTTACACCAGTACCCGAAGAGGTCAAGAGCCAATTGCTTGCCTAAAAAGGTGTGAAACACGCGATTTTTGGAGAGAAATTTGTCTGTGTTTATGTGCAGCTTTTCAAGGTGAGATTATGCGTCAATTTCGCCTGTCAGGATCACACCGACAGGCCAATTGTATCACGAAGCAGAACGATTTGTGAAGCCTCCGCATTGACCCACTAAAAATCTTACTTTGACAAATACGTTGCCTCGTGAGGGAATCTTACTGGTCTTTTGGAAACGCATGGCGGTGCGGGAGGAAGAAAGTGAGGCCATGATGAGTCAAAGCAGCCATCGAGAACTCTTGGGAGTGGTTGCTCCTCTGAGGGAGTGAGCGATCAAAGCTACTTCTTCATGCCCTCGCAGGCGTTGAGAGAACAGATTATGAAGAGACTCGGATAGTGACAGATAAATAGGAGATACCGATTATTGGTCCTCCTGACGAGCTCATTGTGAAAAAATTCCGTTGAGCTGGGTCCAGCTCAACGGAATTTTTTCACAATGAGCGGTTATGATCCCAAGTGGGTAACCAACCATGAACGCAGAAGCGGTACTACCTGCTTTGCCTGCATGGTCTGCATATGATCAAGCCCATCCAGCAGGCGCACATCCCAACCGAGATTAGAGAGTTGTGCTTGTCCGCGTACAACTGGACCTGCTAAACTCACCCACACATTTCCCCAACTCTCGCCATACTGGATCTCGTCCGCCGAACCTACGAAGCAGAGACGAGGGCAGGTGATCCGCACTTGGGCAGCTTGGTCATCGAACTCCTGTAGTGCCTGATAAAGCGTCACAAACTGCTTCGTCTGATCTTTCGACAGAGAGACGCTCGACCATTCATCTGCATCCGCTGTCTGTGAGGTCTGAGCAACACCAGCCATTTTGTATGTTGCAGCCGTAACGCGAAGCATCTCCTCGTATGGCCCGTCTAGTGGCGGAAAACCGCCCATGATGAGTGCTAACAGGCGGTCAGTCCGGATGGCGAGTTGAAGTCCAATCATGGCAAGCCAGGAGTAGCCATAGTAGGCGAACTGATCCGCCCCTGCGGCATCGGCCACCGCAAGCAGATCGTTCACAATGTTGACCGGCGTCAACGTGCCCGGTTTGGGTAGACGAAAGCACTGTCCTTCATAGTCGAAAGCAACGACGCGGAAGACGTCCTTCAGCCCTTTGATCAGCGATTGGCCCAGAGCTGGATCATTACCATACTGGCGCATTTGCTCGGCCTGCTCCCCGGTCATCGGCTGTGGATTGACTGGCAGCAGCAGGGTTGGTCCTGAGCCGTGGACTTCGATCTCGATGGTGCTTCCATCATGTAATATCGCTTCAGGCATATGAGTTCTCTCCTTCATTCACTTTATGGCTCCCTTGAATGTCGGCAGCATTGTGTCGTCTGTTCCATCATTTTAGGGAGTTTTTCCATTGAGACGCATGTATGCGTTGTGATCCCGCCTTAGTCAGGTTTTTTTCTGGCCTCGTTTTCTAGATCACATCTCTACTGTACAACACCCATGCCCAACTGGAGGGTTAAGCAGCATTCAGAGCGTGCGTAGGGGTGCATCAAGCTGCTATTTAGGCTTACTCTTCTTGTTCAATGTGATATAAAGAGAAGTGCTTACTGAAAGAAGTCTCTAAAAGCGATTAGGGGTTTGACATGAGAGCTCGTCCCTATCTACGTACCCACGATTTCGCACTGGCTGGACAGATCAGTGTCCAACAAGTGCGCAATTATGAGGCCAGTGGCTTGATCCCGCAAGCATAGCGTAGTCCGAGCGGCTATCGCCTCTACACGCAGCACCATCTTGTTGCACTCCAAACGGTGAAAAGCATGGTCCGTGGTTACGGCTGGCAACGAACGCCAGCGATCATACAAGCACTTCATCAAGGCGACCTTGTCGCTGCGCTTGTGATGATCAACGAGTGCCATGCCGAGCTTGCCAGCAAACGTTTCCAGGTTGAGCAGACGCTCACCGCCCTGCGTACATTGGCCGCTGGGTCCATCTCTTTGCAAAGCTCTTCCCATTCTGAGCGAATCCGGGTGGGAGAGGCGGCCAAACAGGTGAGCGTGCGTGTCTCTGCTCTGCATTTCTGGGAACAACAGGACCTTTTGCATCCAGTTCATGAGCAGAACAGCCGCTATCACCTCTATGACGAGCAACAGATGCACCACCTGCGTGTCGTGGTCTTGCTTAGAGACGCAGGCTACACCTTCAACGTCATTAAGTTGGTGCTCAATGAATTGGCGGCGGGTCGATCAGAACAAGCCATCGTGTCTGTGGAGAAAAGGCGCGAGGAACTGACGAGAACAAGTTGGATGTGCATTGATGCCTTAGCCTGCTTCCAGCACTACGTGCATGAGTTTTACGAGGAACTTCTCTGAGAAACAATTTCTTTTCGTATTCGGATGCGAGACACTTTCTCGCTCATTCGCCGATTCCTTTGTTGTTCAGCGATGAAATCTCGTTGCGCATCCTGTATGACTTCCCCACTTCGTCAGAGGGGAAGTTTCCTCACATCGTAGATTCCGAAAAGAAAAGACAGTACACTCCTCATAGAAATCGAAACATCGGCCTATGCGCAAAAAGGAGGAAGCTGTCATGGAAGCAGTCTACTACGCAGCCCGTGCGAATCTCCGACGATTGATGATTCTGCATCCCCACTGGACACGCGCCCAATTGGCTCAGGCAACAAGCATGTCAAAAAGCTGGGTCAACAAATGGAAAAAACGCTTGTTAGATGTGCCTTTCGATGATGAACAGGTGCTGCAAGGGCTTTCCCGTGCCCCTCATCATCCGCTTCCTCGACTCGACTCCCATGTGGTAGATCGGGTGCTAGATATCCGAGATAATCCTCCTGAAAGCCTGGGCCGCACACCAGGCCCCAAAGCCATACTCTATTATTTGAGCCGCGATGAAGCCTTGAAAGAGGGAGGGCCACGTCTGCCGAAGTCTACCCGCACCATTCACCGGATCTTACGCGAAAATGGACGCATTGCCTCTCGCCTCTCTACGGTTACTGATCCGATCGAACGCCCCCCAGCGGTGCAGCATTGGCAACTCGACTTCGAAGACGCCTCCACTGTCCCTTCGGATCCGCATGGCAAAAAGCAGCATGGGGTGGAAACACTCAATATCATCGATAAAGGCACTTCAGTGCTGGTGGCTCACCATGTGCGCTCTGATTTTACAGCCGAGACAGCTCTAGCGGCTGTGGCACAAACGTTTGCTGAACACGGGGTACCTGACTCTATCACGTTGTTCCTGACTGATGAAGTTGTCTGGCACTTTCGACCTGTTGCATTAGGCTCACCTGAAGCAGAGCAGATGAAGCGTGCTTGGTTTGAACAACAGAACGTTGAACATGCTCTAGAAGCAACTCAGCCATCAACTCCGCAAGCGTCTCCATCTCTGGAGCAGATCGAAATGCAACTCAATGCCTTCGAGAACGGTGATTATGGAGCGTGGTCAAACATCATGCAGCTCATGAGGATGATGGCAAACAGCGAAGTTCCTCCAGGAAATGTGAGAGTAGACCTGACGGCATACTACATATGGCGAGTACTTGAAGAACCCCTCAAAACGAGACTGGTGGAGACGGCGAAGCAGAGTCTCTGGAAGGAAGGACCTGATCGCATGATCTGGTCGGAACTAGACGTAATGCATTATCATACGTTTGCGCTGACCAGTTATCAGGCCCTCTATCTAGTGCTTCAGAGAGATGCTGAGTATCTCGCGACACTTTCCAAAGAGGTGTGGGAACGGCTGGTACTAGTCATCCTCACTTCCGGTTTGCTTTTGCTAGACTGGACCGGAGAAAGTACAAGTGCTATTCATCGTAGGCTCATCGTGGCTGCCCATCGTTACGCTTCAACGGAACTGGTTGCTGGAGTCATTCGTCTCTTAGAAAGAGAACAACGCGACTGTACCTCTACCTATTGGAACCTGCTCCGCAATGTGGAGGAGGTCTGGGACATCGCCCTGGCTGATGCGTTGCTAGAAAAGGCAAGCGAGCGCACAGTAGCACTAGAGTGTTCGGGTAGTTTGCTCAGCATATTGCTGAATCATCGTGTGGAAGCGGCGAAAGTGCAGGCCGAATCGCTCCTTGCGCTGCCATTACCAGCAGATGATCGTGAGCGACAGCAAGCGTTAGCCGCTGCCCTGGCACTCGTTCGCTTCGCAGACGACGCTGGCTGGTCCGCGGTCTGGCCTGCTCTCGAGTCCGATTACGATTTCGGTATTCAGCTCATCGCAAGCCTCGCCTATCAGTCTGATTGGAATGCACAGCAACTTTCGGAAGAGCAACTGGCGGACCTCTATCTGTGGATGGCTCAACAACATCCGTCTGCTCAGCCTCCTCCTGAGAAGAGAACAAGTTTCATTGTGGGACGCATGGATAACATCGCCACATGGAGGGAGAAGCTCTTGCAACAGCTGAAAGAGCGGGGAACAGTGGGAGCGTGCCACGCTCTCGAGCGCATCGTTCGCCTCTCAGGAGAGCAGGACCGGGCCCGGATGCAATGGATATTACTGGAAGCGCAAACACTCACACGCCGCCAGACCTGGCTCCCTTACAACCCAGCAAATCTACTGAAAGTAATATTAGACACCCGTTTGCGCCTTGTCCAAAACGCAGAGCAACTGCTTGAGGTCGTGATCGAGTCCTTACGACGCCTGGAAGTGACCTTTCGCGATGAGACATCGGCGTGGAGAGATGTCTGGGATCGTCTTCCTCTTCCCACGCCTGAAACGCAGACATCCACAAGACGCCGCAGGCGACGCGCGTTTACCTATCGACCAATTGATGAAAATGAATTCTCGGACTACGTCAAGAGGCATCTTCAAGCGGACCTGGGTCAAAGAGGAATCATTGCCAATCGCGAAGTGGTCATCCGTTCAGATGAACGTGTCGATATCCGCATTGATGCAGTGACGCGCACGACACGAGAGGAACTAGACGAACGCCTCTCGCTCATTATAGAAGTCAAGGGCAGCTGGAATACAGAGCTCATGACAGCAATGCAAACGCAGCTCGTGGACCGTTACCTTCGGGATAATCACTGCCGATATGGATTGTATCTCGTCGGCTGGTTTAACTGCGATGCGTGGGATAGCCAAGATGATAGAAAACGCCGCGCTCCACGGGTGTCGCTGGAAGAAGCGGAGAGACGGCTTGATGAGCAGGCAGTTACGTTATCACAACATGATGCGATGATACGGGCGATGATCCTGAACGCAACAATACGTGAAAGAGATGAGTAAAACGCATACAGACCGGTTGATTCATGAAGAAAAGAGGAATACGTGACACATTGGTACCATTATATACACTTGATGCTACTCGCATACAAGGGTTGGATGGAACATGTCCACACCCATGAAGATAACGCCTCTGCTGTTCTCGAACATAGCACAGTTCACCAGAATTGCATTGTCTTTGCAACTCAACCAGTATTCTTGCATGCGCGGTTACGGGACGATATGGATACGTGGCCTTCCCAACATCTTCGCTTTGTGCTCCGTGAGATATACCTCGCGCTCCGCGTGTGGCAACTCAGCTAGGATATCCATACGCCTGCGTCGCAGGTCTTCAAGATTTCCTGGCTCGCGTGATGAGGGATGGGCATTACTGAAGACGTGATCATCGCAGAACACGTTGCGACGGCGGAACGCTTCGGGTGCCGTTTTCTGGAAGTGCTTGCGCATCCTCTGATTGGCATTGGGAATGGTATACCACGGCTCCTGCATGCAGTACGCGGGATCGTGTGTCCAGGCCGGACACTGCAAGTCATACCTCTGAGCGAGATACTCTGCTGCACCTGCGCAAAACGCAGCCCAACCGCGCTGATCTTCAGTGGCGTTCTCCGGCATCTGGATCGGAGGATCAAGGAGGTCCTGACGACTCTCGACCGCATAGAGAAAGAACGCGTTCATGAAATTGCCCACAGCCACCCGAAACCCTTCTTCGCCCGAAGCAAGTTCGTCGTAGGCCATCGCCAACGTTTGTGTTTTCAACCGGAAGGTGGTCATCGATGCATCCTCACTCATCGTCTCTGTGCTTATAGGAAGCATACCACAGAGAGAATGATCTCGCTAGCCTTTTCGGTCGTTATCACCTCTACACACCTTCCCTCTCTGCCATTCCAATAAGGGGCTGGGCTACAGATCAGTAACCATTTTTGTCTGAAGCGACTTTCTTGCAAATAATTAAAAGGAAGCAGTCACCAGGGGCAGAGTAACGGGCATAGAAAATAGTATAGGCAAAAAGAGAAGAGAGCGATAGCACATGTAATCTTTTTACTGAATCAGGAACCGTTCCATTGCCTGGTTGTAGGAAGGCCACCATTACCTCTCGTGGTTGAGATTGGAGGGAACAGCGTAAGCGGCAATCCCTTCCAGCAATCGCGTGAGTCCAAAGAGGAACGTTTCATCCGAAGAACGTTCTTCGTCTTCAACCAAAGCCCGTGCAAGGTGCGGATAGCGTCCACTGGCGATGATCTGCTCTTGCACATAGGGAGCTACTTGTTGTTGCCACTGCCGCTCACTCAGCCCCGTTCGGCGTTGTGCTTCGGCTTCGCCCATTTCACCCAGGACAAACCCCAAAATGTAGGCATTGAACAGTGCCAGGATACTCCTGGTGGTCGTCATATCAAAGCCAAGCTGGCTCACGACCCCCAGCAAAGAATCGGTCTTTTTGAGTGCATTGGGTCCCAGGACGGCACGATGACCAATCAGAGAGGCGAACCAGGAATGACGGTGCATCATCGCCCGTGTCTGCACCGCGATCTCTTGTAAATGGGAACGCCAATCTCGCGATCCAGGCAGCGGGACAGGAACTTCGCCATAGACAGCATCGATCATCAGATCAAGCACATCCTCTTTGCGTTCGATGTAGCCATACAGTGCCATCGCACTTACCGAGAGTGCGGCTGCAATTCGCCGGGTGGAAATCGCGTCAATGCCCTCAGTATCCGCCAGAGCCAGGGCAACCTGGACGATCCGCTCTCGGCTCAGCGCTGGCCGAACATTGCGGGGGCGCTCCGGTCGCGTCCAGATCAGGCTCGCCGCCCTAACGTCCGCCGAGAGTCCTGATGAATCATGGTTGACTTTTTTTCTCATACCTGCTAGTATAGCAACTATACAGTGTATAGTTCAATATACAAAGTAAAGAAAGGAGAATATTCTCACTATGGCTCACAAGACTTCCCTACGTATTGCCATTATTGGCGCTGGCCCTGCCGGTTTAACCCTCGCGCGTCTTCTGCAAATGCAGGGCTATTCTCCGACCGTCTTTGAGAGGGAAACATCCCCTCTGGAGAGGCCGCAGGGGGGGTCACTGGATCTGCATCCTGACTCTGGCCTGCGTGCCGTGCATCTGGCCGGACTGGATACGCAGTTTCAGGCCATCGCCCGAGACCTCGACCAGGGGCTTCGCATTCTTGATAAGAAGGGAACTGTCCTGCTTGAAGAGGGCGAAGACGACGGTCGCCCCGAAGTTGACCGCATCGAATTGCGTGCGATGCTTCTCGCTTCTCTCGTTCCAGGGAGCATTCAGTGGGGAACCACCCTGGACAGTGTCCATCCTACTGGTGATGGCACGCATAGCCTCTTGTTTGAGAATGGGTGGACCGAAACGTTTGATCTGGTCGTCGGTGCGGACGGGGCATGGTCCCGCGTCCGTCCTCTGCTCTCGAGCGCCTCGCCCATGTATACTGGAGAGACCTACATCGAACTTGGAATAGATGATGTTGACCGGCATCACTCCACCGTTGTCCAGCTTGTTGGCCGAGGAACGATGCTTGCGGTCGCAGGAGAGAAAGGTCTCATTACTCAGCGAAACGCTCATGGACATATCCGTGTCTATGCGGTCTTGGGGGCTGCTGCTGAAGAAAATACCGCTTTAGGCATTGATGTGACACGTCCTGATCTGGCGCGTACCCAATTGCTCAAGCTGTTTGCAGGCTGGCATCCTGACTTGCTTGAGATCATTCATGTCTGTAACGACAGTGTAGCAATCAGACCTTTGTACATGCTGCCAATTGGTCATAGCTGGGTTGCTTCTCCTGGAATCACCCTCGTTGGTGATGCAGCCCACCTGATGCCACCATCTGCAGGTCAGGGAGTGAATCAAGCGATGCTGGATGCTGTTGAACTGGCTGAAGCGATCGGGAAATATCCCACCCATGAGGATGCAATACCAGCGTATGAGCACAGCATGTTTGGACGGGCAAAGAGAGCGGCTCAACTTGCGGCTTCAGGACTCGGCAAGATTGTTGGTAAGGATGCACCCGGCAGTACACTGGCCTACTTTCGTCAGTTCACCCCTTCTTGAAAGAAATCAGGGTTCAGTTGCCTTCCGGCGCTGTACCTCTAACGCACGTGAGCATGACACTGGCAGGCAGCCAGCTAGCTCAAATCGTATCACGAGCTGGCTGCCTGCATCTTCTGAGAAAAAAGAAAGACCAACTTGATGAGACTCTACCTTATGCGCCTGGGTCGCATGCGCTTCTATAATGCTCCTATACCAGGGTATCTTATTCAATTGGATGATGGCACCAATATCCTCGTCGATAGCGGCTACTCACGCACCCGTATTGATGCATATCGTACGCATGAGGATGAAGATATCTGCATGGATGAGCAGGATTATGTTCTGAACCACCTGGCTGTAAATTTGGGAATTAAGCTGTTGATTTCTTTGCAATTCCTCTGGTGATGAGATAAACTAAGAAGAGATGATGGTGTTGGCTCCCTTCGCACGAGAAGGAACGTGTCATGGCAGAACCCTATGTACCACTCACGGCGCTTTCTGAGGCTCAAAGAGCGCAAGCCTTAGAACGTTTTACTATTATTCGCCCAGCTCTCGAAGAAGGAGTCTCCCGGGCGCAGGTGGCACGTACCTCGAAGAAAGCACCCAGTACGGTACAGCTCTGGATCAAACGCTATCGCGAGAAGGGCTTGGCAGGGCTAGCAAACAACGTCGCGCGCTCAGATAAAGGAACGTCTCGCAAGCTGGAAGACGCCGCGATCCAGTTGATCGAGGGATTGGCTTTACAAACCCCTCCCCGTTCGATGGCTGCCATTCATCGTCAGATGACCACCATCGCCAATGAACAGGGATGGAAACCTCCCAGTTATGATCGTGTTCGCCACATCATCAAAGGTCTCGATCCCGCGCTGGTGACGTTTGCCCATCAAGGAGCAGCCGCTTACCGTGAGGAGTTTGACCTCCTGTATCGGCGAGAGTCGCCCCACTCCAATGCGATGTGGCAGGCCGATCATACTCCACTCGATATCTGGCTTTTGGACGAGACTGGCAAACCTGCTCGGCCCTGGTTAACCGTCGTCGAAGATGATTACAGTCGTGCCATTGCCAGCTTCCGGCTCAGTTTCCAGGAATCCACAGCCCTCACCACGGCATTAGCCTTTCGCCAAGCGATCTGGCGCAAAGAAGAACCACACTGGCATATTTGTGGTATCCCAAGCGTCTTCTACACCGATCATGGCAGCGACTTTACCAGCCACCATATGGAGCAGGTGGCCGTTGATCTAGGTATTGAGCTGATCTTTTCGCAAGTGAGTGTTCCTCGTGGACGGGGCAAGATTGAGCGCTTCTTCAGAAGTGTGAACGAACTCTTTCTCCAGGACCTGCCTGGCTATGCCCCTACAGGACACAAGGCGGTGAAAGCGACGCTGACATTGCCCGCCTTTGAGCAGAAATTTCGGACCTGGTTGCTTGAGGAGTATCACCAGCGGGTCCATAGTGAAATCAATTGCTCGCCGGCTTCGCGCTGGGAGAGCGGCGGGTTTCTTCCTCGCATGCCCGATTCTCTCGAACGTCTTGACCTCTTACTGCTGACCGTGGCCAAAACACGACGCGTGCAGCAGGATGGCATCCGCTTTCAGGGACAGCGCTACATTGATCCAACCCTGGCCGCCTATGTCAAAGAAGACGTGCTCATTCGCTACGATCCAGCTGACATGGCAGAAATTCGGGTGTTTTACCAGGATCATTTCGTGTGTCGCGCGATCTGCCAGGAGCTTTCTGGCCAGACCGTGAGTTTAAAAGCGATCGAAAAGGCGAGAGCCGAGCGTCGTAAGCAGATCCGAGCAGGTCTCTCTACCCGTGCAGCCATCGTTGAACAGTTTCTTGCTGTCCATCAAGAGGAAGCGCCGACGCCACCGGTGCGGCTATCCGAACCAGAACCCGTGGGGCGTCCGAGACTGAAAGGGTATATCAATGAGTGAGGAGTCTGAGACGAAAGAATTGGCGTTTGCCGCCACCAAGGAGTATCTCCGCTTTGGCGAATTTTGTGATGCCTGTCGGAAATATCGGTATATTGGGATCTGTCATGGAGTTCCAGGAGCGGGAAAAACGCGTTCAGCGCGAGAATATGCCCGTTGGGACATGCTCTCTCCATTATTTCCTGAAGAGCTCTTTACGCTGGTTGGACGACGCTATCTCGATGACCAGTTTCCCCACAAGCCGTTCGCAACTCCCGATTCTCCTGCTTTCACCGAGGTGGTGTCCTGTCGGACCGTCTACTATACCGCTCCGGTGGCCGCCACCCCCTCACGTATTGAACGAGAGGTGATGGCCCTTTCGGCAACCCTCTCCTATGTCGTCGAAGCGGCGGAGCAGGCCGCTCGTGGAAAAGATGACTTTTTACTCGCCTATCGGCTGCCGAAACGAACGGAGCTCGTGATTGTCGATGAGGCCCAACGCCTCAAAATGGCGGCACTCGAGCAGCTGCGTGACCTCTATGATCAAGGGAACTTTGGCCTGGTTTTGATCGGTCAGCCAGGATTGGAAAAGAGTCTGGCACGCTACCCGCAATTGTATTCCCGCGTGGGATTTGCGCACCAGTTTCGCGTGCTCTCCGAGGAGGAAACCCGATGGCTCCTCCAACAGCGCTGGAGTCACTTGGGTATGCATATCCGTGTGGATGATTTTACGGATCAAGAGGCTCTGGCTGCTATTGTGCGAATTACCGCAGGGAACTTTCGTGTCATTCATCGTCTGTTGATGCAGATCGAGCGTATTTTAGAAATCAACCATTTGCAAACCGTGACCAAAGAGGTGGTGGAAAAAGCACGAGAACGACTGGTCTTGGGATAAGTTGAGCGCCGATGCGCTATCTCAAAATCGTTCGGTTTCTTGAGAAAAACAGATACACGACAAAAAGGCGAGTAGCACATAGTAGCACATAAGGGAGCATCTTATGTCGAACAGATCTTTTGCACAGGACCAGTTCCGCCCTCCGGGAGGACCGGGAAAATTGATGCATACGGTGTCCTGGATGGACGGCAGTATCATGTTCGAACATCGACACTGGAGTGGTGAGGAAGTGGAGCCTAGCCCCTCACGACGGACCCATCATCGGATTGTGCTGACCGAAAGCGGGGGAACGGCTCGAACGCAGGTGCGTCTTGAGGGGAGAGCGGTGTATGATGGTCACGACCGACCTGGCACCCTCACGTTCATTCCCGCGCTCGTCGAGCGGCAGTGCAGCTATCGAAGCGCTGATCTGGTGTTTTCTGGGATCTGGGTCGCTCCGGCGCTTCAAGAGCGTCTTTCCGGGGGTGATGCGCTGTCGCCTGAAAGCGCCATGGTCAATGGGAACGACGACGTGGTCAGCACGCTGCTGGCGTCCCTCAGGAGAGAGGTGGTAGCTGGCCGAACACCGGGGGCTGCCTACATCGAGCATCTGGCGGCGCTCATGCTCCTTCGCCTTGCCGATCCGCGACCCGCAGCGTCACAGAGCGTCGGGCGTGGTTTCCTCCCTCGGAAGGCGCTCTCCTATGTACAGGAGTATATCGAAGCTCATCTCGGCGCGGACATCTCGCTTGCTGATCTCGCCGGACTCCTCGCGCTCCCCATCGATACCTTCGCGCGCCAGTTCCGCGCGACGACGGGCATCTCGCCCTATGCCTACGTGATCACAAGACGCGTCGAGCAAGCCTGCTCGTTGCTCTGCGAGACGGACCTGCCGATCAGCGAGATTGCTCTTGCCTTGGGCTTCTCTAGCCAGAGCCATTTCACGACCACGTTTCGGCGGACACAGGGAGTGACTCCACAGGCGTATCGGGCACAGTGGCACCCCGGATCTTGAAAGCCTGTCCCGGATCTTGAAAGACACCTGATCCCTATGTCTGCTAGACTAAGAGATGGAGCTAAAGCATTCTCGCATGGATGCGGGATTGTAGAACAGGATAAAAGGAGGACCGACAATGATAACCCTTTTCGAACACGCTGGTGGCCTCGAGGCGCTTCACCGCTTGGAGGAGGCGTTCTATACGAGCGTACTCAAAGATCCTTTCCTCCAACCGCTCTTCGGCACAGGACAACCCCAGCATGTTGACCATTTAACCGCCTTTACCGCCGAATCCTTTGGAGGACCCGACCGCTTTACCAGAGAACTCGGCTTTGACCATCTGATCGCCGTCCACCGTGGTCTCAAGATTACCGAAGCCCAGCGGCAACGCTTCGTCGAGTTGTACATGGCCGCCCTCGATACAGTAGGCATGCCTGACGACGAGCCTTTCCGGGAGGCGGTTCGTGAGCATGTCGAGTTTGGCTCACGTGTGGCAATGCGCAACTCGCATGCTGAGCGCGATGAAGACCTCTATCCGCTGCACGAAGTGCCTCGGTGGCATTGGGCAGGCGATCAGTAGACATCATCCCGAGAGTTGATACCGTTGGCGAATTCCAAATGTGCGCTTGTCTTGAGCGGTCAAGGGAGTGGCAAGATGAGCAAGATCGAAGAAGATTTTTTCGGGTTCACATGATGAGACAGTCCTCCCTGATTGTTGCAGAGGTATGTCAAAAGTGTCGCGAAAGTGTATCAACGGCTCGACTGAAGAAATCCCGGCAATAGTGGTCAGGTCTTTCGCTGCTCCATCCCATCATTCGCTCAGGTTGTTTCAGAATCGGCCGTTTCTTGCGACCAGAGGGATCAGAGAATGCAGAAGTGTCTTGATTCTGATCCCCTGAACACAGGCGAGGACCTTTAGGCCCGGCGATGTTCCATAGAGATCTTGGTCATGAACCTTGCTCCGAGCTGTTTTCCCGCTTTGTCTCATGCGAGCGGAGAGGGTGCAAGAAGGCACGAATGTCCTCAACCAGCAGTTCTGGTACTTCAAGGACTGCGAAATGGCCACCACGGGGCATCTCGGTCCAACGCGCGACGCGCAGGAAGCGTTCGCCCAGTTCGCGCGGCGGATAGGTCAAATCTTTGGGGAAAGTGGCAACCCCTGCTGGGACCTTGATGAACTGCCCTACCTTGAGTTGTGGCCCCGATTGGAGACCATCCTCATGATAGAGACGGGTGCTCGACGAAATCGTTTCCGTCACCCAGTAGATCATGATATTGGTGAGCAGCTCATCTTTGGTGTAGCTCTTCTCGACATCACCGCCGCAATCACTCCACGAGCGGAACTTCTCGACGATCCAGGCAGCCAGGCCGACGGGTGAGTCGGAGAGCGCGTACGAGATTGTTTGTGGTTTGGTGGTTTGCAGCGCGGCATAGGCCCCCTCCTGGAAAAACCACATCCCAACGGAGCCAAGAAAGCGACCCTCAGCAGGCGAAGGGTTCGGCACATCAGGAGGAAAGGCGATCTCTCTGGGGAAGCCAATGTCAGTAAGATGGATACCTTGAACCTGCTCAGGGTGGGCCAGGGCCAGCAGGCGCGTGACACGACTGCCAATATCGCCGCCGCCAACAGCGTAGCGCTTGTAGCCAAGCCCCTCCGTCATCAACGTCGAGAGCAACTCGGAGGAGCGAAGCGACTTCATCCCGCCAGGGAAATGAGGACGGTCCGAGAAGCCGAAGCCCGGCAATGATGGCACAATGACATCAAAGGAGTCCTCGGGATTGCCGCCATAGCTCGCTGGATCGGTCAAAAGAGGGATGATCTTGTGAAAACGGTAGAATGAATCCGGCCAGCCATGGATCAGCAGAAGCGGCGTTGGATTGGGTCCTTTGCCCCGCACATGGAGAAAGTGGAGACGGCTTCCGTCGATATCCGCACGAAACTGTACAAACTGGTTGAGCTTCGCCTCCTGAGCACGCCAGTCGTAGGAGTGCTGCCAGTACTCCACCAATTCCTTCAAGTAGCCCAGATTCGTACCATAGTTCCAACCGACATTCTCCGTCTCATCAGGCCAACGAGTCCGTGCCAGACGTTCGCGCAAATCATCGAGGGTGGCGTGTTCGATGGCGATGGTAAATGGTTGAATCCTCATCGGTGTTCATTTTCTCCTTTGGTTGCGTATTGCTCTTTACAAAGAAAGTATACCTCTGAACGAGGACAGAATCGGCCCTTATTAAAACGAAACTGATGAGGACATGATCACTTCGCTTCCTCAAGCATCAAGAACCCTCTCCGAGTCTGCAGCAGATGCATCTCAAAATCGACCATTTGATGCGACACATGGCTCAGTTTTTCTGGCTTTGCTCCACATGATATCCGCGAGCGTGAAGCTTTCTCTTGACGAATCTCAAAACTTATCTCATAATCAAAATCTCAAAACTTCACGCGATTGACGGGAAACCTGAGACAAAAGGAAGAGATTATGAAAATTGGGTGTGTTCGTGTCTCCAAGCAGGAGCAAAATGAGGAATTACAAATCGACGCTCTCGAAGAAGCTGGTTGCGAGAAATGGTTTCTGGATAAAATGACTGGATCAAAAGCAGAGCGAAAAGGATTGAACGAGGCACTGGCGTATGTACGACCAGGAGATACTTTTGTCGTGTGGAAGTTGGATCGAGTAGGACGCTCATTGAAGCATTTGATGGAGTTGCTCAAAGGTCTCCAGGGGCGGAACATAGAATTTGTGAGTATCACGGAGCGGATCGACACAACGACGCCAGGCGGTAAGCTGATCTTTCATCTGATGGGAGCATTGGCCGAATTTGAACGCGATCTCATTCGTGAGCGTACGAATGCAGGATTAGCGGCAGCCAAGGCGAGAGGGCGCATCGGCGGGCGACCAAGAAAGCTCAAGACCAATGGAAAAGTGGCGCTGGCTCGACAGATGTTTGCTGACCAGAGTCATTCCATTCCTGAAATCTGCGTAGCACTTGGGATCTCTCGTGCTACTCTCTATCGATATGTCAAAGAGGCGAAATCAACAGAGTAATTCCCAAAAAATCAACAGCTTAATGGCTCATACGCACCTTCGATGAGAGCAGGGATAATCTCTACAAATGAGAAGTTCTCACTCTGCTCCGCGAGTCACTTCACTCTTTCAGGATGAACCCATCAATTTCTAGAATCATCGAGGATGCGTAAGAGCCGCTTAATTCTCAAATTTACACCCAGCCGTACCGTCAGATCGAGTGCCCGGTCGTAGTCCACCTTTTTGAATGTTCTCCTCATGCTCTCAAGTATACCATCAGAGGCGGGAGGATACCTGCTTCTCTCTGCGTAAGCATTCAGTCAAGGCGAAAGAGTGCTCTGTCGCTTCCCCCGAGGGAAAGAGCTTGTCTTCTTCTCCACCTGCGTGTAGAAATGGATCTCGCGTCTATCTCAGGGTCTGGCCGCACTTCAAAGAGAAAAGGAGAGTGGATGCCTATCTGGAACAGAAACACAGAAGCACTCTCTCCTTTCTTTGCCCATTTATCTTACAGAGACATGATAGGGATAGGGCACCAGTTGCTGTGAGTGTCCCTCAACGCCTTCGATTGTAACCTCTACAGGAGACACCATCGCTGCGGTGCTGGTAGGAAACCAATTCCGACCAATTTTTACTGTGATAAACCGACCAAAAATATCTCCTATCGCCGCAAATGCCTCCCCTGGCGAGTCTCTAAATGGCGCAAGATGAAATGCAGTTGTGAGCGTTTCCACTTGCGCTGGGACGCCCTCGCACGCCAGACCGATTTCGCTGATGTAAAGCAGATCAGTGGCTCCGAAGGCCCCAGATTGCTCGTTTTGCAGGTCATAGTGGGCGATGAACTCCAGGATATGATTGGCCGCGTCGCGAAAGTAGAGCGAGTCTGCATTCCAATTCTCGAAGAAGAATTCGTCCTGATCCCCCTGGGTTAACAACGGCGTGCGTGCGGTAATCCACTCCTTCGCCTGGGCAAACGTATTCTTCGGAATCGTAAAGGCGAAGTGATATCCTGTTTCCTTGGTGGTCTCCCGAAAGGTCAGGCGTGTGGTCCCCACCTGGACCGTGAAGGTTTCTGGCGTTTTTTCTCTGAGTGGCAGGCCAAGGATATTCGTATAGAAATGCTGCTGTTCCTGAAAGTTTTGGGTGTCTAAACTGAGTTCTGTGATACGCATGTGCTCTTCCTTCCTAAGGATCAATCTTGTTTTTACTTTACCTGAGGACGAGCACTGCCGCTATGTCCAGATGAGCAGGCCAGTGCTGTCCCTTTGGACAGTTTACTCGATGGCCGGTATTGGGGTACCTGCTTCTCTCCGACAAGCTGCTAGAGCTATCTGTTTTTGCCTATTGGATTGTGTTTTTGCTAACTGATGTGCAACCGATTCTGGCTTTAGTAGTTGGTGATTGTGCATAGGTTCACGATCTTGCACCGTGGGCAGCTGCGTTTCTCTGACGGGTGCATTCCATCGACTGATTGCCCAGACCAGAGCGGCGAGGAGCAGGAGGCAACACCCGACAAGCAAGGAGATGGGCCAATGCGTCATCAAGACACTGAGGGGAGCGTCGGCGGGAAGCTTGCCTTGGGGACTGGTGAGCCAGGCTGATGCGACGTTCACAATCAGGGCCAAAATGACTGAGGCACCCAGGAATGCCATAATCTTCCAGAGCCAGCGGCAGACCCGGATCCACCAGGGTAGCACTCCTTGCTGAGAAGAAGCGACATCTTTCTGTTGCTCGGACACAAAGCATTCTCCATCCAGTTCTAACCGTTTCTTGCAGTATAAAACGAAATTGTGTCAGCGACAACAAAAGAAGCCAAAGTGCCTGATAAGATCATGCAGGGAGATTCATATTCAGGTCCAGTGCAGACAGAATCTGTGGTTTGACAGTAATCTTGTCCTCGTTTGACAGGATATGGTTCAAAAAGAATCTGGACAACATATGGGTCAATTTCATAAAGTAGTCCAGATGCTACAGAGAAGCAGGTCTTGACAAGATTTCCCCCTGGTAAATGAGCCTCCAAGCTTGCCAGATTTGGCCCTACAGCGGAGTGCCAAAAGAGTGAGCTTTCGTAGTTGAGGTCTGGTCATACATCATCAGACTGCTTTGGGGAAGACGGTGAAGGTTCAGATTCGCAGGCGCGTTGGCGCAGCAGCGGCTCGCGAATCGCCGTGGCATCCAGCTTGCTCGCGCCGAGAAACGTCACGAATCGCGCCAACCCACAAGCCAATGCCTCCGCAAATGCCTCATCGAGGCCTTGAGCCTCATCCTCCAACCACAAACCCAGGACGACGAACGTGTTGGTCGTCCGGTCGAATTTGCTGTCGAAACGGGCGACGAGACGGTCACCCCATAGAATCGGCAACGTGTAGTAGCCGAACTTGCGCTGGGGAAGAGGCTTGTAGACCTCCCACATGTAGTCGAAGCCAAAGACTGCTTTGGCTCGTCCGCGTGCGCTGACGTGATCGAGCGGTGCGAGGAAGACGACCTCTTCTGTTGTGGTCGTCTCCAACGGCGTCCAGGACTTCGGCACACGACCTGCGCTCACATCGCGCAGTACCTCTGCGTCGCTCCCCAGTGCGTAATGCACCATTTTCCAGCCTTCAACCTGCACCTCGATGAGGTCGCCTTCGGCCACCATCGCCCCAAGTATCTTCTTCGCTGCGCGATCCGGCTCGCCGCGCCCGTGAAACGCATCACTCGTACGGCTCAGCCGCGACAGGCCGAAGAAGCTCACTTCCTTTCTGATCAAGAAGCGGTCAACCTCGGACTCGTCGCTTTCGCGCATGAGAGACGCAGGCGCGACCGTTTCCGTAAGTGCGTACACGCGCTCGAAGTTCTCGCGGTGGTGCGTCATCACTTCGCCAGTGCGCCACAAATAATACAGGGCCAGCGTGCTGTCCTTGCGGCCGCGATAACTGTGTGTGCGTGTCCGCGTTGCCATCTCGAAGTCGCGGTTGCTCACCGTGCCGCGCTTGCGCAGGATGGTCCGCATTTCGTCGATCGCTTCGGCATGCTCGACAGCCATGCGGCTAATGCGCGAGTCACCAGCGTCACCATCGCGCTCGTGGCGCATGACCACGCGCCAGTGCGGCAGCTCGTCCATTGGACGGACAGCCAGCCAGCCCCCCCAGTCAAAGAACTTGCGCTGCTGATAGGCCAAGTCTTCCCACATGCCAGGCGTGTAATCGAGGACGCGGCTGTGCAGCTGAATGTCCTGGCTGCGAGCGAGGATGTGCAGCGGGTCGAGTTGCAGGTATTCCATTGCGTGCATAGCCTGCTCGGTGCCCTGGATGTCTCGCCAGCGACGTCCAGGCCACAAGCCCTGCTTGCCGAGGATGAAGCGACGGGCTGTCTCGATGGTGATGGTTAGCATGATGACCTCCTGGAGAGCCTCGCCTCCAGACCTGTTTGAAATACTGTGGAACCTCGTCTGTCAGTTGCTAAGTTCATCTTCATCCTTCGCGCGCGGGACCCAGTCGAGCGCCTCGCCCGGGATGCCGTGCTGTCCGAGAAAGAGGCTCAGTTGGGCCGCATGTTCCTGCACGTGACGCATATTGTACAACTGGAGTTCGAAAAAGCTCATGGTCATTTCTTCGAGCCAGGGGAAAGTGACCTGTTGGTGCGCTTTCTCATCTGATAGCTCAGCAATCGTTGTCTGGCACTTCTTGTGCAGATGCGCCAGATAGGCGTGGAGCTCATCTTTGGTATAGGGCTGTTCGGGAAAGACACTTACTGGGTCAAGTTCATTCATGAAGGGCTCAGGGGGAGCGAAGCCTTCGTGTGAGCCAGTGAGATACAAATCGAGCCAGAAGAGAATGTGATAGGTGAGAGACCAGAATGCTGCGTCTTCCAGCGGCTGGGGGTGGGACGTTTGTGCGCTCCAGAGGCGCTGGTTCCACAGCGAGGCGGGGCAAGCCACCAGGGCGTTTTCAAGCATATCGATGGCCGCGCCGAACTGCCACCACAGAGCGGTATAGAGCGTCGTCTCCAGCGGTTGTTCAGCCATAACGTGTGTTCCTTTCTGATTCTTTTCTCAACTTGTGTCCATATTCATGAATGGACATGGACACAAGCGGACTGGAATTTCATTTCTCTCCCTCGATTGAGGCGAGCGTGTCCAGCACAACGAGAGCGCCTAATCAAGCTGCTGATGCAAGAACGCAATGGTACGTTCCCAGGCAACGTGAGCAGCCTCAGTGTCATACTCAGGGCGATTCTCCTCGAAGAACCAATGTTTGGTCCCCGGATAGGTATAGCTGGTGACCGACTTCTCCGCAGCCCGAAGCGCCTGCTCCATCTCCGCGACCGATTCAGCCGGCTCGAAGGGGTCATCCTCCGCGAAGTGGCAGAGGTAGGCGGCTTTCGCACGGCCATAGTCCAGTCCGGGGTAGGTGGCATAAAAGGTCACGACCGCGGCAATTTCCTCGGCCAGGGTGACGGACGTGTCGAACGCGTAGGCACCTCCCAACGAGAAGCCAACAATGGCGAGCTTGCCGGAAACGTTCGCCAGCTTGGTCGCATCGTGTTGACGCAGGAACTGCACTGCTCCTGCGATGTCGCCGCGCACCCGCTCCTCATCCTGATCCAGCGCCGCGGCCAACGCTTTCGCTTCCTCGACCGCCGCAGCTGTCTTACCTCGGTAGAGGTCGGGGGCAAGTGCCACGAAGCCCGCTTCCGCGAGCCGGTCGCAGACGTGCCGAAACGGCTGTGTTAGTCCCCACCAGGCATGCAGGACCAGCACCCCTGGTCCATTGCCCGGCGTCGGCTCGGCCAGATAAGCACTGATCGTTCTCCTATCAGCCTGAAATTCTCTCATACTGCTCTCCTTTTCTCATCTCAAGAATTCGTTCCATTGTCCTCAGTATACTGGAAAAAGCGGTTAAAATCATTCCGCATTTCTTGCGCATGTGGCTCTCAGTCGAACGTGCATGGAAGACGCGAGAACTTCTCTCAAACCGATCTCGCCTGTTTTCCCATGGAGACTGGGGCTTCGGTATCAGCGCGAGATGTGCTCCGTCTGGTCACCCAAATTGACAACTTCTGCACACCACCATCTGCGCCGTGAGCAGTTTCTCAGGCCGTCAATGGTTGTGCTGCTCATGGTTGAGGCAAGTGCTACGTTCCAGGGCCAAATCCGGCAAGCTTGGAGGCTCATTTACCACCCCATTCGTGTATTGCCCAATTTGTCCCTTGCCTGACCCACAAAGAACCTTTTTGCGTGCGTGGGACTCGCAGCGGTGTATGTGGGGGAAACGTAACGGTTTCTCCTCGAACCACTGCCTTTCTGGCTGCGCCACACGCAGGACACTGAAGTTTCTCAATTCCGGCCGCCGTTAATTGCGCTGGTTGAAGTGCCACAGCTGCCCCCGAAAAGGAACAGTTCTCTGTGCGCCCTTTGCTTCTCGGTTCTCCGACTTCCAGTCGCACCGGTTGTTGCTCGCCAACACGAGATCCTTGGTTCGCCTCCGGCACTTCCCGTACTGGCGTCATTTGCTCTTGGACGACTTCTCCACCCATATTCATCCCAAGCAGCGCCCACAAATGTTGCCGCCGGCTCGCTGTGTAATGCAGTTCTTGTTCACCAGCAGCAGCTTCTAGCGCCATACTTTCGCACTGAGCAATGGGGAGAGCACATTCGGCAATCCGCTCAAAGAGGAGTTTGGTTTGTCCTGTGGCGAGGGTTGCCGCCAGTGCCCTTACTAGCCAGTCTTTCAAGACGCCAATACAGCCGATGCACCGCTCGTAGAAATACGGCCATTGATCGACGAGAGGCTTGATCTCCACTTCGAGAGGGATCTGTTGCAGCAGAGTCAAGAGGACTCGCTGGAAGGCAAGTTGATCTGGTTCGTGCTGAAATTGATAGCGCGGGAAGTGGATTTCGAGGCCCCGTCTCGCCGCCTGACCATTCAGGTTGCGTAGCGGGAGCGACTCGTATGTCCCTGTTAAAATATGGAGAACTCCAGTGGTATTCGTCATACTTTTGAGCCAATCAAGCTGGTCAATCAGCTTGACGCCGCTCGAAAGCTTTAGGAGATGTTGCGCTTCATCTAAGATAATGGTCCGCACGCCTCGGCGCTGGAGAGCCGCCTCGTAGACCTGACGCAGTTCTGACGAGTCATTGAATTTGGCGTCTTTTCCTCGACCCTTTTTCTGTTCCCACGTATGTTCATAGGGATATTCTCCCAACTGTTTGAGCGCGACTTGATAGTATTCAGCTCGATTGAAGGTCGAGCCATCTGGTGGGCGTGTCTCCAGAAGCAACAGAGGAACGGGAGCAAACGGGCTTGCATGCCTCAATCCGCCTGGAAATCCAGGAATCGCTGGCTCTTTGACGACACCGGCTCGATGTTCCAGTTGGCGAATCAGGGTGGTTTTCCCTACACCGCTTGGACCAAACAACAGGACAAAGGCGAATCCCGCAGGTTCGTCAATGGCGCGCGAAATTTGCTGGTCAACGTCAGCCAGGAGCGAGTGAGACATCGCATACGCCTTGAAACGCTGAAGGGCTACTCCAGCCTCATGTGATCCGGGTCTAAAAAAGTGAGTGGGCTGCGTGTTCATTAATGGAGCTCCTCAAAAGCAGTGAGAGATGCAAAATCGACGGTTTTTACCGAGGTGAGAGCAGAGACGGATGTCGGCTCACGTATGGCCAGGACCTCCTCACTCGCCTGTTTCTCAGGCCCAGCAATGGCCTCAAGAATGGCTTTTGCCTCTAAATCTCGGATGCGCTGCTGCCGTATGGCTTCATGCTCGGACGCACTGTTCAGGAAATCAGCTAAGCGCCGAGCAGTGACAGTCCGGTTCTTGGTATGAAGCTGGTTTTGCCGCCGAATCTCTTTTGAGGCCAACATCAACTCTTTTTCAGAATGCCCTTGCAGAAACGTGTGGTATTGAGAAACACAACGTATCCACTTGTTCTTGACATAGGCATACGCAATTCCAATGTCGTAGGGTTTCTTCTAGTTGTTGCAGAGCTACCAGTTTCAAGGGGCGGACACGCTCAAACATGCCTCCGTTTTAAACAGACATATCGCATTTTTCTTACTACAGAAAAGCATATTGCAGAGCAATCACAGATCGTGTAAGATACACATGGGCAAGACCTGTGCCCACATGACAGTTCAATTGAAAGAAAGGAGGCCCTTGATGGAAAACACCCTCTTTCTGGGAGTTTTTTTCCTTTTTTACAGACCTCTACATTTCAGAAAGGATTGTCATGGAATCGACACCACGAACATTACTTCGTTTGCATATCGAGGCTGTCTGGGGGGTACAACTTCCTCCCATTACCCAGAACTCTGTTGAGCTTTTGTCGGAAGGGATTCAGCCTCCCTGGAAGCTGTATGCTGTTGACGTGGCAGGTTCGCAGGTTGCTATCTGGAGACCTGATGTCGCAGCAACAGAGCGAGACGCATTGTTGGTACGTGCGAGGGAAGCATTAGCCGTACCTCCCACAGAGCGCGTTGCCCCGCACATCAGTCGAGAGGTAGCCCTTCACCAGGTAGCATCCCCAAGCATGAGCGTCGCGGCTGCTCAACAAGTTGCGCGTCTTCTTACCTCTGATGATCAGGCATTGGTAGACACCTTTGATCCTGGATCTGTTGAGTATTACTTCCACCCACATCGACGCCCGCTCATTGGGGTCATTGTTGAAGGACGTTTACTCAGCCTTGTACACAGCTCGCGTCGGACACCTCAAGCGTGTGAACTGGGTATTGATACCCTGCCAGAGGCACGCCGCAAAGGATATGCTCTCGCGGCTACGCTCCTGTGGGCAAGGGGAGTCACCCAAGAAGATCTGATTCCATTCTACAGTGCCTCTGCCGAAAACAGCGCATCCCTTGGATTAGCTTCTGCGGCTGGATATCGGGCTTTTGCACAAGCTGTGATCATTGAAGAATAGCGGGTAAATCGACCCTAGAAGAGGAGCACGCTGGACACACCAAGACTTGCCTCCTTACGAGTCCGGTTCGTGCTCCTCTCGGTGAAGGGAAGAGCGAAAGCGCTCCATGAACGCCAGATACTCGGCAACTTGCGCTTCGAGTTTCGCAATGATCACACCACACTGCATATGCTCTTGCAAGAGCTTGTGATAGCGCTGTTCTAACTCAGCTTGTTCGGCCTGTGCGTGCTGCTCTGCCTTCACTCGTTCCGTTCGTAACTGTCGTTTGGCTTCATCCCGTTCATCGCGAGCCTCGTGCAAGAGTTCGATCAGGCGCGGACGCTTGTAGTCGAGCAGCGGATCGCGCGGCGACACTTTGACCGAGTGAGAAGCTGCCCGGCCTTTTCCTGTTTTTCGTGACTTGCCTCGACTGACATCCTGCCTCTTCTCCTGTGCCGGTTCGCGTTCCTTGCGCAGATGGGTGCTGTGCTCCTGGAACAACTGGAAGGCTTCTCGGTTGCGGTAGTAGGCCATGTAGTCCATCCCGCTGACTTCTTTGATGGTGAAGGTATTGACCGAGCGGCCCTCGGACTCAAGCTGGGTAATCGCCTTGCGGAGACGATCAACAGTGCTTTGTTTTTGGGCTGCTGCATTGGCACGCAAATGCGCATATTGATCGTCAGGAGCATGGGTCATAGCGTATCTCCTTTTTCGTCCTGAACCGGGGGCAGCGTATCTGCAAACGGCAAATAGCCGCCATCCTGGCGAGTACGGACTTGGATTTCCATGATCCGAATTGCATCGTCAATATACTGAACCATTCTGCGAGCCTGCTCTGCATCGACAGTATGACCCTGATCATCATGGAGTTTGGCTTGCAGGACGTAGAGTTTTCGCCAGGTCTTGGCCTTGGATAGACTGCTGTAATGGGGAACCAGATACCGGCAATTGGCACAGATTCCCCGGTTGTCAGGGCGGACGCAGATGCCAGCACTACAAAATCCAAGGACGGTGGGGCCAATCATGCCGCAACGCTCAAATTGTTTGCGCAGCGCCACATCCATATGCTCTAGCGTCTGTGGAGAGGGGGCCTGGAGATAGGAACGTCCTTGATCGTGAGCAAGCTGGGGTTGGATCTCAAACAGGAGTGCCAGCAATTGGGCAGCCGGTAAGCGGCTGTAGTAGGCAGTCGCCTCTGGGATGGTCAGCGCTGCTGATGTGCCTTCCAACCTCACCCGATGGTGCAAGAGGTAGGCAATCGCCTCTGCGGGGATATTCAGAGCCGTTCTTGCATGCGTAGCGAGGACGTGTCTCAGGAGATGGGGAGCAATGCGGATCGGCTCGCCTGCTCGTGTTGTTAGGGTCAGACCATGGAAAAGAAAACGCAGCAACTGAGCAACATCCTGCATATTGAAATGACCAAGAAGCCCATCTGGGGAGGCAGCCCATTGAAAAAAGTACGGTTCTGCGACCAAATCAGCTGCTTTGTTGCCAAACGCCTCAGGATACACAATGGGGATGCGCCCACCATGGGCATCTTGAAGCATTTCAGCAATTTCTTTGAGATGGCGTATCGCCATCTCGCTGATGAGAAAAAACTGCCGCTCACTCTCGTGTTGGTATCCTTTGGGCAAGAGCTTCTGGACAAGTACACCAATTTTACGACCCGTTGGTTGCTGGTTTTTCAGTTCATCTACCACGATAGTCTCAAAACGGGAAGCACTGACCTGAAGCAGTTCGCTCACTCGGCTTCCATTGGTCAGAGCAAGCGTTGCCAGAGCCGCAGCAAAAAGTGCTCCTCTGTAGAGAGGTTCAGGATCAAAAAGGATGGCCCCAGTGCGTCTCCTAGCCCATCCAAACCATTGTGCGTCGGCATTCGTCGAGGTCAAGACTCCAGGGCGACGCGTGCCGACGACCTCCGGGTGGTGTTTTGCACCGAGGAGGTGTTTCTCAATGAGATCCCCACACCAGAGCAGGTGGCAAGCTTCTCCCTCATACTGCAAGAAGTAGCCATTGCGCTCGGGTGCATACGCCCCCATTTGGCGTTTGACTCGCCTTCGGACCTCTTTTGTATACAATTGTGGATGGTGTTTGACCAACTCCGTCCGATTCCAAAGCGTCAAGATCAGAGTGACGGGCTGTTCGATGAGTTGGACCTCAGAGAGCGTCATGGCCTGCTCTGAAATGGAGAACTGCCGATCAACATACTCAAACTGATAGGGCAGTGTAATCTCTCCTTGTGCCGCACGAGCGCAAACCCTTCGGAATTCCTTGACGAGACGTTCTGCCGCTTGTTTGCGGAGTTGGACAAGTTCGACGAGCAAGGAAAACAGGGGAACAATGATATCCGATTTTTCCTTGCGTCGAGCCTGGGTTGCTGCAATCACGGCCTGTTGCTGGGCCTGTTTTTCACAAAACCCACGAGGCAGCTTAGGCAGGAGATAGGGCTTCCAGATCACTTGTTGCCGTTCTGGAAGTTCTTCAAAGTAAGGCCGCTGATAGACGCCAGCAAGCGTCTCGTATCGTTTCAGCATGTTGAGATCACCACTAGAGATCAATCTCCCAGCGACAAAAGCGTCCCAAATGCGACGCTCACCCAGATCCGCAAGCGTCATCATTCCGTAGTTTCTGCGCAACCGCCGGAAGAGATTGGTCACCGCGATGCAATAGGTGTACAAGATCTTTGGCTTCATTGCATCCATGGCGCAGCCAACGGCTAAGGTAATGGCGATAGCCTCTGGCATGTCAGCCGCACGGATAAGATAGCCCATGACCATGCTCGGCAATTGTTCCCAACAGATACCAGGGGCAGTTTTCAGAATCGGTGGAAGCCACTCCAAAAACGCCTGGATGTGGGCTCCACGCTCCTTCGGATCATTAAAATGCAGCCGTCGCACATGATCAGGCTGTTTTGTAGAAGTACTTCCCGTAGCTGTGGTCATCATTTCCCTCTTCTCCCGCCGCTTACCATGTCTGATCTGTTTGTTGTTCCATGGCCTTGATCCAGTTGAGCGTTTCTTCATCATGCATCCACACGACAGTTGATGCTTCGATGGGTCGAGGCTCTGCCTGGGAGACTGCGCAAAGCTTTGAGGGAGGCGAAGCCTGTGGTGCCCCCATCGAGTAGCAGCGCTGTGCAAGATCCCGCTGGTAGCCAGCGAGCACAGAAAAAATCGCTTCTCCTGAACGCGACTGATCGTAGATATCAATGGTATGACTACTCCGCCAGGCCATAATGGTTTTGCCGAAAGCCTCTCGTTCTCGGAGATATTTTTCTGAATCAAAGAATTCAGTGCCAGCCCCGCATGCTTGTTTGAGCTTGATCAGATACTCTGTCACGAAAAGATGTCTCAAGTCATGTGGAGAGAAACGTACCGGACAAAGCGCCTGGAGTGACGCGTAGTGGCGATACCAATGCCAATGAAACACGTTCGGAGAGTATGGCGTCCCTCGTTCGGTCAGGAAGAGAGGGGAGTCAGGGGCAACGTCGATGAGGCGGCATCGGCCCTCTGGATCATGGAGTGGCCTCATCTGTTCAAGATAGACATTGAGTGCCTCCTGAACACAAGGATTGTGGGCAAAGTAGATCGTTTTCACTTCACGCCCATAGCTGCCTTTGTTCATGACCTGCGCCTGACCAGCAATCCCCTTGTTTTGGTAGCCGCCCACCGTCATGAGGGCAATTTCGTGAATCCTGGCCCCAGTTGATTGTAGGAGGTGGAGCACTGCTTTCTCACGAGCGGAAACCTGTGGGCTATCGAGCATGGCATCGATGATCTTGTGAATACCTTCCCGCACATCAGCCAACTCTTTGCGTACCTCAGGTTTCCACCCCTGAGGCTGATGCTGACGAAGAAAGGCCGTTGGTCGTCGCCGGGACTGCGCATGTGTCTCTTCCCGTATCCCAGCCTGATCGGGAGCGCCTTTGTTCGCCAACGTGCGTTCCTGTTCGCGCTTGAGCGCAACGAGTACGTCCGAAGAGAGGGGATTCGCAAAAGCATACAGTCCAGCCTCTTTCATGACGAGGTAGAAATCGCGCAGGGCTGCGCGCATGACCTTGAGCGTACTCTCTCTCAGCGGCGTTTCGCGCGTCAGGGTGATCTCAACGGTATCCGTATCCCTGTGGGGGCGGACTTGGCACTTGAGACGGTCACGATGGAACGCGATCAACGTTTGCCGCAACCGTTCTGGAGGAGCATTCCAGGAGCACCCGGTCTCTGCAAGGAACGCAAAGTAGGACTGAAGACAAGTGAGGTAGGTGTTTCTCGTGCTCGCTGGCCCTTGCTCTTTTCGCAAGCGGTGCCATTCTGTGAGCGGGACAATGATCCGATCCTCTTGATCAAGAAAGATGAGTTCGTAGAGGTCTCCCGGCTGGCCGCGCACCCGGCGGATCTGTGAAGGCATATCCTGCAGGTGTTTTGGAGAGGTTGTTGGCATGTTCTTTCCTTCCGCTTACTACATATTCACCACACGATTCTTCAGTGGAGAATACACCCGAAAAAGGATGTTGTAAACGAAACAGGAAAGAGGTTCTATGGCTGTCATCGATTACTAATATTAACTTGTGGCTCGTAGCGCACCGGAACCGATGTCCCAGCAACCTCTCGGTTCTGGAAAACGGCGTTCCAGTAGTGCAGTCCATTCACTGTGATGCCTCGTGCTGCGTGAATCTTGGCCTGCCCCGTATGGGTCGTCGGTCGGGTATGCATGAGAAACTCTTCGGAGTAGGCAATGCGACGATGCAGACGCATTCCGGCACGGGTCATCCCTTGGGTGAAAGCATCACGAGGACTCTGAAACAGGGCTGGATGCTCCATCTGGTCGTAGATCTCATAGGCCCATTCCTCAAATCGCTCCGAGAACCGTTGCAGCGTCCAGACCGCCTGCCCTTTGGGATCGACGGAACGATCCATCTGGCGAGGCACTTTTGTGGCCTGGGTATTGCCTCGTAATTGATTGAGCAGCATGGTGTTGGTCGTTCCAAAAAGACGCTCAAGAATCGACCCAAACCGTGGTTGTGCTGGTGGGCGTTCTTTCTTCGTCACTTCATAGCGTGAGAGCAGGGTCTCGAAGTAGACGCTGCCAAAGTCTGCTCCTCGATCTACTATGAGTTCCTGGGGAAGGCGCAAATGGCGTTGCACACAGATGCGCAAGATCATCATTGCCGAGCGATAACTGGGAGGATCATAGCTCAAGTAACAGGCCAGAATACGTCGACTGTAGGCGTCGGTGAGCAACGTTAGCCAGGGCCTCTCAAGTGGTTTGCCCGTCACTGAGGAGACGAGCAAAATATCCAACTCGGTATGATCAAGATGAGCCAGTTCAAACGGACGTTGTCCGTGGCGCGGGGTTGTCTGGTCCAGAGAGTAAAAGGAGGGTTGCTCCTTGTAGGCTGCTCTACGTCCCAAACGGGCTACCGTCACATCGGTGGTCGCAAAACGTGCTCGTTCTCGATAGAAGGTTCGCTCACTGACAGCAGGAAGATGGACGCGTTCGCACTCCGAGACGTAGAGCTGATAGACCGCCGCAGCCCGTTTTGCCTGGGGGGTTGCATAATGCTCTTTCAGAAAGGTATGGAGCAACTCCATTGAGGCATCAGGAGCACGACGGGTTCGGTTGCCACGCAGAGCTACCTGGTCAAGCAGTCCGACGTAGCCACATCCATGCACTGCTTCGGCTGATTTGTACGCACGGAGCCAACGCTGAATGCTCCGCATGGGGGCTGTCACATCACCGCCTTGAACGTAGAGCAGAATGTGTTGCAGACGCGCGTTGGCTCGTTGTTGCGCCTTTGGAGAGGCTGTCGTGAGCACTGCTCGGATTTCAGGCGTCATAGGTGAGGGAGTGCTCTCGGACAATCGCTGCATGGCTCCTGTTTGGAGCAACTGCTCAAACCTGGCTAAAGGAAGGATCAGCCTTTCACCCACCTCTGGACGCAGATGCACGAGATCGCCGGTTTCTTCCACGAACCAGATCCTCCCATCCCAAGCCAGCGGTGGTGAAGGAGCCGAAAGCTTCGTCTCGACGACTGGTACTTGATCATGAGCACAAGCCTCTTGTTCAGAACGGAAGAGGGAAACTCGTTCATGGTCCATCAGAGAGGTCGCAGCAAAATCGGTAAAGAGCCGACACGTGCTCAGCAACTCCCAGATCACATCAACAGGGACTCCTGGACACACCTCAAGGAGGTCGGTGAGATGTAATCCCGGATGCTGTTCGAGTACACGCAGCACCTGCGCTTCCTGCGCTGCATCAATGGGCGTTGGGTGAGCCCAGTAATCTTGCAAAAATTTGAGATTTTGGATGAAGAGGGGATGATACTCCGCTGATGAACGCACTTGGTAGGCGAGTCCAACCTTCTCTGCATAGCTCTCGCCTGGAGGACACCGAAAGCCGCCCGTCCTATCTTGTTGATAGCGGGCTGGCATCTCATCGGTGAGGGTATCAAGGGCAGATGCCGGTTTCCATTCTTCCCACCCCGCACGATCTGTGCGTATCACAAAAAAGTCAGGGGTATGCCACTGGGTGGTGTTTCGACCAGATTTAGCGCGATAACGCAGTGGGATACGTACCGACTGATCGTAATATTCCAGCACCTCATCGTCTCTCTCCATCGCATAGATCGCCCACAGTTCCACATGCTGGCTTTCAAATTGGATCGAGCAACCCATTTTTGGAGAAGGATACCGTCCCGTCACATTGTTGGCACGCCCTCGTACCTTCCTCACCGGGGGAGATTGCCGGATGGAGGTCATGAGAGCTTCTGTTTCTGGTGCGAGATGAAGACGCTGGCACCACGCGTGGAACTCTTCAGTTGTCAACATCAGGAACCTTCTTCTTTTTGCACGTCGTGGAACGAGAGACTCTCAACGCCACCCGTAACTCCTGCGCCCGCCCGTGCATCCAGCTTACCTCTTCCTCAAAAACTTTGATTGCGGCTGTACGGCCAGCCTGTTCGTGGTTGCGTAACGCTTGCTGTAAATCGGTTTCGAAGTCATTGACGATGGCGATGGGATCTTCCCACCCATAGGCGACGCACATCAGGTGAATGCGTCGAGCCTGAACGCCTGCGGTCTGGTTAGACCAATGGCTGACATCCACGTAATTGTAGATAGCGTTCGCCAGATCACGCAGTCGTGTGCCAGGAGCTGCATCGTCCCAATCGATGAAGCCAACCAGGTGCCCACCCTGAAAAATAGTGTTGTGTGGTCCCAGTTCGTGATGGGCAACAATCTCAGAACCCTGTGAAAGCCTCGATCCAGCGGTGGCATCATGATAGCGCCGGATGGCCCTAGCTGCTTGCTCCAGCAGATCATCGGATAAGCCGGGGCCACTGTCGGGCCAAATCGCACCTTCCAGGTAACTCAGGATTTCGCGACCGTGCTCATCCATCCCCAAAAAGCGCGGCGCGAACGGGAAGCCCTTGTCCTGCAAGAAGACCAGAAGATCATGAACAAACGCGACCTTGCCTTTGGGTAGCCTACGTACGGTGTTTCCTACGCGCACGATACCAGGTGTCAGTTGTCCACCCAATAGGGGAATCTCTGCCAATGGTTCTCTCTGCGGCTCTGTTTCCATCGCTCGTGTCCTCACGCTCCTTGTTGTGTGCTGCCATCCTCTTCGGGTATGCTTTCTCCAAAAAGGAGAAGGTTCCGAAAAGGATCGCAGAGGAAAAATTCTTTCATTCCCCAGGGCTGAGACGTGAGTGGAGACCGAATAGCACCAGTCGGCACATACTGCTGGTACAACGCCTCAATATTGGTCACGCCAATCCAACAGACCGAGTGACCGTCTGCAACATTGAAGTGCAGACTGATCCCATCTCGTTCGACAATGGCAAACTCCCCGTCACGATAGTCGGTTGTAAAGCCAAGTTGAGCATAAAAGGCCAGCGCTTGCTCCATATCTCCGACAGGAAAACGAGGAGCAATTGAAATGAGCGTTGGTTGATCGTTTTGGGACGATGACATAGATCGGTTTCTCCCGTGCGTTACTTTCGCTGTGGAATCAGTGCCAATCGTTTCGGCACGAACAGGGTGAGTCGGATCGATTGGAAAAGGGCCGTACGAATGCGACGATACACGAGAAGCTGCTCTTCGTTTGAGAGGTCTTCTCCTGGAACATCTTCAATGGACCAGAGCTGACGCCGACCGGCGTTGGGGATGAGCGGTCACTGATCCGTTGCACCACTACAGAGCACAATCCCCTCATCCCAAGAGCGATCAAACGATGGCTCTGCTGTTTGAGGAGAGGGAAGCAAGGGAACATGAACTTCATCAAGCACCTGACGAGCCAAAGCGACAGCATTGGAAGGAAAAGATCCAGGGGCGATCCAAATATCCCAGACGTTCTGTTCTTGGGGGGCCAGCAGGCTTGCGGCCATCAGTTCACGAACAGAGCGATGGGCACACAGAAAAAGGAGACGTTTCTGTTTCTCATTCATGGTATCATTGCTCCTCGATGGCATCAATGAAGGCAGCTCGCAACGCGACGTGCCTCGTCCTCTCTCAAGCAAGTATACCCAACTTCTGCGAAAGACGCCAGTTTCTGCCGCATTACTTGGCGTGATTGGCTCTTGTCCACTTTCGGGGTTTATGGCTCGCTTGGTGGGCTAGATTGACAGAGAGTGATAGAGTTTCTTCCAGAAGAATCGCTCAACGATTGTTTTTCATCGAGAGTGAGGTCGTGATGGAAGGGACTGCTCTACTCCAACTGCCTGAAGGAATGCAGCTCGATCACATCGAGATCACTGAACAGGGATTGACCATTGAGGTCTACGCTACCTCTCCCACTTCAGCGTGTCCATTGTGTTCCCAAATCTCCTCGTCGATCCATTGTCACTATCGCCGAACACTCCGTGATGTGCCCTGTGCTGGACGCCGTGTTCAGTTGCTCCTCACCGTTCGGAAATTTACCTGCCGTAACCCTCTCTGTGAGCGGAAGGTGTTTGCGGAACGCCTCCTAGATTTTGTCGAGCCGTTCGCCAGGACAACCGTTCGCTTCTGCCAACAGATCACCTCCATTGGCCTGTTCACTTGTGGCAAAGGGGGAGCCAGGCTCGCCAGCCGTTTAGGGATACAGACCTCGCGCCAGACGATCCTGCGCCGGATTATGGATCTTCCAGATGTCTCAACTGGATCGATCCTCTTTCTTGGAATAGACGATTTTTCATTTCGACGTGGCTATCGCTTTGGCACCATCCTGGTGAACCTGGAGAGCCACACGGTAGCCGATCTTTTACCTGATAGAGAGGCAGACACCTCGGCGGCCTGGATGAAACAGCACCCAGACCTTACCGTAGTCAGCCGAGATCGGGGCAGTAATTACGCAAGGGCAGCCTCTGCTGGGGCTCCCCAGGCCCTTCAGTGTGCGGATAGATTCCACCTTGTCAAAAATTTAACAGAAGCTACGCAACTCCTGTTAACGCGCTGCCTTGCGGACATCATCCAGGCATACCAAACGGAAGTCTCCGATCAGGGGGAACATGCATTACAGGTCATTTCTCTGGAAGCATGGCGTCCCAAAGAACCGGCACAGGTGGAAAAAATACGTTTAGCTCGACGGGCAAAGCGCCTCGACCGCTATGAGCAGGTGGTTTCCTGCCATGAGCAGGGAATGACTCCAAAAGAGATTGCACAACAGCTCAATCTCTCAGATCGAACGGTTCAAAGATGGCTAGCTGCTGGTGTCTTCCCAGAGGCCAAAAAGCGCCGCAAGAGACGCAACTCCTTTGAGCAATTTGCAGCGTATGTGTTCAAGAGGTGGAGGGAGGGAGAGCGCAATGGGATGGTGCTACGGCGTGAACTGATGGCACGGGGCGCAACGTTCTCGGAGCGGACCTTGTACCGCTATCTGGAGATGCTCAAGCAGATAGAAGTGAAAGTTGCCAGTCTGCACCGTCTTCAGAAATTTACCGCCAACACAGCAGTCTGGCTGTTCGTCCAACACCCCAACAAGTTGGATGAGCTAGAGCGAGAAGCGCTGGCGGCCTTTTGTCAAGTCAGTCTGACACTGTCGCGTGCCTATGATCTAATCCAAGATTTCTTATCGATGGTCCATCGACGGGAAGGAGCGCGATTAGATACATGGTTAGCTCAAATGGCGGAGAGTGGCATTGCAGAACTCCAGTCCTTTGCCACTGGCGTAGAGAAAGACAAAGAGGCTGTGAGAGCGGGCCTAACCTGGTCAATCAATAACGGTCGCGTTGCATAATGCACCTCGTCACTCGGATCACTATCAAATTGATTTGGACGACAGTTGTTGACTCCCTTGAGGAGGAAAGAGACACGACCCTCGGTCATTGTACCGCACCCCAGCAAT
>JAABUZ0100001666.1_pt1 | contig 40904 bp, 35 predicted proteins | sample 5562091 | NCBI WGS metagenome assembly JAABUZ01 (sample SAMN12813069, study PRJNA571459) | rock metagenome | isolation source: Antarctica rocks | place: Antarctica: Victoria Land, Linnaeus Terrace sud | collected 2015-12-21
GCACCCCGCCGAGCGTGATCGTCTGCTTCGTCGTATCTACCGCCGTAATGATGGCGCGCGGGCCGAAGCCGCGCCCTCCTCGGTCTGTGTTCCCCGTCTGGTTACTGCCGGTTTGAGCATTACCCGTCGGGGCAGCGAAGTCATGCCTGCCGCCCAATCCCGCCGCGAACACCGTCGTTGCCACAGTGAGCAGTGCGACGATCGCCGTGACAATCCCGATCATTACCCGTTTGCGTGTACCCGATACCATAACCAATGCCTCCTATACTCGCGACAGGGAGTCTTCCGCACTTCCTGATGATCCAAGTGTAGGTGACGAACGTTTAAGGCGGATGCGAAAGATGTAAAATGATTGGCAAAAGAATGTGGGACGAGTCGTCAGCAGTCGGTGGATAGGAGGCACAACAGACGACAGAGGCGGATTTGTCGTCGTGCGCTGGTATCGTGCGAAAGGGATGCGTATACTCGCTTTGGCGCAGTTCCGTCTGAACATTCACTACGCGCCTCGTCGCTCGACCGTTCTGTCTACTGTCTACCGACTACTAACCACTGGAATGGAGTTGTCCGATGTCGCTCACTCGTACTGAGACGCCGCTGGCGAAAACGGGGTTCATCCTTGCCAATGGGCTGCGCATCCGCACCGCCGCCTGGCCATCCGACGGCTATCCCGCTGTCTTCGTGCATGGTCTTTCCAGTGGTTGGCAGTCCTGGCTTCCGCCGCTCGCCTATCTCTGGCCGACGCTCTCCGTCATGGCGGTGGATTTGCGCGGGCACGGCGATTCCGATAAGCCGGAGACGGGCTACACGCTGACGAACTACGCGGCGGATGTCTGGGAGGCGATGGGCAAGATGCGGCTGAAGCGACCGCCCGTGCTGATCGGCCACTCGCTCGGCGGAGCGATTGTGCGGCGGATCGCGGCGGATCATGCCGATGCACTCGCCGCTGTCGTCGTCGAGGACAGCAATTTGTGGGGTGAGGAGCAGGCGACACCCGATCAGCGACGCGCACACGGCGAGGAGTGGCTGAGGAATGTCCGCCGTCCCCTGCCCGAACTGATCCAGACGGAGATGGATCGTAACCCGAAACTTTCCTACCGCGAGGCGATGGAGCGAGCGACGCGCATCACCAACACCGCCGATGGTGTCTTCCTGAGCGCGGGTGAGGGTGTTGGCCTTGCAGCCGGGGAAATCTACGATGATCTCTTGCCGCGCATTACCTGCACCTTCATGCTCGTGCGCGGCTTGCCGGAACTCGGCGGCGCGGTACCCGAAGTCTCCGCCGCCCGCCACGCGGCATTGATCCCCGGCGCGACGGTCGTTACCATCCCGGATGTCGGTCACAGCGTCCACGGTCAGCAGCCCGAAGCCTTCTCCCAAGCCGTCCTCATCTTCCTCCGTGCCCATGGCATCATCGAGAAAGAGATTTGAACCACGAAGGCGCGAAGAGCACGAAGAACAGAAAGAGGAAGAGAGAAGAATTCTATTCCCGTCTTTGTATTCCTTCGTGCTCTTCGTGCCTTCGTGGTTCAATCGTTTTCAGAAGGGGTCGCGATGCGAGTAGCGAATGGTGGGGATGCGGAATTATTGGCGCGGTATGAGGCGGCGGTTGGGTATCTCGAATCGCTGCTCAAGTGGCACACGACGCGCCCGGCGGGGTACGACCCGCAGGTTCATCTCTCGCGGGAACGGATGTTGCTGCGCCGCTGGGGCGACCCGCATCTCCGCTATCCTATCGCGCATATCACGGGGACGAGCGGCAAGGGCAGCACCTCCGCGATGCTCGCGAGCATTCTGCGCGCGGCGGGCCACCACACCGGCCTGCATACCTCGCCCTATTTGCAGGCGTACACCGAGAAGATTCGCCTCGATGATACGTACCTCTCTATTCCCGAGCTGGTAACGCTCGTAGACGAGTTGCGTGTCCATGCCGCCGCAATGGAAGCGGGGGGCGTGCATGGTCCGCCATCGTACTTCGAGGCAACGGTCGGCATCGCCCTGACCGCCTTCGCGCGGCACGCGATGGACGTGGCGGTCGTGGAGGTCGGCATCGGCGGGCGGCATGATTCGACGAATGTCCTGACGCCGCACGTCTCGGTCATCACGAATGTCGGGTTCGACCACACCGGTATCCTCGGTTACACGCTGCACGACATCGCTTACCAGAAGGCGGGGATCATCAAGCCGGGCGTACCCGCCGTCACCGCAACGACCGCGCCGGACGCGCTCGCCGTCATTCGCTACGAGGCGGAGGCATATGGCGCACCGCTGACGACCGTCCATGTCAACGACGCCGATGCGCCGTCCAATGCGATGCACGCGACGATCCACGCGCTCGGGCCGGAGGGCGCGACCTTTACCCTGCGACACGGCGACTGGCAACTGGCGAACGCCCGTATCCGTATGCTCGGCGCACATCAGGTGACGAATGCCGCGACCGCCGTTGCCGCCGCGCGGGTGCTCGATGCGTCAGGCGTTGCGGCGCCGGACGATGCGATCCGCGCGGGCTTGGCAAGCGCCTTCTTCCCCGGCCGGCTGGAAGTGATGCAGCGCGGCCTCGGTGTGCCGACGGTCATCATTGACGGCGCGCACAACCCGGATAAGGCGCGCTCACTCGTCGCAGCCCTCGGCGCACTCTTCCCCGGCAAACGGGTCGTGTTCGTTCTCGGCATGGTGACGGACAAGGACACAACGGCGGTACTTGACATCGTTGCACCGATTGCCGCCACGATCATCGCGACGCAGGCACCGATCATCAACCGCGCCGTCACCCCGGCGGCGGAACTGGCGGAGCGTATCCGCGCGCGCGGCATCCCAGCAGAAGCGGAGCCGGACCCTGCGGCGGCAGTAACGGCCGCACTCGACCGTGCCGGGCCGGACGACCTCGTCTGCGTCACCGGCTCGCTCTACCTCGTCGGTGCCGTCCGCCGCCGCTGGATTGCTACCGACGATGTCGCGGTACGAGCAACAAGCCTGCCGTAGCCACGGAGTGGCGCTCCAGCCGAAATACGCATATGTGGCGCGGAAAGATGGCGGGAATCCACCATTCTCATCAGCGATGAAGGAGATGATCAACGATCAGGCTTGCGCGACCGACCATCAGCGCATACGGCCGTTTATCTGACCGGAGTGCAGCGTCCCGCCGGTCAGGACCAGCGCGTGCTGGATTGGGGATGCAGCCGCTTCGCCGCCTCCTCCACGTCATGCAGATCCACCGGGTCGCTGAACGGGTCCTCGTCCAACACGGTGACGCGGTTCAGCTCCTTCTGCCAGCGCCGCAAGTCGTCGATATACGGCGCGTACGGCACCCGTGCCAAGTCGCCGCCTTGCGGCACCAGGTCGGCGATGCCGCTGTGCAGCCACTCCCCCGTGTGCCAGTCCTGCATGTCCACGCCCGGATACAGGCAGATCCCGTGCAGGTCGATCCCCCGGTTCACCGCCGCCAGCGACTCGCGCATCACCGCGTTGAACCACTCTTCCCGCCCATCCCGCAGCCCGCTCGTCTCGGCGATCACCATTGGCCGCCCGTAGCGCTTCCACGGGATCTCCATCAGGTCGCACAGCGCCATGATCCGGTCATCGTCGGGCGGGAGCGCCGCGTGCGGCCCGTGCTCGCGGTATTCCATCTGGCCGAACGAGTAGCAGTTGACCCCGACGATGTCCAGCACGTCCGGGCCGCCGCCCAAATCCGGATGTTGCTTGCCCGCGAGGATGTCCCAGGCGACGTACGTGTCCACGTAGGTCTCGTCGTGCGCCGCCGCCGCGAGGTCCGGGCGGTCGCGCGGCGCGACGACGTTGACCAGCGGATCGACGCTGAGCATCCGGGACTCAGGATCGATCTCGCGGATCGCCCGAACCCCCTGTATCGCGGCACGACAGAGAGCGAGGCGGAGACGATGGCGGTTCTCCCGGCCCTCGAGATACGGGGCGACCCAGCCCCATTCGCCGCCCGCGAAGGTGTAGAAGGTGATCTCGTTGATCGGCGTGAAGAAGTGCGGCCCGCGCATCCGGGGAACGACGTATGCGGCGGCGGCCCGGCAGTAGCGCGCGAAGCGGTCGGCGAAATCGTCAGCCAGCGGGTCGGCATCGTCCGGGTAGCCGTAGTGGAAAAGGTCCCAGACGGGCAGGACCTGCGCGCGGTTCATCGCGGCGAGCAGCGGGTCGATGATCGAGAAGTCGTACGCGCCGCCGCAGTCGACCAGCGGCCAGGGGATGCCCTCGCGGGCGACGGCGATGCCGAGGTCGTGCAAGAGTGCGTAATCCTCATCGGCGTGCTCACGGTGTCGGGTCTCGGCGACGAGGTCGCGCCGCCTCCGATCGGTCCAGCGGAAGGTGGAACACTCGAAGCCGGAGAGGAAGAAGGTCGGGAAGATGCTGGCATGGTCGGGCATGGTCGGCCGCCTTTCGTGCCGCGCAGACAGGTGGCGAGCGCGGGATCGCACCAGGTGGGATGCACATTCGGTGCCGCAGGTCGGGGACGCCTCTGCCTTCCCTTCATGCGGCACGACGCATCACATAACCCTTGCGCTGCAGACGGTGGAGGAACACTGATAACGAGACGGGTGACGGAACGCGATTCATTGGGCACGCCGACGATGCCGAACACCGTTCGGGGTTGTCTGGAACAGGTTCCTTTCGGGAGACCGCTCTATGCACTCGCTCTTTGCGTCATGAATCGTATGGGCAAGTACTCGATGCCGCCATGAAAGGCGCGCGAAGGATACGCGATCAGATCAAACCGTCTTCGATACCCGCGATGAACTCCTTGAAGGTAATATACGTGATTCCTTGGTATCGCGCTACCCCTTGCGCGCCGTGCGGCGGAAAGTCCTTTGTGTTGTCGGACACGATATAGTCGACCGATGCCGTCACCGCTGCTGCCTATATGAGATGATCGCCTGGATCGCGCAGTGTCGGCCATGCCGATGGGTACGGAATGGTCGGCGAGATAACAGGGAGCGTGGACTCCAGACGGTTCATTGCAATCTTGGCTATACGGCTGAGGGCGCTCCTCGATGCGCTCTCCGCACCGTACCTCCGCATCCATCGCCAGGTGCCGGAGCGGGCCATCTCCTCAATTATCCACGGGGACCAGTAGCCTTTGTAAAAACCGAGACGCGCATACGTTTCGAGTGTCTGACGCATGCCGTGTGGTATGAGGACGTTCGCATCGAGGAGGACCTTTACCGTTGCCACGGCAGCCCCTCGCGCATGCTCTCCATCTCCTCATCCCTGACAGGATCGTCGCTCCCAGGGAATGCCATGCGCGTGTAGTCGCGCTGAATAGTGTGCAATTCATGGATAACAGGCGCGTCCTGGAGATCATGTAACGATTGCCCATGATTGTAGCGGCGATCTGCCCACAGCGCGCCATTGCCTTGATCGATTTTTTGATCTGATTCCGAGTAAATCTGCTGCCTCGGTCGTTGTGAGCATCGTGCTCGGATCCAATTGCCGCGCTGCAATCGAGAGATGTTTCTGCGCCTCATCCGCATCTCCCTCGTCAATCAGTTTTCGTGCTGTCTCAATGTGATTGCGAACGTCTCTGACGATCATGGCTTCCTCCTTTTCTCACCATCTTAACAAAAAGGTCAACAAGGAGGATTTCTTACTGCGAGCAAAACGAACCCATACACCGTGCAAATCATTCTACAGGTCGGCCAAAGCCGGGATGACGCGCTCGGCGAAGTGTTGGACGGGTTCGACATCCACCCAGTCCGGCGTGCGGAAGACGACGTACTGGCAGCCGACGCGGGCGTATTCCTGGAAAATCTCGATCAGTTGATCGGGCGTGCCGATCAGCGCGCCGTCGGGGATGAATGGGGCCAACCGCTCCCGCTTGGCCGCGACGTCGGCATCGTCTTTGCCGATCACGACCGTCGTGTAGATCGAGCGGGTGATTGCTTCGTACGGTCGGCCAAGCCGCGCGCAATGCTCGCGCAGGCTTGCGAAGAGGCGACCGACGGTTTCAGGATCGCCCGAGACGTTGCAGAACTGGGCGTACTGGGCGACCAGCCGCAGCGTCACCTTCTCGCCGCTGCCGCCGACCATGATCGGCGGGTGAGGTTGCTGGACCGGCGACGGATTCTCCTGCGCGTGGTCGAGGCGATAATATGTCCCCGCGAAGTGAGCGGGGCGCTCAGTCCAGATCGCCAGCACGATGCGTATCGCCTCCTCCAGCCGCTTCATGCGCACTGAGGCAGGTTCGAACTCGCCCCAACCGTAGGCCTCGTACTCCCGCTTGTGCCAGCCTGCCCCCAGCCCGAGGATCGAGCGGCCGTGGCTGATGAGGTCGAGCGTCGTCGCCATCTTGGTCATTGCCGCCGGGTTGCGATAGGGCACGCCGAGAACGAGTTGACCGAGTCGGATGCGCCGTGTGATAGCGGCAATCGCCCCGAGCGTCGTGAAGCACTCCATCACCGGCTCGGAATATGGATGCCCGGGATAGCCGCCCTCGTACAGGAAGTGATCGTAGACCCAGAGGGAGTCAAGGGCGCTGTCATCGGTGGCCCGCGCGACGCGCGCGACGCTATCCCACGGATTACCGGTCGGGCCGTTCAGGTACGGGTTAATCTGCAAGCCAAACTGCATTGTGTATACCTCACCCCTGACCCCTCTCGTACGGAGCCATCGCCCTTTGGCGTCGACATACTGAGATTACGGCGGCGATGGAGAGAGGGCCATCTGTTTTGCAAACAATCGCTCGTTCCGCTTTATGCGTTCCCTGGCTGCGGGGTGAACCGTACCGGCATGTGCTTGATACCGCCGATGAAGCCGGAGCGCAGGCGATCGACTGGACCGGCGAGCGCAATGTCGGGTAGGCGGGCAAGCAGGGTCTCGAACATCACGCGCAATTCGAGGCGTGCGAAGGATGCGCCGAGGCAGAAATGCTCGCCGATGCCGAAGGCGATGTGCTCATTCGGCGTCCGTCCGACATCGAACATATTCGCGTTCGGAAAGACCTCTTCATCACGGTTCGCCGATGGATACCAGAGCAGCACCCGCTCACCCGCGCGCAGGGGCTGGCCACCCAATACCGTGTCTCGCGTCACGTAGCGCATCATGTGCGCGACAGGCGAGGTCCAGCGCAGGATTTCCTCCACGGCGGTCGGCAGTAGGGTGGGGTCACGTTGCAGTCGGGCGCGTTCCTGGGGGTGCTCGAACAGGGCGAGCAGGCCGCCGGAGATGGCGTTGCGCGTCGTCTCATTGCCCGCGAGGATGAGCAGTTGGCAGAAGAAGAGCAGTTCTTCCTCGGAGAGCGATTCGCCGTCCACTTCTGACTCGACAAGGACACTGACGAGGTCGTCCCGGCGTTCCCCCCGCCGCTCCGCGGCCTGCCGCGCGAAGTAGGCGAACATTTCCCGACGTGACCGAGCCGCTGTCTCCGGCCCGCTCCCAGCGACCGTCTGGTACTCAGGGTCCTCGGAACCAAGCCCTTGATTCGTCAGTTCGAACATCAAGGGCCAATCCGCCTGCGGGATGCCCATCATCGAGCAGATCACCGCGAGGGGAAGGAGCGCCGCGACATCGGTCACAAAGTCGCATGACCCGCGCGGCGCGACATCGTCAATGATTGTATTGGTAATTTCTCGCACGCTCGGTTCCAACAGGGCGGTCGCGCGCGGTGTGAAGCCTTTGTTAACGAGGCGCCGGAGCCGGACATGGCGCGGCGGGTCCATGATAATGAGCATCTTCCCCGCCCCAACCATCGTCGCCGGGTCGGCGGGGTTGGCCGCCATCGAGATGCCCTGCTGGGAACTATAGGTCGTCGTATCGCGGGAAACGGCGATCAGGTCCGCGTACCTGGTGACGGACCAGAAGGGAATGAAGCGGTCGTTGCCCGGATTCCAGTGGATCGGCTCCTCAGCGCGCATCCGCCGCCAAATCTCATGCTGCCCACCCCGCACAAAGACATCGAGGTTGGCGAGATCGTTATCCTCGATCCGCAGAGAAGAGACCTGAGCCATCGTGGAACCTCCTTCATGTCACAATGTTCGACGCTGGGAACATGATACGGGCCGCATTTGTCGGCCGCTACTCTTCGATCAAGGAAATTGCCTGACGCGGGCAAAACCGGACGGCTTCCTCCACTTTCGGGCGCAAATCCTCGCCGGGATGTTCGATCAGCACGTAACTCTGGTCATCAGTTTGCAGTTGAAACACTTCCGGCGCGGCCAGGACACAGCGGGCGTTGCCCTCACACAAATCATGGTTAACGATCACCTTCATCTCGTATCACCCCCGAAAAGGAATAGCCCGCCCACGCGATGGAACGCTTGAGGAGCAACGATGGTGTAGTGCTCCCATGAGCGCCTAAGGCGATTCTTTCCGCGAAAGTCCGTGCCCGTATTGTACACGCACATGTCAATCAGTTGGCGCAGCAAGTCACCGGATCGTGCTGAAGGCTGAATAGTATGCTCGGAACCGAATTTCGCGACTAAGCTATAGGGAATCCTTCTCTTTCGCGCGTTTGTCCTTCATTTCACAAAGTGCGCTATACTTCGGTTGTATGAGTGATGCGATCAGACATTTCATGCCTGTGGACGCCGTGCCAACCGGGCGGCGGTTGCGTATTCTCGCGGTCGAGCCGACCTATGGCGGGTCGCGTCGCGCGTTTATCGAGAACCTCGTCAACTACAGCCAGCACGAAATCGTGCCACTGACGTTGCCCGCGCGCTTCTGGAAATGGCGAATGCGAGGCGCGCATTACGAACTGGCGCGGATGCTCAATGACGTGTCCGGTTCGTTCGATCTTGTGCTGGCAGGGGAAATGCTCAACCTGCCCGCATTTCTTGGCATGACGCGCTACCGACTGACGAACGCGCGCATGATCGTCTATTTCCACACGAATCAACTCAGTTTCCCGCTGCCGCCGTGGGAGAAGCGGGACGTGACATTGCCGCTCGCGAATCTCGACGGTATGCTCACGGCGGACGAAGTCTGGTTCAACACGTCAGAGCATCGCGACGAGTTCCTTGAGGCGTTGCCCCGCCTCCTGCGCGTTTTCCCGGAGTATCGCGCGCTGCATGTCGTGGACATCGTCGCGGCGCGGAGTCAGATTCTCACGCCGGGAATTGATCTCCGTGCTCTTGACGCGGAGCGGGAAACGGCCCTCGCCACACCGCTCGCACCGGGACCGCCGGTGATCCTCTGGAACAGCCGGTGGGACTACGATAAGCGTCCGGACATCTTTTTTGCCGCCTTGCGCGATCTCGTCGAGCGGCGCATCCCCTTCCGCCTCGCGCTGGCGGGGACGAACCCGCACGGTCGTTCGCCGGAGTTTGAGGAGGCGCGAGACGAGTTCGCGGCCCAACTCGTCCATTACGGCCAGCGCCCCTCGCGTGAGGAATATGCGCGTCTCCTCTGGCGGTGCCAACTAGTCGTTTCCACGGCGGAGCATGAGTATTTCCCGACGGGTGCGCTCGAAGCGATGTACTGTGGCTGCATCCCGGTGCTGCCGAACACGCTCGCCTATCCGTCCTTCGCACCCGCCACGAATCTCTACCGGCCGGGGGAAGTCGGCTCGCTCGCCGAACGGATCGCCGCCGTGCTCCGCGCCCCGCTCCTCCCCGATCCCGCTCCCTTCCGCGCCACTGCCGCCTGCTACGACATCGAGCACGCCATCGCACCGTTCGACACGGGGTTTAAACGGGTGGCTGGAGAGTAGGTGTATACTTTAACTGCACGCAATGGCGCGTGGTAGGCATGGACGAGCGATAAAGGGCGGCGCACGATATGAAAATCATCCTGGCGGACGAAATGGGCTTTTGTTTCGGTGTCCGTCGCGCGATTGAGATGGTCAATGAACTGGCGGACGAGGGCAAATCCGTCCGCATGCTCGGCGATGTCGTTCACAACCCGCAAGTGGTGCGCGATCTGGAGGGTAAGGGCGTCAGCGTCATTTCCGAGGTGCATCAAGCGACATCAGATGGTGTGATGGTGATTACGGCGCATGGTGCGGCCCCGTGGGTGGCTGACGAAGCGCGTGCTGCCGGAACACAGGTCGTAGACACCACCTGCCCGCTCGTCGAGAAGCCGCAGCAGATCGCGCGCGATCTCGCGAAGGACGGATACACCGTTGTCGTGTATGGCGACAAGAATCACCCCGAAGTAAGGGGCATCCTCGGCTGGGCTGGGGAGGGTGCGCTGGCAACGAAGCGTATCGAAGACTTACCGTGGCATATTCGCCGCGATGCCGATGGCGCGTGGGCGGAGAAGCCGCCGCGCAAGGTCGCGGTCGTCACGCAGACGACGAGCGAGATGGATGAAGTGATTGCTTTCGCCAACGAACTGACCGCGCTGGCGCTACCGCTCGGTGGCGAGGTGCGCGTCATCAACACGATCTGCAAGCCGACGACGGACCGCCAACTGGCGATGCGCAATCTAGCGCGCGAGGCAGATGTCGTCCTCGTCATCGGTGGTCGCAAGAGCGCGAACACCAGGCATCTGGCGGAGATCGGCAATCACCTCGGCACACCATCGCATCACATCGAGTCTACAGCGGAGATTGATCCGGCGTGGATCGAGGGCAAGGAAACTGTCGGCGTCACCGCCGGTGCCAGCACGCCGGATGCCGTCGTCGGCGAGGTCGTGGATTGGCTGATCGCCCGTGGCGGCGTCCTTATGCCGCGCGAAACGGACGGTCGCCCACCTCGGTACGCGTAGTAGCGTAGGCTTCAGCCTGCATTTCCTCCGTTTTCAGCACTGAGTGGTGTGCAGGCTAATGAACCTTGATACCTTGATCGGGTACTGGTCGGGGACGCAGACTGAAGCCTACGCTACCGGATTCCTGGAGTATTTCATCATGGCGCGTGCGTCCTTCTCCCGTGTCTCGTTGATTTTGCGCACACTACGTGCGTAGTATATGATTCCTTCGTCGTGTCCGCGTTGGACGAAGGAGCAGGCAATGATTACTCATGGTGTGCGTAAACTTGTGACGATGACCGTCGGCGGGTTGATGGTCGTGATGGCGTTCGCGAGCGCTGGGTCAGTGGGAGCGGCAATCCCAAATCACGCTTTCCAGGTGTTAGGGTGCGATATTGGCGATTACGCGTGCTACTCCCACAGGCTCGGGGGCGCGCCCGAATCGAATTACTGCACGAGCAGCCTATACACTTGCACAGACAGCGTACCGAACACACCGCCGCAGTACTCGACGAATGTCAGCCCATATTGTGGCGACGGCGGCGGCGCGGGGTGCCTCAATGGGAGCCCGCTGTACGTGAGCACGACGATCGTTCCCTCGGGTGAAACTGGCCTTTCCACGAATGTCGTGGTCACGTCCAACTTTCTGAACATTGGGACGAGTAGGGCGCACGTCGTCAGCGCTCCGTAGCGCCGACGCACGCAGGCGATTTGACTGGGTCCCAGCTTGTGACGCCGGGCCCTTTTTGTGTCGCTCACACATCACTCGCTGCCGCGCCTATTCATCCCATGAATAGTTTTCGGCACGGATGTACGTGGTATTGGCGAGGCAAGCGGTTATAATCGCTGTAGAGGCTATTCGCAGAGAATACAAGGGGGAGCACGCATGAAGGTGTCCGCAGCCGTCGCCGAAATCCTTAAGCGCGAGGGGGTCCAGTTCCTCATTGGCTATCCTGTTAACCCGATCATCGAAGCGTCCGCAGAGGCGGATATTCGCACGATCATCGTCCGGCAGGAGCGCACCGGCCTCCATATGGCCGACGCGGTGAGCCGGGTCACGTCCGGCGACCAGATCGGCGTCTTCACGATGCAGCACGGGCCGGGCACCGAGAATGCCTTCGGCGGTGTCGCGCAGGCGTACGCCGATTCCGTCCCGATCGTCGTCCTGCCTGCCGGATTCCCGCGCCACCTCAATAATGTGCCGCCGAACTTCAGCGCCGTGATGAACTTCCAGCATGTCACGAAGTCCGCCGAGCAGGTGACGCTCGCGAGTGTCGTACCGGACGCGCTGCGGCGCGCCTTCACCCAGGCGAAGAATGGCCGCCCACGCCCGACGCTCGTCGAGATTCCGACGGATGTAATGGCCGAGGAGGTCTCCGATCCGATCTCCTATACGCCGACGACCCGCTTCCGCTCCGGGCCGGACCCGCGCGCCGTGGACGAGGTGGCGGGCGTACTTGTAGCGGCGGAGCGGCCAGTGATCTATGCCGGGCAAGGTGTTCACTATGCGAAAGCATGGCCACAACTGCGTCAACTTGCGGAATTGCTGGAAGCGCCCGTGACGACGACGATCCAGGGTAAGAGCGCTTTCCCGGAGAACCACCCGCTCGCCCTCGGGTGCGCGGGGCGTTCGATGCCCCGGCCAGCCTGGGATGCCCTCCAGAATGCCGACGTGATCTTCGGTATCGGCTGCTCGCTGGCACGCACGAACTATGGCGTGACGATGCCGACCGTGAAGACTTTGATACACGCGACGCTCGATGCAGGAGATATCAACAAGGATGTCCCCGTGCAGTATGCGCTGATTGGGGACGCGGGGCTGACGCTGGACGCGCTGATTGCCGCCGTATCAGAGCGGCTCGGTGGCAAACCGCGCGGTCGTGGCGAAGCGGTGAAGCAGCAGATCGCTTCCGGTCACGCGCGATGGCTGGCGGAGTGGAAGCCGAAACTGACCAGCGATGAGACACCGCTCTCACCCTATCGCGTGATCTGGGACCTGCTGCACACAGTGGATGTGAAGAACACGATCATCACGCACGACGCCGGCAGCCCGCGTGACCAGATCGTGCCATTCTGGGTGGCGGAAGAACCGCTCTCGTATATTGGCTGGGGCAAGTCCACCCAATTGGGCTACGGCCTCGGTCTCGCGATGGGCGCGAAACTGGCGCGGCCCGACAAACTCTGCATCAACTTCTGGGGCGATGCGGCGATTGGCTTCACGGGGATGGATTTCGAGACGGCGGTGCGCGAGCGCATCCCGATCATGTCTATGCTGATGAACAACTTCTCGATGGCGATCGAACTGCCGATTATGCAGACCGCGACCAGAAAGTATCGCAGCACTGACATCAGCGGCAACTACGCCGACATGGCGAAGGCGTTCGGTGGCTACGGTGAGCGCGTCACCGATCCGAACGAGATCATACCGGCGATCAAGCGCGGCATCCAGAAGACGCAGGAAGGCACGCCGGTGCTTCTAGAGTTCATCACCGCCAAGGAGATCACCTTCTCCACCTTCAAGTAACGACCGCCATAAGCAATTGCCGGTTCGGGGCATTTACATGGGATGCCCCCTTGAGGTGTCGGCGCTTGACAGAAACCGCGCGCATGGAAAGAGCAGGCCGGGTAGCCTGCTCCGTGAGGAAGGATGGAAGAGCGGTCGTGGTTCGTGCGATTAGCGCGTTGCTTAAGCGAACATGCCTGGGCCGGAGAGCGCATCCGTCACATTGATGTCCATTGCGGCGAGATACTGGCCGAGGAGGCGGATCAGGTTGCGCGCCTGTGGCTCCCCCATCTTCGTTAGTGCGCTATCCAGTTGCTCCTGCCGCATATCCTCGACGCGTGCGAGTGTTTCCATGCCGCCGGTCGTCAGTTGGACGAGGACGATACGCCGGTCTGTCATATGGGAGCATCGCGTCACGAGCCCCTGCCGGACGAGCCGGTCAACAATCCCCGTCATTGTACCAAGCGAATGGTGCGTCTGACTGGCGAGCATGCCCATCGTGCATTTGCCGACGCGGTTAATCGCGACCAGGGTGAAGTACTGCTGGAGCGTCAGGCCGAACGGCGCGAGCGCCGCAGCAAGCTGGCGCGCGCCGCCCCACGTCACCCGCGCGATGTCCTGGGATAACTGGTCTCGGAGCGGCAACTGCTCGCTCTCCACACGTTCGTTAATCAGTGTCATCTTCCCTGTCCGTGTCACGGTAGCCATCTCGGTCACGGTGTCATCCTCTCTCTTCCGTTTCCTCACCCCATGATGCGCGTCCTACGTAGTCGTTCGCTGTGGAAGCGCGGCATCTCCCCGTACAATGCACGTCTCACAAAGCATGAACGAATGAGTCCCGCCTTTTGTGACGATGGGAACACAATTTGCCGAAGAATGCCGATCGCATGATCGCCGTTTCATCGAAATCGCGTTGCCGCGCGCAGCAGTGATGGTTATTCGATGGCTTCAAAGAGAAATGTGCGGTTTTTGCCCGCCTTTTTTGCCATCGTCATTGCGGTATCTGCGACGGCATAGAGGCTAAAGGCGTCAGGCACATCGTTCGGGTACAGACCGATGCCGATGCTCGCGGTGAAGGGACTTGGCAACCCGCTACTGCCTCTGGCAATCGCCTCGTGAATGTGGGCGGCAACAGCGCGCGCTTCGCGTTCGTCCGTGTCGGGAAGCAGGACAGCGAACTCTTCCCCACCCACGCGGGCAACGAAATGTCGGCCTCGCATCGCGCTACGGATCGCGCGAGCGAACGCCTGCAATGCGGCGTCCCCGACGAGGTGGCCCCAAAGCGTGTTGTAGCGCCGGAAATCATCGAGATCAATGATAAGAAGCGCGAGGGGTTGGCCTTCCGCATTCGCGACGAGTGCCGTCCGGTCGAGCGCGACGCGCAATCTGCGGGCATTCGCCAAACCGGTCAGCGGATCACAATAGGCGAGACGAGTGATTTCCTCAAGATGCTGTGCCCGTGCGAGGGACAGACGTGCATGGGGGGCAAGCCGCTTCAAGATGGCGATTCCTACGCCATTCGTCGGGGTAATCTCCCCGTGAAGGCGCAACAGGGGCAAGGTTTCGTCGTTATGACGCTCGGTACTGAGGGAAAACGTGTGCATGGGTAGTTGGTCAACGCCTGCCTTATCCGCGCTATTGGCTATCATGCCGCCGCTGGCGCTTACCCGCGTCCCCGATCCATTGGGCGACACGGTCGCGAGCGTCACGAGGATGGTGCCTGTGAGATGTCGCGCGCCATCCGCAATTGCCTGCGCGACGGATTCAAGGTCGTCCGCCGCGCTGAGATTCAGGAGCGCCGCTTCAAGCGCCAAGGCCACATGGAGCGTACGTTCAGCGTCAGTATCGGCGTCTAAAACCAACATATCTCTCTCTTGCTGCGTTCCGACTCACGATGCGTCCATCACGAATAAGAACGTACCCCACGCGATTATGTGATGGCCTCCGGTCTAATATACTACTAAAGGAGCAAAAACCATCATCGAGATGTGCACCCTTTTCCCGCCGTGCGCATTTCCCAATCGGCAAAACCCGGCACAGTGTGGGAAATGCACCGGGTCTTTCTCTTCTGTCGCGTCTTCTGTCTATGCTGCGGGATTGAGGGAGTGCGGAATGGGATGGCTTACCACTGGTGCGGCGGCGATGGAGGCGAGGATCGCGCCATGCGACAGGCGCGTAACATGCAGGCGAAAGTGTCTGATTTGCTGGCCGGGGAGCGTGCGCCAGAGTCCGGGACGATCCGTTTCGTTCCCCACGTCGTCTCCAGCAAGCGATACAAGGGTAACGCGATGCCAGGTGATACTGTCCGCACTGCCTTCAAAGGCGACGTGCCCACTCCATGTTCCGGCAAGGTGTAGAACAATCGCCTCGCTCTGCCTGCACGCGATTGAGGCGGTGATAGCAGGCGTCGTGATCGCGGGGAATCGTTCATCTAGCGGGTACGCCCACGCTCCGGCGTATTCACCAGGCAGAGTCGCCCAGCGCCCCATATTTACGCTCGATTGCTGGTCCAGTTCCGGCCTTCGCACAGGCAGGCTTGCAACCATACTACGTACGGCGGAACCAACATGAGTCAGTCGACGAACAGCGTATGCGCGGTGGGGAAAGAGTGTAATCGTCACGACCGGCCTCCTCACTTCAAGAACTGATGTTCTCCTGTACGGACACAATGATAGTACACCCGTTCTGGCTTGTCAAGGGGTTTTCGTACATCCGTTCGCTCCCGCGACGGCGCACGATCACTGATGGTATATACTGCGCGGAAACGAATCGCCCTTTTTCTCGCGCGTCGGCCTGGCATTGTGCCGCATGCCGTGGCGGGAAAAGCATGGATCACGAGGTATCGTATGACCGAACAGCCGTTGCGCGTGGCGGTAATTGGCTCCGGCCCGGCCGGGCTGTACGCCGCTGAGGCATTGATTAAACAGAACACGATCCCGGTCTCTGTGGATGTTTTCGACCGATTGCCCGTCCCATATGGCCTCGTGCGGTATGGCGTCGCGCCGGACCACTACAAGATTAAATCCGTGATTGGCGTCTATGAAAAGACGCTCGCGGACCCGCGCGTGCGCTTCTTCGGCCACGTCACCTTTGGCCGCGACCTTACGCGGGCCGATTATCGCCGCCTGTACGACGCCGTCATCTACGCGGTTGGTGCGTCGAGTGATCGTAACCTGGGCATTGCGGGTGAAGATTTGCCCGGCAGCATCTCCGCCACGGAGTTCGTCGCGTGGTATAACGGCCACCCGGATGCCGCGACGCGTGCAATGACCCTTGATGCGCGCGGCGTGGCCGTCGTCGGCGTCGGCAATGTCGCGGTGGACGTGACGCGCATCCTCGCGAAGACGCGCGATGAACTGGCCGAGACGGACATCGCCGATCACGCGCTACCCGTGCTCGCGCGCAGCGCTGTGAGAGACATCTATGTTCTTGGGCGGCGCGGCCCTGTGCAGGCGAAGTTTACGACGAAGGAATTGGGCGAACTCGGCGAACTGGCGAACGCGGACATCATCGTCAAGCCGGAGGAGATCGCGCTCGACCCGGTCAGCGAGGCGGCGCTCGTGGGGCAGCGCGTCGCGCAGCGGAATATCGAGGTATTGCGCGCGTTCGCCGCGAAACCGCTGGAGGGCAAGCCGCGCCGCATCCATTTGCGTTTCCTCGTCTCCCCAGTCGAAATCCTCGGCACAGCATGCGTCGAAGGGTTGGTCATCGAACGCAATCGCCTCGATGAGCAGCAGCGAGCGATCGGCACGGGCGACTACGAAACACTCGATGTCCAGATGGTGTTGCGCTCAGTGGGCTACAAAGGCGTGCCGCTCGATGATGTACCGTTTGACACGCGCACGCAAGTCGTCTCTCACCGTGCGGGGCGTGTCACGATCTCGGCAGATGGCGCGGTCGTACCTGGCGAGTACGTAACTGGCTGGATCAAACGCGGCCCGAGTGGCCTAATCGGCACAAACAAGGCGGACTCGGTCGAGACGGTCACATCGCTTCTCGAAGACGCTCCGAACCTCCCGCGTGCTGCGGAGGCTGAACCCGAAGCGGTGGAAATGCTCCTGCGGGCGCGCAATGTCCGCTACGTGACGATGGCTGACTGGCTGGAACTCGAAAAGTACGAGACCACGCTCGGCGAAGCGCAGGGTCGCCCGCGTGTCAAGATCGTCCACATCGAGGAGATGCTGGAACGCATCGCGCAAAGCGGCAGGCAGCAGGCAGCAAACAGCGAGCAGTAGGTGATATGCATGATCTCTGCGGGTGGTTCATGAACTACCCGCAGAGATCGCACTATCGCTAGTGGGAAAGAATATGATTGGGGTAGTCGTGGATGTTCATAGTGACTGCGATACTCGGCATGAAGGCGATAGCGCTTACAGCAACTTGCGAGCCTGGATAAAGGCGCTGCTGATCGCCAGGTCGTCGTCCGTAAGATGGCGGAAGTGGGGAGCGAGTTGCGCGCGGGTGATCACCGCAGGCAGTTCCGTCCACTGATCGCAGACAATCTCGCAGCCGAGATCACGGATTAGGCCAATGTGCGCGGAATGGGGGGCACGGTTCAGGGCATCGCGCCGCCGCCCGTTCACGAGTGACCAGGCGTTGTCCGAGCAGGTCCAGTGCCCACTCCACTCCCGCGTCGTGCCGTGGCATTTGAAGTCAATGTCGTGGGACATTGCGCCGCCCGGCTTGAGCCAGCGATCCATTGCCCGATACGTCATGTCGAGGTCGGGCGGATATTGCAGCACTGCCTGCGAGAAGATGAAATCCACTGACCCACGCTCGATACCCCCCGCGCCATTCCAGGGCACGACATAGGAGATGCATGGCGTCTCGGCGTCCGGTTCATCGAGGGCGTGGAGCGCGTCGCGGAGCGATACTAGTCGCTGTGGATCGAGCGCGATCGCGAGCCGTTCGTCTGTCAGGATGTGATGCGGGAAGTCATACGACGGCAGAAGCGGTTTGACGAGCGGGAATTCGTCCTCACCGGGGATCGGCGCGCGGCTGCAGAAGAATTCGACGAGTTCATCGAGGATCGCGATGTTGCCCGCGCGCTCCGCGTATCGCACGACATCGAGCGCGCGGTAGCGTCGGGCGCCGGAGAGCAGCGCGGCTATTCCCATGCCTAATGAATCGCCCGGCCCTAATTCCGCGACGGTGTCGAATCGCGTGTCAATGCCATTGGTATGCGCCATCACGAGATGGCGCAACCAGACGGAATAGCAGTAACGCGCCGACGCCGTCCCACCCGTTCGCCGCGCTGTCAGATGACGCAATCCAGGCAGATAGGTCGCCGTTCCTACCAAGAGCGGCCGCAACCGTACCGTCATCAAGGACTCCTTTGCCACCGAATATGCGCCGCCCCGTCAATCCGGGTATGCTGCAACTCGATGCCCCCTATGATGGAGCACGGATGCGAAGAAACCGCCAAAAAAGTGTAAAGTGAATGAGCCGTAAGAATGTTATCTAGGGCGAACGAAGAGCGGGGAGCACCTTTTCGCCGAGGAGCTGGATGCCCTGTGCGTCGGTGAAGCCGTGGGGTGTACCGAATTCGATCCGCGACGCGCCCGCCGCGAAGATCGCTTCAGCGTGCGCGATGATATCCGCCGGTGATCCAGCGAAGGCGAAGAGGCGCAACAGATCATCCGAGATCAGCGCTGCCGCCGCCTGCCGGTCGCCCTGTTGCACCGCCGTCTCTATCCGCGCGAGCACTGTGGGGTCCACCATGACCGTCGGGTCGAGGCTTGCGACGGTAGGAAGATAGAGCGCGACTTCCTCCTTTGCGCGTCGCCGTGCCGCCGCGCCGTCCTCGTCCACGACCGTTACCGCGCCGAGCACAATACCGACCGTGTCTGTCTCCCGCCCCGCCTGCCGCGCGCCGACAGCGATCCGCGCGCGCATCACGGAGACCATCGCGGGGTTGACACAGCCGCCGATCTTCACCTCGTCCGCTACTTCGCCCGCGAACGCGGCCAGTCGCGGCCCCCATGTGCCGATCATCAGCGGTACGTCGGCACGCGCCACGTCATACTGGAGCACGTTGTGCGCGCTCAACCGGAAAACCGCGCCATCGAACGGCGCGCGCTCCTTCGCGATCAGGTGCCGCACGACCGCGACTGCCTCCCGCATTGTCGTCACCGGCTTTGTCTGGGCAATACCGAGAGAATCGAGCCACGCCCCACGCGAGAGGCCGAGATATGCCCGCCCGCAGGAGACGGCATCGAGGAGCGCGATCTGCCCCGCGATCTCGACGGGATGCAGGGTGTACGGATTGAGACTCGCCGGGCCAAGCCTGATCCGTGTCGTCGCCTGCGCCAGTATGAGGAGTGGCCCGATTGGCGGTTGGAACATCAAGTCCCCATACACACTGAGCGCGTCGAACCCGTATTCCTCCACCCGCCGGGCTAGCGCTGTGTACTCCGCTGCCGTCTTATTGCTCTGAAACGCCACACTCACTTCTTTATGACTCATTCGTCAACTCTTTCTGAACCACGAAGACACGAAGAGCACGAAGATAAGGAGAGAAAGATTAATGTGACTTTCGTTTTCTCTTTCCTTCGTGCTCTTCGTGTCTTCGTGGTTGAAACTCCCCTACGTCAGGTCGGTGGTGCGGAGAGTGCGGGAGGCGAGGCGTTCGATGCGCATGATGAGGCGTTCCTCCGGATCGGGGCAGGCAACAAGGCTCTCGTGCGTCATCCAATCGCCCGCTTGCGCGGCGCGCTGATAGCCGGAGAGGAGCGGCAGCACCGCACCGAGCGCGTAGAGGCAAAAGTGCTTGCCCGCCGGGATGCGGAGACGATTGCTCTCCGTCACCTCGAAGAAATCACCCACCGTCAGCCCGCAAACTGACCGTCCCTCAATCGCGACGACCGTGATCCTGAGGTCATAGAGTGTGAACTGCTGGCTCTCCATGCCCTTTGTTATCGCATTGCTGTCAAGAAGCGCGCGTTGATTCTGGTCGCCATTGGCGGCGTGGCGCGGTACGATACCCCGGTGATGAGAACGCCGCGCGACACGAGGGGGAGACGAATGGCGAAGCAGCAGGAATTGTCTGGATGGCTCGAAGAACGACAGGAACGGTTTATCCAGATGGCGGATACGATCTGGGCGAACCCGGAGGTGGCGCTCACCGAGTCGAAGGCGTGTACGCTCCAGGCGGACGCGCTCGCGCGGGACGGATTCACGATCACGCGCGATGTCGGCAGGCTGCCAACCGCGTTCATGGCCGAATGGGGCAGCGGCACGCCGGTAATCGGGTACCTGGGTGAATACGACGCGCTGCCGGGGTTGTCGCAGAAGTCGCAGTCGGGGCAGGAACCAGTCGCAGCCGAGGGACCGGGGCACGGCTGCGGCCATAATCTGCTTGGCACCGCCGCGCTTGCCGCCGCGATGGCGCTCAAGGCGTGGCTGGCGGAGACGGAGCAATCCGGCACGGTGCGCTATTACGGCTGCCCGGCGGAGGAGACGATCACCGGCAAGGTCTACATGGCCCGCGCGGGCGTCTTCGATGACCTCGATGCCGCGATTACCTGGCATCCCGGCAGCGTCAACACAGTGCAGTGTGGCAGCAGCCTCGCGGTGGACAATCTCAAGTTCCGCTTTCGTGGGCAGACCGCGCACGCGGCAGCGGCACCGGAGATGGGCCGCTCCGCGCTCGATGCGGTTGAGTTGATGAACATCGGGGCGAACTTCCTGCGCGAGCACGTCATCGAGACGGCGCGTATCCACTATGTAATCACGAACGGCGGCGGCGCGCCGAATGTCGTCCCGGACGAGGCGGCGGTCTGGTACTTCGTCCGCGCCCCACGGCGCGATCAGGTGGAGGCGATCACGGCGCGCGTGCGGGACATTGCCCGTGGCGCGACGCTGATGACCGGCACCACGATGGAAGAAGACTACCAGTGCGGCGCGTACAATTGTCTGCCGAATCAGACCCTCGCGGACGCCGCGATGACGGTGCTGGAGGAGATGGGGCCGATGGAGTTCACGAACGCTGAACGCACCTACGCGCGGGCGATTGCGGACGCCTATCCGGTGGCCGTGCGCGCGGGCGTGATCGAGAGCCACGGGCTACCTGCGAGTCTTCTTGATCAATCACTGACGGGCGACGTCTTTGCCCCACTGGACAAGGGAAAGGTAATGCCCGGCTCAACCGATGTAGCCGATGTCTCCTGGATTACGCCTACGGTGCAGGTGTGGACGGCGTGCTGGGCGGTCGGCGTGCCGGGGCATAGTTGGGGGATTACCGCGACCGGCGCGATGTCCATCGGGCATAAAGGGATGCTCCACGCGGCGAAGGCGATGGCGCGCACCGGGGAGATGCTCGTCAGCGATCCAGCCTTGCGAGAGCGGGCACGCGCGGAGCACGCGGAAGCGACCGGTAACAAGGCATACCGCTCGCCGCTGCCGGAGGGATTGCAGCCGTCACTTCCCGAAGCGCATGCCCGGCGATAGGTCATTAATGAGAGAAGGCACTGATGTCATTCTGGGCGGGGATGCGCTATTGCCCGAAGTGCGGGACGCCATTCGGGACGGGCGGATTCGAGCAGACAATGTATCCGACGTGCGAGGTGTGCGGGTTCATCTTTTTTCGCGGCCCGTCACTTGCGAGCGGCTGCATGGTCGTCGAGGAGGGGCGACTGCTGCTGGCGATGCGCGGCATCGAGCCATATGATGGCTCATGGTATGTCCCCTCCGGCTTCGTGGATTACGGTGAGACGCCGGAAGCGGCTGCGGTGCGCGAACTGATGGAGGAGACGGCGCTGACTGTGCGCATCCTCGGTTTGTATGATGTGCACGCCTGGCACGATGATCCGCGCAAAGATGGCGTCATGCTCTTTTACCGGGCGGAGCGGGTCGCGGGAGAAGCGAAGGCGGGCGATGATGCGCGGGAAATCGGTTGGTTCGCGCCAGACGAATTGCCGGAGAATATTGCCTTCGTGGTCCACCGCGCGGCGATCCACCGCTGGCGGGATGAAATGATCCAACAGGCGCGGGGAGAAACCAATTAAACCGCAACGGCGCAGAGAGAAGATACCAGGCACGAAGCTACGAAGCCACGAAGAGCACGAAGAAAGGAGGAGAGCGCAAAGGAAAACGAGAGACACGTCATTTCTTCTTTCTTTTCCTCCTCATGCTCTTCGTATCTTCGTGGTTCAATTCCTTTTTTTCTGCGTCAATCCGGTTTCGTGTCGCGTGGAGCATAGAGCAGGAGGAACTGTTGGCAACCTATACCGTGATTGTGTATGAGACTGCTGATGGCGGGTACTACACTGAGGTTCCCGCCTTCGCTACCGGCGCAGAGGGCGAGACGATCGAGACAGCGCTCGCAGAGACGCGTGATACCCTCTCCGAGACGATCGCTGCGATGATCGAGAATGGTGAGGTCATCCCGCCGCCCGATCAGGGGGCGATTGCCGCCGTCGCGCAGATCGAGACGGACATCACCGTCGCGGATGCTGGCTAATGGCTGCCGAACCGCTGGACGCCTTCATCGCGTGGATGCCGAAGGCAGAGTTGCACGTCCATCTGGAAGGCTCCGTCCGCCCCGCGACGCTGCTCGCATTGGCGCGGCGCAATGGTATCGCGTTGCCCGCTATAGACGAGGCGGGGCTGCGCGACTTCTACCGCTTCCGCGACTTCGATCACTTCCTCGCCGTCTACGATTTGATCTGCACATGCATCCAGACGCCGGACGACCTGACCCTGATAACCTATGAACTCGGCGCGTCGGCGGCGGAGCAGCATATCCGCTACATGGAGGTGACATTCACGACCTGCGGGCGGTTTCGTCAGGGCCTCTCACTCAACGATCAACTCGCGGGCGTCCGCGCGGGGGCGCAGCAGGCTGAGCGCGAATTCGGCGTGCGGATGCAGTTCATCCCCGATGTCGTCGCAGAGCAGACCGTCGAGGAGGCATGGACACTGGCGCGCTGGGCGGTTGCGCAGCAAGGGAACGGCATCTGCGCCCTCGGCCTCGCCGGGAAAGAAGTCGGGCGGGACGCGGCGGCGCTCGCGCCAGTTTTCACGTATGTGCGGGATGCAGGCCTGCCGCGTACGCTCCACGCTGGGGAGACGGTCGGGCCGGAGAGCATGTGGGACGCCCTGACGACGCTGCACGCGGATCGCATCGGCCACGGCGTCCGCGTCGTCGAGGACCCGAAACTACTCGAACTGCTCTACGCGATGCAGGTGCCACTGGAGGTCTGCCCGAAGAGCAACGTCTGCCTCGGTCTCTATCCCGATCTAGCCACGCATCCAATCCTCATGCTCTGGAGGGCGGGCTTGTTCCTCACCGTGAACACCGACGACCCGCCGATGTTCGATACTACCCTCACGGACGAATACCGCGCCCTCGCCGCCGTCCACGGCTTCACGCGCGACGAGATCAAAGAACTGGCGCTGAACGCCGTCCGTGCCGCCTTCCTCCCCGCCGTTGAGAAGCAGGCGATGCTGGAAGAATTCGAGGCGGAGATGGGAACCTCACCCCCCAACCCCCTCTCCATTGCTTGGCAGCAATAGAGAGGGGGAGAAACGCGGGACAGAAGGAATGTTGAGGGAACGCCACGGCACTTCATCTCAATCCCCTCCCCTCTCCATCGCCAAATAAACCCGTTTGCTTCCGTGGCTTCGTGGCGATGGAGAGGGGCCGGGGTGAGGTTCCCCGACTCCTTGACACCACGGCAGGCCGTCATACCATACAATCCAGAATGCGGGAAAGAAACAGTCAGGTCGCCAATGCGTGGGTGATACGGCGCATGTCGCGCGACGCAGCAAATATCGCGGAGAGGTGGAGGCAATGGAACAGACGATGCAGGACTACCCGCTCACCGTGCAGCATGTCTTGTGGCGGGTCGAGAAACTCTTCCGGCGCAAGGAGATCGTCACCAAGCGCGAGACGGGCTTGCATCGCTATACCTACGGTGACTTCGCGGCGCGCGTCCATCAGGCCGCCCATATGCTTGAACGGCTCGGCGTCCAGCCTGGCGACCGCGTCGGGACGCTGGCATGGAACAATTACCGGCATCTTGAACTCTACTACGCCATTCCATGCATGGGTGCCGTCCTCCACACGCTCAATCTGCGCCTCTTCCCGGAGCAGTTAGCATTTATCATTGAGGATGCCGGGGATACCGTGCTCTGTGTGGACACATCGCTCATCCCGATCCTCAACAAGATCGCGGGCAAGATTCCGACGGTGAAGACGATCATTGTTCTCAATGACGGCGGCGATCTGCCGGAGCACGACCTCGGCGCGATGCTCGACTATGAATCGCTCCTCGCACAGGAACCGACGACCTACGACTGGCCAACGCTGGATGAGCGTGCCCCGGCGGGCGTTTGCTACACCTCCGGCACGACCGGCAACCCGAAGGGCGTCGTCTACAGTCACCGTTCGCAGTTCCTGCACACGATGGGCGTACTACAGAAGGGCTGTCTCAACCTCGGTGAGGAGGATGTCGTTTTGCCTGTTGTGCCGATGTTCCACGCCAACAGTTGGGGCCTCCCCTATGCGGCGGGGATGGCGGGTACGAAACTTGTCCTGCCCGACCGATGGATGGGCGATGGTGCGACGCTGATCGAACTGAGCCAAACCGAGGATGTTACGATCCTCGCCGGGGTGCCGACGATCTGGATCAACCTCTTGCGGCAGATCGAACTGACTGGTGCACGGCTGCCGAAGGTACATACCGTCGTCTGTGGCGGATCGGCGATCCCGCCCGCGCTGATGGCGGGGATGGAAAAACAGGGCCTTCGGATGCTCCATGCCTGGGGGATGACGGAAACCTCGCCGCTCGGCACCGTCTCCACGCTGCGCTCGTGGCAGTCGGAGGAGGACACGCTCGAAATCCGCCTGAAGCAGGGGCCACCAATCCCCGGTGTCGAAATCCGCATCGCCGATCTCGCCACTGGCGAAGAACTCCCGTGGGACGGCGTGGCATTCGGCGAGGTACAGGTGCGCGGGCCGTGGATCGCCCGCCGCTATCACCACGACGCCGACCCCGGCAAACAGACTGAGGACGGCTGGTTCAAGACGGGCGATGTCGCGACCATTGACCCGGACGGCTTCGTCGCCATCGTGGATCGCACAAAGGATGTCATCAAGTCCGGCGGCGAGTGGATCTCCACTATCGAACTGGAAGGCGCGATCATGGCGCATCCGAAGGTGTTGGAGGCAACCGTCGTCGGCCTCGCGCACCCGAAGTGGGTCGAGCGGCCCGTCGCTTTCGTCGTCACCAAGCCGGAACACGCGGGCACGACCACCCCAGATGAGATCCGCGACTTCCTCACCGACAAAGTCGCCCGCTGGTGGATCCCGGACGAAGTCCGCTTCATCGCGGAGATTCCGAAGACCTCAGCGGGCAAGTTTGACAAAAAAGTCCTCCGCGCCAATGCCGACGCGGTAACGACCTGAACCTTGGCGAAACTAGGGAGAACTGCAAAGGCGCAAAGAGCGCAGAGGACGCAAAGAAAGAGAAGAATGGAACGAAACCAAATATCCGCTTCTTCTTCCCTCTTTGCGTTCTTTGCGTGAGCGCCCTCTGGGCAACATGCATCTTTGCGGTTCTCCCCAGGCTGGTCAAGGAGCTTGCGCTTGCGGCTCTGCCCGTAATGTTTCGTGGACGAGAGTGGCGAGGATGAGCGCGGCGACGACGCCGATCCCGGCGAGGGCAAAGGCGGTCACGGCGAGGCCGAGCGCGTCCGCGACGATGCCGACGACAAGCGGGCCGCCCGCCTGCCCCGCATCACCGACGAAACGCCAGATGCCGAGGAATTCGCCGACCGCGTCGGGCGGTGCGAGGTCCGCGCCGAGCGTCATCATCGAGCCGGAACCCATGCCGTTGCCGAAACCGATCACGCACGCCGCGATCAAGAGGCCGAGGAAATTCGCGGCGGCTGGAATGAGCGCCACGCCGACGGCCATGATCGCGAATGACGGCACTGAGGCGACCTTGCGGCCAAAACGATCCATTACCCACCCGGCGGGCATGAAGAGCATCATGTCAATCGCCGTCGAGATGGTCAGGATCGTGCCGATCGAGGCAACATCGAGGTTGAGAGCGTATGCGCCGTAGAGCGGGATGATTAGTTGCCGCCCGGAGCGGATCATCGCCGCAAAAATCTGTGCCACCCCAGCAGAAACGACATCCGCTCGATGTGTCCGTAGCAACCGCCGGACGCTTTCCCAGCGCAGATGGCGCGGCGGAACAACCGCCATATGCTCCTGCGGGTCATGGATGAAGAAGATGGCGAGCGGCCCGGCAAGTGCGGCGAAGAGCGCGGCCAGCGCGAACGACCACGAAAGACCGAATCGCTGACCGATCACGCCGCCGACAAACGGCCCGGCGAAGAGGCCAAGTCGGTTGATGCCGCCGAACGTCGCGATGAACTTTCCCCGCTGGGTGCGTGGCGCGACGGCGGTGATGTAGGCGTGGCGGGAAATGCCCCACAATGCGGTACCGATGCCGCCGATCAGTCGACAGGCGAGCAGAACAGTAAACTGGTGCCAGAGCGCAATGACGAGTGTGGTGGAGGCGACGAGGGTAATACCAACGAGCATCGCCCGTTGTCGTCCGAACCGGCCGAGCGCCAGGCCAGCTGGGAGATCCGCCGCGAGTGTCCCAACGCCCGCCGCCGCGATGACCAGGCTCACGAGGCTAAAGGAAACGCCAAATCCTTTCGCAAACACCGGCAGCGTGGGAACGAGGACGCCCTGCCCGAACGAGAGCAGGAAAGACGGGACATAGACAGGCATAATCATCGCCGCCCGCGAGACCTCTTTGTCCGCTTTGATGCCCTGATCTACGACGCTCATGCCCGGTAGCATACCCGCACATCACTCCATGTGGAAAGAGAAAGAGAGCGAGTGGCTCATACTCTCACACCATGCGTTCTCATTGCGTTAGCTAAAAAGCGGTAGAGCGTACGGTGTTCCGGGTTGAGAATTTTGGTAGCGTAGGCTTCAGCCTGCGTCCCTTCCCCATACTGCATCTTGCTCGGAGGGTTTCGCAGGCTGACGCCTACGCTACCATGATCTGGTCATGGCACACGTCATGCGGCATCGCCGCAAAGGTAGTCGTACGAGAAGGAGTGGAAGGGATGCTGAAATCACTTGGACGGATTTGTCTCTCCGGTATCTTTATCATTGGGGGGGCGGAAGCCTTCAACACTCCCGGCCCACGCAAGGATAAAGTTGAAGGGGCAGGCATCCCGCAGCCGGAGATAGCAGTGAAGGTGAATGGCGCGACGATGGTCATTGCCGGGATACTGCTCGCGCTCGGCATTGTCCCGAAAGCAGCCGCAGGCACATTGATCGGCACGATGATTCCAACGACGCTTGTTGGCCACGCTTTCTGGAAAGAAGAGCAGCCGCAGGCGCAGAGCATGCACCGCGTCCAGTTCCTCAAGAATCTCGGATTGGTCGGTGGTCTCTTGTGGATCATCGCCGAAGCATCCGAAGAACGTACGAAGAACCATGTTGAAATCGAGACGTTGCCGATGTAATGGCAATCTTGTCGGGGTGCAGAGCATGCGCCCTCTCCCCGTGGCGCGATTCTCACGCGATGCAGAGGACACCAGGCGCACGCAATTACTTACCCGTATGCATGAGATGCCCCCTCTCCATTGCTGCCAAGCAATGGAGAGGGGGCTGGGGGGTGAGGTTTCTCTTTCCTCTTATTTCACCGACGCGTTGTACTGATCCAGCGCCTTGTTGGACGCGGCGGCGGCCTTGTCGAGTGCAGCTTTCGCGGTGGACTTGCCGAGCAAGGTTTCCTCGATTGCACCCTCGACATCCGTGGTGCGCGACTGCGTGAAGACGCCGAGCACCGCGCCGCTTGTTGCGGGATTGGATGGGTTGGCGTGTAACTGGTCTATCGCCGTCTGGAACTGTGGGTACTTCGCGGTGTTCTCCTTGACTTCCGGCAGATCATAGGCATCCTTGCGGATTGGGAAGTAGCCGGTGCCGATGTGGAAGAAGGCTTGTTGCTTCGGCTGGGTGATGAACTGAACGAATTTCCAGGCGGCTTGCTTCTCCTTGTCCGCCTTGTCTTTGGCGATGTAGACCGACGCTCCGCCCATGATGATGCCGCCCTGTTCGCCGCCGGTCGTTGGACGCGGGAAGAAGCCGGTGCCCATCTCGAACTTGCCGCCCGCCTTGCTGAGAATGCCCTTGAGCGAGGCGGTGGATTCGACGATCATCGCCACTTGCCCGGCGGCGAAGGCATTCTGGGAATCGCCCGTGCTCCGACCGAGATTCACCGCAGTCCCCTTGTCGATCATCCCCTTCCACCAGTCGAGGATTTTGACGCCGGGATCGGCGTTGTAGACGACCTTCGTCGCCCGCTGCGCGTTCCGGCCATTGTCCGGATCGGCGTAGACGGCGTTCTGCGTGGCGAGCCACTGCTCAAAGAACCAGCCGTAGATCGCGAAGTTGAGACCGGGCAGCGGTTTGCCGCTCGCGTCCTTCTTCGTCAACTTCTCTGCCGCCGCCGATACATCATCCCACGTCCGGGGGGCCTTGGCTGGGTCAAGGCCGGCGGCCTTGAAGGCGTCCTTGTTGTAATACAAGATCGGATTAGAGGTATTGAACGGCATCGCGTTCAACTTTTTGTCCACTGTGTAATAGTTGAGGATTGGCTGCTCGAACTGCGACAGGTCGAACTTGTCCGCGTCAATGAAGGTCTGCATCGGCTCGATCGCCTTACTGTCAATCATGAAGCGCTGACCGATGTCATACACCTGCAGGAGGTGCGGCCCGCTCTTGGACTGCAACCCGGCGCGGAATTTGTTTACCAGGTCGTCGTAGGTGCCCTGATAAATGTCCTGCACGAAGATGTCGGACTGGCTGTCGTTGAACTGGTTGGTGAGGTTGCTCACGACCTCGCCGTTCGTGCCACCGAGCGCGTGCCAGAAGGTCAGTTTCGTCGCATTTGCGTTCTTAGCAACCTTTGGCGTTGCAGCAGGCAGGGTCGCGGCGGGCGGCACGCCGGTCGCGACCGCTGCGGCGGGCGTTGCGCCACTGGCGGCGGAAGGCGCGGCGACGGTGGCCCCGCCCGAGGCGGCTGTCGCCGCAGCGGTCGCGCCGCCGGAAGCGGTCGTCGCCGCAGTTGTTGCCCCGCCGACCGCTTTCGTGCCAGTCGTCGCGGCTGTTGTTGCCGGGGCGGTCGTCGCGCTCCCGCCGCCGCAGGCGCTCAGAATCGCCGCGAGCGCGCCCGTCGCCGCTGTGCCGACTCCCAACCGGAGCACGTTCCGGCGTGTGAGCCGTCTGTTCCCTTCGATCCCTTCCACATCTGTCTCCTTCTTTACTTGCAATGAACACGCTATGATGCGACCGCCGCTATCCCTTAACGGAACCAGCGGTGAGCCCCCGAATCAGTTGGCGCTGCCCGACGATGAGCAGCGCGATCGTCGGGATGAGCACGAGCACGACCCCGGCCATGATGAGATTGTAGGAGAGTGACTCCTCGTTGCGCAGGAAGTTCAGTCCAATCTGCGTCGTCCGCATGTTTCTGCTGTCCGTGACGAGCAGCGGCCAGAGGTACTGATTCCACGTCCCGAGAAAACTGTAGACCGCCAGCGTGCCGAGTGCCGGCCGCGAGAGCGGGATAACGATCGTCAGCAGATAACGCAGGCTACCGCAGCCATCGAGCGTCGCGGCGTCGTGCAATTCGGACGGGATGGAGAGAAAGAATTGCCTGAGCAGGAATGTACCGAAGCCCGTCGCGACGAAGGGAGCGATCAGGCCGAGATAACTGTCCTTCAAGCCCCACTGCGAAATTGTCTGGTAGTTCGGGATGAGTGTCACCTCGAATGGGATCATCAATGTGGCGAGGAAGAGCATGAAGAGCGCGGTGCGCCCCCGGAACTCGCGGACGGCGAAAGCATAGGCCGAGAGACTTGCTGTCACTAACTGCGCGATCATCACTGACGCAGCAACGATGAAACTGTTGAGGATGTACCGGGGGATTGGCAACCGTTCCAGCACGGCGCGATAGTTATCGAGGCGCAGGGCGCTGGGGATGAAGCGCGGCGGATACTGCGCGGCTTCGTCCGGTGTCATGAAACTGACGGCGAGCGCGTAGAGGAGCGGAAAGAGGATGACCAGCGCCACGGCGGTGAGCAGCAGATAAAGAAACGCCTTCCGCACCAGGCGAATATTCGGCGAACCGCTCATTGGTAGAACACCCTGCCTTCCAGCGACTTGAATTGGATGCCCGTCAGCGCGACGAGAATGACGAAGAGGATGACCGCCTGTGCTGATGCATACGCGGAGTGGAAGTTGAAGAAGGCATCACGGTAGATCGAGTAGACCACCACATTCGACGAACTCGCGGGGCCGCCTTTGGTCAGGATGTCAATCTGCGCGAAACTCTGGAAGGCGGCGATCACCGAGATGACGCTGACGAAAAAGAGCGTCGGCGAGAGGAGCGGCAGCGTAACATTGAAGAACATTCGGGCCGGGCTTGCACCGTCAATCTTCGCGCTCTCGTAGAGTTCCTCCGGGATGCCCTGCAAGCCGCTCAGGAGAATCGTGAAGTTGAAGCCGAGGCCGAGCCAGATCGTGCCGATGGCGATTGCCCAGAGGGCGGAGTTGGTGTGCGTTAGCCACTGGATAGGTGGCAGGCCGAGCCGGGTAAGGAAGTAATTGAGCGCGCCCGTGCTCGGGTTATACAAGAGGGCGAAGATCACCGCGCCCGCCCCGACCGAGACACCAATCGTGATCGCAAAGGCAACGCGAAAGACCGAGATGGCACGCAGCCGCAGGTTCGCCATCACCGCGAGAAGGAGCGCGACGAGCAGCCCGAGCGGTACCGTGTAGAGCGCGTAGAGGAATGTGACCTTGAGCGAATTCCGGTAACCATCGGACGAGAGCGCGCTCTTGTATTGATCCAGCCCGACGAAGATATCAGAGGTGCCGCCAAACGGATTGTCCGCGTGGAGACTGATCCAGACTGATTTGATGACAGGATAGAAGACGAAAATCGTGAAGGCAATCAACGACGGCAGCAAGTAGAGAAGCGACACGATCGTTGCTTGCAGGGTACGTATACGCAGCGTGCTACGAGAACGCGCACGGGAGGTCGGTACACTGGCTTGCTCAGTGGCCACTGCTAATTCCTTCAGATAGACGAGCGTTCCTCTGCATCGTTATAACACTCTGCACACAATCGTCAAGTCTGACGGGGAAGTTTGGAGTTCGGAGTTCGATGTTTAGAGACCGGATACTCCGAACTTCGCATCACCGGATGCTAACACGCAATTGTGATCGGGTGTATCTCTGGTTTATGTTTCACGTCGAACGCTACGCTGAAACTGCCCGTTGCTCTGGCTCGTATCCCACCATGATGCGCAGTGTCTCGGTCTGCACGGCGCTCAGGATGCCGAACGTCGCGAGCATGCGCGCCGCCATGCCATCATTCACGCGCACGAGGGCGAGCAGGATGTGTTCCGTGCCGATAAACTGGTGATTGTAGGAATCCGCTTCCGCCGTGGCGAAATGCAGCACCTTGCGTGCACGCGGTGCATAGGGCAGTTCTTCGGGCGGGAGAACCGCGCCGCTACCGCGCCCAATATGGTAGCGAATGAATTCGCGGCACTTCTCCAGGTCTATATCGAGTTTAATGAGCACGCGCGCTGCGATGCCCTCTCCTTCGCGCAATAAACCAAGCAAGAGATGTTCGGTGCCGATGTAGTTGTGATTGAATAGAATGGTTTCCTCACGGGCAAAGTCTAAAGCGGTCCGGACACGCTTCGTCATTCGCATGAGATCCCGGTTCGGATTGATGGCTGGCGCGTACTGCTGCAATCCTGCCGCGATCACCTCCTGCGCGACGCTCGCCACCGTGCGATCCTCATCAATCGCGATCTCGACGAGGTGGTCGTGGAGATAGGTTGGCACTTCGAGCCGCTTACGGTCGGTACTGGATGGCATTGTGCATCGCTCCTTCGGGTATTGTGACAACGGCGGTCATGCACCACCATATGTACGGTGACAAGAGAATACCACCGTATATACCGCCATGTCAAGCCCCTCAATGCACCGGGCAGATGAAATGCCTGCTCCCTACGCAATCCCTGCGATCAGATAGGCAAAGTTCTTCGTATACATCGCATCGCGGCGGACGGTAAAGCCGTGGCGACCAAGCAGCCAGCGGATGTCGTCGAGCGTGTACCGGTTGAACTCCGCAAAGCGCTGGTAGCAGAAGGCTTCGGGATCGTCCACAGGAGCCGCTTGTGCTGAACTGCTCTCAATTGCGATGCGTGCCGTCGCCCAGAAGTCCGCGAAGTCCGCCATCGAGGAGCGCACCCAGCCGGTCATCACGAACGAACCGCCGGGCCGCAGGGCGTCGTGCATCGTCGCGAGCAGGTGGCGCGGATCGGCAAAGAAGTGGAAGAAGAAGTGTGCCGCGATCACATCGCACGAGTCCGGTTTCAGTGCGAAATCCGCCGCGCCGACATCCGTACTGTGCCATTTTGTCTTCTTCAGTCCGAGGCCGCGCGCCGCTTCCAGCATTTTCGCGTCGCGGTCGTACCCTGCGAGCGTGGCATCCAGCCGGAGCGCGGCGACATCGCGCAGCCAGAGGCCTGGCCCGCAGCCGAGGTCCACAATATGCGGCTGCGGGCCGAGCGGCGTGATTGCTTCCGCCGCGATGATCGCGCGGACATCCGCCGGGATGCGGTTCTCGTAGGACTGCGTCATCATCGCGCAGAACCGAGCGGGGTCGAGAGGCGATTGTGGCGTGGCGCTCATGCGGATGCCTCCTGCGTTGTGCCATGGACGGCTGCTTTTCGTGTGTCATCGGTATTCCGCCAGAGCGCACCGCCGAGTGGTTCTTCGAGCGCGCGCTGGAGAGCGATCCGCTCGCTCGCCAGCAGACCGCTGAGATTCACCGTGCCGTCGAGGACGCGACGCATCGCCATCGCCTCCTGCGTCAGGTCGCGCCAGCCCGTACCCGCCGCGCGATCAACCAAGAGCGCGCAGGCAATCATCCCCTCGTAGTGGGCTGTCTCCGGCTCCGTATCGCGCACGCCGAGAAAGACCATCGCGACGCGCTGGCCCTGAGGCACGTCCGCCTTGTCGCGGGAAAACTGGATACCCTGCTGCGCCTGCGACCGCCCATGGAGCGCGCCCGCGTCGAAGAAGGCATGGTCGCCGTCAATGACGACAGCAGTGAGCGTGATGCCCATGAATTCCTCGCCACCAATCGCGCTGGCGAGGTTCATGCCGAAATGCATAGGAAGCGCGTCGTAGTGCGGTTTCTCTCCTGTCATCGCTTGCTCCTCTGTTGCATTGACCACCCATGCAAGAGCGTACGTCGTGTTGTCCGCTTCGGCAAGATGCGTCAGAAGCCGACGATGCAGCAGGGCGCGATTTTCGGATACGGCTTTCACATTCGCAGTGTTGGCGACCATCGGGCCGTACGCTGGCTCCACATCAGCAATGGCGTTGGGTATCACTCAACTTTTGCGAACAATCTCCCTTACGAAACGCAACCATCGTTGAATCTATCCGTTGAATAGATAGATGAGAACAAGCCGAATGAATGGGGGTTGCAATGGAAGATGAGGTAGGGCGGGGTCCTGGTCGCCGGTCCCGGTATGGGGTGCCCCTACTCAATGTCATGTGCCAGATGCCACGCGAGTGGATTAACGCCCTCGACGCGCAGGCGGAATCTGCGCATGTCTCTCGCTCGGAGATGGTGCGAGTCATCGTCTCTGATTGGCTCAGCGAGCGCAAACTGATCAACCCGCCGCCCCCGCCGCCGCGCGAAGATCGCACGGTGTAGTGTTGCGTTAGTCGTCCAGGGAACCAATGATCGGTGGCTTGTCGCCACTGGGCGGGGCGGTGTGGATCATCAGGACGACCCAGACGGCACCGCTCGCGGCCGGGGTGGGCGATTCCGGCGTGATCGTCGCCGTCTCCCAGCCACCGCGCGCGGCGGCATCGCGCGCCATCGCAAAGGCGTCCTGATAGTCAGCCCCGAAGCCGACGAACCCGGCGTTCCAGTAGTCCAGCCAGGTGATTGCCGGGAAGTCTCCGGTCGTCGAGGTAAGGATGCGGTACTCTTGCGGCGTCTTCCCGGTGGCCGCCACTGGAGCGGCACAGCAGAGTGTGACGATAAGCAAACAGGCCGTGATGAATCGCATCGTGCTTCCCCTTCCATGAATCCGGCTGACCATGTGGAAAATCTACCACACGCGCAGAACGGCGTGTATCCACGAATATCGCCTTACCACGGCCACTGCGGACAGCGCGCAGTGGCTGTAATCCTGCAATGCAGGAGCCGATGCGGCAGGAATATTCCGCGCCGCAGGGGTATGGGATAGAATGAGCGAAAGAGCGGTTATGCAGACGGATGAGCGATTGGGCGCGACCAATCTCGGTAACGGTCGGTATCATTTTTGTGTCTGGGCACCACTCGCCCAGCACGTCGAGCTTGTTCTGGAGGAACGCAGCACGCCGATGGAGCGGGACAATCGAGACCGGGGGTATCACCGCGCCACGGTGGACGGCGTCACGCCCGACACGCGCTATCGGTACCGGCTCGATGGTGAGAAAGAGCGACCCGATCCTGCCTCCCGGTTCCAACCCGAAGGCGTGCATGGGCCGTCCGCCGTCACCGATCCCGGTGCGTTCCGCTGGAGCGACGCGACGTGGACTGGCCTGCCGATAGAGCAGTTTGTCATCTACGAACTGCATATCGGCACGTTTACGTCGGAGGGGACATTTGATGCCGCCATCCCGCACCTTGATACACTGAAGGACCTCGGCATCACTGCGATCGAGATCATGCCCGTCGCGCAGTATCCCGGCGACCGTGGCTGGGGATACGATGGCGTGCAACTTTACGCCGTGCAGAACTCCTACGGCGGGCCGGAGGGGCTGATGCGGTTCGTGGACGCCTGCCACGCGCGCGGCCTGGCGGCAATTCTCGATGTCGTCTACAACCATTTCGGGCCTGAAGGGAACTATCTCTGGGATTACGCGCCTTACTTCACCCAGCGGTACACGACGCCATGGGGTGCAGCGGTGAACTTCGACGGCCCGTGGAGCGACGAGGTGCGCCGCTTCTTCATCGGCAACGCGCTGCAATGGCTCGACGACTTCCATTTTGATGGCTTGCGACTCGATGCGATTGACGCGATCAAGGATGGTTCCGCCTACCCCTTCCTACGCGAACTTGCCGATGTTACCCACGCCCGCGCGAAGGAGATCGGCCGCCCGTTTGCGCTGATCGCGGAAAGTGATTTGAACGACGCGAAGGTGATTCGACCGCCGACTGAGTGCGGCTACGGTATGGACGCACAGTGGAGCGACGACTTCCATCACGCGCTGCATGTCCTCCTCACCGGCGAGCGGTACGGTTACTACACGGACTTCACGACGGTTGACGACCTCGCCCAGGCTTTCCGCGAGTCCTTCGTCTACGCCGGGAAGTATTCGACGCACCGGCAGCGGCGGCACGGCAATTATGCGTCCCCGGCGGAGGGATGGCGCTTCGTCGTCTGCTCCCAGAATCACGATCAGGTCGGCAACCGCGCAACGGGCGACCGCCTCAGTCATATCATTCCGTATGAGGCAGCGAAATTGGCAGCCGCCGCAGTGCTCCTCTCGCCCTTCGTGCCGCTTCTCTTTATGGGCGAGGAGTATGGCGAGCCACAGCCTTTCCAGTACTTCACGAGCCACAGCGATGAAGCGCTCATCGCAGCGGTGCGGAAGGGGCGGCAGGCAGAGTTCGCCTTCTTCCGCTGGCAGGGCGATGTGCCCGACCCGGACGATGTTGTAACCTTCCAGCGCTCCAAACTGACGCACCGCGAGCGCGAAGACGGCCCGCACGGCAGCCTCTGGCTGTTTTATCAGGAGTTGCTGCGCCTCCGCCGTACCCACCCCGCGCTCGCCACCCTCGATCTGGAATCGCTCGATGTCGCCGACGATGAAGCGGCGAAGACGCTCGCCGTCCGCCGCTGGGCTGGGGACGATCAGACGCTGGCGCTCTTCAACTTCAGCGATGGAGAGCAACCCGTGACGGTTGGCCCTCTCCCAACCCCTCCCGGTGCGGGAGGAGAGCAGGCTGGGAACGGTTTCCCCCACCCGCGCCGGGAAGGGGTTGGGGGGTGGGTTCTCCTCCTCGATTCCGCCGACGAACGCTGGCGCGGGCCGGGCAGCGCCATACCCGGTATACTGCCATCGGGCGGCGCGACTATCACGCTGCCATCATGGAGTTTCGCTCTATTTGGAACGGAAGCGTCAACATAAAATATCCCTCTCCCCTCTCCATCGCTGGACGGACGTATCTGTTTCCCGATCCGGGAGCGATGGCTCCGTACGAGAGGGGCCGGGGGTAAGGATATAAGGGAATCAATGACCGATAGATACGTCTGCATTCATGGACACTTTTACCAGCCGCCGCGCGAGAACCCGTGGCTCGAAGCGATCGAGTTACAGGATTCCGCCTACCCATACCACGACTGGAACGAGCGGATCACGGCGGAGTGCTACGCACCCAACGCTGCCTCTCGTATCCTCGATGGCGATGGGCGGATCGCGCAGATCGTCCAGAACTACGCGCGCATCAGCTTCAACTTCGGCCCGACCTTGCTCGCATGGCTGGAGGCGAAAGCGCCCGACATCTACGCGGCAATACTCGACGCCGACCACGATAGCCAGACGCGCTTCTCCGGCCACGGCGCGGCGATAGCGCAGGCATACAACCACATGATTTTGCCGCTCGCCAACCGGCGGGATAGATGGACACAAATCCGCTGGGGGATCGAGGATTTCACGCACCGCTTCGGCCGTTTCCCGGAAGGGATGTGGCTCGCCGAGACCGCCGTGGACCTCGAAATGCTCGACATCATGGCGGAGCAGGGTATCACCTTTACCGTCCTCGCGCCGTCGCAGGCCGGGTTGGTTCGCGAGAGTGGCACGGACGAGTGGGACGACGTTTCCGGGGCGCGGATTGATCCGACGCGCGCTTATATACAGCAGTTGCCCTCCGGTCGGAGCATTGCCCTTTTCTTCTACGATGGCCCAATCTCGCGCGGCGTTGCCTTCGAGGGATTGCTGGACCGGGGCGAGAATCTGGCAAACCGTCTGCTTGGCGCGTTCTCCGATGAACGGACATGGCCGCAACTCGTGCATATTGCGACGGATGGCGAGACCTACGGCCACCACCACGCGCACGGCGACATGGCGCTTGCTTACGCCCTCCATCATATCGAGTCGCACGATCTCGCCCACCTGACCATCTACGGCGAGTACCTGGAGATGTTCCCACCAACCCACGATGTGCAGATCATCGAAAACACCGCGTGGAGTTGCGATCACGGGGTTGAGCGGTGGCGGAGCAACTGCGGCTGCAACACCGGTGGTCGCCCGGAATGGAATCAGGAATGGCGCGGGCCGCTCCGTGCAGCGCTCGACTGGCTGCGGGATGCCGTCATGCCCGTCTACGAGACCGGGATGCGCGACCTCGTCCATGACCCGTGGGCGGCGCGGGATGCCTATATTTCGGTTATCCTCGACCGGACGGATGAGAACGTCGCGCGCTTCCTCGCGGAACAGGCGGTGCATGAACTAACCAATGCCGAGCGTGTGCGGCTCTGGGAGCTGCTGGAGATGCAGCGGCATGCGATGTTGATGTACACGAGTTGTGGCTGGTTCTTCGACGAACTCTCCGGCATCGAGACGGTACAGGTGATCCAGTATGCGGGCCGCGTAATTCAACTCGCGGAGACGATTGCCGGTGAACCGTTCGAGCCGCACTTCCTCGATCTCCTCGAAAAGGCGAAGAGCAATATCCGCGAGCACCGCGATGGGCGGCTGATTTACGAGAAGTTCGTCACGCCCGCCATTGTGGACACGGAAAAACTCGCCGCGCACTACGCAATCAGTTCCCTGTTTGATGAGTACCCCGATCATGCGGCGGTCTACTGCTACACCGCCGATCGCGAGGAGTACCAGCGGCTCGACGCGGGCCGGGCGGCGCTCGTCGTCGGGCGGGCGCGCTTCACCTCACGCATCACCGGGGAATCCGCCGTTGAGACGTTCGGCGCACTCTCGCTCGGCGACCACACGATCAGCAGCGGCGTCGGCGCGGCGATGGACGTGGAGGCATACCGCACTTTTGCCGCGCACAGTACGGAAGCCTTCGCGCGTGTGGACTTTCCCGAGGCGATTCGCGCGCTTGATCGCTCCTTCGGCGCGTCCATCTACTCCCTCAAAACCTTGTTCCGCGATGAGCAGCGCAAAATCCTCGACACGGTGCTCGATGCGACGCTCGCGGAGGATGAGGCAAGTTATCGCCAGATCTACGACCGTGAGGCGCCGCTGATGCGTTTCGTGCGCGATCTGCATGTGCCGCTTCCGCAAGCTTTCCAGACGGCGGCGGCATTCATCCTCAATATGGATCTCCGGCGTGGGCTCGCCGCCGAGACGCTGGACCGTGACCGCGTTCAGGCGCTCCTCGCGGATGTGGAGACGTGGCACGTCAACCTCGATACCGCCGGGCTCTCGTACATACTGCGGCGGCGGGCGGAACGGCTCTCCGTGGAACTCCAGGCGGACTTGGGGGAACTCACGTTGCTCATCGCGCTCCGGGAAGTCGTCGTGATCGCGCATCTGTTGCCGTTTGGGATCGTCTTCTGGCACGCGCAGAACGTTTATTACGATCTCTTGCAAACCCGCTACCGCGAGTTCCATCGGCAGGCGCGGCGCGGCGATGAGCATGCGCAGGCATGGGTGACGCATTTCATCGCACTTGGAGAGGGACTGGGTATGGAAGTAGGAGAGACGACGCTGGCAGAGATCCGCGCTCTGCCGTCCGTCGCCACGGTCGCGCGGGATGCGCTTGAACGGGCGCGCATCCCGCGCGCGACGTACCGCCTCCAGTTCAACCGCAACTTCACCTTCGCGGACGCGCAACCGCTCGTCGCCTACCTCGCCGACCTCGGCATCAGCGATCTCTACGCCTCGCCGCTCCTCAAAGCGTGCGCGGGCAGCGACCACGGCTACGACATCTGCGACCACAGCCAACTGAACCCGGAGATCGGCACACCAGAAGAGTTCGACGCGCTCACCGACGCGCTGCGCGAGCGGGGAATCGGCCTCGTCTTCGATATGGTACCGAACCACATGGGCATCGCCGATCCCAGCAACGGCTGGTGGATGGACGTGCTGGAGAATGGCCCCAGTTCGCTCTATGCGACGACCTTCGACATTAACTGGCACCCGGTCAAGCGCGAGTTGGCGAACAAGGTGCTCCTGCCAATCCTCGGTGACCAGTACGGCGGCGTCCTCGAAAGCGGCCAACTACGCCTCTCATACGAGAATGGCGCGTTCTTTCTCCACTACTGGGATACCGTGCTGCCCATCGCGCCGCACACCTACGACCGCATCCTCGGCTACCGGCTCGACGCGCTGATTGTGCAGTTAGGCGCGGACGATGAACATCTGCTCGAACTGGAAAGCATCCTCACCGCGCTCGGCTATCTCCCCGCGACGGACGAGACCGATGCCGAGAAGATGGCGGAGCGACATCGCGAAAAAGAGGTGATCAAACGGCGCATCACTGCGCTCTCCGACGCCAGTCCGGAAATCCGCGAGAACATCACCGCCGCGCTCGACGGCTTCAACACGGCGGACGAAGCGGGGATCGCGATGCTCGATGATCTGCTGGAACTTCAACCCTACCGACCCGCCTTCTGGCGCGTCGCGGCGGAGGAGATCAACTACCGCCGCTTCTTTGACGTAAACCAACTGGCGGCGATCCGTGTCGAACTACCGGAAGTCTTTACGGCGACCCACGACCTCGTTTTCCGGCTCCTTGCGGAGGGGAAGGCGACCAGCCTGCGCATTGACCACCCGGACGGCCTTTGGGACCCGCCGCACTACTTCCGCCAGTTGCAGGAGCAGTACATCCTCGCCTGCGTCCGCGCCCGCATGCCGGAGCATGACACGGACGAGGCGGGCGAACTTGCAGAGGCGGTGCGGACCTGGTTCGACGCATATGTCGCGAACGACGATGCGCCACCATTGCCACTCTATGTTGTCGCGGAGAAGATCCTCACCGAGGGTGAGACGCTGCCGGAGAACTGGTTGGTCGCCGGGACGACGGGATACGACTTTCTCAACGATGTGAACGGTCTATTCGTGGACGCACGCAACCGCAAGGCGATTGACGAAATCTACGCACGTTTCACGGGAAACCAGACGGCATTCACCAACCTCACCAACGCGACCAAGAAAATGATTATGCTCATCTCTCTCGCTAGCGAGATCAATGCGCTCGCCTATCAGTTGGAACGCATCTCTGAGCGGAACCGCGCGTACCGCGATTTCACGCTGAACAGCCTTACCTTCGCCATCCGCGAGGTGATTGCCTGCCTGCCGGTTTACCGCACCTATACGACGGACGCGACTGCGACTGTGACTCAGCATGACGCGCGCTATGTCGAGGCAGCGGTGGCGGAGGCGAAGCGGCGTAACCCGCGCACGGCAAGCCAGTTGTTCGATTTCCTGCGCGACACGCTGCTGCTGCGGAACATCGAGAGTTTCCGCCCGGAGGATCGCCCCGGCCTGATCGCGTTCGTGATGAAGTTTCAGCAAATCACCGGCCCCGTCATGGCGAAGGGCATCGAGGACACCGCGTTCTATGTCTACAATCGCCTCGTCTCGCTCAATGAAGTGGGCGGTCACCCGGTGCAGTTCGGCGTCTCGGTGGCGGAGTTCCATCAGCGGAATGGCGCACGCGCCCACCGCTGG
>JAABUZ0100001667.1_pt1 | contig 40892 bp, 31 predicted proteins | sample 5562091 | NCBI WGS metagenome assembly JAABUZ01 (sample SAMN12813069, study PRJNA571459) | rock metagenome | isolation source: Antarctica rocks | place: Antarctica: Victoria Land, Linnaeus Terrace sud | collected 2015-12-21
CTCGACCGCTTGACGGTCCTATCTGGAGACGGTATACCGTACTCCGTTTGTGCCCGCAACCAGAGGCGTCCTCTCTGCCTCCCCCACCCATGCCTTGTCGGTCTGAGGCAGAGCCTCGTTAGTAATAAGGTGTCAGACGAGCGAAGCTTGAACGTTGCCTTCCCAATGCCACGGATATCCTGCAGTCATCGCCTGATCCACCTCTCGCCTGCCCACGCCCATGTCGAGAGAGCATGCGAGGGAAACTGTTCGCAAGGGGGCAGGCATTGGGCCCTGGGACAGCGGCCCATCGGGGCAAGGTCTCGACGCGGGCTGCTCGGCACGACGGGGAGGGTCAGCCGCCCTGACCGATAGATATCCGGGATAGCGCGAGCATCACCTCCCTTCTTCCTTCTTGCTCCACCTTGCTCCACTTCTTCCCCGCCGCGTCCCGGTCGCCTGGAACGCGCTGCTCTAGTACACGTTGACCAACATATCTCCGCAGTCCCTATGAACCGCCAAAACACTTTAGTGTCCGTGATTTGCCATGCGACTTCAGTCGCAGGCCGGTATCGATCGCCGTACTACCGTGCGCCGGGATCGAGGGCGTCGCGCACCCCGTCGCCGATGAACGACAGGCCGAGCACGGTGACGGTCAGCAGCAGCACGGGGAAGAGCTCCAGGTGCCAATAGTAGGTCGCGGAGGACAGCCCCTCGGCGATCATGGTGCCCCAACTGGGGGTCGGGGGATTGACACCCACCCCGAGGAAGCTCAAGCCGGCCTCGGTGATGATGGCGCTGGGCACGGTCAGCGAGAAGGCCACGACGATCGGCCCCAGCGCGTTGGGCAGCAGGTGGCGGAGGATGATCCGCGCGGGGCCGATGCCCTGGGCGTGCGCCGCCAGGATGAAATCCTCCTCGCGCAGCGTCAGCAGCTCGGCGCGCACCAGACGGCACATGTTCATCCAGCCAGTGAAGCTGATGATCAGGACCAACTCGACCAGGCCGCCGCCGGACAGCGTGGAGAGCAAGATCGCGATCATGAACGGCGGGATCACCTGGAACACCTCCAGGACGCGCGAGACGACCCAGTCGATCCGGCCTCCGTAGAAGCCGGCCACCGCGCCCAGCGGGATGCCGATCAGCGCGCTGACCAGGGCGGCGCCGAGGCCGATGGCCAGCGAGACGCGGATGGCGTAGACGTTGCGGCTGAAGAAGTCCCGTCCCACGGCGTCCACGCCGAAGAGGTGCGCGCCGGACGGGAAGGCGTAGGTTTGCGCCACGTACTGCGTGTCGTCGTAATTGGCCGGGGTGATCAGGGGCGCCGCGATCGCGGCCAGCAGCAGCGCGACGAAGACCACCAGGCCGAGCAGGGCCAGGGGGTTGGCCGCGAAGCGCCGCATGCGGCGGCGCCAGCCCCTCGTCGCCGGCGCGAGGTCCCCATCGTCGAGGCTCCGCGGCCCTGACGCGTCCAGCGCGGCGGCGTCGCTGGCAAGACCAGTGAGTGGATTCATCCGTTCATCTTTTCTTTTGTCCTGAGCGCCAACAGCGAACCGGTCAAACCGCCGAGGTGCGGTCGGCCAGGCGCACGCGCGGATCGAGCAATACGTAGAGGATGTCGGAGATGACGAAGATCACGCCGTAGAGGATGGCGATGATAAAGATCAGGGCCAACTCGAGGGGATAGTCGCGCTTGGAGATGCTGCTGACAAAGAACGACCCCAGGCCCGGCACCCCGAAGATAGCCTCCACGAAGATCGAGCCCGTCATGACCCCCGGCAACAGGGGCAGGGTGATGGTGATGATCGGCCGCCAGGCGTTGCGCAGGATGTGGCGCGTCACCACGCGCCACGGCGTCAGCCCCTTCGCCCGCGCCACCACCACGTAGGGCCGCCCCGCCATGTCCAGCATGCTGGTGCGGGTGTAGCGCACCACCGGGCCGAGCGGGATGGTGGAGTAGGCCAGGATGGGCAGGACCCAGGAGGAGGGTCCGTTCCAGCCGGAGGCGGGCGCCCAACGCAGCAGGACCGCGAAGACCAGGATCAGGCCGACGCTGATGATGTAGGGGGGCAGGGTGATGGTCAGGACGGAGATGAAGGTGGCGACGTAGTCGACCCAGGTGTTGCGGCGCAGGGCGGCGGCGATGCCCAGCAGCAGCCCCACGGCCACGCCCAGCAGCACGCCCATGCCGCCCGCGAACGCGCTGATCGGCCAGGTGCGTCCCAGCAGGTCGGCGATGGTCTCGCCGGGGTCCTGGTAGGAGTAGCCGAACTGCAGGCGGACGGCGCCCCACAGGAACTTCAGGTACTGGATCGGCAGCGGCTGGTCCAGGCCATAGAAGCGCATCACGGCGGCCTGTTGGTCTGGAGAGAGCGGAGACTTCTCGGCGTCGAAGGGTCCGCCGGGGATGGCGTGCATGATCAGGAAGATGACCAGCGTGGCCGCGACGATCGAGACGGCCAGCGACCCGATGCGGACAACGAGGTAGCGAGCCATGCGCCAACTCCTCCTTCTGTCTACCACTGCCCGTCATGGCCGGCGACGCGTCCATGTTAGGGTGATGGTATACCGGCCGTGGCGAACCTGTCAAGCGGGCGCAGGCCTCTGGGCACGCCATGACGTTGTGGCATTCGACCTGCGACTGCAGTCGCATGGCACACGACGGACACTGCGGTGTCAGGCCGGGACCAGACGTAGCGTCGCGTCGGACCCCACCCGACCGCAGTCGGCCCGTGGTTTGCCATGCGACCGCAGTCGCAGGCTCTTTCGGATCAAAGTAGGCGCTCCGAAACGGCGCCAGGCCCCAGGCCCCATTCCGACCTCTTGCCCTCTCCCCCGCCTATTGTCAGCGCCACGGCGGCGATACCACGACCGTGCAAAATCTGGCATCATAGTGCTATGGACTCGCCGCCGCACCTGAGCCTCCTGTGGCCGCCTGGATCGTCCCCTCAAACGAACCTCGGCGCGCGGCTGGACCCGCGGGCGCTGGCCGACCTCGACCTGTCGGAGACCATCCGCGCCCTTGGCGGCGGGGACGCGCGCCGGGAGCGGTTTGCGCGCGACGTGCTGTCCGCACCCTGCGCCGAGCCCACGGTCATCACCTACCGCGCGGACGCCCTGGACGACCTGCTCGCCGACGCCCCGCTGCGCGCGGCCCTGCGCGACCTCTTGCCGCGCCTGGACTCCCTGACGGAGACCTATCGGCCGCGCTCCGGCGAGAGCCCCCTCACCCACCTGGCGCGGCGCCTATCAACTCTGGAGATGTTCGTCGAGGTTGCGCTCGACCTGCGGGACGCGCTGGCGCGGGCGACACAGCGCGCGGACGCCCTGGAGGGTATCCACGCGTCGCTGCGGGACCTCACCGCGCGGCCCGAGTTCGCGGCGCTGCGGGCAGAGCTGCCCGGCCTGCGGCAGCAACTGGCCGGGGTGCGCAGTATCACGATCGGCGTCAACCTGTCCCCCGACCTGGAGCCCCAAACGGCGGCTCTGCTCGCGCTCCACGCGGAGCCCATCGCCGGCCGCTCCACCCTGCTGGCCCGCCTGCTCGGCCGTCAGAGCGGTGAAGGAGGCCTGACGCCCCTGCGCGGCAGCGACCTCAGCCCCGACAACCACCTGTTGCGCGACCTGCGCGGGCTGCTCGACCGCGTCGTCGCGCCCGTCGAGCGGGCGCTGGAGCGATTCGCCACGGTGTCACCGGCCCTGCTGACGGGCCTCGCGCCGGAGTTCGCGCTGCTGCTGGGCGCGGCGGACCTCACCCTGCGCCTACAGGAGGCCGGCTTACCCGTGTGCCGCCCCGCGCTGGCGCCGGCCGAGGAGCGAACCTGTGCCGTCCGGGAGGGCTACCACCTGAGCCTGGCGCTGCGCCTGCTCGCCCGGCCGGATGCGCCGCCGGGCGCCGCGAGGTCCCTGGCGCCCAACGACATGACCTTCCCGGTCGTACCGAACGACATCGTCTTCGACGAGGGTCAGGGCCGCGTCTGGGTGCTGACCGGCCCCAACCGCGGCGGAAAAACGACCTACACGCGCGCCGTGGGACTGATCCATGTGCTCGCCGGGGCCGGTCTCCCCGTGCCCGCGCGCAGCGCCCGGCTCAGTCCCGTCGACGCGGTCTATACCCATTTCCCGAGCCAGGAGAGCGCGACGCCGGGACGCGGCCGCCTGGACGACGAGGCCGCGGGGCTGGCGGCCATTTTCGGGCGCGCCACGCCGCGCAGCCTGATCCTGCTCAACGAGGTGCTCGCCGGGACCAGCACCGTGGAGGCGCTGGGCTTGGCCATCGACGTGGTGCGCGGGCTGCGCCTGCTGGGGGCGCGGGCGGTCTACGTCACCCACCTGCACGAGTTAGCCCAGCGGGTGGATGAGCTCAACGCGGAGACAGAGGGCTCTGCCCTGGTCGGCAGCCTGGTGGCCGAGGCCGCGCCGGACCCGGACGGCGCGCCGGATGACGGAGACCGCGCCGCGCATCGCCGCACCTTCCGCGTCCACCCGGGTCCGCCCCGCGGCAGCAGCTACGCCTCGGACATCGCCGCGCAGCACGGCATCAGCTACCCCCAGCTGGCGCGGCTACTCCGGGACCGAGGTATCCTACCGCCGCGGACGCCCAGCGACAGATGATGACACCATCGACCAGCGGTTAATCGGCATTAAGAGATGTCGCCTGGTCCACGCTGACCTGCTCGTCCGCCCTCTCACCCACGCCGCCGGCGCGATCCGTCTCGCGGCCGAGGCTTGGGTTCCCGTCAATGCCCAGGCGCTCCGCCTCGTCCGAGGCCAGTGGGGCTTGCTTGAGGCGCCCCGTCGCCGCTGGACGCGTTGTCGGCGGGACGTTCTGTCTGTAGGGGCGCGACCGTGCCATCCTCGGTCGGGCGCCGCATCTGCTCGTCGTTCATGATCTATGCTCTCCTATCAATCGCCAGGGCCGTCGATTGTATGTCCGGCGTATGAGCGGCGCAAGCGTTGTACCAGGCACTGTGCGGTCCGCGGGTCGACGACGTTCATGGGGTCCCCTTGCGCACGAGTAGCGCGACCGCTTGGCGCGGGGGAGTGGGAGGGTTTCTGCGACGTCCCGCGGGCGCGGATGGGCTGAATAGGCTATGGGCACGGACGGCGCACCTAATGATCCGTTAGCGAACCGCCTCGACCGCTCCGACCGCGCGCGGCTCGGGCAAGGCGTCCAGATCGTAGTCGAGGACGAGCAAAGCGGCCTGGCAGAGCGCATCGGCCACCGTGGACGCCCACGCGTTCGCCGTCCAGGCGCGCTCGCTGCCCATGGCCGACTGGAAGCCGGCGTGCCAGGCGCGCGCCCCCCGCGCGTAGTCGACCGACGCGAGCGTGACGCGCGTCCCGTCCGGCAAGACACGGTCGTTGAGGCGATCCACGATCCGCCACGCCGCGCTCACCTCGCGCGAGTATGATGGCAACTCCCCCTGCTCCGCCTCCCGTAACGTATCCGCGTTGGCCTCACCCGTCAGGGCAACCGACTCCGTCCCGTCCGTCGGCGCCAGCACCGTCGCGGCGATCATTATATCGCGCTCGCGGGCGCTCATCTCGGACCACTTCATCCCGCCTACCTCCCCTCGTCGATCAAGCTCCGCCATGTGACGGGGCGTTAGCTCCCAGCGTAATCGACAACTATTAAGTAGACGTTAAGCAAGCGTTAAGCGCGTGTTAAATCCCGCGCCGCCCGGCAGCCGTTGGCAAGGAAACGAGCTGTCTCCTCGCGAATCATGCAGGCCGGAGTTGACACGCTTTTGTATGAGGTATAAACTAAGGCTTAAATTAAGGGGGAGGAGGAACGAATTCGTCCGCACCAGTGCCCCAAAGCCGCCCACACCCAACGAAGACGCGCCAGGGGCGATAGCCGTCGCGGGCGCGATGGGAGTGTCTGTCGCGTGCCGCCTGGCCGATGTACCGCATAGATGACGAAGGAGTCGCCATGAAAGTGTTGCTAAGGAGCGCGCTGCCGTCCGTTGCCCGGCGGCGCGCGCTCGCGCTCGTCGTTCTCCTCTGTACCGTAGGAGGGACGCTCCTCCAGGCGGCGCCCGCGCGCGCTGCCCAAGTCACCGTTCCGGCCTCCAGCTCAGGGGCGCCGACCACGACGCCCGACCAGCCGACCTTCGGGCCGAACGTGATGATCTTCGACCCCGGTATGCCGACGAGCCAGATCCAGGCAGCGGTCGACGCCATCGCTAACCAACAGGTCTCCAACCAGTTCGGCGTCCAGCGCTATGCGTTGCTATTCAAGCCCGGCGTCTATGGATCCAGCGCCGTCCCCCTCAACTTTCAGGTCGGCTACTACACCACCGTGGCGGGCCTCGGCCTCTCCCCGAACGATGTCGTCATTAACGGGTCCATCTATGTCCGCAACCAGTGCTTCAGCGACGGTTGCACCGCCCTCGAGAACTTCTGGCGATCGCTGTCGAACCTGACCATCAACGTGACCACCCCGAACTTCGGCTGCTACAGTGGCGAGTTCTGGGCGGTGTCGCAGGCTGCGCCGATGCGTCGGGTCCACGTCAACGGGCCGACCACGCTCATGGACTACTGCACCCAACCGTCGTTCGCGAGCGGCGGCTTCATCGCCGATTCGCAGTTCTCCGGCAAGGTCGTCAACGGCTCGCAGCAGCAGTGGCTGGTCCGCAATAGCGTTCTCGACAACGGCTGGTCCAATGGCGTCTGGAATCAGGTCTTCTCGGGCGTCGTGGGCGCGCCCGCCCAGTGTTTCCCCGCCCAGACGTCATGCGGCGGCCCGTACACCACGCTCGTGGCCAGCCCGGTGACACGCGAGGCGCCCTTCCTGTACGTGGACGCGGGTGGGCGCTACAGGGTTTTCGTCCCGGCGGCGCTCCGCAACACCAGCGGCACGTCATGGAGCAGCGGGCCTGCCGCCGGTCTCTCGATCTCGATCAGGGATTTCTTCATCGCCACGCCGACCGATGACGACCACGCCATCAACAACGCGCTCTCACGGGGGCAGGATCTCATCCTCACCCCCGGCGTCTACCACCTGGACCATACGATCAAGGTCAAGCGCCCCGACACCGTGGTGCTCGGCCTGGGCTTCCCCACGCTGGTTCCGAATAACGGGATCGTGGCGATGTCGGTTGCCAACGTGGCGGGTGTCAAGCTCAGCGGACTGCTCTTCGATGCCGGCCCCGTCAACTCGCCGGTGCTGCTACGGGTAGGCGTCCGGCACGGCGAGCGGGATGAGGACGGGACGCAAAACGCCCGGCAGAGCGACCCGGCCGACCCGACGTCGCTCCAGGACGTGTTCTTTCGCATCGGCGGCGCGACCGCAGGCCAAGCCACCACCAGCCTCATCGTGAACAGTGATAACGTCATCCTGGACGATATCTGGGCCTGGCGGGCGGACCACGGCGCCGGCGTGGGCTGGACCAGTAACACGGCGGACACCGGCTTGATCGTCAACGGCGATAACGTCACGGCCTACGGCCTGTTCGTCGAGCACTACCAGAAGTACGAGGTGATCTGGAACGGCAACAACGGCACGGTTATCTTCTTCCAGAACGAGATGCCCTACGACCCGCCCAACCAGGCGGCGTGGATGGAGGCTCCCGGGGTCGATGGCTGGGCGGCCTTCAAGGTTGCCGACGGTGTGACCAGCTTTAGCGGATACGGTATGGGCAGCTATAGCTTCTTCAACAGCGTCTTCAACCAGGGCGTGGACATCTACGCCGCGCACGCGTTTGAGGTCCCCACGACCCTTCCGGCGTCAAGTCTCCATGATCTGTTGACCGTCTTCCTGAGTACGAGCGGGACCGGTGGCATCCTGAACGTGGTCAACAACACGGGCGGGTCGTCGACCAAGGCCAACCCGGATACCCCGGTCACCGTGGTGAGCTACCCGTGAGCCGCGCGCCAGGCTAATCGCCTGGGCATGAGGGCCGGCGGGCCGGGGCGAACACCCCGACCCGCCGCGTATCCTCTAGCACATCGCGCACGGCGCGGACAATCCGACTACAAGTAGACCGTGCTATCCAAACTCCAGTTAGGCCTGTCTTAATCCGCGCGGGCGGCCACGATGTCGTTCTTTGCCGCCCACTGTGCCAGGTCCTGCTTGCCAATGGCGGCGGCCATCAGGTCCGGGAAGAGGTCGGGCGTGCAGGCGAAGGTGGGCGCGCCGATCCCCGCCAGCCCGGCGGCGTAGTGGCTGTTGTAGCCGGGCGCGCCGTCGTCGGAAAGCGCCAGCAGGCAAACCACCTGCACCCCGCCGGCCACCAAGGCCGCCGCGCGCTTGAGCATCTCCGCCCCGTTGCCGCCCTCATACAGGTCGGTGATCAGCACCAGGATAGTCTGCGCCGGCCGCGTGATGATGCCCTGGCAATAGGCCAGCGCGCGGTTGATGTCCGTGCCGCCGCCCAGCTGCGTCCCGAACAAGAGGTCCACCGGGTCGTCGAGATCGTCGGTCAGGTCGACCACGGCCGTGTCGAACACGACCATGCGCGTGGAGACGGCGCGCAGCGAGGCCAGCACCGCGCCGAAGATGCCGGCGTAGACGACCAAGGAGGCCATCGAGCCGGGCCAGGCCTACGAGTACACGATCGATCTCTGGTCAACGGCCAACGTCTTCAAAGCGGGGCACCGCATCCGACTCGACGGCACCAGTTCGTGCTTCCCGAAATGGGATCGCAACCCCAACACCGGCGCGTCCTTTGGCCATGACGCCGGCGCCCTACCCATCAGACGGTGCTGCATGACCGGGAGCACCCCTCGCACGTCATGCTGCCCAGCATCCTGCGCTGACAACTCCTGCAGCGAAGTCTTCTCTTCTGGTAGAGCGTGCCATCGCCCCTCCAACGATATGGGCTAGTGGACTTCTGCAGTATCCACCTCGCATCGCGTAGCATACGCCGCTCACGCAGTCAAGTGTCAGTGGCCCAGATCCTCGGTCAGGCGGGCCTCCAGGACCAAGCGGTTGGCCTCAACGAGGCTGCGCGCGTCGAGGTAGGAGGAGTCCGGCCGTACGACGATCCGGTAACGGCCTTGCAGGGCCGCGCGCAGGTGGTCGAGCGTTTGTGCTCCCTCTACGTAGAAGACAAGCCCGGAGGCCGGACTCAACCCTTCGAGGACGATGCCGGCGCCGGGGATATTCAACTCGTCGGCCGCCTCACAAAACTCGCTGCGCCCAGGCAGAGTGTCCCAGCCCAGGATATTGTCGGCGCTCGGGAAGCGCAACTCCCCCTCCTCGTCTTCGCTCAACAGATCGCCGCTATGGATCTCTTGCCAGGCGGCGCCCGCCTCGGCGTCGTCCATGGTCCCGTCTTCGACGCTGTAAACCAGAGCAAAGAGGCGTACATCGTCCTCCGCATGGAAGCCGTCGTACAGGGCGTCCTCATCGTTATCCCCACCAGCCCGGTAACAGAAGACGACGGTCTCGCGCTTCCCGGCGGCGCGCTCGCGCTCCTCGTTGCGCGCCGTAACCAAAGCGGCCTCTTGCGGCGCAGGCACAGGCGCGTTGTCCAACTCTTCGCAGTCTTCGACGCGACCACGGCCGCCGTCCGCGCGCACGATCCCGCCGCCCTGCCCGTTGCGCGCGCGGCATCGCCGCAGCACGGGATCGGCGCCGCGCGTGATGCGCACCGCCGGTTCGGCGTTGTCCGAGATGTCGCAACCTTCGACCGTGCCGCCCGCCTCCTCGTCGAACCATAGACCGGCGTCGCCATTCGCCCTGACCTGGCACTCTCGCACCATCGGGGTGGATTGCTCGTCGATTAATAGACCGGCGGTGGCATTGCGCTCGATCGCGCAGGACTCCACGGTCCCCCGCGCTCGCCCGGTGACGACAACCCCCTCCGCACTCCCGTCCGTAATCGTACAGCCGCGCACGGTTGGGCTAGCCTCATCGGCGACGTAAAGACCGGGGCCGCGTGTGTCGCGGATCACGCAGCCCTCGAAGATACCCATCGCCCCTCTTTTCGACGAAATGCCGAAGTTGTCGTTGTCGCGGATGTGGCAGCGCCGCACGACGGGCGCGCTGCCCTCGTCCTCGACGGCGATGCCGCCATACATCGTGCCCACGATCTCGCAGTCCTCGAACAGACCTTGTCCCCGTGCGTAGACGCCGATGCAGTAATGTGTGCCGCCCTTGATCGTGCAGCGATGCACCCTCGGCGCGCCAACTTCCCGCACGACGATGCCTTCCATGCCATGGTTGGAGATCACGCAATCCTCGACAGTGGGCATGCCGTGCGCGAGGACGCTGATGCCATTCATGTCGCAGTCGCGCACGACGCAGCGCCGAATGGTCGGATCACTGCCTTGGAGGACACCGATGCCCACCATCGCCACGCGCTCCACCACGCAGTCCTCGATAATCCCCGACCCGTACTCGAAGAAGGACAGCCCGGCGTTTTCGCAGTCGCGCACGACGCAGCGGGTCATGTGCAACTCCGCGCCCTGGCGGATCGTCGCGCCAGTGAAGGCCCGCTCGATCGCGCAATCGGCCAGGTTAATACGGGCGTGGCGCTCGCTCATGACGGCATCGCCCGTCGCGGCGCTGAAGACGCACCCTTCGGCCATGAGCAGGACGCCCGCGCCGGTCGCCACTGTACCGCCGGCCATGTCCGAGCCAACGTGGCAACCCTCGAGTCGCAACACGCCGGCCTCGACCGCGACGGCCGGCCGGCTCTCGTAGTGCTCGGACCTGCTGTTGCGCAGCGTCAGGCCGCGGATAGACACGTCCGCGGCCCTCGATATCAGACACGAGGCGTCAACGACGCGCACGACGATGTCCGCGACAGGACCATCGCCGACGATCTCGACCGGCGTTTCGACAACGAGGGGCGCCGTGTAGACGCCAGGGCGGACTTCAACACGCGTTCCCGATGGCGCGCCCACAAGGGCAGCCGCAATCGACGGGTAGGGCGCATCACCGTTTGCTGACACGACTCGAACCGCCATATTCGATCTCTCAGGCATATCTCCCCCTAACTATTGCTGGCGTCGCCTGCGCACAGCGTGTCGTATCCCCTCGATGAGGGCGTGAATGTATGCGAGATCACGTCCCTCCACCACCCCCTCATCGCTCTTCCGCCACGAGCGTTGGAAGGCGAATAGACATGTACGCAGGTCTACGAGTGCTGAGGGTACCCTTCCGTCGTGCTTGTAGGCAGACCAGTGCGTCTTCGCGACATCGAAGCAACGATCAAATGAGCCCCAGTACTCGTAGCCGTCGAACGTGAGGGCGAACGGGATGATGATTGACCAGTCTGTGCCCGGCGCCGGGATATCGCCTTCAGTTAGCTCGTTGTTGGGTATCATGTGCCCGAATCCAGTCCGCATGTCCTCGAATAGCCTCGTGTCGTCGCCGTATATGGCCAGGCCGTACAGGCGGTTGGCTAGCGCCGTAAGCTCTCCTCTGTACTCTAACTCGCTCAGCAGGCGCTGTGGCAGCGCCTCCACGCCGCTGAGTGCGCCGCCGAGCGTCCCGGCCATCGCGGCCACGGTATCCGCATCAAACCCCGCGTTGACGGCCAGGAGCAGCGACTCTTCGACATTGGCCGGGCTGCGTAGGAAGCAGTAGAGAGCGGCCGGCAAGCATTCCAGTATGTAGGCCCCATTGTAGAGGCGCGCGAAGACCTCACGGGCTCGCGGGAGAGCAGGTCGGGGATCAGACCAATGCGGTCGTGCAATGTCGTTTTGACGGTGGGGTTGCGCCGCTCCGACAGTGGCCCCGGCTCGAGGCCCGCTATAGCCTCCTGGACCGCCGCGATGAACTCGCGCGCCTCCCATCCGTTCGCCCGGCGCGTCAACAACCAGGCGGTGGCCGCAGCCATCGCTACGGCCCCGGCCACGCCCATGGGTTGGCGATGCGTCGGCAGCGCTGAGAGGACGGATTCCGCACGCAGGCGTGCCGGATCGTCCCAATAGAGCAGGCCAACCGGCGCCGCACGCATAGCCGGCGCACTTCCCGAGGAATCATCGCCCGCGCGGTACCATGGTTCCCATCGCTGCAGGCGTTCGATAGCCTCGATCGTCGCCCTCCCCTTGCTACGTCCGTGCGGCAGCCAGGCCACGAAGCGTCGGGCCAGGTCTTCGGGGTCGAGGAAGCCATTGGCGGTCAGGCACTCAGCCACGCACATGGTCATCTGCGTGTCGTCCGTGATTGTGCCGACCGGCCCCTCCCTCCACCCGTGCCACTTGCGATAGTCGCTCAAACGGCCATATCGTGACCGCACCTCAGCGGGGTCCAACCCTTCCGCCGGGCGTCCGAGCGCGTCACCCATGGCGCCGCCCAGCAGCGCCCCGACGAAGCGTGCTCGCTCGGGTCTCCGCGACGTGGTATCGGGACTCGATACCGCGCCATGCCGATCGTGGGGCAAATCCGAGACGTCCGCGACGACGCGGGGTGGGAACCGCCGGTCAACGCCTGGCGCGTCCGCGCCAGCAGCCCCATCAGTAGACGCCGCAGGCGCCGTCACCGCGCCCATCGCGTCCCGCGCGCCGTTCGCGACGAGGCGCTCTGCCAGGTAGGAGGCGTCGACTGGCCAGAAGCCCTGCGGGCGCGGCTGATCAACGCCGGGCGCACCGCGCAGGGGCCGGCAGGTGAGCACGGTCTGCCGCCACTGGGACGGGACGGCGCGCGCTCCATGGATGGCGCCCAGCAGCGCCCCGGCGATCGCCGCGTTGGTGTCGGTGTCGCCGCCGCCCATGATCGTGGCGACAATGCCCTCCTCGAGCGATGGGGCATGGAGCGCCTGATAGAAGGCGTTTTGCAAGGCGATAAGCACATGTCCCTGGTTGCGCTCATAGGCTGGCGCCGCGTGCGCGGCCCCCTCCAGGACTGCTGTCACCGTCGGGCTCGTCCCATGCTCCCGATTCCACGCACACGCCCGGTCGTAGGCCACGCGCGCTTCCAGTCCCTCGCGGATCGTGGCGGCGAGCGCCACGAGGTAGGCCGCAGAGGCGTCCTGGCACACGCGGTTGGGATGCGTCAGTGTTGTGTCGGCACGCGCAAGGGTGTCCAGCGCCACAGGGGCGAGCGCGTGGCCCCACACGGCTAGTGGACTCTGGCGCATCAAGGCGCCGTTGGCCTCGCTAGCTGTGTTCGCCGCACGGCGCGCCGCAGCTGCTGGGCTCTCGCCACGCTCCTGCGCCGCGATGATCGCCATGGTCGCCGTGCCGATGGTCCCACCCACGTCGAATGGGCCGCTCTCACGCCAGTAGCCGTACGCGGCGGCGACACTATCCTCAACGAAAGCCCCGTCACGCAGCAGCGCCCGCGCCAGCGCCAGGGCCAACTCCGAGTCGTCGGTCGGCTGGCCGGCAAGCGTGCGGAAGACGGGGCTCGGGCCGATCTCTCGCAGGCCGCCGGGGTAGCGCGCCTGGATCGCTGCAGCGCCCTGGAACTCGACCATGCTCCCTAGCGCGTCGCCCGCGAGTTGCCCCAGCAGGCAGCCCTGCGCCCGCTCCAGCACGCCGGCGTCGGCGATCGTCTGCCCGCGCTCGGGCCAACATAGCGCGAGGGATTCCGCCGTTTCCACCTCGTGCGCCAGGACGGTGGCCCACGGCCGCCGGACGATGTCGCCCAAGAGGTCGGGCGCTCCGCCGAAGCAGGACCTCGTACCGCTATCCCCGCTGACGGTATAGGTCACGGGCGCCCCATCCTGGTCGATGAACACGCCGCCGGTTCCACGCAAGAGGGCGTGCCCGCCGGCGTAGTCCCAATCACCCGGCCTATTCATGCTGACGCCCACCTCGCCATCGCCAGCCGCCGCCAGCGCCAGGCGATAGGCAATGCCGGGTACGGTCAGATAGCGACCAGGCGCGACACAGGCAAGATTCGCAGTCATAGCGCGGTCGGCGTCCTGGCTAACCAGGACCACAGTGTCGGGCGAGAGAGACGTGGCCCATGGTGGCCGCTCCACCGGCACGCCGTTTCGCTGCAGCGGGCCGCATCCCTCGGCCCAGGCGAAGAGGTCGCCTCGGTTGTCCGGCGCGGCGAACGCGTAGACCACGCCGAGGATCGGCACGCCATCGCGCAGCAGGCCGATGGACACGGCGCTGCCCCGGAAGCCCTTGAGATAGGCGTGTGTCCCGTCGTTTGGATCGACAAGCCAGATGTGATGACCGCCCACACCGACGATGCCCCCCGGCGTCGTTTCCTCGCCGCGGTAGCCCCAATCGGGCGCCGCGTCCAGCAGGCGACGGCGGATCACCTCCTCGGCCCGCTCGTCGGCCTCGGCATGCGCCCCGTGGCCCGATGGTCCGCCCGGCTTGAGGAAATCCTGGCGTAAGAGGTCACCCGCCTCCCGTGCGGCCTCGACAGCGACGCGCAATACATCCCCGTAAGAACTATCCATCGCCTGGCTCCTCCCCTCACTTGTCGTCGGGTTATCGACATAGCGCATACATTGCTTCGACACGTTATCCGAGACGGTGCGCGAATAGACACCGTCATCGTGAGACTGCCATCGCAGGTCCCTTGGGCGTGCGGTTCGGGCTGAGGCACGTCGCGCTTAAGAACCGAGCAAGCGTTCCCGGCGCATCAGGGCTCTCTCTTCCAGCAAGCGCAAGCGACGCGACCGCTCCATCTTGGAAATAGCATGCACGCTTCGGCCGCCATCAAGGTGGAAGCTGACGGGGATCGGCGTATCCGGCGGCAGGTACCAGGGATCATCTTGCGGCTCATTCTCGACCACTGACTCCTCCTGCGCCGGGCATGCTACCGGCACGAGTAGGCCTTCGATCAGCGCCTCGATACGCGCCTTGGTTGTCGCCGTACGGCGAGGTTTAATCAACTGTGGGCCGCCGCTCGAGTCCCAGAGCGAGAAGGTGACCCGGTAGAATTGCTCCCGGGCGTCCACCGTATCCGATGCCGGGGATTCGCGCCGCTCGAACCACTGGAAATCATCGCGCGCATAGGGGATGAGGTGCCAGAACACGCGCGTGGCGAGGTCGCCAGCCGTGCTGCGGAGGGATTCGTACGTCCCACGAGGGCACGGCGATGCGACGACGACGGGTGGGGTATCTAACGCCTCATACACCTGCAAGTGGTACCAGTCGCCGCGCTCTTTCCGCGACCGGATCTCGTAGTGTCCGCTGAACGTCTGTCTCACTGCATCGCCCCCAGTTACTTGAAGTACCCGCGAGCCTGCGGGATGACACATCATAGTCTACGCCTTTTCGCCCTACTCAACCGGCCGACGCCCTATAACCCGATCAATCTGCTTTTCTGCTTATCAACTCCATCTACCCACTGATGGCTGCGTCAATGGCCGATACAAAGCCGCCTCGGGCATCAAGTGGGGTAGTATATAGCAGTATCCATCGGCACCTCCCTATAATCCAGATGGCCGGTATACAATGCGAGTGCACGGATTTCTGTGCTGGTTTTTCTTACTTGCTGAAGGAAAGGATGCCTTGATGCGTCGCAAAGTCACGACCGCTCGTCGTCTGCACCCCCTCGCCAAGGAACTAGCGGAGTCTGAGGTCGTGTTGCCGTCCAGCCTGGAGCAGCAGTACAGGGCAATGGCCGCCGATCACGATCGTGAACGAGAGGCGATGGATTGGGTCGAGAGCCTCGCCGGGGAAACCCTCAAGACGACCGCTTGACTCCGGTTTGGCACACCGAAGCGCCACGTGTCCATTGCTGGTCGTGGGCACGGCCTGATGTGGTTTATTCTCCTCGGGTGGCGACAATGTCGTTCCTGGCTGCCCACTGCGCGAGGTCCTGCTTGCCAATGGCGGCGGCCATCAGGTCCGGGAAGAGATCGGGCGTGCAGGCGAAGGTGGGCGCGCCGAGGGCAGCCAACTCGGCGGCGTAGTGGCTGTTGTAGCCGGGCGCGCCGTCGTCGGAGAGCGCCAGCAGGCAGACCACCTGCACCCCGCCGGCTACCAACGCCGCCGCGCGCTTGAGCATCTCCGCCCCGTTGCCGCCCTCGTACAGGTCGGTGATCAGCACCAGGATGGTCTGCGCTGGCCGCGTGATCACGCCCTGACAGTAGGCCAGCGCGCGGTTGATGTCCGTGCCGCCGCCTAGCTGCGTCCCGAACAGGAGGTCCACCGGGTCGTCGAGATCGTCGGTCAGGTCGACCACGGCCGTGTCGAACACGACCATGCGCGTGGACACGGCGCGCAGCGAGGCCAGCACCGCGCCGAAGATGCCGGCGTAGACGACCGAGGAGGCCATCGAGCCGCTCTGGTCCACGCACAGCACGATGTCGCGCAACGACGATCTCTTGCGGCCATAGCCGACCAGCCGCTCGGCGATGATGGTCCCCTGCTCGGGCAGGTAGTTCTTGAGGTTGAGGCGGATGGTGCGGTCCCAGTCGATCTCGCCGGCCCTGGGCCGATAGGTGCGCGCCGCGCGGTTAAGGCTGCCGCGCACGGCCTGCACGGTGCGCTCCTTGAGCTTGCGCTCCAGGTCATCCACCACGCGGCGCACCATGCGGCGCGCGGTGTCCTTGGTCCCCTCGGGGATCACGCGGCTGAGCGAGAGCAGCGTCGCCACCAGATGCACGTCCGGCTCGACCGCCTCCAGCAACTCCGGCTGCAGCAGCATCTGCTGCAAGTGCAGGCGCTCGAAGGCATCCTGCTGCATCACGCGCACGGTGGTGGAGGGGAAGTAGGTGCGGATATCGCCCAGCCAGCGCGTCACGTTGGGGGCCGAGGAGCCCAGCCCCGCCGAGCGCTGCGCGTCGTACAACTGCCCCAGCACGCGGTCCATGCCGCGGTCGGCGCCCTCCAGGGTCAGCCCGTCGCCTGCCGCGCCCGACATCCCCCCGCCAGCGCCCGCCCCCGACCCGCCGGCGCCGAAGCCCAGGCTCTCCGCGGTGTCTGCCCCCAGGGCCAAGCGCCAGCGTCGCAGGCGTTCCTTCTCGTCGATGGCCATCGCGTTTTATCTCCTTGCACATAGGGCCTGTGGCTGAAGCCGCGTCGCAAACCACGGGTGTAAAGCCTGAAGCCTGCGACTGCGATCACAGGCTCGCGCCCTCGCAGGCCGCCATCGCCACGACCCGTTATTTCTTAACCCCGAGTATCCGTGCCAGCACCGGCAGTACCAGGTCGGCGCGCTCACGACTGATCGCCACATCGTCTTCGCCGGCCGGGACCGTGTGTTGCCCGTCCGCGCCGGACGCGGCCAGCCGCTTGACCTTGTCGCCCATGCTACGCCGCTCGGGCGGCTGGAAACCGGAGAAAGCGCGACGGATCAGCGGGAGCAGTTCGACGAACGTCTCGGCCCGCAGGTCGCGCAGCCAGCCGTCCAGCGCCTGCCACAGGCCGTCCTGCTGGAGCAGCAGCAGGCCGCTGCCGCGCAGCGTCCCTTCCAGCCAGGCGGCGGCCTGCGCGGGCGGGACGGCCGGCGAGAGCGCCAGCCGCGCCAGCCGCTGCAGCTCGGCGCTGTCCAGCGCCCCGGCCTCCAGCAGCAGCCGGCAGCACCAGCCGCGCACCAGACCATGCACGCCCTCGCGCAGGGCCAGCCGGCGCAGCACGCCCTGCCACTCCGCGCGCTGCTCCGCGATGTCGAGCAGGCCAACAGTCTCCTGCACGTTGGCGATGCTCCCGGACATGGCCTCAGCCGCGTCGTCGTCGAGCGAGCCGCAGGCGCCGGGCAGCCCGACGACGACGCGCTCGAACAGGGCCGCGATGACCGGGCCGACCTCAGCCGCGCCGCTGCCGCGCACGTCGCCGTAGCGGGCCACGCGCGCCAGCGGCGGCAAGGCGTCCATCAGGTGGCGCACGTCGGCGGCGACGGCGGCCTGCGCGCGCACCAGATCGAGGAGGTGGGCCACGGCGCGCGGCAGCGCCGCCAGGATGGCCCCGTCGAGCAGCAGGGTCAGGCGCGGCAACTCGCCGGCCGCCGCGGCGTCGTGGGTCACGCGCGCCACGGCGGCGCCCTCCACCGTGTTGCCCCACACGCTGGCCTCGACCACCTGCACGGCCAACTCGGGCTGCCACTGCACTTGCCACAACTCGTGGAAGGTGCCCTTGCCGCCCCCGGCCTGTTGCGGCTTGCCCCAGGGGATGCCCAGTAGGGACAAACGATGCAGCAGGTGGCTGCGCAGGAGGTCGGTCTCCTTGCGCAGGTCGAGGTCGAGTACTTTCTGCTCGGCCGTCGGCTTGAGCTTCAGGCGGCGTTGCTGGGCGGAGAGGTCCACCTGCAGCGGGACGGCCGGCGTGCGCTCGGGCACCTCGCCCAGGCGCTCGCCGATCTCCAGCCGGTCGCGGATCAGGGCCATCGGCGCGGGATCTCCCGAGCAGAGCACGGTCTGCGCGGCCTCGTGCAACTCGGCCAGACCGGGCATGGGCAGGTCGCGCATGGCGGCCAGCGCCTCGCCCAGGCGCACCGCCTCGATGACGTTAGCTGAGGAGGCGTCGAGGTCGTTCTCGCGCAGCAGGTGGGCGATGCGCGTCACCCAGCGGATGGCCTGGCGGTCGGGCGCGGTCCAGAGGTGCTCGTACCAGCCGGGCGAGCGCACGCCCGCGCCGTAGCCGCTGCGGTAGGAGAGGCGCGAGTTGGTCCAGGGTATCCAGGTGGCCTGCACCTTGACCCGCCGCCCTCCCGCTAGCAGGGCGGCGTCGTCGCGGGCGCGGCCGGGCGCGGCCAGCGCCTCGGCCGTCAGCAGCGGAGCGTGCCAGGCGCCGCAGACCACGGCGACGCGGCCGAAGCCCTCCTTGCCCGCCACGCGGATGGTCTGACGCATGTGCGCCTCGCGCAGCGCCTCCATCCCTTGCGGCTCCTCGCGGTCCGCGCGCAGCGCCGCCATCGCCTCCAGGATGCCCTCGAACAGGCTGCTGGCGTCCTGGCGCTGCTCGATCTGGTGCTCCCACCACAGCTCGTGGTCCTCGTACCCGGCGGCCTCGGCCAGCATTCCAATGGGGTCGTCGCGCAGGTCGGCCCTATCTGTTATGTCAACTTCATCGGGCGCATCCGTGGTAGCGGGCTCGGGCGCATCTGTCGGCATCGCCTCCGTCTCTTCGGCCGCGGCGCCGTCTGTCTGTTGCTCCGGCGTCACGTCCGGGGCAGGGTCTATCGCAGGCGGCGCGGTCATCGTCGCGGCGGCCGGTTGCTCGACGGCGGCCGCTTGCCGGTCGTCTTCGTCTCGCATGCGCACGGCCTGCGGCAGGTCCATGAAGCGGGCCGGGACGCCGCGGTCCAGGGCGTAGCGCAGGGCCTGCCACTCGGGCGAGAACGCGGTGAAGGGATAGAAGGCCGCGTCCTGGGGCTGCTCGGCGGCGTAGACGAGCAGGGCCACGGGCGGCCGCATGGCCTCGTCGGTCAGCAGAGGCAGCACGTCCTGCGCGTCGGGCGGCCCCTCCACCAGCACGATGTCGGGGCGCAAGGCCTCCAGCGCCGCCAGCAGGCTCCGCGCGCAGCCGGGACCGTGGTGGCGAATCCCGAACACGTGGATCGCCACTACAGGACCTCCTGGCACGCCCTATACAGGTCCTTCCAGCCGTCGCGCTCCTTGACCACGGTCTGCAGGTATTCCAGCCACACCACGCGGTCCTGCACGGGGTCCTTGACGATGGCCCCGGTCAGGCCGGCCGCGACGTCGTCGGCGCGCAGCGAGCCGTCGCCGTAGTAGGCGGCGGTGGCCAGCCCGCCGGTGACGACCGAGATGGCCTCAGCCGTGGAGAGGGTGCTGCTGGGCGACTTGAGCTTGGTCTTGCCGTCGTCGGTCACGCCGCTGCGCAGCTCGCGGAAGACGGTCACAATGCGCCGAATCTCCTCCAGTGCGGGCCGCTCGGACGGCAACTCCAGCGCGCGGCCCAGGCTGGCCACGCGGCGGTCCACGATCTGCACCTCTTCCTCCAGCTTGTCGGGCACGGGCAGGATCACCGTGTTGAAACGGCGCATCAAGGCGCTGGACAGCTCGTTGACGCCCTTGTCGCGGTTGTTGGCCGTGGCAATCACGTTGAAGCCCTTGCGCGCCTGCACCTCACTGTTGAGTTCGGGGACGGGCAGCGTCTTCTCGGAGAGGATGGTGATCAGCGTGTCCTGCACCTCGGCGGGGATGCGCGTCAACTCTTCGATGCGCGCCAGCGCGCCCGTCTGCATGGCCCGCATCATGGGGCTGACCACCAGCGCGGCGGGCGACGGCCCCTCGGTCAAGAGGCGCGCGTAGTTCCAGCCGTAGCGCATCGTGCTCTCGTCGGTGCCGGCGGTGCCCTGCACCAGCAGGGTGGAGTCGCCGCTGACCGCCGCGGCCAGGTGCTCGCTCACCCATGACTTTGCCGTGCCAGGCAAGCCATAAAGCAACAGGGCGCGGTCGGTGGCCAGGGTGGCCACGGCGATCTCCATCAGGCGCGCGTTGCCGACGTACTTGGGCGTGACCTCGACGCCATTGGGCAGCGTCCCCCCCAGCAGGTAGGTGCGCACGGCCCACGGGGACAACTTCCAGTTGGGCGGCTTCTGGCGGTCGTCGACCTCGGCCAGGGCGGTCAGCTCGGCGGCGAACTGCTGCTCGGCGTGCTGGCGCAGCACCGCCTCCAGCGGGGCGCTCGCGGTCACGGCGGTCGGCATTGTCGGACTGGTCATAGTGGTATCTCCTTCATCACCTGCTTGCGTATCGCGATCGTCTCGCGGAACTCTGCCATCTGCCGCTGCCACCAATCGAAGCTGTAGTCCCTGGTCTCGATGGACGGTACGGAAAGCGCGAGGGCCTCGTCGAAGAGGGCCGGCGGCAAGGCCAGCGCGGCCGCGGGCATGGTCTGGCCCCACTCGTAGCTGACGGTGTGCGACGGCCTGGCCCCTTTCTCCTGCCGCTCGCGCATCGCCGCCGCCAGGGTCGTGTCGAGGTAGTCGCGCAGGCCAGCCAGGTAGGCGCGCCCGAATCGCTCGCTCCACGGGCTCCTGACGCCGCGCAACGCCTCGGTCCACCTGCTCACGCCCTTGCCGGCCTCCCGTCCCAGGAGCGTCGCCACCGATCGCTCCGCCTCATCGCGCGGCAGGGTCTCCGTCAGCGACACCAGCACGGTCGCCACGCGCGCCTCCTCGACGTTGTCGGCGCTCCTGTGCTCACTGCACCAGGCCCACAGGGGCGGTGCCCAGTCGGCGTCGCGGTAGGCGATGGTTGCCCGCGCCCAGCCCTCCAGCACGGTCCTGCCCCATGTGCTAGGATCGGGCGACGTGTCGTCCCCCTTGCGCGTACCGTGCCCTGCCGCCGCGATGAGGACGGTCGGGGCGACGCCGAAGCGCCGCGCCCAGTGGGCCGGGGGCACAGCGGAGAGGAGTTCGACCAGCCAACTGGCGCGGTCTCCCAGGCCGCCGCCCGCCGACTTGGGATCGATGCCGTCGCGCTGCCACTCCCTGGGCAGGCTGGCCGGCGGCTCGGCCCTCAACCGCCCGTGCGGATCGAACCGCTTGCCCGAGGGCGGCGCATAATCGAGCAGCGCGTCGGCCCGCGCCATCATCCTCTCCTCGTAGGCCGAGCCCGGCAGACGGGCCAGCAGCGCCGCGGCGGCCTTGCGCACCTCGCCGCCCTTGTCGTCGAGCGCCCTCTCCAGGAACGGCTCGTCGTCGTCGGAGAGGCCGATCCCCAGGGCCTCGACCATCTCTTTGCGGGCGTCGGCCTTCTCCCGCGACCACGCGGCCGCGACCCACTCTCGTCCGCGGGCAGGATCGACGCCGCGCACGCGTCGTAGCACGGCAAGGCGCTGTGGGAGAGACCCCTCCTGCCAGAGCGTCTCGGCATCCGGCGGGACGCCCGGGGCGGAGGCGACGAGCGCCTCCTCTACCCAGGCCCACCCTGGGTTGAAGCGGGCCAGCCAGCGGCCACGCTCGCCCACGACCACGGCAACGTCCGGGCGTACATCCTTGCGTCCGCAGTCGAGGGCAGTCGGCAGCAGCGCGCGCGGCAGGCGCAGGCCGGCGCGGCGCAGACGGGCCAGCGCCTCGGGCAATGTGGCTGGCGCCTGATCCTGGCGGTCGCCGAGCAACTCCGCGCACAGACGCGCCGCGCCGGGCGAGCAGACGGGCAGGGTCTCCGCGGGCGCGGGCTCCGGCGGCGCCCAGCCGTCCGACGCCACGCGGCCCGCCTGCCGGTAGACGGCGCCTGCGCCGGCGCGCAGCAAGACCTGCCGCTCTTTCTCCACGCTCCCATTAACAGCGCCTTGCTCCACGACCAGGGTTTCCGCCCCATTGGCCGGCGCGGCCCGCTTCACATCGCCGCGCCCCGTCCCGGCCAGGGCAACCTGTACCAGCGGCTCCATCACTCCAGCCCTCCTACCGTCAGCAGGTGATACTCGCCGTCGACCATCGCGCCGAGCGGGCGCAGCGTGTCGCCGTCCCACTCCGCGGCCAGGTCGACCGGCGCGCCGCCCGAGAGCGCCAGCAGCCGCCAGTGCTCGCCCTTGGAGAGCGGCAGCGCCGCGCCGGCGGCGTCCACCGCGCTCCAGCCGCGGACGGCGTCGCGCACCGGCACGACCTCGCGCAGAGTGTAGCCGAATCGCTCCAGCCAGGGCTGCCTGGCCAGTGCCGTCGCGGTCTCGCGCAGGGCGTCCTCCACGCGGTCGCACCCTGGCAGGCGATCCCGTAGCCGCGTCGCCGACCCCTGGCGCGACGCGATCATCGCTCGTTGCGGATAGGCGCCGGGCCAGTAGACCAAGCGGGCGGCCTGGCGCACCCCGCAGGGGATGGTCTGGGCGAAGGGCGCCTTGCCAAAGGCGAACTGCAGCACCAGGGCCTCGCGACCCGTATTGACGCCCCTCAACCAAGTGCGCTGCACGCGCAGCTTGTCCTCGGGGACCACGTACTGGCCCAGCGTCAGCCACTCATCCTCGACGGCCTCGCCGCGCGCCTGCACCTCGTCCCCTTCCAACGTCCAACCCACCGCCTGGCGCACGTCGTCTTGCAGCGCCGGGTCGAGGTCCGGCAATCGGTGGAAGGCCTCGGTCAAGAGGGCCAGCCGGCCCAGCGCCGCGAGCAGCCGCGCCGGCCAGTCGGGCGTGGCGTTGGGGATGTCGGCCATGCGCCGCAGCCGTGCCGCCACGCCCGGCGCCTGCGCATCGACCATGCGCGCGGCCTGCCGCTCCCAGAACGTGGCCGGCTGCAACTCCAGACCCGCCAGCCCGTTGCGCACCAGGTCGTTGAGCCACAGGTCGAGTCCTTCCAGACCCTTCGTCACCAGGGCCATGCGCTTGTCGGCGCTCGCCGCGCGGGCTGCCGGGTTGGCCCGCTTCGGCGCCTCCGCGTCCGCGTCCGAGGGCCTAGGCGCCTCGCGCGCCTGCCGCGCGGCGGCGCGCTTGCCCAGCCAGTCGGTCACCCACGCGGGCGGCTCGGCCCGCGGCAAGGCGTCGGACGCGTCCACCGCCAGAAAAAGCAGGCCGAGGCCATGCTTGCAAGGGAACTTGTGGCTGGGACAGGTGCATTTAGTGGTCAGGTCGGAGAGGTCGACCCGCACCTGGTAGACTGTGCTGCCCTGGCACTCGCCCCACAGCGCCGCCTCGGACCGCCCCAGCCCCTTCCAGACGCCTGGTTTGGCCTGCTTCCGTCCGGCCGCGAGCGCGCTCGCATCCGGCGCGAGCGCCGCGATCCCGTCCGCCGTCATCTCCATCGCGTCGTCTCCGCGTTCTGACCGTCTCTCAACAATCGGCTCACCATCGTGTCGCCGCGCCTCCGCCCGTACCTTGATAGGTTGCCGCTAACCTGCCCTTGGTCGCCATCAGTGTAGGGGAGACCCGACGACGGGGCTATGGGAGGAAAGGGTAGGTTCTCCCGTTTCCGCCTACCACAACTCTACCCTACCATCGCTACTCGCACGGGCAAGAGGCGGCTCGGAAAGCGGGTGGGCTGGTGATATTGGGGCGCGTTACCTGCTGATACCCGAGCGCGGTGAACGCGGCGACAAGCTTGCCAACCACACGAGCAGTAGTCCCGTGAGCACGGCCGACATAAGGTAGGCCAGGTTGGCATCGTCATTCGTGCTAACAAGGAGATTGCCGATTTCGCCTCGCACCTCTCCCCGATAGGTCGACGACCAGCCGAACAGCGCCCGCAGGCGCTGCGATGGATTGAACCTGAACACCCAACTCCCCCGCTCCTCGCGCACGTAGAAGGAGCCGAAGGTGCGCAAGGTCATGCTTCTCCAGAGTATCGCAGCGCGGAACATACGCCCGCCGCGCTCGTCGACCGCGATAACCCAGCAAGTGAGAGCGAGCACGGGTGTGACACGGGAGATAGCGAGGCATGCGTCCTGCTTCTACCTGCCCTGCAATAGGAGTGAGGATACGGTCATGAGTATGCAAATCGCGGACCTGTGCAAACGGATGACGCAGGCGGCCACGGTCACGCGCGCCAACATCATGCCGATCACGGGCGCGGTGCGCGACGCCGAGGGCGGCGTCGCGGGACTACCACCGGTCGTGCGCGGCCTTGTATCGTCGGCCGTGTCGCGCGAGGTGGCGCGCAACACGGGGCAGGATATCCCCGCCTGGACAGGAATGCTCGCGGCCCTCAGCGCGGCGCTCGACGAGGTCACGCCCGTCGCGGCGCGGGTAGAAGGGATGGGGACCGTCGGCGCGCAGGATCGGGCGGCGCTCCTGGGGATAGCCGAGCATGTCGAGGCGGCGATCCCCTACCTTGAGCGCCTGGTCGTGTTTATGGAGCGCGCGCCGGCCAAGGTCAGGCGCGTGCCCCCGACCATAGTCCCCGTCGCCCGCCGTGAGGCGTTCCTGCATACTCTCGAAGAGCAGGCGCAAGGGATACGCCGCGCGCTCGCGGCCATGCCTGCGCTGTGCGGGGACCTACGCGCCCTCGCCCACACCGCGCTATAGAATAGAGCCCGCGTATCCGCCGGGACTACCGTCACTCGCCGCGCTGCCGGCCGCCGGACGCGGGGACGACAGTTGGTCAACCCGCGATCTTGCTCTGCCAGATGCAAACTCGTCTCCGTCCGAGTTATATCTCAAGGACCTTTCAAGCCGCGGCGCCGCGCTAGTAGCCAGAGCATGATCGAGAGGGCCAGCCAGACGACCGTCGCGACAAGAAGGATGAGCCATGAGGCTGTACGCGCAGAGCCCGATGGCTCCCAGGACCATGACGTGGCCGTCGATGCTTGCGCGCCGGGCGCCTTTGGTCAGGAAGGCCAACCCCAGCGACGCTACCCGCGTCTCAAGCCGAGACCGAGGCGGAGGCCGGCGCGGCCGCGCGCAAGACGGCGCGCGTAGCGGCCGGCATACCTTCCCCGGCTGGTGGCCCGTCCGTGTCCCCGTCGGCGACGATGGTCAAGGCGGCCCCGCGCAAGATCATGGGTGCTGTAGCGGGCTTGCACGCGACTTGGCGCTGGTATATGCCAGGCAGGGGCGCGTGCGCCGAGGAGCCGAAAGAGGACACGTCGTTCACGCTCACCCGCGTCCCGTGAAGATCGGGCAAGCCTGACCTTATAGATGCGACGCATCCAGCACGAGCACTTTGCCCGCTATCGGTTGGGTTGCGGGCGCATGCGGGGGCACGAACGGCAGGCGTGAGCGCACCGGTCCAGGTAGCCAGGCCCAGGGGTCGGGTGGCGGCGGCGGGAAGGGGTCCCCGGCGTCGCCGATGAACAGCCGTTGCGACCGGTCGTCCAGGGCCATGCTCATGGGCTCGGCGCCGATGGCCACGGTGCGCAGGACCTGCCCGGTCGTCCCATTCACCACGCTGACCCCGCCAGGAGCGAGGACTGGAGCCGGAAGATTGATCGGCGTCGTCCCCATGGACCCATAGCCGTCGTGGCCGCCCACGTGCGACACGAACACGCGCCCGTGGCGCTCGTCGACGGCGATGGCGCCAGGAGCGAAGCCTATCGCTACGGTGGAGAGGGGCGCTCCCGTGCGCGCGTCCAGCACGTGCAGGAAGCCCACTCCCGCCGGCAGGAGCATCCCCATGCGCCCGCTCCCCGCCGTCGCCTTGACGAAGCGCGTCGGGCCGCTGTCCGTGACGAACACGCGCTCCGTGACCCGATCGACGGCCACCTGCACCGGTGTGTAGCTCAATGGGACGGTCCGTATCAGCGCCCCCGTACGCGTGTCCAGGACGAACACGTACCCGCTCCAGGGCGCCTGTGTGCCCGGCGCCGGCCGCCGCTGGACCAGCACAAAGGCGCGGCCCGTCGCCGTATCCACGGCCATGCCCGTGGGGACCGTCGCACGCTGGTTGACCACCTGGTGATGGACGAGCCGCCCCGTCGCGATGTCGAAGACGTCCTCGACGGTGAGGGTGGTCGTGCCCACCTCCCGCAAACTGGCGACGAGGACGTGGCCGGCCCGCGCGTCGATGCCCACGGTCCAGGGGCGATCCGGCACGCGCAGCATGCGCCGCGGCCGACCGCTCGCGGCATCGAGCACGGCGACGCCACTATGGGAGAGCGTACACGTCGGCGTCGCGCTGCCGCAGGTTTCAAGACCGTTACTACCCAGCACGACAACGTCCCCACCCACGGCAACATCACCGGCAGAGGAGAGCGGGAGCATCGTCGTGGCCAGGTGGGTATTGTGGCGCGCATCGAACATGTCCACGCGCGTGGACTGCCCATCCGGCGACCGTTGCGCGACGAAGACGTGCCCCGTGCCGGGCGCGACAATGGGCTGCAGCCAGCCACTGGCCGTGGCGAGTATCCGGTCATGCCCATCTGCGGCCACATCGAGCGCGTGGAGCCTGCCCGACGACGAGTCCGACAGGGTCACGTAGACGCGCCCGCTCGGCCTATCCATCGCCACCACCCCCACGGACTCTCCAGGCTGCGCCGTCAGCACCGTGGTCGGCGTGAGAGGCGTCTCTGCCATATGGAGTGCTATGGCGGCCGCCAACACGGCAAGCAGCATCAGCGCGGACAGTCCCATCGCCACACGCCTACGTCTCATACGCGTACCTATGCCAGGATTAAGGGGCTTACGGTGCAACGTCGCCGCACAACCGACCGCGGTCGGGCCGTGATCTGCCATGAGACCGCGGTCGCGGGTGTTGTCCGCTGCAACGCACGGCGCCCATACCGAGCGTTAACTCCGCTCAGGATACGTGATTCTCTCCTTCGCCGCGTCGCGCACATCCTCGACTTCGTGAGGGTCGCTCGACAGCTCTTGCAGCCGTGCCCGCGCGCCGGGCACGGCAAGGTCCACGCCGTCGCAGCCAGTCTCGCGCACGTGGCTTTCGCAGTCCCAGAGACATTCCAGGGCGAGGCCGCGCGCGAAGCGGTCTGGCTCGCTGGCAGCGAGCACGTCGGCGGCATAGCGGCGCGCGTACGCGTACTCCACGCCCTCGAACACGGCCTCGGCCTCGGGATAGGGGCCGGCCTCGGGAAAACGCGCCAATATCTCCAACATGCCGCACGTGAGATAGTAGTCGCGCCACTCGGCTGAGCCTTCGCGCAACGAGGATCGTAGCGCGACACGGGCGCGCGGCACGTCGTCGATAGTGGCGTGCGCTTTCAGGATCAGACGCGCGATGTGGCGCTGCTGAGCGTCCGAGGAGTCGAACCAGTTCCGCGCGAGATCCAGCGTGAGCGCAGCGGGTAACGCTTCCATCACCCGAACCGCCGCGCGATGCGCACTCCGGGATTCATCCCACGGGGACTTGAGGAAGGCACGGACAATAGGGAATGACGCCGGATGGGCGAGTTGTTCGAGGCCCCGGAAGGCCACGAACTGCTGCCGATGATCGCCGTGTTGCGCCACCTCCAGCAAGAGGTCGAGATTGCCGGTGGTAACGCGCTCCTGAAGGGCTTTAACCTTGAAGCGCGTGGTGCGGTCATCGACACCGACGGCCAGAAGTTCGGGCACTGAGAGGCCGGCTAGAGACGATCGTACTTGCTCCTCGTGTCGCTGCCTCTGCTCCGCCTCCCGCTCATGCGCGTTCAGGAGTCGGTCCACGCGCGGGTTGACGGCGCGCAACGATTGCCACGGCTCCTGCCGCGTATGCATGTCTGGTCCGGGACTGGGCAACTCAGCGTCAAGCGTAGCGTCATCGGGGAAGCGTCGGTTGATGACGCCGCTCACCTCTTGCACGTCGACGATATCGCGCGCGCCCTCCATAAGCGCCTCGAACGCCACGTCCCAATAATCGCCATAGGTCAGGTAGGCGCGCAAGATGGCGACAGCAGGCGCGTATCCTCGCGCCGCGAGGGCACACAGTGTGTCCAACGCCAGGTCGTACAGGTTGTACGAGACGGTCTCGGCGGCGCGGAGATGGGCGTCCAAGGGTTCGAGAGGCAGGGCCGTGTGCGCGATCAGCGCCGCGTAGTAGTCAGCGCGGGTCTCGACCTGCCGGTCCCAGCGCGGATCGTGCAACAGGCAGTCGAGGAGCAGCGGCCGCACCACGGAGGCGTCCTCCCGTAAAGCGCGCAAGAACCCCAGGCCGCAGCCGCGCTGGAGCTGGCCCAGCAGCGAATCCGCGGGAGCGTTACCGGCCACGCGAGACATCCATTCCACACCTCGTGCTTGCTCCACCTGGCCCCGTCGACGGGCATAGGACCCCTGTGTCTCACGACACCCTTTACCCAGCCGCTATCCTACCACAGGCCGTGGCACAAGGATGAAACTCTCGCCTGGAGCTTCCGATCCATTGACGAGATATTTAGGTACATGTATGCTTTAGCTACTTAGGAGATAAACGGTGAAAACACAAGCGCCCGTTAAAGTCAGCAACGCCACCAAAGAGCGCATTCGCTATGTTGCTGCTCTCACCAACATAAGCCAAACAGAGGTTGTCGAGCGTGCGGTTACGGAATATGCGGCGCGCCACGCCGACGAGATTGCTAGAGGGATGCAACGCGCCCGCGCAGCCCTCGCCTCCGGTGACGCTGCAATAGCCGCTTACCTCCTCGATGAGCCCCTTGAGAATGTAGAGGGCGTCGCCGGGCTCCAACCGTCGTCTTAGCGAATCCCGAGCTTTACGATCTCGGCCCAGTTCAGGGGGCCCGTGGGCCAGTCGGTGCGGAGTTCGAAGAGAGCCGGCGCGACATGGTTTTCCAGCGATGCGAAGAGGATGTCTCGAAGCTGGCGTTGGATAAAGGCGCCGTCCGTTGCGCGGGTGCTCAGGGCACACCAAATCTCCTCGCTCTTGTCACCGCGGATGACAAGAGCACGACACGGTACCCAGCCGCCGAGATCGCGGTACTGCTCCTTGCCAGGCGCCGCCAGCGCCTCGTTCAACAGTTCCAACAAATCGCGCCTGAGTTCTCGCTGACGGCGAATGACGATCTCGGCACGGTCCCGAAGATCGTCACTTGCCTCGGGCAACAACTGACCGCGAACATGCAACTCCGCAAACCAGACGTAGGCGTCGTCCTCAGTCCCCTCCTCACGCCGACGAGCAGCACAGAGCCAGACCACCTGGCGGGCATCATCCACCCAGGTCGCGCCGCGATGGGCTGAGACGCGAATCCTATACACGAGCGGGTTGCCGATGGAAAGAATGCGTTTCTGTCCCTTCGGCGACGTTGGCGTAACACGCCTTAGCTCGTCGAGAAGAGGGTGATTTAGGTCGCCCACATCTACGTCTAGTCCGGGCACGGGAATCCCAAGGTCGGACAGGAGGCAGCGAAGAGTTGGGCGACCGCGACGCTCTGACGACATCAGTACGGAGTTACAACAGGCACAATCGGCCCGCGGCGGAGTCGGACAGCGGCTGCGCGATAGGGGCAAGGCGTGTCGTCATTGCGCGGCTTCCACCGGTACCGGCTGCCCGCTGGCCACCGACGCGTAGGCTGCCCGCACCACCTCCACGGCGCGCAGGCCGTCCTCGCCGCTGGCCAGCGGCGCGCGGCCCTCGCGCACGGCCGCGACGAAGTCCTCGATCAGCAGCGCGTCCCCATCCTCGCCCCACCCGAGTTGGGCGGCGCGGACCCTACTGTTGCTGTATAGGTCCGTGTGCTGCGCCGTGTAGTCGAACGTGGCCACGCCCTCCGTGCCGCTCACCTGCATCGTCACGTCGCCCCAGGTAGGGAACGCCCGGTCAGGGCGCGACCAGCTCGGGTCGAGGCTGGCGAATCCTCCCCCGCTGAGGGTCATGGTCAGCAGCGCGCAGTCCTCCACGCCCAGGCCGGGGGAGAAGCGCGTGTCGGCCTCCGCGTAGACGCCGGTGATCTCCTCGCCGGTGATATAGCGGATGGCGTCGACCACATGCACGGTATGGTCCGTGACCACGCCGCCGCCGGAGAGGGCCCGGTCCACGAACCAGCCGCCCGGATTGGTCCCGCGGTTGGTGCCGCGGATCATCAGCACGCGGCCCAGGGCGCCCGCCGCGATGCTGGCGCGTAGGTCCAACAGCGCGCTGGCGTGGCGCACGGGGAAGGCCGTGCCCAACACCACGCCGGCCTCACGGCAGGCGCGCACCATCTCCCGCGCATCGTCCACGGTCGTGGCCAGGGGCTTCTCGCACAGCACGTGTTTGCCCGCCCGCGCCGCCGCCAGGGCGAGCTCACGGTGGCGCACGTTCTCCGAGCAGACGATGGCCGCGTCGCAGCGGTCCAACGCGGCGTCCAGGTTCGCCTCGAAGACCGTTCCCCATGCGGCGGCGCGCGCCTGCCCGCGTTCGGCGTCGTCGTCCCACAGGGCCGCCAGCGTCACGGAGGGCAGTTCGCGCAGGGCGTGAGCGTAGGACTGGGCGTGCATGTGCGCCGCGCTCAAGATGGCAATGCGTAGCTCTTTATCATGGCCAGTCATGGTCTAAGCCCTCCCATCCAGACTGATCACCCGACCGCTGGCGGCCGATTCCAGGCCGGCCAGGGCCACGCGCAAGGATTCCAGCGCCTCGGGTGCGGTGCACCGCGGCGGCGCGCCCCCCGCGAACCAGGCCAGCCAGTCGGTGTCCTCCCGCTCGTAGGGGCCCGCGCGGCGTGACTGGGAGATGGGCACCTCCACCCCCGGTCCGCCCGCCGCGGTCTGACGCAGCTCGATCTGCAGCGGTTTGGTCGTCACGTTGTCGGTCCCCAACACCCCATCGGTCCCCGCGACCTCCAGGCTGGTGCGGAAGCCCTGCGGATAGCACCAGTTGCCCTCGGCGTAGGCGATCACGCCGCTCCGGTGGCGCAACGAGACCATGGCCCCATCGTAGCCGGGCATATTCTCGATGCGGCGCGCGTAAACCCTGCTGACAGGGCCGAAGGTCCACAGCAACCAATCCAGGTCGTGGATCAGCATGTCGAGCAGCACGCCTCCACTCATCTCAAAGTTGCCGTACCAATCGGCCCAGGCGTGCGGATGGGAGGCCCCGCGCGTCACGCGCGCCGTGGCAACCTGGCCAACCGCGCCATCGGACACCAGTTGATGCGCCTGGGCATACTCGTCGAACCAGCGCACGACATGCCCCACGGCCAGCTTGGTGCCGGCGCGCTCCACGGCGGCCAGCATCGCCTCGCCCTCCGCGAGGGTGCGCGCCAGCGGTTTCTCGCAAAAGGCATCCTTGCCCGCTTCCGCCGCCCGCACGACGTAATCCTTATGGAAGGGTGTGGGAACCGTCACCACCACCGTGTCGACGTCGTCGCGCGCGATGAGCCGCATGGGATCGGGCTCGACCGCGGCCCCGATGGTATCGGCCAGCGTTTGCGCGCTCTTCGGCTCGACGTCGGCCACGGCCACGACCCGCGACCCGGGTAGGTTGGAGAGAATCAGCCCGTGATACGTCCCCATGTTCCCCGACCCGATGATACCTATATTTGCCACGGGCTCTCTGCCTCCTCCACATTTCTATCCGGCTCAACTGGCCCAAATCGGCTACGAGCGGGGTCAGGCCAATGAGGAGCGTGGGCAAGCTGCGCAGCTTGCCCGCGCTCCCAGCAACGTCATCGTACCCCAACCAACCTCAGTTGGCCCATGGCTGACTGGCCCCCGCCCCCTAGCCTGCATTATGCACGAGACGACGTCCGCGCACCTGCATACCTACCCCCTCTCCCGCGGTCGGGAGAGCACGCCCTAACGCTGGCCCGCGGGTACACCCACCAAGGGGCCAGTCGTCATGGGCGGGGGGTGAGGGTTGCTCCCATCCGCTCCGCGGCGCGCGCGACCTGCTGCCCGATACGCATCACGTATGCCTCGACGTCGGAGCGATCCTGTGCGGTCGGGAATACCTCGGCCGTCAGCGGGCCATCGTAGCCGGCCCGCCCCAAGGCAGCACCCACGGCCTCCCAATCGACATCCCCGGCCCCGATGTCCACGAAGCCATCGAGCGTACCGACGGCGCAGCGGAAGTCTTTGAGGTGCACCCGGCGGATGCGCGAGCCAAGGATATCGATCCAGTGCTCGGGATAGCCGTAGAGCAGCACGTTGCCGACGTCGAAGTAGACGCCCACGCGCCTACTCGCCGTCCCGTCGACGACTGCCGCATCTCCAATGGGCTCAGCAGGAGCTTGTTCCACACGTTCTCGACTGCCAAATCCACGCCCGCGCTCTCCGCCTGGGCTGCAAGGGCGGCCACGAACTCCTGGGCACGCTCGTAGGCCACGTCGTAGCGGACCAGCGGCCCGCCCATTGGCTCCCCAACCCCTCCCGGAACCACCAGGATGGCCCCTGCCCCCAGCCCGTGGGCCAGGGAGAGTTGCCGCCTGGCGATGTCGGCCGCCTTTTGGCGCGTCGCGGCGTCGTCGGACGTCGGAGAATAGCGCCAATAGAGGCCGGTGGCCAGGCCGCCAACGCGCAGCCCCATGTCCGTGACCGCCCGGCCCAGCGCCTGGGCGGCGGCTTCCGCGGTCCGTAGACCGAGCTCGCCATCCTCGTCCAGGTTAAGTTCGATGGCCTCGAAACCAGCCTGTTTGGCCAGGGCGGACGCCGCGCGGACGGCAAGCCCTGGCATGGCCCACTGATTGATCCCCAGAGTCCAACTCACGCTCTCACTCGTCCACTCCGCTCAATTGGCCAACTGGTCTAGACTTGATGGGTAGGATAGCAGCGCCGGCCATGCCCTGTCAAGGCGTTCCGGGTGGACCACAAGAAAGTTCCCGTCCACACGCGAATCGTCAGCGCCGGCTCGCGGTCGTCACGCACAAAGGAACTTTTCTGTGGCGCACCCAGGCGTTCCTGGACCTATTGACGGCCCGCGCAATCCGTGCTATAGTTCGGCCTAACTGGTACAGACAAGTTGGCAAGCCTATCGGCGACTGGGACGGTTCGCTCGCGGCGACGGGCGGACCCGGCAGCGCCGAGACGAGGAGACCGAACACGCCGGATACCGAGCACGGTGTCCGGGCGATAGCGAAGGAGCCAGCCTCATGGATGCCGCCATGACCACCGCGGCGACGGGCGCGACGCCCGCGACGAGGGCCATTCGACGGGGGCCGCTCGCGCGATTGCGCCGCCAGCGCTGGCTGACGCGCATCGTCAGAGCCGTCATCACGATCTACGTCGTCATCACGATCACCTTTTTCCTCATCCGTCTGCTGCCGGGCGATCCCGCCGATGTCTACGAGTCGCAACTGATCCAGCAATACAGCATCCCGGCCGCGCAGGCGCGCGACATGGCGTCCCACCTCTTTGCCATCGATCTGAGCAAGCCCATCGTGCTGCAATACGTCGATTACATTGGCAACCTGGCGCACGGCAATCTGGGCACGTCGATCCTCGCGTCCGGGACGCCCGTGACCACGATCCTGGGCCAGTTCGTGCCCTGGACGCTCTTCTCCGTGGCCATTGGCCTGCTGATCAGCTTCGTGGTGGGCACGCTGCTGGGCCTGGTGATGGCCTACTGGCGCGAGTCGTGGCTCGATCACGCCCTGACCGCGTTCGCCTCCGTCTTCAGCTCCGTGCCCAACTATCTGGTCGGCCTGTTTATCCTGATCGTGGTCGGCGTACAGCTGCATTGGGTCAACCTTGGCTCCATGCGCGGCACCAACTCGATCCAGCCCGGATTCTCGCTCGCCTTTGTCGGGGACGTGCTGTATCACGGGCAGTTGATCATCGTCACCTATGCGGTCACGCTAATGGGGACCTGGATGCTCACCATGAAGAGCAACGTGCTCAACGTGCTGGGCGAAGACTATGTGACCGTGGCCAAGGCGCGGGGGCTACGCGAGGGGCGCGTGATGCGGTCCTACGTGGGGCGCAACGCCGTCTTGCCGGTGGTCTCGCAGCTGGCCACCCTGATCGGCGTGCTGGTCAGTTCGTCGGTGCTGGTGGAGACGGTCTTCGCCTACCCAGGCGTGGGCTGGGAGCTGATCAACAGCATCAACCAGCGCGACTATCCCGTGATGCAGGGCGGGTTCCTGGTCATCACGGTGATCGTGGTGCTGGCCAATCTCATGGCCGAGACCCTGTACGGCAAGCTCGATCCGCGCATCGGATCGCGAGGAAGGTAGCATCATGGCGAACGTGGTACAGACCGCCCCGCGCGTCTCGCCGGGCAGTGGGGCGTTCAGGGTGTTCGTGGGAGCGGGACGCTTCGTGCGGCTGATGGCGCGCAACAAGGCGGGCTTCGCAGGGTTCCTGGGCGTCATCTTCTTTCTGATTGTCTCGTTCATCGTGCCCATCTTCCTGCCCATCAGCAGCGATACGGTGGTGGGCGACATCCTGCAGCCGGCGTCCTGGGCGCACCCCCTCGGGACCGATCTGGAAGGACGCGATGTCCTGACGCAGGTGATCCACGGCGGCGCCGACGTGCTGGTCATCGGCTTCCTGACCGCCGCTCTGACCACGGCCATCGCCGTGGCCCTGGGTTCACTGACGGCGTTCGTGGGCGGCTGGTTCGACGAGATCGTGATGGGCGTAACCGACATCGTACTATCGATCCCGCAGTTCCCGCTGCTGGCCGTACTGGCGGCCTTCATCTCCCTCGGCAACATCTACGTGGTGTCCCTGGTGCTGGCCCTGTTGGGCTGGCCGTTCCTGACGCGCGCCGTGCGCTCGCAGGTGCTCTCGCTCAAGGAGCGGGACTACGTGGAAGCCGCGCGTTCGCTCGATCTGGGCACGCCCCACATCCTCTTCCGCGAGATCCTGCCCAACATGATGTCGTACGTCGCCATCAGCTTCACGCTGGCCGCCACGGGCGCCGTCTACGCCGAGGTCGGCCTGATCTTCCTGGGGCTGGTGCCGCTCACGGGGACCAGTTGGGGCCTGATGATGAACCAGGCGGTCAAATACGGCGAGGTCTACAACCAACAAGCCATCCTCAATATTCTGGGTCCGGTGGTGGCGGTGGCTCTCTTCCAGCTCTCGTTGGTCTTTATGACGCGCTCGCTGGAGACGGTCTTCAATCCGCGCCTGGCTCGGGAAGGATAGGAGGAGCACGATGGCCCAGACCATACCGACAGAACCGGCTGCGCCGACCAAAGGCCCCATCCCTCTGGCCGCGGGTCCCGCTTCCGCCGCTGGGGCCGCGGCGACGGGGACAATGCCCGCCGATGTCGTGCTGTCGGTGCGCGATCTATGGATCGAGTACCGGGCGCGCCGCGGCATGGTCAAGGCCATCCGCTCGGTCTCGTTTGACCTGCGCCGTGGGGAGAGCGTGGCCCTGATTGGCGAGAGCGGCTCCGGCAAAACAACCGTGTCGCTGGCCTTGATCCGCATGCTGGACACGGCGGCGCGCGTGCCGCGCGGCCAGATCCTTTACCAGCGCGACGGCCGCGTCTCCGACGTGCTGGCGCTGTCGCCCGAGGCGCTGCGCCTCTACCGCTGGCGGGAGTGCGCCATGGTGTTCCAGGGCGCGCAGAACGCCTTTAACCCGGTGATGAAGATCTGGAACCAGATGCTGGATACGGCGCGGGCGCACGGCATGACCAACGTGAAGGACGTGCGCAAAAAGGCGGTCGACCTGTTGCAGCGCGTGCAACTCGACCCCGAGCGCGTGCTGCGCTCGTATCCCCACGAGCTGTCGGGCGGCATGAAGCAGCGCGTCTTGATCGCCCTGGGCCTGCTGCTCGACCCGCAAATCCTGATCCTCGACGAGCCGACGACGGCGCTGGACATCCTGACGCAGCGATCCATCATCACCCTGCTGCGCGGCCTCAAGGAGGAGTTGGGCTTCTCCACCATCTTTATCTCGCATGACCTGTCGCTCGCCGCCGAACTGGCCGACCGCGTGGCCACCATGTACGCGGGTCACGTGGTGGAGCTGGCCCCGGTGGAGGAGGTGTTCTACCACACGCGGCATCCCTACACCCTGGGCCTGCTGCACGCCGTGCCCACGCTGACCTCGGGCCGCGACATCGCCTCGATCCCGGGCTCGACGCCCGACCTGATCGATCTGCCCTCCGGCTGCTCGTTCCATCCGCGCTGCCCGTTCGTGATGGAGCGCTGCATGGGGCCGGAGGAGCCACCGGAGTACACCATCTCGGCAGGTCATACCTCAATGTGTTTCCGCTGGCAGGATCTGGCCGACGAAGAAAAGGCGGTCGAGACCGCGGTCCGCGCGGCCGCGGAGCGGGAGGCCCTATGAGCGACACATCCACCGGACCCAGCACACAAGGTACGCCCCTGCTGCAATTCGACAACGTCAGCCGCATCTTTGACACGCCGCGCGGCCAGGTACCGGCGGTGGATCGGGTCTCGTTCGATGTCCCGCCCGGCGAAGTGCTCTGCCTGGTGGGCGAGAGCGGCTGCGGCAAGACCACCACCGGCAAGATGGCCGCGATGCTGCTGCGGCCGACAGCGGGCCGCATCCTGGTGGAAGGCAAGGATATCTGGAGGCTGCCCGAACAGGAGTTCAAGGGCTATCGCAAGGCCATCCAGCTGATCCACCAGGACCCCTACGCCTCCCTGAACCCGGTGCATTCAGTCGCCGACACGCTCGCCGCGCCGTTGCTGCGCCATAAGATCGCGCGGTCGCGCCGGCAAGCGGTCGAGAAGAGCATCGAACTGCTACAGATCGTGGGGCTGACCCCGCCAGAGGACTTCCTGCTCAAGTATCCGCATCAACTCAGCGGCGGCCAGCGCCAGCGCGTCTCCGTGGCCAGGGCGCTGACGGTCGAGCCGCGCCTCATCGTGGCCGACGAATCCGTGTCCATGGTGGACGTCTCGATGCGCGTCAGCCTGCTCAACATGTTGCTGGGGCTGAAAGACCGCCTGGGCGTGACCTTTCTCTTTATCACGCACGATCTGGCCGTGGCGCGCTACTTCGCGGCGGCCGGCCGCATCGGCGTGATGTACCTGGGGCGCATGGTGGAACTCGGACAGACGCCGCGCGTGATCGCGCGCCCGGAGCACCCCTACACCAAAGCCCTCCTCAGCGCCATCCCCGAGGCCGATCCACTGCGCACCCGGCGCAAAGATCTCTCGGCGTTGCGCAGCATCGAGGTACCTAGCCTGCTCAACCTGCCGTCCGGCTGCACGTTCCACCCGCGCTGCCCGCGCTTCGAAGAGGGGCTGTGCGACGTGATTCCCCCGGAACTGGTCTCCCTCGCCCCGCGCTACTCCGTAGCCTGCCACGTGGCCGTGCGTGAGCACCAAACGGTGGCGACGGGAGAGCGGACGGGGCTGACGCCGGAGCCGGAGCCGGTCCGGATGGGAGAAATAGCGTGATAGCTGTTGACGCCTATCAGAGGTGGAGTATCCCTGGGACTGTCCTAACTGTCGTCATCTTGAGCGCGGCCTCGCGGTCATTGACCGCGTACGGCCTTTTGCGGAGCGATGTCCGCCCGCCACGCCTATCTATCAGGAAAGGAGGGGATGCCACACAGCGAGACCTGCCCGGCGCGCCGACTGGCCCACGTCATCAGTGACCCGTCATGATTCATTTCACCAGAGGAGACTATTCCATGTCCGAGGAACAAGAGCATTCTATCGCCGCCCAGGAGACAGAAGTGTCCCCGCTCAAGGCCGGCGTCAGCCGCCGCCGCGCTTTGCAGGTCGCGGGCGCCGGCGCGGCCGTCGCCGCGGTCGGCGTGGCCCTGCCGGGAGGGCTGGTCGAGGCGGCCGTCTCGTCCCACCCATCGGGTGCCGCGACCCGCGAGTTCCACTCCGCCTGGCCCTACGTCGCCCCGCCCCAGGGCCACTTCAACCACTACTCCTCCGATGGCAACGCCATCCTGATGGGCACCGCTATCTACAACGATCTGCTGCAGATGCCGCTGGCCAAGTACCTGTGGGCCTCGCAGACCTACGTGCCCTACATGGCCACCTCCTTCAAGTTCGTGGGCTCGACGTTCGTGGTCAACCTGCGCCGGGGCACGCACTGGAGCGACGGCTCGGAGTTCACCTCCAAGGACGTGCTGACATCCTTCAACATCCGGCGCCTGCTGGCCAACTCGGAGTGGAACTACCTCGACAAGGTGTCCGCACCCGACAAGTACACCGTCGTATTCCACATGAGCAAGGGCGCCAGCGTGGTGCAGCGCTACGTGCTCGAGGCCACCATCACCGCCAACTCGGTCTACGGCAAGTTCGGCGATCAAGTCGCCGCGCTCGTCGCCGCCGGCAAAGACCCGCAGACCGCGCCGGAGGCCAAGGGCATCCGCCTGGCGCTGGACCAGTTCCGGCCACAGGTGGCGGTGTGCAGCGGACCGTTCATGTTCGATCCGTCGACGCCGATCACAAACGGGCAGCTAACGCTGGTCAAGAATCCGATGTCCTGGGCGGCCAAACAGGTCGGGTTCGACCGCATCGTGGACTACAACGGTGAGACCCCGGCCATCACGCCGCTGGTGCTGCAGAAGCAGATCGACTACGCCACGCAGGGCTTCCCGGTGGCCTCGGAGAAGCAGTTCGTCTCCCAGGGCATCCACATCGTGCGGCCGCCAACCCACAGCGGCCCCGCGCTGGTGATCAACTACAACAAGGTCAAGGCGTTGGCCAAGAAGGAGATCCGCCAGGCGCTGGCCTATGCCATCGACCGCGACCAGAACGCGCTGGTCTCGCTGGGCCAGTCCGCCAAGCGCCCAGTCTACATGGCCGGCGTCAGCGACAGCATCCTGAAGCTCTGGGTCAGCCCGTCGACGCTGACCGCCCTCAACCAGTATCCCTACAATCCGGCCAAAGCCGCGCAGATCTTCAAGGCCAACGGCTTCAAGAAGGGCTCGGACGGCGTGTACGTCGCGCCGGACGGCTCCAAGATGGACTACACGCTGGAGGTGCCGGCAGAGTACGCCGACTGGTCGGCGTCGGCCTCGAACCTGGCCGAGCAGCTGACCAAGTTCGGCGTCAAGACCACGGTGCGCGCGGTCACCTACACGCAGGTCTACCCCGACGTGCAGCACGGCAACTTCGAGTTGGCGATCCAGGGCTGGGGCACCGGCAGCCCCTTCCCGCAGTTCTCGTTCTTCCAGGACATCGAGTACCTCGATCCGCCGGTCACCTCGGGGCCGGGCATGGGCTTCAACATGATGCAGGGTGGCACGGACATCAAGGGGCTGATCACGGCCAGCGGGACCGGGTTCGACGTGGCGAGCCAGAAGGTGGCCGTGGCCACCATGGCGCGCACCTTCAACGACCTGCTGCCGACCATCCCCCTGTTCGAGCGCCTCGGCAACAACGTGGCGCTGCACAGCACGCGCGTGGCCGGCTGGCCGGCGGACTCCGATCCGATCTACCAGAACAACCTGTATACCGACAACCTCGCGGTGATGCTGATCATCAGCGGGCGGTTGCACGGAGTATAAGGCGCGACAACTGTCACCTCCACGGGGGCCTGCGACTAAAGTCGCATGGCAGGGACCGGACACTAAAGTGTCAAGACGGCGTTACGGGGGCCATGCAACCGCGGTCGCATGGCAAACGGACGCCGACTGCGGTCGGGTGTGGACGGGGTGGTGCAACTCAAGCCGCGTGGTAGGGCCCGGACACCGACTCGTTTGTATAGCAAGAATCTGCAACTGTCATTGCAGTCAGGGTTTAGCACTCGCATACTAAGAGGGTGTGGTAGGGGCGTATTGAATACGCCCCTACCACACCCGACCGCAGTCGGTCCGTCGTTTGCCATGCGACCGCAGTCGCAGGCCTATTAAAAAGGAGACTCTTCGTGCAGTCCACCGGCGTACGCATCGGTCTGATCGGCCTCGACCACTGGTATTCGGCCTTCCCCTTCGCCGCCGCGGTCGCGGCGCACGATGGCGCAACGTTGGCCGCGGTCGCCGACGCCGACCTTGAGCGCGCCCGCGAGGTGGCCCGGCGCAACGGCGTGGAACGGGTCACGGCGCGGTGGGAGGAGTTCGTCGCGGACCCCGAGATCGACGCCATCGCCAGCTTTATCAGCGTGGATCGGAACCCGGCCGTCTGTATCGCCGCCGCGCGCAGCGGCAAGCATATCCTCTCCATCAAGCCCCTGGCGCTCTCGCTGCCGGAGGCCTCGGCGATCCGCGAGGCCGTCTATGGGGCCGGCGTCGTCTTCTTGCCCGCGGAGTCGCGCGGGCGCCTGGCCGAGCAGAACCTGCGCCTGAAAGGGTGGCTGGCCGAGGGGAGGTTAGGCCGTGTCCTGACGGCGAGTTTCAGCCTGTGGGCTGGCATCCCCCAACGCTGGCCCGGCGACCCCGACCCCGGTTGGTTCGCGGATGCAGGGCGGGTGCCCGGCGGCGGCTGGATCGACCACAGCATCTACCACATCGACCTGCTGCGCTGGCTGCTCGGCAGCGAGGTACGAGGGGTGTCGGGTCAGATGGGCAACCTGAAGTACCCCGACCTGCCCGTCGAGGACTTCGGCACGGCCGCGGTCACGTTCGAGGACGGCACGGTCGCCACGCTGGAGGATACCTGGCTGGCGCAGCCCGGCGCGTTCCGCACCACGATGAGCCTTGTTGGGACCAAGGGCATCGTGGCCTACGACAGCCTGAGCGGCCGGCTATCCGTCGCGGGCGACTTCCCGCCGTTCAGCGGCTGGGTGCAGACCGCGCCGCTGGCGACGTATACCGAGGGCCTGGACCACTTCCTGGCCGCCATACGCGGCGATGAGCAGGCGGTGGCGACGGTGGACGACGCGTGGCGCAACCTGGCGGTCTGCAGGGCCTTCTATGAGGCCGCCGCGTCCGGCACTATTATGCCGCCCGCGAACCCATAAGCCGTTATTATAGAGCGCTGTGCTACCCTCACTGGGAGCGCGGGCGGCCCGCCCGCTTCGGTTGCAG
>JAABUZ0100001669.1_pt1 | contig 40884 bp, 39 predicted proteins | sample 5562091 | NCBI WGS metagenome assembly JAABUZ01 (sample SAMN12813069, study PRJNA571459) | rock metagenome | isolation source: Antarctica rocks | place: Antarctica: Victoria Land, Linnaeus Terrace sud | collected 2015-12-21
CCGCATCGAGCTCGCCGGTTGTCACGCCCGGCTTGACGGCACGCCGCATCGTCCGCAGCGCCTCGGCCACAACGCGGCCAGCCGCCCGCAGCGCGGCAAGCTCCTCGGCGGTCTCGACAGACATGGACTCAGCGTACGCGAGGCCCGAACGCGCTGCCTCATCGTTCCGGGTGAGGATCGTCGACTGAGACAGTGGCTATACCACCGGCTATACTCTGAGTATGTCCAAGGTTATGATCTCGATCGCCGACGACCTCCTAGTGAAGCTCGATGCCGAGGCTGCACGGCGATCGACAAGTCGCAGCGCGCTGCTTGCGATCGCGGCACGACGCGAGCTTGCGCGCCGCGACCCCGAGCGTGTCACGAACGCGATCGAACGGTCCGAGCAGCGTTTCCGTGATGCTGGGACCTTCGAAGCTGTGGATCTCGTGCGCGCCGATCGAGACTCGCGCCGGTGACCCACCTACTGGCTGACACCTCGGTGTTGATCAAGTGGTTCCACGGCGAAGGGGAGGGCGAGCTGCCCGAGGCCCGCGCGTTGCGCTCGGCGCACGTCGCCGGCGAGATCGACGCGCACGTCCTCGATCTCGCGATGTACGAGGTCGGCAACGTGCTCGTTCGGGCGCTGCGTTGGAACGCAGCCGCCGCGGCCGATCAGCTCGATGACCTACGCGCCGTCGTCGGTCCGCCCCTGGTGATGACCGCTGCATGGCTCCGGCGCGCTGCGGCGCTCGCCCAGGACCATGCCTTGTCGTTCTACGACGCGAGCTGGGCGGCGACAGCCTCCGAGCTGGGCATGCCGTTGGTCAGCGCCGATCAACGCCTGCTTGACGCGGGGCTGGCCGAATCCCCAAGTCAGATCGTGAGCCGCCTCAAGCTCGTGGCCGCCGACGGGACGCCCGGCAACGGCGTGGAAGGGCCCTGACGAGGCCGAGTAGGTGCGCCGCAGACGATCGGCAAGCGAACAGCCCTCGTCGGCAAGTAGTAGCGTCCCTGGGGTGATCGATCCTTTGGCGTCCAGGCCGTTCATGCCAGGCTACGGGACGCTGCCCGGCGACAGAGAGGGAAGGGCTTCTCCCGTGGTCGTGGGCGTAGCGAGGCTCGTCCGGTCGCACGACTACTGGCTGGCCACGGTGAAGCCCTCGAGCGCCCCGCACCTCATGCCGGTGTGGGGCGTCTGGCACGAGGATCACTTGGTTCAGCAGCTCCAAGGGATCGCGAAAGGCGCGCAACCTTGCCGCCGAGCCTCGCTGCTCGATATCTACCGACGACCCGCTCTAACCTGTGGTGGTCGAGGGCGTCATCGAGCGGATCGCCAGTAGCTGGTCCGTGCCGTGACGCCCACGGCGACCACACACGGCGTCCTGATCGAGCGTTGACGGTGAGGGTTAGGACGGCCATAATCGGGAAGAGGTAGGGTAAGTAGCTCGGCCAGGGCGCCGACCGGAAAGAACCAGTCAAACGTTTTTTGAGGAAGAGGAGCCGCAATGCGCAGCGTGAGCACCAGAACAGCCGGCCTTTTGGTCTTGGTCGCGGGCATCTGGGGTGGATTGATCCCATTTGTCGGTCCCTACTTCGACTTCGTGCTGGGGCCCGACAAGCATTGGCACTACACGAGTGGCCGCCTCACCCTCTCCATCCTGCCTGCCATCGCCGTCGTCGTCGGCGGCTTGCTGCTACTGGGTGCGGGACCGCGGGTGATCGGGCGCTTTGGCGCTTTCGTCGCCCTCGTGGGCGGAATCTGGTTCGCGATCGGAACCGATATGAGCCATATCTGGGAGGTCGGCGGTGCTCAAGGGCCCGCGCACGGCACCAGGCTCGTCCAGACACTCGAGCACCTCAGCTTCAGCACCGCGCTCGGCGCGTTGATCATCGCGCTCGCCGCTTACTCGCTGCCGCGCGGGCTAGCGCGCGAGGGGGTGGCGCGTGAGAGGACTGGACGCGACAGGACTGCGCGTCACAGCACCGACTTCACGGTGCCCGCTGGCCAGCCGGCTGCTCGTCGCCGGGGGCTTCGCGGTCGCCGGACCGCATAGCCCGCCGCGCGGTGTGCGCGAACGACGCTGTAGCTAGCCCGGACCCGAAGCCCGTGTGAAGGAGCCCTCGCTGGGAGGCGCGATGACCGTGTGCGAGCCGTCGTCGAACACGACGACGCCTCCATGGCGCAGCCAGCCCGCCGCGGCGTCCGGCCCGCTCAGGACCGCCGCCTTCACCAGCGCCTCGCCCTCCAGCGCGGTCGGCGCCAGCGCCGTGGCTTGCACAACGCCCGTGTACGCGGGGCGTCCACTTGCCGGGTCCAGCAGGTGATGCATCGGTGCGCTGCGCTCGCCCAGCCAGCTCCGCTTGGAGATCCCCGTCACCGCCACGACGCCCTCGCTGAGCGCGAAATCGTGCAGGCTCGTCCCGGCATCGAACGGACTCGGCACCTGGACGGTCCGCTCGGCGTGGGCGGTACCGCCCACGCGCATGTCACCCTCGCAGTCAATGGCGTAGCTCGCGTGGGTGCCTAGCACCTCGCTGAGGATGTCCGCTGCCAGCCCCTTCACGATGCCACCACCGTCGAGCTTGACTCCCGGGGGCCGCGTCACGGTGCCGGCCGCGCCATCGACCTCGATCCGGCGCCAGCGCCGATCCGGGCGCGGCTCGGCGGGACGCCTGGGCGGCGCCATGGCTAGCTGCATTGGCAGCGCCACCGAGCCCCGCAGCCGGTCCTCCTTATACCCGGTCTGCTCGATCTCATCCAGCAGCGTGGCGTCTACGAGCCCGTCCGTTTCACGTGCCGCATCGAGGACCGCCTGGACGAATCGCGCCATGATCGGGCTGACCGCCACGCATTCGCGCGGGTCCTCGTTGAGCTGGCGCAGCTCGCTGGGGCGAAAGCGCGTGAATGTCGCGTGCCAGGCGAGCATCCGGTCGTGAGCCGCCGATACCGCAGCTGCAGCGTCACCCTCGGCGCCCTCCCCCACGACGGCGACCGTGCAGCTACCGCCGAAGCACGTGAACGTCTGGCTGACCTCCGGCGTGGGCGTTCTGCGGCTGAGCACGACGCAAACCTTCTCACAGCGGGGCGCGGGGACGCCGGTTCGTGACTCCGACGGGCCATCCTGGCGAGATCGCCGGTCATCCCCTTTGACCGACGCTAACCTGCGGAAATGGCTATTAGAGCATCAGCAAGCACCGTTGAGGATCTCTGGAACCGGGCCCGATGATGGATTGCGACACGAGCTCGTCGACGGGAGGCTTCGGGAGATGAGTCCATCTGGAGCAGAGCGTGGCCGCGTCGCAGCTACAGTCGCCGGGCTGTTATTCGCCCACGTGCGACAAACCGATGCCGGCGTCACGTTCGGCGCCGAGACGGGCTTCATCCTCGCGCGCGATCCCGACACGGCCGTGCGCCTGATGCTGCGTTTGTCCCCACCGCGCGCGCAGAGGCGATTGGCCGGACCGAGAAGTACTGGCCTGCCGCTCCAGACTTCGCGGCGGAGGTCATTTCGCCCGGTGACACCGTCGCGCGGGTGGAGGCACAAAGGCGCTCGGCTGGCTGCACGGCACGTCGCGGCCGTGTGTGACAGAGCATCCGGTCGTGAGCCGCCTACACCGCAGCCGCAGCGTCACCCTCGGCGTCGAACCGGTGCGCCAATGCCATGCGGGTATGAGGTTATTAGTCGCGCCCGTCCTTCCCCTCGGCAGGAGGGAGGCCTTCTGCCTGGTTCCCCGGCTCGTAGCCCTCACACTCCAGCACCGGCAGCCGCGGGTAACGCGTGAAGCGCTCGGGTTCTGCCCGCCAGCGGCGGCAAAGCGAGAACAGCGAGCCGCGAGTGGTATGCACGAGTTGCTGGTGGCGGCAGGAGCTGCAAAGCCCTGGGGTTGGTCCGTTCATCGGGACGGCGGTCCGGCTTGCGGTCGCGGCCTGGCCAGCAGCTTGATCCCACTGATCCCGAGGTCTGACCACGAGTAGCGCGCCAACGATGGCGTCAGCATCGTCGGCGAAGTGAGCAGCTCCAGTCGCACCACATCGAATCCTGCCACCAGCACGGCCCGCTGCAGCTCATCGACGGTTACCCGGTTCAGATGCTCGAACTCGCGGGTCATGTAGGCAGCCCACTCCTGCGGCTGCCGGTCGCTGGCCGAAACCTGTGCGACGATCTCGCGCTCGTGGGCGAGCAGATGGTGGAAGTCCTCGTCGAACCACTGCCACAGGTGCGAGCCCTTGGCCGAGAAGTAGAACGGCCAGAGCTGAAGGAAGAAGTAGCCCTCCGGGCGCAAGATCCTCCGAATCTCCTCCAGAACCGCAATCGGATCCCAGACGTGCTCGAAGGCCGACCACAAGTACACGAAGTCGAACTCGTCGTCGTCCGCGCCTGTACTTGCCGGAGCCGACTGCCGGAACTCCAAAGCACGAGGTACCGCGTCGGCTAGCCCCAGCGCCCGGCTGCGCTCCATCAGCACGCCGACATCGGTTGCGATCAGATCGAAGCCGATCAGCTTCCGGGGCCGGACCTGGTGGCAGAGGCCGAGCGCCATGCTTCCCTCACCACAACCGATGTCCGCGATGTCGAGCCCATCGAGCGTCACTCCGCACGGTTCGCCGAAACTCGCGATCTCGCCCGCTGCCCGACTGTACTTCTCTGAGAACCACTCCAGCCCGGGCTCAGGACTCTTCGGAGCCGGTGGCAGACTAGCCCTGGGAAGCAATCGCCTGATCGACACCGATGCCGCGAGCATACACTCCGCCGGTGCTCGCGCGGCTCTCCCGATACTTGTCGGCGTTCGTCGTGCACCACCCGCTGCGGACACTGCGCAACGGTGATCGGCAACCATCCGTCCCAGCTCGCCAACCAGTACTTGACGGGCCTCCGCGGCGTGGAGATCGGCGGGGCCGGCGTACAACGACTTCTGCCTGCAGACGATCAACGTCGACTACTCACTGCACCCTCCGACGACGTCGATCCAGCTTCGCTGGGCGGGCCGGGTAATGCGCGTCGACGTGGTTGCTCGCGCGGATGCGCTCCCCTTCCCGGACGGCGCGTTTGACTTCATCCTGGCCTCGCACGTGGCCGAGCACCTGCCGGACCCGATCAAGGGCCTCCGGGAATGGGCGCGGGTGGCCCGCCGCCATGTGTTCGTCATTTTCCCCGCGCGCAACAACGAGTACCACTGGAATCAGCCGGTAACCCCGCTTGCAGAGCTGATCGACCGCCACGACCGCGCGGCTTAACCTCCTCGGAGGACCCCACTGGACGGTTTGGACACCCGCGAGCTTCTGTGAGCTCTGTAATCACTTGGGCATAGCTGTCGCCGAGGTGCAGGACCCCGACGACAAGCGCGGTAACGGGTTTGCCGTGGTGCTCGACGTTCGAGATCGGCGGCACGACGACTCGAGCCCGCGACCTCTGTAGCGGCGAGCGGCGCTTGTGGCGATTGGCACACAGAGACTGGAAGCAGGATCTGGCGATCAGGAAGTTGCGACGCCGACCCATAGATCGACTGCACAGCACGCGGTAACGCACGCGCCGCCGGCACTCGCTCGCCTGCGCGCTCACCCGCCTGTCCCACCCCCCGCGCGAGCGCCGCCCGGCGGCGCTCGCCGCCCTACTATCCTTTATGAAGTATGTCTACGTTCTCCCGCCTGCTGGGCTTCCTGCGTCCTTATCGCGGCGCGGTCGCGTGGTCGTTCGCGCTTGCGTTTGGGGCGATCGGGGCGACGGTTCTGCTCCCGTACCTGACGGGGCGGGCGATCGACGCGATCCGTGCGCACAATCGTCACGAGCTGATCGTGCTCGCGATCGCCATCGGCGGCGCCGGACTGGTGCGCCTGGCGCTGAGCGTCGCGCGGCGCCTGGTCGCCGGCCGGGTGTCGCTCGGAGTCGAGCTCGACCTTCGCAACCGCCTCTACGGGCACCTGCAGCGCCTGGAGCTGTCGTTCTTCGATCGCCAGCAGACGGGTCAGCTCATGTCCCGCGTCACCGTCGACCTGCAGGCGGTGCGCTTCTTCCTCGGCTATGGCCTGACCTTCATCGCACAGTCGGTGCTCGCGATCGTGCTGGCCGGGGTGGCGATGTTCGTGCTACGCCCTGAGCTGGCAGCCCTCGCGCTGGCGCCGGTCCCGTTCGTGGTGCTGATCGCGCAGCGCTTCGGACGGCGATCGAAGCCCGCCCTCCAGGAGGTCCAGCAGCGCATCGCCGAGCTGACCGCAGAGGCCGAGGAGAACATCTCCGGCGTGCGCGTGGTCAAGGCGTTCGCCCAGGAGCAGCGTCAGCTACAGCGCTTCGAGCGCTCGGTGGGGCGGGTCTTCGATCAGTCGATCTACGCGATCCGCATCCAGGCTCGCTTCACGCCGCTGCTGAGCTTCGTGCCGAACCTGGGCCTGGTCGCGATCCTGCTCGTGGGCGGGCGCGAGGTCATCCACGGCTCTCTGACCGTGGGCCAGTTCACTGCCTTCTATGCCTATCTGCTGATGCTCATCGCCCCGATGCGCACGCTCGGCTATCTGCTAAGCGCCGCACAGCGCTCGACCGCTTCCGGCGCTCGCATCTTCCAGATCCTCGACCGTGAGCCTCGCATCACCACGCCGCCGGGCGCTCCCCCGCTGCCGGACGGCCACGGAGGCGTCTCGCTGACCTCTGTGAGCCTCACCTTCGACGGCGCTCCGCGACCGGCGCTGAGCGAGATCGACCTCGAGGTCGGACCGGGAAGCACCGTCGCGCTCGTCGGCGGGATGGGTGCCGGTAAGACCGCGCTCGTGTCGTTGCTGGGCCGGCTCTACGACGTGAGTGCGGGCTCGGTCGCGATCGACGGCGCAGACGTGCGTTCAGTCGATCTCGTGAGCCTGCGCCGGGCGGTCGCGACAGTGACCGACGATCCGTTCCTGTTCTCGGCCAGCGTCCACGACAACATCGCTTATGGGCGGGCGCAGGCCACCCGAGAAGAGGTGCAGCGCGCCGCGGCGGCCGCCCAGGCTGATGACTTCATCCGTGCGCTACCGGCTGGATATGAGACGCTCGTCGGCGAGCGTGGGCTGACATTGTCAGGCGGTCAGCGCCAGCGGATCGCGATCGCGCGGGCGATCGTCGCCGATCCTCGCATCCTGATCCTCGACGATGCGACTTCCTCGGTGGACGCATCGACCGAGCAAGAGATCAAGCTGGCCCTGCGCGAGGTGATGGCAGGGCGCACCACGTTCGTGATCGCCCACCGCCTGTCGACAATCGCGCTCGCCGACGAGATAGTGGTGCTGCAGGACGGCCGGATCGCCGCGCGCGGCAGCCACGAGGAGCTGCTGGAGAGCTCGGAGCTCTACGGCGAGATCGTCGAGAAGGGGATGCCCGACCAGGTGTTCATGACCCGCAAGGCCATCGGGGCCGGAGTGACGGGATTGTGAGCGCGCGCTCGCGCTCAGGACTGGCGGCGCGCTCCGGGGCAGAGCTGGACGCGCGCACGGGCTCGGACGTGAGCCCGCGCCCGGCTCCGGGTGCGCGCACGGGATCAGAGCTGGCTCGGCGGCTGCGCGAGACGGGCGGGCGAGGGCGCAGGCTGAGGGGCCTGGTCGCGATCCTGGCGCCGTATCGGCTGCGGTTGACGGCGATGATCGTATCGCTGGTGGTGGCGACCGCCAGCGCCCTGGCCCCGGCGCCGCTGGCCAAGCTCGCGATCGACGATGGGTTCCGGCGCCACGACCTCGGCGCGCTGGATCTGATCGTCGGTGCCTTCCTACTCTCGGCGCTGCTGTATGCGGCCGCGTCCTATGCGCAGACCTACCTGGTCGGCTGGGTCGGGCAGCGAGCGCTCCAGGACCTGCGCGTGAAGTTGTTCGAGCACCTGCAGTCGCTCTCGATCGGCTTTTACTCGCGCAACCGCGCCGGCGTGATCATCTCGCGGCTGACCAACGACGTCGAGGCGCTCGACCAGCTCGTCTCTGACGGCTTGGCGACGCTGTTCCAGTCGGGGCTGACGCTGATCGGCGTGGTGGTGATCCTGCTCGTGATGGATGTCCACCTGGCGCTGCTGACCTTTATCGCGCTGCCGCTGCTCGCCGCGGGCGGACTCGCGTTCAGGATCGCCTCAGCGGACGCGTACCGGCGCACGCGCGAGAAGATCGCAGCGATCACCGGCTACCTGCAGGAGACCCTGTCGGGGATCCGAGTCGTTCGCGCCTTCGGGCAGGAACCGCGCCACGTCGCGCGCTTTGGAGAGCTCAACTTGGAGAACCGGGCCGCCAACATGACCACGGTGAAGCTGAACGCGGCGTACTTCCCCGCCGTCGAGCTGCTCTCGGCCGTGTTCACCGTCGAGATCCTCTTGATCGGCGGGTTCGAGATCCTGAACGGCCACGCCTCCACCGGTGTCGTGTTCGCGTTCATCGCCGCGCTGAACAACTTCTTCGATCCGATCCAGCAGCTCTCCCAGCTCTACACCACGTACCAGTCGGGGATGGCGGCACTCGACAAGATCTTCGCGCTGATCGACGAGCAGCCCGAGCTCAGTGACGCACCCGGAGCAATCTCGCTGTCCCGGCTTCGAGGGGAGCTGCGCTTCGAAGACGTCTCGCTGCGTTACGGGGCGGCTGAAGACGGCGCGTGGGCGCTGCGGGGGATCGACCTGACGATCCCCGCAGGCCAGACGGTCGCGCTGGTGGGTGCCACGGGCGCCGGCAAGTCGACGTTCGCCAAGCTCGTGTCGCGCTTCTACGACCCCACCGAGGGGCGGGTGCTGATCGACGGTCACGACCTGCGCGCGGTCTCTGCGCACTCGCTGCGCTCCCAGATGGGGATCGTTCCCCAAGAGGGCTTCCTCTTCAGCGGCACGGTGCGCGAGAACATCTCCTTCGGGCGCCCGAAAGCATCCGGCACGGAGATCGCGTCCGCGGCGCGCGCCGTGGGAGCTGATTCGTTCATCGTCGCGCTCGAGCACGGCTACGACAGCCAGGTCGGCGAGCGCGGCATCCAGCTCTCGGCCGGTCAACGCCAACTGATCGCATTCGCGCGGGCCCTGGTGGCCAATCCGCGAATCCTGGTGCTCGACGAGGCAACCTCGAACGTCGACGTCCATACCGAGAGCCTGATCGAGGAAGGCCTGCGCAGGCTGGTCGCCGGCAGGACCGCGATCGTGATCGCACACCGGCTTTCGACGATCCGCCATGCGGGACGGATCGTCGTGCTCGGGGACGGGAAGATCGTCGAGCAGGGAACCCACGAGGAGCTGCTCGACGCCGGCGGTCACTACTGGCGCCTTTACCGCGACTGGGCGGAGCAGGCCGCGGCGTAGGGCGCTGTGGAAAGGGGCGCCCAGATCCGCGTCACCGGGCTCGCCATCGCGGCCGTCAAGGGCACCCGACTGCAACCGGTAGATCGCGTTCAGCTCGGGCGCCAGGGCGTGCGCGAGAACCGCCGCTTCTACGTGATCGACGAACGCGACCGGATGCTCAACGGCAAGCAGCTCGGCGAGCTGTCCTGCGTGATAGCCGACTACTGCGATGCGCGGCGAACCCTGAGGCTGACCTTTCCCGGCGGGCTCGTGGTCGAGGGCGACCTCGAGCCCGGTCCATCGGTCACCACGCGCTTTTTCTCGCGCAGCGCGCAGGCACGGCTGCTCCGCGGCCCGTGGGCCGCGGCATTCTCCGCCTACGCCGGCCGGCCGCTGCGCCTGGTGGAGGCCGGCGACGGGGCCGTGGACCGCGGCGCCCGTGGCGCGGTCTCGCTGATCTCCCGGGCTTCGCTTGCCCGGCTCGCCTGCGCCGGCGGCGAGCCCGATGTGGATGCCCGGCGCTTCCGGATGCTGCTCGAGGTCGACGGTCTCGACGCTCACGCGGAGGACGACTGGGTCGGGACCAAAGTCCGGATCGGTGCCGCGACCGTAGCTTGGAGCGGGCACGTGGGCCGCTGCGTAGTTACCAGTCGCGACCCCGAGACCGGACTGATCGACCTGCCCACGCTCGACATCCTCCGCGGCTATCGAAGCGATGGGAACCGGACCGAGCCGCTGCCGTTCGGCATCTATGGCGAGGTGCTGGAGGAGGGAGTGGTCGCGGTCGGCGATCCGCTCACGCCGGCGTGAGCGTAGCCCTACGACCGCGGAGCGCTCGGTCTGATGCCGTACCTACCCCGCCTCGGACGCAGTTCACGCACGCTGTCGGACTCATATGGTGGCGGGCGCGCTGCGGCTGTCAGCGGCACCCATAGCCACCGCCGGGATACCCTCCAATCATGAGCGCGGATCGCGTACGGATCGAGGTCGCCGGCCACGTCGCGCTGGTGACGCTCGCCCGGCCGGAGAAGCACAATGCGCTTGACCCCCCAATGCTCCAGGCGATTGTCTCCGCTGCCTGGGAGCTCGCGGCCCGGCCCCAGGTGCGCGCGGTGGTGCTGCACGGCGAGGGCCCGAGCTTCTGCTCCGGGCTGGACGTGAGCAGCCTGGTCTCCGGTGACGCTGGGCTCGCGGGCCTTGGGCAGGCCCTGCATGAGGAAGTGCCCAACCGCTTCCAGCGCGCCGCCTACGACTGGATGCGCCTACCCGTCCCGGTGATCGCGGCGCTGCACGGCAACTGCCTCGGTGCCGGACTGCAGATCGCGCTCGCGGCCGACGTCAGGATCGCGGCGCCCGATGCCCGCCTCTCGGTCATGGAGGTCGAGTGGGGGCTGATCCCCGACATGGCGATCACGCGGACGCTGCCACGCCTGGTAGGCATCGACGTCGCCAAGGAGCTCACCTACACGGGCCGCGTGCTAAGCGGAGCGGAGGCCCTGGCGCTCGGCGTCGTGACCCGCGTCTCCGATGACCCCCTGGACGCCGCGCGCGCGCTCGCGGCGCAGATCGCCGGCAAGTCGCCGGACGCAGTGCGCGGCGCCAAGCGGCTCTTCGATGAGGCCTGGACGGCGAGCGCCGATGAATCGCTCACGCTCGAGGCGTCGATCCAGCTCGAGCTGATCGGCTCACCCAACCAGCTCGCCGCAGTCCTCGCGGCGAGCACCGGACAGCCGGGCGGGTTCACCGACTCGAGCTAGCGCAGCTCGACTAGTCCACCAGCGTCCCGCCCGCCAACCCGCGGCGCGAGCCCGAGTCAAGCTAGGGCTACTAACCGCCCATACCACCGAGGATCGCGAATGGATTAGGCGGCAGCTCTGCGTAGACGGCGTACTCGCTCCCCTCGGCGGTCACAGTGCTCCCTGCCGGCGCCTCGAGACGAAGGCGCTCGGCCAGCGCCTTTGCGCTGTCCTCATTCTCAGCAGCGATCAACAGGTACTTCCAGCGCTGAACGATCGGCAGTCCCAAGTCGCGGAGTTGCTCGGCGAATTGCACGGCGTCGCCGTGAGAAGCGCACTGCACCCGCACCTCGAACTCCGGATGACCCCGCTCTCGAGCTTCCTGGTTCTCTCTCGCCATCAGCTCTGCGCGCTCGGCAACGCGCCCGGCGGAGTCCTCAGGGAGCGGCTTGTCGGGATCCTCCCACTCCTCGGCGGCCGGGTGCCAGCGCGTCAGCTCCGCGTCGATGTGCCAACCGTGCTGCGCCGCGAGCGAATGAATCAGTCTCTCCGCCTCCTGCGCCTGCTGGCGCGTCCCCGTGTAGCAGAAGACTCCCGCTCCGTCGCGCGAGACCGCTACCCGGTCGCCGAAGGTGCTCTCGAGCTCGTGCTCCAGTCCCGAGTCGCTCAGGTGCTCGGTCAACGCCCGCGCATGACCATCCTCGTGCAGGTCGACACGCAAGCGCCAGTCTTCGCTCATGAGGTTGCAGACTAGCTGACGTTGGTCGCGATAATGAGGGCCATGGCGCTGCTCGCGCCCGATCGCGCGCCCGATCGCGCACCCGTCGTGCGCCCGAAGCGATCGAACCGCATGTCGAACTGGCGCGCTCACATCTTGGCCCGGCGGCCGGTGTCGAGAAAGGCGCGGGCGTCAATACTCTCGCTATGAAGATGCGAGCCCGCACCCATCCCAGCCCGGCCGTCGCCGCGGTGGCCGGCTCCTTTGGCCGCGACCTCGATCAGGGCCTTGGGCAGATCGAGCAGATCGTCGGCCAGGCTCGGCGCCGCGGCGCCGAGCTCGTAGTGTTTCCGGAGTGCGCGCTCGGCGGCTATCTCTATGAACCGCAGTTGCCGGTGTCCGCACAAGCTGCGGCCGGTCCCGGTCCATCTCCCGCACGCGCAAGTGCCGGTCGGCCCCCCGCACTCGGGCTCGTCGGTCCGCCGCCCGCGCTGCACCCCGACGGGGACGAGATCGCGCGCCTGATCCGCATCGCTGGCCCGACGACGATCTGCATCGGCTACACCGAGGCAACTGGAGACGAGCACGACGAACGCCGCTATTCGAGCGCTGTCTGCCTTTCCGGAGACGGCGTGCTGGGCCGGCATCGCAAGGTCCATCTGCCGCCGGCGGAGCGCGGGATCTTCACACCCGGCGAGGGCTTCGCGGCCTTTGACACGCCGGTCGGGCGCATGGGAATGCTGCTCTGCTACGACAAGGTCTTCCCCGAGGCGAGCCGCCAGCTCTCGGTGGACGGGGCGCAGATCATCGCCTCGCTCGCGGCGTGGCCCGTCGGTCGGGTACGCTCGGCGACGCTCACTCGCGGTGACCGGCAAGTCCGCCACTTCAACCTGCTCGACCAGGCGCGCGCGCTCGAGAATCAGGTCATCTGGATCTCGGCGAACCTCAGCGGGCGCTTCGGAAGCCTGCGCTTCCCCGGCCAGGCGAAGGTCGTAGACCCCGATGGTCGCGTCCTGGCGTCCACGGGCGCGCGGTCGGGCCTTGCCCTGGCCCGAGTAGACGCGCTGGGCGCGGTGCAGGCCGCTCGCGGCAAGCTCTCCCACCTCGCCGACCGCCAGCCCACCGCCTACGCGCACTACGCTGCGGCGGGGGCCTAGCCATGTGCGGGATCGCCGGAGAGCAGGGCCTGACCGGGCCGGCGCAGGGGAGGCGCATGCTCGGCCGCCTCGTGCACCGGGGCCCGGACGACCAGGGCGAGGTGCGGGTCAACGGAAGTTGGCTCGGCCATCGCCGCCTCTCGATCGTCGACGTCAACGGCGGCCACCAGCCGCTGTCTGTCGCAGGCGAGCAGCTTTGGCTCGTAGGCAACGGAGAGGTCTATAACCACGAGGAGGTCCGTGCGAGCCTTCGCCCGGCCCCGTATACCACCCGCTCTGACAACGAGGTGGCGCTGCACCTGCTCCGCGAAAGGGGTCCCGCCGCGCTCGGCGAGCTAGAGGGCATGTTCGCCTTCCTCGCGGCGGGCGCCGACGGCTTCTTCCTCGCCGCCCGAGATCCGGTGGGCATCAAGCCGCTCTACTGGGCACGGCGCGATGGGGTCGTCCGCTTCGCTTCGGAGATCGCCGCGTTTGACCCCGAATGGCTCCCCCACGTGGAAACGTTCCCGCCGGGCTGCCACTGGACCCCGCACAGTGGGATCGAACGCTTCGCCGCAGCTGTTTCCGATGCGGCTCGGGACCCGGCGGACGCCGCTGACGGACTCTCCCGCGCCGATCTCGATGCCACGCGCGAAACACTCATCACATCTGTCGAGCGCCAGATGATGGGCGACGTTCCCGTCGGCGTCTTTCTCTCCGGTGGCCTTGACTCGAACTTGGTCACTGGGATCGCCGCTCGCCTTCTAGAGGATCGCGGTGAGCGCCTGAAGACGTTCGCCGTCGGACTGGAGGACTCGGCGGACCTGCTCGCCGCCCGAGCAATCGCCGCCGAGCTGGGGACCGAGCACTTCGAGCGGACCTACACCCCTGAGGAGGCCATCGCCGCGGTGCCTGCGGTGGTCAGGGCAATCGAGCACTTCGACCCCTCGCTGGTACGAAGCGCGGTGCCGAACTACCTCCTCGCAGAGCTCGCCGCCGAGCACGTAAAGGTGGTGCTCACCGGCGAGGGTGCCGACGAGCTGTTCGCAGGCTACGAGTACATGCACACGCTCGAAGGGCCCCGCGAGCTCCACGCCGAGCTGGTCCGCAGCATCGAGAGCCTTCACGACCTCAACCTCCAGCGCTGCGACCGGGTCACGATGGCTCACGGGCTGGAGGCTCGCGTCCCCTTCCTCGACCGCGAAGTGATCACCTTCGCGCTCGGGCTGGCACCCGAATGGAAGATGGCCGGCCCAGCCGAGCCCGAGAAGCAGCTCTTGCGCAAGGCGTTCTCCGGCTGGCTGCCCGACACGCTGCTGTGGCGCCCCAAGTCGCAGTTCGGCGACGGGAGCGGGGCGGCATCGGTGCTGAGCGCCCACGCCGAGAGCCAGGTCAGCGATGCGGATCTCAAAGAGGAGGCCGACCGCCTCGATCCGCCGCTGCGCACGCGCGAGGAGCTCGCCTACTTCCGCATCTTCGCTGCCGAGCTCCCCGGCGTGCGCCCCGACCGGACCGTCAGCCGGTTCGCGACGGCCTGAGAGGCGCTCGGGGCGGCCGGTTCGCGGCGGGATGCCCGGTACGATGACTCTGGTCATGGCAACGGCGCGTTCATCAGCGATCCGCGTTCCCGCGGCGTCGACCTCGGTAGAGGCGATCTCGCGGCCGGTGACTGAGGATTCCGCCGGGCAGCGCGAGCGCGTGCTCGAATAGTTGGGTGTCGAGCAGTTGCGTGCCGAGCCCGAGATGATGGGCTTGATCCTCACGACCAATGCCGAGCTCGTCAGCGGAGTGCTGCGGGGGACAAGCGCCGGCCAAGGCGATTCGGTGCTGGCGGCGGTCGCCGCGACGCGCAACCTAGATCTGATCGTCGCTGACATCCTCCATGCCCTCGTACGGAAGGCACGAGGCGAGGGGCACACCTGGGCGGAGATCGGCGAGGTGCTCCACGTAACACGCCAGGCCGCCTTCCAGCGCTTCGGCGCCACGACGCCGCGGGCTCGCACAGTGGCGGAGATGCCGGGGATGATGAAATTGTGGCGCCGATCGCAGGCGCCCCGGCGAAGGCCGCCGCGATCCTCGAGCATTGGGTCAACGAGCGCTGGGACGATGTCAGCGCGGGCTTCGACCAGCGGATGAAGCAGGGTTGCCCATCCAGCATGCTCGAAACGGCCCACCGCCAGACCACGGAGCGCGCCGGGGCGTTTGTCGAGCTGGGCACGCCGACGGTCACCGTCCGTGGCGGCTACACCGTCGTGGACGTCCCGATGGCCTTCGAGAAAGAAGATGTGACCGGGCGCGTGGCATTCGACGCGGACGAACAGGTAGCCGGGTTCTTCGTCCTGCCCTCCGAGTCGAAGTGAGGGGATGACGGTGGCGCGCAGACAAATGAACGCAGCCGTGTCGTGGAACGCGGTCAAACGCGATCGCAACCGGCCGCGCTACAGACCCCGACCGCGCGGAGAACAGGACATGATCGCTGTGCACGCCTCACCGAGCTCCGCGCAGCGGGCTTCCGATGACAGCTAATCGGATGATCTGGCTCGGCATTGCGGCTCGACGATGTCATCGACCGTCCGGGGCGCTCTCGTCCCCGCGGTGTCGGCGGGCCCGAGCCGCCCAGCTCAATACGGTGCTCGGGTGATCCGAGAAGAGATGAACGCCACTCCGGCCTATGACCGGCTCGGCCTTGGCTACCGCGCAATCCGGGCCACCGATCCGAAGCTGGCGGCTCGTATCTGGTCAGCGCTCGGCCATGCGCGTACTGTCCTCAATGCCGGCGCCGGAACGGGCTCCTACGAGCCGCCGGATCGCTGGGTGCTCGCGCTCGAGCCATCGCCGGTCATGACCGCGCCGCGCGCCGACAGTGCGGCTCCCGTTCTTCACGCCGCGGTCGAGTCGCTGCCGCTCGCAGACAAGACTGTCGACGCCGCGATCGTGATCCTCACTATCCACCACTGGAGCTCAGTCGAAGCGGGCCTGCGCGAGCTCCGGCGCGTGACTTCTCAGCGGATCGTGATCGTGACCATGGATCCTGCGGCGCTCGCGAACCTTTGGATCGTGCAAGATTACCTGCCGGAGCTGATGGGATTCCACGCCGCACGGTTCCCCTCGATCGAGCGCCTGCGCGAACTGCTTCCTGGTGCCGCGGTCGACATCCTCGCCGTCCCGCATGACTGCCAGGATGGCTTCATGGCCGCCTTCTGGGCTCGTCCGCATGCATACCTCGACCCGGCCGTGCGCGCCGCCACTTCGCCGTGGCACGACTTGTCCCCGGCCGTGGTCGATCGCGCGCTTGCCCGGCTGCAGACGGATCTCGACAGCGGCGCATGGGAGCGCCGCTACGGCGAGCTGCGTAAACGGGCGGAGCTTGATGTTGGCTTGCGGCTTGTGACAGCCAACCCGTGACGCCATGAGACGAGGATCATCGAGCGGCCGGGCCCCGCGATCTGCGCCAGGTAGCACCGCCGGATGAGTTGGGAGCTCCTGGGAGGAGACGGTTGACGCGCAGACCTCCAGTGTCGCGGCAATCTGTGCTTGCGAGACACCTTCGGCGAGGAGATGCGCCCCTCAGCCACGAACATATGTTCCCATCTAGCGGGACAGAAGCGCTCCAGTTCGAGGCTATACTCGCCACTGCGTGAGCGGGAGCTTCGCGCTAGAAGTCAGGTCCAGCGGGAAACCGGCAGATCAACTGCGGGGTGGAGTAATGGAAACTCGCCAGGTTCTGGTCCTGGAATTCAAGGTTCGAGTCCTTGCCCCGCAGCTTTTGCAATGCCGAACGTCGCAAGGGTAGCGTCGTGCGCTGGTTCCCCTGTCGCGGCCTCCCTACACCCCCGCCAGCTCACTCCCCAGATCCCCCAGCGCCGCAACGCCAGCCGCCCCGATCTGCGCCCCCGAGCCAATCAGCCGCCGGGCGTGCTCGAGGTCATCTGAACGACCGACGGACAGGGCCGCCGCGAGGTGGCCCCCACATAAATAGAAGACGCTGAACTCGCCCTCCTCGATCGAACCGCGGATGACCTCCCGGTCCCAATCGCGTGCCGGCCCGACGTACTCGAGCGAAGCCCAGTCCGAGAGATCGGAGAAGAAGTAAGGCACCACATCGTGAGGCTGATTGCGCCCGAGCATGTTGAGCGCCGCGGTCTTGCCCTGATTCAGCGCAGCGTCCCAGTGCTCGACCCGGATCGGATGACCGTCGTGAACGACGCTCTCGTACTCGGCCACGTCGCCGGCCGCGTAGATGCCCGGCACGGCGGTCTCCAAGCACTTGTCGACCGCGACGCCGCCGGTGTCTCCGAGCCTCAGCCCGGCACCACGGGCGAGCGTCACCTCGGGCATCGCGCCGGTGCCCAGGATCACGGCGTCGGCCTCGAGCTCGAGCCCGGACTTGGTGATCACGCGCGTCACCCGGCCGCCGGCTCCCTCTAAGCGCTCCAAGCCGTCGCCGCCAAGGACGGTGACGCCGTGCTCCTGCAGTGCCCGCTGGAAGAACCCGCCGACCTGCTCGCCGAAGCCGCGGCTCAGCACGACCGGCTCGAGCATCACCATCGTGCACGAGCTGCCGAGCTCGATCAGCGACGCGGCCACCTCGCTGGCTATGTACGAGCCGCCGATCAGGACCACGCGCTTGCCGGCGGCGTCCTCGCGTAGCGCGTCGCTGTTGGCGAGCGTACGCAGGTAGTGAAGCCCCTGAAGCTCGGCGCCGGGGAAGCTCAGGCGCCGGACATTGGCTCCGGTGCCCAGCAGCGCCTTGTCGAAGGAGACCTCCTGACGGCTTGACAGCTTGACCGTGCGCTCTGAGACATCGACCTTCATCGCCGAAACGCGGGCCAGCACCTCGACCTGCTGCTCCTCATACCATTCCGGCGCGCGGCATAGGATCTCGGAGCGTGTCTCCTTGCCCTGCAGATACCCCTTGGAGCAGGGAGGGCGGTTATACGGCAGGTCGGGCTCGCGCCCGACGAGCAGGATCGAGCCGTCTGCGCCCGACTCGCGCAACCAGCGCGCGCAGTTGACCGCCGCGAGCCCGCCGCCGACCAGCAGGTAGTCGACGTAACGGTCAGCCATCGCGCCGTCGCCCGAGGAGACCGGACCGGTCTCGATCGGGGAGACCCGACTCGACGCTCGCCCCGTTGAGCGCGAACTGCGGGGTGATGTCTGCTTCGAGTCCCGGGTCGAGGATCAGCAGCACCTGATCGCCCACCTCGATCACCGAGTCGGCTGCCGGGACGAAGCCGGCGCCACCGCGCAGCACGGAGATGATCAACGAACCCTCCGGCAAGGACACGTCCCCGACCCGCCGTCCTGCGGCGGCCGAGCCATTGCCCACCTCGAGCTCGATGATCTCCAGATGCTCCTCCTCGAGCGCGAGTAGCTGCACGAGGCCGTACTCGGGGACTTCGTGCTCGATCAACCGCAGGATCAAATCGGTCGCCGAGACCGCGGGTAAGATCCCGAGCAGCTTGAAGTGCTGAAGGTTGCGCGGATTATTGACGCGCGCGACGATCCGCTGGCAGGCGTACTTCTCCCTGGCGAGCTGGCAGATGATGATGTTGTCCTCGTCGTCGCCGGTGACCGCGATCACCAGATCGGCGCGCCGGACCCCCGCCCGCTCCAGCACCCACAGCTCGGTGGCGTCGCCGTACTGGACGGAGTGCTCGAGCTCCTCCTCGACTACGTCGTAGCGCCGGTGGTCGGATTCGATCAGCGTGACCTCCCGATCCTTGTCGATCAGCTCGCGGGCGAGGTTCAATCCAACTTTCCCAGCGCCGGCGATGATCACGTACATCGGGTGATCTACCTTTCCACGGGTGCCAGCGCCATGCGCTCGGCCTGGTCGATCGCCTGCTGCGTGGCGCAGATCGTGACCAGCCCCTGCTCGGAGTACCAGGCGGCGCGCCCGGGATCGGCGACCCGGACCACGATCCGCGGCACGTTGAACCGCCGCTGGGCCACCTGGGCGATCACGAGATTGGTGTTGTCGCCTCTGGTTGCCGCGAGGAACACGTCCGCCTGCTCGATTCCGGCCTCGAGCAGGCCGGCGATCTCGAGCGCGGTGCCCATCGTGAACTGGCCGCCGGAGTCCTCCCAGGTCGTCATTTGGTCCTTGTCCAGGCGCTCGTGGGACAGCGGATCGCTGTCGATCACCGACACCTCGTGGCCGGCTTGGAGCGCCCGCTTGGCTACGGCCGACCCGACTCGGCCGCAACCGACGATCAGAATGAACACGAGCGCAATTTTATGGGTTCAGGTGAGATGATGGCGCCGGGAGGCGGAACCAGTCGTGGCACGTCTTCGCATCCCGCCGTCGCGAATCCGCGCTCCAGCCCGTGGCCGCGGGCCACGGACAACCGACGACCCCTACGTGATGAGGGGGATGATCAGCAGCGCGACGATGTTCGCGACCTTGATCATCGGGTTGATCGCGGGACCGGCGGTGTCCTTGTAGGGGTCGCCGACGGTGTCGCCGGTGATTGCCGCGGCATGGGCCTCTGAGCCCTTGCCACCGTACAGGCCGTCCTCGATCAGCTTCTTGGCATTATCCCAAGCACCCCCGCCCGCGGTCATCGAGATCGCGACGAACAGGCCCACGACGATTACCCCGATCAGCAAGCCACCGAGCGCCTCGATGCTGATCAGCCCGACGATGACCGTGAACACGATCGGGATCAGCGCCGGGAGGATCATCTCCCGCTGCGCGGACTTGGTGACCAGAGCGACGCAGGTCCCGTACTCAGGCGTGTCGGTCCCCGCCATTATCCCCGGCTTCTCACGGAACTGCCGGCGGACCTCCTCGACGACGGCGCCGCCCGCGCGCCCGACCGCCTCGATCGAGAGCGCAGCGAACAGGTAGACCATCAAACCACCGACCAAGAGGCCGATCAGAACCGCCGGATTGCCGATCGTGAAGTCCGGGTGCTTGCCCTTTGCCGTGAGCTCGCGCTGAAACGCGTCGAACAGCACCAGTGCAGCGAGCGCGGCAGAGCCGATCGCGTATCCCTTGGTGACCGCCTTGGTCGTGTTGCCGACCGCGTCGAGCTGGTCGGTGACGTCGCGAACCTCCTCGGGCAGCTCGGCCATCTCGGCGATCCCGCCGGCGTTGTCGGTGACCGGGCCGAATGCGTCGAGTGCGACAATCAGGCCCATCAGCGAGAGCTGCGCCATCACGGCAACGCCGATGCCGTAGATGCCCTGCGTGCCGCCGCCGGCGAGCTTCCAGGCGCCGAGGATGCCCAATGCGAGCACGATCGCCGGCAGCGCTGTTGACTGGTAGCCCGAGGCGAGGCCCTGGATGACGTTCGTGGCGTGGCCGGTCTGCGACGCACGCGCGGTCTTCTTGACCGGCGAGAAGCGCGTGGAGGTGTAGTAGTCGGTGATCACGAACAGCAACGCAGTGATGCCGATCCCGATCAGCGCACAGAGATAGAACTTCCACCAGTGCGGGGTCGCGGCGCCGGACTTGAGCGTGACGTTGCGCATCATCCAGTAGGTGATCGGGATGAACGCGAGCGCGGCGAGGGCGCCGGAGACGATCAGTCCCTGATACAGCGCGCGCTCGACGTTGCCCGCCTTGGACTTGACCGCGAACGTGCCGATGATCGACGCGACGATCGACAGGGCGCCGAGCACGAGCGGATAGAGCGCGACCGCCGATTGGTTCTTGAACAGCAGCACTCCGAGCAGCATCACCGCGACAGCGGTGACCGCGTAAGTCTCGAACAGGTCGGCCGCCATCCCGGCACAGTCGCCGACGTTGTCGCCGACGTTGTCGGCGATCACCGCGGGGTTGCGCGGGTCGTCCTCGGGGATTCCCGCCTCGATCTTGCCGACCAGGTCAGCGCCGACGTCGGCGCCCTTGGTGAAGATGCCGCCTCCCAGTCGCGCGAAGACCGAGATCAGCGAGCCGCCGAAGCCGAGTCCGATCAGCGCGTCGACGGCCTGGCGCTGGCTCTCCCCCACGATCGCCGTGAGCACGCCGTAGTAGCCGGCGACGCCGATCAGCGCGAGACCGACGACTAGCAGCCCCGTGACCGCGCCGCCGCGGAAGGCCACGTCCAGCGCGCGTGAGACGCCACTGCGCGCGGCCTCCGCGACGCGCGCGTTGGCGCGCACCGAGACGTTCATCCCGATGTAGCCGGCGGATGACGAGAGCAGGCCGCCGATCGCAAAGCCGATCGCGACGCGGATGTTCTGGACCAGGATCAGCAGGATGAACAGCACCACGCCGACGCCCGCGATCGTGGCGTACTGGCGGTTCAGGTATGCGGAGGCGCCTTCCTGTACCGCGGCGGAGATCGTGCGCATGCGCTCGTTGCCCGCCGACAGCGCAAGCAGCACCCGTGAGGTGACTGCACCGTAAAGGATGGCGGCGCCGGCGCACACGAGCGCGACGACGACGCCGTGCTGCGTTAGGAAGCTGGACAAAGAGGTCCTCCGGGAGAAGCTTTGTTTAGGATCGTGGGAGGGCGCCCGCGAGCGCTGCCGGACAATGCAAAGGGCCGCCACCCGTAACGATCGAGTGGAGGCCCAAGAGCCAGACGGCGCAAGACTATAGTGCGCTCAGAGGTCAGGCGTCACGACGCCGCTGAGTTGGCCGGCCCGCAGGCCGGCCAACCGAACGATAGCTGGCCCATACGACTACTGGCCGGGGACCCACAGGCGCCGGCCTACTGGCCGGGGACCCACAGGCGGCCGCTGCTCTGAGCGGGTCCGGCTTGACCTGGCTTGGGGGGCTCGGGCTTGCGCGGCTGCGCACCGGGCTCCGCCGGCGCGCCCGCGCCGGGAGCCGGCGCTCCCGCGTCCGGCCCGCCCGCAGCGGTGGCCGGCGGCTGGGCCCCCGGCACACCAGAACTTGCCGGATCACCGCCGATCCGCACGAAGGCGAGCTGTAGCTGGGAGAGGGCATCCCGAATCGGCTTCATCTGCTCTGGCGCCACAGGCTCCAGCAATGGCAGCACCGCTCGGATCGCTTCGATCGCGAGCCTCACCTGAGCCGGGTCGCGCTCGTCTTCGGTGCCTGGCGCGAGGCCCGTACGGCGCATCCCCAGGTTGACGAGCGACACGACGTGCTCCAGCAACACGTGCTCGATGCGAATGTTCTTCAGCTCCGCCTCGTATGCGCTGCGAAGCTGCTCCTCTGTCGGCTCTGGCTCTGTCGTGCTCATCGGAGGACGGTTGTCTCTGGGCTCTGTCGTGCTCATCGGGCGAGCTCGGCTGCGCTTCCCACTATCCCAGCATACGTGTCCCGCGTCTGCGCGACGCTCGTCTCATAGATCTCGGCCAGACTCGCGCCCGCATCGCTCATTCGCCGCTGGCGCTGGGCCCCGTTGAGCTCGGGGAGCACCACCTCGATTCCGAGCTCAGCGCGCGCCGGAGCGCTCCATCGCAACAGTCGCTCCAGCACCGCCCCCGCCGGGTAGCCGCGTCCCCGCTCGAGGTCGAGCAGCTCGCCGTCGAGGCCATATCGCAGCGCCCGCCAAACGTTCTCCTCGATCATGCGACCGGGCAGGTCTTCGAAGGGAACCCCCGCATCGACATCCCGCGCAGCCTGCGCCACGCACGCGACGATCAGCGAGGCGAGCCCGTCAGACTCGGCGGCCGTCGGCTGCGCGTCACAGATCCGAACCTCTACGGTCCCGAACGTGAAGTGGGGACGGATCGACCACCACACCTGGGTGTACTCGACGATCGAGCGCGTGCGCACGAGAAAGTCGATGTACTGCGCAAAGGCACTCCAGCTCCCGAACGCGTCCGGGACCCCGCAGCGCGGGAAGCTCCGGGTGAAGATCTGCGTCCGCGCGCTGTGCAGGCCGGAGTCGCGGCCGTCCAGGAACGGCGAGCTGGCCGAGAGCGCCAGCAGCAGCGGCAGCACGGGGCGCAGCCGATCGCAGACGAGCACCGCCCGGTCAGCTCCACGCACGCCCACGTGTACGTGTAGCGAAAAGGTGTTGTTCCTCCAGGCGACGTACTTCAGTCCCTCCTCGACCCGCCGGTAGTGCTCGGTCTCGATCACGTACTGGCGGCGGTAGTCAGACCACGGATGGGTGCCGGTCGCGCCGAGCGCCACTCCGTGCTGGGCCGCGAGCGCGAACAGCCGCCGGCGGCGATCTCGCTGCGCGCCCAGCGCTCGCTCCAAGTCCTCGCCGCGACCCGAGCGGATCTCGATCTCGGAGGAGATCAGCTCACCGGCGATCGATTGCGCCAGCACGGGGTCCGCGCTCGTGGCTTCCGCCAGCTCGGCGAAGCGCGGCACGAGCGCCAGGTCGATCCGATCGAGCAGCGCGAACTCCTCCTCCAGGCCAACGGTGAAGTCCGTCGATGCCTCAAAGGCTGCGCGGGCGTTGTCCACGTCGAGGTCCACGGAGGGCGCGTTCTTGTCCACGTCGAGGTCCACCTGGAGCGTCCTTTAGGTGAAATAGAAATACAGCGCGTAGAGCAGCTCGACGGCGGGGTTGGACGTGTGCACCGTCACTTCGCGGGGCACCTCCAGCAGGGCCTCGGAGTAGTTGAAGATGATCTTCACGCCGGCCCGCACCACATCGTCGGCCGCTGCCTGGGCTTCCTCCGGCGGCACCGCGAGCACCGCGATGACTATCTCTTCGTCCTCCATCACGGCGGGCAGCTCCGAGTTTTGGCGGACCCTAAGCGAGCCGATCTGCGTCCCCACCTTCTGCTGGTCGATGTCGAACAACCCCACCACCTTGAAGCCGTGGTCGGCGAACACGTCCGAGGTCACGATCGCCGTCCCCAGGTTCCCGGCCCCGAACAGGGCGATGCTGTGCTGCCCGGAGCTGCACAGGATGTTGCGGATCTCCGTCATCAGCGGCTCGATCTCGTATCCGACACCCCGCTTGCCGAACTTCCCGAACGCCGAGAGGTCGCGGCGGATCTGGGTCGCGTTGACGTTCGTATACTCGGCGAGCTCCTGCGAGGAGATCGTCACGGTGCCCGTCTTGTGCGCCTGCGTAAGCACCTGCAGGTAGCGCGACAGCCGTGCGGCGACGCCGAATGCAAGCTTCCCTCCGAGAAGCGCCCCGCCCTGGGCGGGGAAAGGCTGGTCGCGCCCGGTCGCGTCGTTCATCCGGCCTGCACCATACCGAGCCGGCGCCCCAGGTCGGCTTCGTCCACGAACAGCTCAAAGACCTCGATCCCGTCGATTGTAACAACTGGAACGCGCTCGAGGTAGGCTCGCTGCAAGCGGTCGTCCGCATCGATGTCGCGCTCCTGCAGCACGAACGGGTGCTTGGCGCGAGCGCGCATCAGCACCGCTCGCGCGTCGGCGCAAAGGCAGCATTCCTTGCGCCCGTAGAGCACTACCGTTCTCATCGCGGCTCCGGCGCCCTTTCGCCGGTGGCGTAGACGTCGAGCTCCAGGTAGTCGGGATACGGGAGCACGTGCACGAATCGGGCGGCGCTGGCGATCATCGCTGCATTGTCGGTGCACAGCTCGGGCGGGGGCACATGGAGCTCGGCGTCCAGCGTCGCGAGGCGATCTCGCAGCGCTCCGTTGGCGGCCACGCCACCGCCAGCGGCGAGGCGCTGCAGCCCGGTGCCAGACAATGCCCGCTGCACCCGGATCGCGAGCGACTCGACGATCGCACGCTGATAGGAGGCCGCGAGGTCTGCACGGTGAAGCTCGGCCTGCGCCTCGCCGAGCTCGCGCACGCGATACAGGAGCGACGTTTTCAAGCCCGAGAAGGAGAAGTTCAGGCCCGCCAGCTGCTCTCCGGTTGGGAACTTGAACGCCTGCGGATCTCCCTCTCGCGCCAGGCGCTCGAGCGCGGCGCCGCCGGGGTAGTCGAGACCGAGCAGCCGCGCACCCTTGTCGAACGCTTCGCCCGCCGCGTCGTCGAGGGTCTGGCCCAGGATCTCGAGCTCCGCCCCTGGGTCCGTTACCCGCGCCAGCAGCGTGTGACCCCCGCTGGCGACGAGGCTCAGGAATGGTGGCTGCAGCGGCCGGGGCCCGAGCAGGCTCGCGGCGACGTGCCCGTGTAGGTGGTCAACGGGCGCCAGCGGAAGGCGGTGGGCGCCGGCCAGCGCCTTGGCGGTCGCAAAACCTACGAGCAGCGCCGCCACGAGCCCCGGGCCGCGCGTCACCGCTATCAAGTCGAGCTCGGACAGCGACGCCTGCGCCGTGCTCAAAGCATCCTCGACAACGGCACCGATCAGCTCCAGGTGATGGCGCGAGGCGATCTCGGGCACGACGCCGCCATAGCGGGCATGAATGCCCTGCGAGGAGATCACGTTCGAGCAAATTTCATCCTCGGCGCCCAGCACCGCGGCACAGGTGTCGTCACAGCTTGTTTCGAGCGCCAGGATCACCCCGGCATCACTCCCGGCGCACCCGAGGGCGCCTCAGCGCAGCGCCACATGATCATCGCGTCCTCTCCGGTGTCGTGGTAGTAACGGGGGCGGGTGCCGGCGCTGCGAAAGCCCAGGCTCTCGTAGAGGGCAATCGCGGGAGCGTTCGATGGTCGCACCTCGAGCGTGTACTGCTGCTCTGATCCCGCGCGCTCTAGCAGCGCCACCATCAGTGCCCGCGCGAGCCCGCGGCGGCGGGCCGGCGGATCGACAGCGATGTTCATCAGGTGCCAATCGCGGTCATAGCGCGAGCAGACGAGATATCCCAGCAGCCTGCCTGCCTGCGAGGCGGCCAGGCAGATGCCAGATGGCTTTGAAAGCTCGAGCACGAACATCGGCAGCGACCACGGAGTCGGAAACGCTCGCCGCTCGATCCCGATGAGCTGCGGAAGGTCGGTGTACGCGAGCGGGCGGATTACGGCGGGCTCTGCCTGTGTCATCTGGTGCCCGCGGCGCGGCGGATGGTGGCGTCGGGGAGGCGGAGGTACTCGGGCTGAACCTGATCGGGGGCGCATGGGGGCATCTGGACGGCCAGCCGGCAGTGGTTGATCGCGGTGACCCTGTGAAGCCTCGATTCGTCATCTGGAATCAGCGCTCCCGAGCGCTCTAGGACCGACCGAAATTCTATCGCCCCATCCCCGAGTGCCAGCACGTGACAGCGCAGCGCTCCGATCAGCTTGGCGAGGCACTCGGGAGCAAGCGCGCTGGGAGCGATCAGCGGTTGCCCGGGCGACCCCGTGTCGCTGCATTCGTCGCTGCGCAAGCGCCATCCCGCCGCGAACACTTCCTTTCGCCTGGCATCCAGCACGCCGAGGACGGCTTGCGCGCCCAGGCCGGCGGGCTGCCGGGCGCCGGCGAGGCCGGACCCCGCGCCCAGGGGCTGCTGGGCGCCGGCGAGGCCGGACCCCGCGCCCAGGGGCTGCTGGGCGCCGGCGGGGCCGGACCCCGCGCCCAGCGCCAGCGGAGGCGAGCTCGCGTTCAGCGCCAGCGGAGGCGAGCTCGCGTTCAGCGCCAGGGACCGGAGCGTCGAGACGCCCACGAGCGGGATCCCGCGCGCCTGACCGAGCGCCCGCGCCGTGGCGATCCCGATCCGCAAGCCCGTGAACGTGCCAGGCCCGACGCCGACGGCGATCCGGTCGATCTGGGGCCAATCCAATCCGCTTCGCTCCAGCAGCTCGACCACCAGCGCCATCAACCTCGTCGTGTGCCTCGGCCGCTGGCCTCGTGGAGGATCGTCGCGCGCTTGCAGCTCGAGCGAGGGCGGGGCCCACGTGCCGGTCCTCAGGCCGGCCCCCGGGCCGGCCTGATCCAATATCGCCACTGTCGTGGCCGCCGTCGCGGTGTCGAAGCCGAGGACCTTCACGTGATCTCCACCCTGCGGCGGTCACCGCCCGCGTGCTCCAGTAGCACGCGGGCGCCGATCCGGGCCAAGCCCTCCAGCGTCCGCTCGTCACCCGCGGGCCACTCCACGAATGAGACCGTCTGCGCTCCCAGGTAATCGGCCAGCAGGCCGGGATCCTCGCCGGCCAGTCCCTGCACCCGGTAGAGATCGACGTGTGCCACCCAGACCCCGTCTGACAGGGCGTAGCGCTGGCCGATCGTGAACGTGGGGCTCGTGACCAAGCCGGTCACCCCCAGTGCCCGGCACGCGCCCCGCACGAAGGTCGTCTTGCCGGCGCCGAGCTCACCCTCTACGAGCACCACGTCCCCGGTGCCGAGCGTGCGCGCGAGATCGGCGCCCAGCGCCTCCGTCTGCGCCGCGCCGGTGGTCTCGCAGCGACGGCGCACGCCCCGCTCGCCGCGTCTCTATCGCGTGTCCGCGCGGCGCGTCCTGAGCGTCGCCCCGGCGCCTAGCATCACCGCCGCCATCAGCGCCTCGAGCCCCACGTCGAGCCCCGTCCGGGGGAGCGTGCCCGGCGTGGACTGCGCCACCTTGGTACCGGGCGTGTCCTTGGGGATGCCGGGCGTGGCTGCGGGGTCGGGCGCGCGCGCCGCCACAGGCTGCTGCGCTCCTGCCCCGGCCGGAGGGCTGTGGCGATCGGCTGACCCATGTGGCAGCCAGACAGGCGGCTTCGGGGACAGCGTCGAAGGCGCAGCGGCGGCCGCGCTGCATGGACACGCGAGGCCGATCCAGGTGAGGAGAACCACGGCTGTTCGGTGACGCGACATCGTTGCTAGACACTGTAGAGAAGTGGGCGGCGGCAAAGCTCGCGATCGGGATGACCGAGCCACGGCAGCGGGCGCGGCAAGCGGGCGCGGCAATGAAGAGGAAACCGGGGCTGCGAGGACAAGCCCCCCAAGCGTTGACGGGGTGTGTGCTCTCATCCCCGCTATGCGAAGTTGAGAGGGCAAGCCCGTGTACGGCCCTGGGGGTTTGTCCTCTCATCCCCGCTACCCACGCGATCCCGCTCCCATCCTCATCCCCGCTACCCACGCGGTCCCGCTCTCATCCTCATCCCCGCTACCCACATGGTCCCGCTGACACATTCATCGCCGGGCGCCGTTCGATACGACCCGCCGCCGTTCGATACCGTCATTGACACAATGAGCGTTCCCGCGAGCGAACCGGCCACTGGCCCCGTTGGCGCCCTGCGGCGGCGGATACGCGAGGTGCGCGGCACCTTGCCACCGTCGATTGCCGGCCTGCGCGAATCCGGCACCGCGAAGGCCGCGGGCCTCGCCGGCGCGATGATCGCCACCAACGTGCTCGGGCTCGTGTCGAACATCGTCTTTGCTCGCGTGCTGAACGACTACGGCGCACTCGCTGCGCTGATCAGCTACTACCTGATCCTCACGGTAGCCGGCCAGGCGATCCAGGTCGCCACCGCCCGCGAAGGGGTGCTCGGGCACCTGGGCGTCGGCCACGGGCTCACCGCAACGCTCAAGCGGTGGACGCGGTCGATGGTGATGTTCACGGCGGTGGTCACCGTGCTCTCGATCCTGCTGCGCGATCCAATCGCGCACGCTGTCGGAAAGGGGATCCCGTCGTGGGCGGCGGCCGCAGGACTGCCGGCCGGCTGCATATGGCTCGAGCTCTCGATCCTCCGCGGTGCCCTGCAGGGGGTCGAGGACTACAAGGGCGTGGGGTTCAGCCTGATGGGCGAGCAGGCCGTGCGGCTCATGTCGGGCGCGGTACTAGCGGTAGTCGGGCTAGGGGTCACGGGCGCCTACCTAGGGACCCCGCTCTCGCTGATCGCGATGGGAGTTTTCTGCGCGGTGCGCCTGCGGCGTCACGCGGAGGCGGTGAGCGGCAAAACCGAGGCCAATTCCGGGCGTGGGGCGCCCGCACACGCCGCGGCGCTCGCCCTATGGACGCATGTCCGGCGCGCCTGGGCGCCGATCGCCGGCTTGGCAGTGATCGCTGTGCTTCAGAACATCGACCTCATCGCCGCCAAGCATCGCTTCACCAAGGACATCGCGAGCTCTTACGGAGCGACGGCGGTGGCCGCCAAGGTGGTGATCTGGATCGCGATGGGCGCGGGCTTCTACCTCGTGCCCGAGGTTTCCAGGCGCCGAGCTGCGGGCCAGGACCCGCGACCGGTACTCGCGCGCGTGCTGGGGATCATCCTCGTCTGCGCGATCCCGTGCCTGTTGATCTTTGGCTTTGAGTCCAAGCTGCTGCTCCGGCTGGCGTTCGGCTCAAAGCTCACTTCCGCCTCCGCCTCGCTGCTCCCGCTCGGTGCCGCGTTCACGGTACTGGCGGCTACCTACCTCGCTATCCAGTACATGCTTGCGCTGAAACGGTTCTGGTTCCTGATCGTCGTCGGGGCCGTCGCGGTCGCCGAGCCGGTGCTGCTGCTGCAAGCCTCGCGCAAGCCCGCCGGCTTCGCGACGGTGGTGCTCGCGGTGCAAGCGGTCGGAGCCCTGCTCGCCTTCGCGATCGCGCTGCGCCGGGGCACTCCGACGGCGGCGCCATCGCCGGCGGCCAACTCGAGCCAGCCTGACGATGCGGCTGTGGCTGTCGCAGCGGAGACGGCTTGAGGTGCGCTGAGCTGACCTGAGACGGCACGCCCCACCAAGCTCGAGCGGCGAGTGTCGTCTTACGGCAAGCCCGCCGGCGAATGGCGTCAAACTGGATGCCGTGGCGTGGCCACGGGGCGCCGCCGCAGCGGCGGCCCCGATATCGTCCGATCGGACAATGGCCTAGAACCCACGCACCCAGCATTGGAGGACAAATGTCTGTCATCAAGATCATCGAGCTGGTGGGCAGCTCGCCCACCAGCTCCGACGAAGCCGTCAAAGAGGCGCTCGCAGACGCCAAGGGGACGCTGCGCAACATCAAGGCGGTGGACATAGTCTCGGTCGGACTGCGCGGCGAGAATCTCGACGAATGGCGCGCGCACGTCCGCGTGGCGTTCCTGGTCGATCGCGTTCCGGCGTAGCGCCGCGTCGAAACTTCGGCTCAGAACAGCCCGAGCTGCGCCGCCGGCTCGCGGTCGCCAGCCGGCGGCGCCGGCGCTTGCGACTGAGCCGCCCCGCGAGCCTTGCGGTTTTCGGAGAGCTCCTCGCGGTCCTCTGAGAGAGCGTCCCGGTCATCTGAGAGAGCGTCCCGGTCCTCTGAGAGAGCGTCCCGGTCCGGCGGCTCTATGGGCTCAGGCGGCTTCGGGGGCTCAGGCTGCTCCGGGACGCCGAGCGCGAGCACCTCGGGGATGCGGTGGAAGTCGGCCCGCAGCAGCTCGAGCGTCGAAGACGCGTAGAGCGCCGCGGCCGGGTGATAGAGCGGATAGAGCCGTACAGCCCGAGTCCCGATCACGCGCACCTCGTCGCGGCCGTGGAGCCGAGAGATCGCGGTGGTGTCCGCGCGCAGCAGCTTGGTCGAGAAGTTTCCCAGCGTGCAGATCACGCTCGGCTCGATTAGGTCGACCTGGCGGCGCAGGTAGCCTTGGCAGGACTCGATCTCCCGGGGATGGGGATCGCGGTTATCCGGAGGGCGGCACTTGATGACGTTCGCCACAAACACATCTTGGCGCTGCATCCCGATCTCCTGCAGCAACTTGTCCAGCAGCTTGCCCGCCTGGCCGACAAACGGCAGCCCCATTCTGTCCTCGGTGGCCCCGGGAGCCTCGCCGATGAACATCAGCTCTGCGTCGGCGTTGCCGGCGCCGAACACAACGGTCGTGCGCGTCTGGTGGAGCGGACAGCGCACGCATCCGTGCGCCTGCTCGTAGACGGCCTTCAGCAGCTCACGGCGCTCGGTGGCACCCTTCATCCCAGGCGATGGTAACCCCAGCGCACGACGGGGTACCATCTACGGAAGAGGCCGTCACCCGTCGCGGGACGGACCTCAGTAGCTTCAACATCTTTTCACCGCCGACCGGTATCTGATTGGAACTGGAACGGAACCGAATGAGAGCTCTGCGCACCGTCGCCGAGGTCCGGGCCGCGTTGCGCGAGCCGCGCCGGGCCGGACGCGTGATCGGCCTTGTCCCCACGATGGGGGCGTTCCACGACGGCCACCTGTCGCTGATGCGCCGGGCCCGCCGGGACTGCGACGAGCTAGTCGTGTCGCTGTTCGTCAACGCGGCGCAGTTCGCCGAGGCAGACGACCTGCGCGAGTACCCGCGCGACGAGCGCCGCGATGCGATGCTCGCGGCCCAGCTCGGGGTCGACCACCTGTTCGCCCCAGCCGGCGAAGAGATCTATCCGCCCGGCTTCGATACGACCGTGTCGGTGGGCGCGATCACGCAGACGCTCGAGGGAGCACACCGCGGGTACGGGCACTTCGACGCCGTGACGACCGTCCTGACCAAGCTCTTCAACATCGTCTCGCCCGACGTTGCCTACTTCGGCCACAAAGACGTCCAGCAGACGCTCGTGATCAAGCGCCTGGTACGCGACCTGAACATCCCGGTGCGAATCGAAGTCTGCCCGACGATGCGTGAGCCGGACGGACTGGCGATGTCCAGCCGGAACGTACGCCTCTCGGCGGCCGAGCGAGAGCGCGCGAGGGCACTGCACCGCGCGCTCGCCGCGGCGGAGCGCGCGGTGGTGGAAGGGGAGCGCGATCCGGAGGCGGTCAAGGCGCCGGCGCTGAGAGAGCTTCATGCAGCGGGCATCGAGCCCGAGTACCTGGAGCTCGTATCCGCAGCCACGCTGGCGGCCGTGCCGCACCTCGAGGGCGACGTGCTCGCAGTGCTCGCCGCCCGCGTCGGCGCCACGAGGCTGATCGACAACCAACCGCTCTCCACCGCATGCACCAACCACGGGAGATGCTGAGATGCAGCGAACGATGCTGAAGTCGAAGATCCACCGCGCGACGGTGACCGACTGCGACCTGCACTACGCCGGCTCGGTCACCGTCGATCAGGATCTGCTCGACGCAGCCGACATCCGCGAGTTCGAGCAGGTCGCGGTCCTCGACGTGGACAATGGCGCTCGGTTGCAGACCTACACGATCGCCGGTGAGCGCGGCTCTGGGGAGATGAAGCTCAACGGCGCGGCGGCGCGGCTAGTGCACCGCGGCGACACGATCATCGTCATCTCCTACGCCGCCTACGACCCCCGCGAGCTTCAGGACTACAACCCGCGCGTCGTCCACGTCGACGCCCGCAACCAGATCCTGAAAGTGGACAGCGAGGCGGCGACCCTGCTCGGGGCGAGCACTCGCTTCGCGAGCGCGGGCCAAGCGCCCACCTACTGATGGCCGGCGCCCCGATGTCCACGACGCCGCACAGCCCTGTTCCCCCTTTTCTCAGCGCCCCGCTGCCGATGACCCTGCCGCGCCTGGCGGAGAAGCGCCGTCTGCACGAGCCGATCGTGATGGTGACCGCATACGACTATCCCTCCGCGCAGGTCGCGCAGGAAGCTGGCGTGGACGTGGTCCTCGTCGGCGACTCGGGCGCGATGACGGTGCTCGGATATCCGTCCACCCTCCCCGTCACGACCGAGGAGATGCTCATGCTCGCCGCGGCCGTCCGGCGCGGCTTGCAGACGCCGCTGCTCGTCGGCGACCTTCCGTTCGGATCGTACGAGGCCTCAGACGAGCAGGCAGTCTCAACGGCGCAGCGCTTCATCAAGGAGGCCGGTTGTGACGCCGTTAAGCTGGAGCGGGGCGGCACGAGCGTGGAGCGCGCCGGCGCGATCGTCCAGTCGGGCATTCCCGTGATGGGACACGTCGGCCTGACGCCGCAGAGCGCCACGGCGCTCGGCGGCTACCGCGCGCAGGGTCGGACCGCCGAGCGCGCACTGGCCCTCGCCCGCGATGCCCTCGCGCTACAGCAGGCCGGCTGCTTCTCGATCGTCTTCGAAGCGATTCCGGCCGCAGTCGCGCAGGTCTTAGTGGAGCGCCTGGAGATCCCGGCGATCGGGATCGGCGCGGGCGCGGGCACCGACGGCCAGGTGCTCGTCTTCCACGACCTGCTCGGCATCTACGACGGGCACACGCCCCGCTTCGCCAAGCGCTACGCGGAGCTGAAGCCGGCGATGGTCGCCGCGGTCGCCCAGTACGCGGCCGACGTGCGCGGCGGGTCCTTCCCCATCGAGCCCGAGCACACCTACTCGATCGACGCCGACGAGCTAGAGCGCTTCCGGCAGGGACTCGGAGCGAGCGCGTAGCGCGAGCGGTCAAGGGCGACCGGACGGAGCCCCTCGATTTCAGGACGCGGGCCCGGATGGCCCGCGGAGGACTACCATCATCGCGATGCCGCGCCTCGCGCATGTGTTCTCGTCCCGGGACCGCGAGTACTTCGAGCGCTTCGAGGAGGCTGGCCAGAATTTGCTGCTGGCCTGCGACCTGCTCGACCGGATGCTGTCCGATTATCCGGACAGCAAGGATCTAGCGCGCCAGATCACCGACTGCGAGCACGATGGCGATCGGATCACGCACGACATCATCCACCGCCTCAACCAGAGTCCCGCGACGCCGATCGACCGCGAGGACATCCTCGCGCTCGCCTCGGCGCTCGACGACACCGTCGACTACACCGAGGAAGTCGCCGACTACCTCGGGCTGTACAAGGTCGAGGCGCCGATGGACCAAGCGATCCAGCTCGCGCACGTGCTGAAAGCCGCCTCGGGGCAGATCGCCGAAGCGATCCCGAAGCTGCGCGGCTTCAAGGACATCTCGCAGTACACAGTCGAGATCCACCGCCTCGAGAACGAAGGCGACCGCGTCACGCGGGGGGCGATCGCGTCCCTATTCGACGACGGCGTCGATCCGATGGTCGTGATCCGCTGGAAGGATCTGTTCGAGCGCCTGGAAGACGCGATCGACGCAACGGAGCACGTCGCGAACATCCTCGAAGGGGTCGTCATCAAGAACTCATAAGGTGCGGGGAGCTTCACGATCACCTCAGTCGATACCTCAGGCACGTCGCCGATGGCGGTGAGGTCGTCGTCACCGTCCGCGGCAAGCGCATCGCGCGCCTGGCTCCGGAGGAGGGCACGGATCGCTCGGCAGACTACGTGCTCGCGGGCTCGTGTCAGATCCGACCGCTGATTGGTGTCCGCGAGGGGGCGGTCGCGCCGCTTTCGACGTCGCCGGTCGCTGATCTGGTCGGAGACCAGCGACGCTGAACGCGTACTTTGACACGTCGGCGATCGTCAAGCTCGTCGTGGCCGAGGACGGGTCGGAATTGGCCGACGAGCTGTGGGCGACCTCGGCGTTGCGAATTTCCAGCCACCTCATCTATCCCGAGGCGCGGGCCGCACTGGCAGCTGCAGCACGCGCGGGACGGATCGACGCCCGTGCCTTGCGCCGCGGGGTCGGTGATCTCAACCACGCCACGACGGCGATAAGGCTGGTCGGGGTCGATCACACGCTCGCGACCGAGGTCGGTCGGCTGGCTGACGCACACGCGCTCCGCGGCTACGACGCTGAGCACGTCGCGAGGCTCTCGGCATCGATGATCCCGAGTTGCTGATCGTTACCTGGGACCGCGAGCTGGCCACCGCTGCCCGCGAGTGCGGGCATCCTGTAACGCCGCCACTCGACACCACGTAGCGAGCGCGCGCCCTGAGCTCTCGCTGTCGACCGGCCGGCGCGGCGCGGACACCACGAGCGGCTCCACGAGGCCCTGTTCTCGCACGTGCCGGTGACGACCTCGGTCCGAACCGGCCTCGGCGCCGAGTTGAACCCCGAGAGCGACTACCTCATCGATCTCCTGCGCCAGCGCTCCATGCAGGGGGGTTCGACATCGACGATCCCGCCACCACCGGCAACCTCCTGTACGCCGCGATCCACGGCGCGGCTCACGATCATCTGCTGCTCGATGACCCAACGGTCAGAGAGTCAGGTGAAGGGACCATGTTGAGCCATGGTGTCGCCTCGTGGGGAAACCTCGACACGATCGTGGCAAGGTTGGCCGGCGAGGGCGCGCGGCGGGCGGTGCGTTAGCCTGCTGATGTCATGACGACCCGGACAGTCGCGACCACTGCCGAGGAGCTGTTCTATCTTCCCGATGATGGGATGCGCCACGAGCTCGTGGAAGGGGAGCATCGGATGATGCCTCCCCCAGGCGCAGAGCACGGCCGCGTCGCATCGACGGTCGGATGGCTACTGACCTCACACGTACGTCAGACGGAGTCGGGAGTCACCTTCGCCGCCGAGACCGGCTTCCTGCTCGCGCGCGACCCCGATACCGTCCGCGCGCCCGACGCGGCGTTCGTATCCCGCGAGCGCGCCGAGGCGGCGGGCCGCGTCGTCAAGCATTGGCCGGCCGCGCCGGACTTCGCGGTCGAGGTCCTCTCGCCGAGCGATAGCTTCGCCGAAGTCGAGTCCAAGGCGCTCTGCTGGGTGGGGGCGGGCACTCGCGTGCTGCTCGTGGTCGACCCGGAGCGTCGTACCGCGACCGCGTATCGCGGGCGCGGCGACGTTCGCGTGCACACCGAGGCTGAGACGCTCGATCTGAGCGATGCGGTGCCCGGCTGGCGCGTGGCGCTGGCGGAGTTCTTTCGCTGAGCTTCGGCGGCTGCGTACCGTAGGGACGCGGTGTTCTCATGGTATGCGAACCACCATTGATGGCGCCGGGCGTGTCGTGGTCCCGGGTTCCGCGATCAGCTCAGGTGGTATCACCTTGCTGCTCCCTGATCCGAATCAGTTCCTCTACTCGTATGTGAGGAAGGGAGGCCATAGGCGTCGACGGCACGTCGCTGTGCCTCGCGGCACGCTGCCCACGTTGCGCTGCTGCAGCGGGCGCCCCGGTGCCTGTCGAGAAGACGAAGCTGTCGGCGGCGACGCATCTCGCGCTGCTTTGGTGCCGGGCGAGCACGTGGGACAGGTCGCGCGGGATTGGCACGGTGCGTGCGGGAGCCGTCCGTCTTGGTGGGCGGCGGTTTGCACGGTCGACCTGCCAGCCGAACTCAGTCTCCGCTTCGTCGAGATCATCAACTCGAACGTCGGTCCAGGTTACGCGCAGAGCTCGGAGATGCGGGCGCGGTGAACGCCGCCACGGCGAAGAGTGTGCGGAACGGCTTGTGGGCGGCAGCGATCGTCTGCTCGAGCTGTTCGCGGTGAAGATCGGCCGGCGATTCGCCTGCGAGACCTTCGGCCGCTCCGATTGCAGCATCAGCGTCGCGGGATCGTTCCGGTCCAGTCGAGGCGCCGAGCGGAGAACTTGTAGGTCCGGCCGACGACGCCGCGAGCGCGGACTGCGCGGCTGCTTGGAGCGCTTCTCGATCGATGCCGTAGCGGTCGGCCACCGCTGCGAGCGGTTCGCTGATCCCATGTCGGGATACAGAAGTTGCACCTCAACCGGTCTGCCCTGGGCAACGGCGACGATCGCGCGAGCATGCACCTCGTCGCTCGCGTCCGCGCGCGGTGCGTCGGTGATCGCGATCGAGATCGCGTTGGCAGCGCTGTCGTAGTCAGCTCGCATTATCGGGTCCGACGAAAGACGGTGATCACGAAGTCGGGGTCATGCGCGGCTACGACAACAAGGATAGGCCGACCATCCGCCGCAATGCCGGCGAGGCGCGCGTTCCGCGATCATCGACCTTCGCGTAACGGGGCCGCTGATCGTCCCCTCGACATCCTCAGAGGCGATGCTGTACAGCCGCATCTCGTTTCTCGCGTGGCGGCTCAGCCTCATACTGGCCTCGATCTTGGCCGGCGCCACCCGGCTCGCTCGTTCGCCCGGCACCGCGTGTCAGGCGTTCCGCGGCGGTGAGCGCGCTTGGGGGTTGTACTTCCACGCCGAGCCGGACGCCCGGCTCGTAGATCCGTGGCTCGCCGAGCCGTCGATGGTCGCTGAGGCACGTGAGGCGCTCGACCCGCAGGCCGAGCGCCTGCTGAGCAGGGCGCTCAGGACGCCGCCAACGAGCTGCTCCCGCGCTCGCAAGCCATGTTCGCCGCGTTCGCTCAGCAATCCGCGGAGTTCGGGGCGCGGCCTCCCCAACAGATCCTGCCAGCGCTCCGCTATGTCCCCCGCACGGCCTGCACGCTGGGGTAGGCCGGTCCCGTACGCGAGCACGGGCGAATGGAAACGGGACGACCTTCGCCTCGGTTCGGTTGAGCGGGAGGACGCGTAAGCCCGCCGCGCTCGTCTGGCGGCAGCTGGAGCGCGAGAAGTCTCCCGCCTCGACCCTCCGCAGCACTGCGGTCGCGGTGTCGCCGCTGGCGAGTCTCACGTCGTAGCTTGTGATCGAAGTGATATTGACCGACGGTTATCGTCATCGGCGCAGCGTGGGCGGACGGGGGTCGTTCGTCTGCGGGAAAGCGGTAACCACGCGGTCAACCTGGCCACGGAAACTCAGTGATAACGCGGATCCAGATTAGCGGGCCACCGCGGCGGAAGTAGCGTTCACGGCCTGCACGGACATCTCGTTCGCGGTGGTCGGGGGATTCGATGGCGCTCATCGTATCGGCAAGGTGCGCGGCCACCCCAGGATGCTCCTCAAGCACATGATTCCACGCCGCTGTGTCGAGCTGGACGGTTCGGCCTCAGGGTTGGCTGTGGTGGCGATGATCGCTGGATCTGGCATCGCCAGTCCGTCATTCAGTCGAGTAGCCCGCGTATGTCCTCGGCGGTGAGACTGGTCGCGAACAGGTCACCCTGGTCCATCACCCCAGTGAACAGGGCGGCTTTGCGACGGGCGAGCGCGACGACCTTCTCCTCGATCGTGTTCCGGGCGATCATCCTGTAGACGTTCACCGGACGGGTCTGGCCGATGCGGTGGGTGCGGTCGATCGCCTGGGCCTCGGTGGCGGGGTTCCACCACGGGTCCAGCAGGAAGCAGTAGTCGGCTTCGGTGAGGTTCAGGCCCAACCCGCCGGCCTTCAGGCTGATCAGGAACACCGGCGCCGTGCCCTGCTTGAAGCGGTCGATCACGCGATCGCGCCGGCGCGTGCGGCCGTCGAGGTAGCAGTAGTCGATGCCCTCGTGGTCGAGGCGGTCGCGGACCTTGGTCAGGAATCTCGTGAACTGGCTGAACACGAGCGCTCTGTGCCCGCCGCCCACGATGTCATCCAACTGCTCGACGAAAGCGTCGAGCTTGCCGCAGGGCACGCGGTCGTAGCGCTCATCGACGAGCCCCGCGTGCAGGCTGAGCTGACGCAGCGAGGTGATCGAGCGCAAGATCGTGAAGCGGTTGCGGTCGAAGTCGTCGATCAGCCCGAGGACCTTCTGACGCTCACGCTGCAAGTGCGTGTCGTAGAGCTTGCGGTGACGCGCATGCAGTGTCACGTCGAGGGATTGCTCCTGCTTTGCCGGCAGATCGCCGGCCACAAGCTTCTTGGTGCGCCGCTTGACCAGCGGCTTGATCCTGCGCCGTAGCCGTTCGAGCTGGTCGGCGTCCCCGCCGCGCTCGATCGGCCGCGCGTACTGGTTGGCGAACCGCCCCGGATCAGGGAACAGCCCGGGGGCGGTGATCGAGAGCAGCGACCACAACTCCATCAGGTTGTTCTCCATCGGCGTGCCGGTGATCGCCAGCTTGAACGGCGCCGCCGACTGGCGAACGCAGCGGTACGTCTTGGCCTGGTGGTTCTTGACGAACTGGGCCTCGTCGAGAATCAGGCCCGCCCACCCCACGCTGTTGTAAGCGTCCGCTTCGAGCCGGAACAGCGTGTAGGTCGTGACCACGACATCGACGGCGGCGAGCACGTCGTCGATCTGGCGACCGGAGCGCGCCAGCGTGTCGGTGACCGCGGCGACTCTGAGCTCGGGAGCGAAGCGCGCAGCCTCGCCGACCCAGTTGGACACGACGCTCGTCGGAGCGACCACCAGGAACGGGGCGAGAGCGGAGTCGCTGTCACGGGCATGGCAGATCAGCGCGAGCGCCTGCAGGGTCTTGCCGAGCCCCATGTCGTCGGCGAGGATCCCGCCGAGCTCGAGCTCCCACAGCGACGCCAGCCATCCGAACCCATCCAGCTGATAGGGCCGCAGCCGGGCTGCAAGTGCCGCTGGGGGGACGGGCTCGGGCAGCGCGTCGAGCTCGAGCAACGCGCTCACCTGACGCTGCCACGCCTGCGCCTGCTCGGTCACGATGCCGAGCGCTGCGAGCTCGGCCCAAAGGCCGGCTTGGTAGCGGCTGATCCGCAGCGGCGCCGATGGCGACTCCGTCAGCGCCCGGGCCTCCTCGATCAGCTGACGCAGTGACTGCAGGCGGGGGGCGAGCAGCGAGAAGTGAGCGCCGTCATCGAGCAGCAGGCGCGACTCGCCGCTGGCGAGGGCCACGAACACGTCCGCGAACGGCAGCTCGCGACCCTCGGCGCTGATCGTCACGCCGAGGTCGAACCAGTCGCGCTCTCCGGCGATCGCCGCGGTCGACACGCCGATCGTCACCGAGTCGTCGACGTCGCGGTACTCCGGCGGCTCTCCGGTGATTTCGACGCTCAGCCCCGGTTGCTGCACCAGTCGCGGCAGTACCTCCGTCGTGAGCCGCATGCTGTCGACGCCTCTGAGCGAGACCACCTCCGCGGCCGCCGGCCGCCCGGTGCCGTCGATCAGTCCGAAGCGCTCGAGGCCGGTCTGCGTGAGGACCGTGTCGGCGAGGATCGCGCGCTCAGCTTCACGATCGCGGAACCCAGGGCCGCCGGCAGCCTCGCCGCCGAGGGGGGCGCGCCTGGGCGTCTCGCCGACCTGATAGGCCCATTCCCACGCGGCCTCGATGGTGTGGTCGGCGCCGTAGCTTGCACGCAGCACGAGCGCTGGCGCTGAGATTTCCGGCGGGGTGAAAGATCCGTCCGACGACACCACGGCGGCGACGTTGCGCAGGGCCGGGCAGAGCTCCTCGGCGAACTGGTGCAGCTCGCTGGCCGGGATCTCCAGCCGCTCGTCGTCGAGGACCATCCGCCGCAGCTGCGGTGCCGCGGGCCTGGTCAGGCGCAACAACCGCAGCCGGCAGCTCTCGAAACCGTCACCGCCGACGATGCCGGCGCGCTGGAAGCGCTCGACGCACTCGTCATGCTCGGCGCGCTCGACGTACACGATCCCGTGTCCAGTCGAGCCCAGAAACAGCACCGGCTCGATACCGTCGGGGTCGCCGCCGTCACCGCGGATGCGTGCCGTCACGAGCGAGCCTCGATCGCCCCGACGGGTTACGTCGATGATCAGCTCGCCGCGCTGATAGCGCCGCAGCTCGCCGAGCCCCGGGCGGGCGTGGACCAGCGCGAGTCCCAGCCGGTCCGCCTCGTCCAGCAGCGACCATAGCTGTGAGCTCTCGCAGTCGCTCAGATCGAGTGTCTTATCGCTGCCGTATTGGTAGTAGTAGCGCGCGCGTCCCTCGCGCGCGCGGTGAACGGCGTACAGCTCGCGGACCAGCGTCAGGTGATCAGGTCGGTACTCACCGTCTCGGACAGCCCAGGAATCCAGTCCGCTCCATGTCAGCGAGCCGTTGACCCAGCCGCCGCGGGCGCCAGGTCGCATCAGCCGGGCCATCAGCCGGGGCCCACCCCCGCCCGGCGCCGCGGCGCGCAACGTCAGCTCAATCGCCAGCGGATTCCCCGTCGCGTGCGCGAGCGGCGCGTCGATCAACGCGCGCAGCGGCTTCTCCCAGGACAATGGTTGGGCTTCGTCGAGCGGTTGGGCCTCGCCGAGCACCCGGCGCGCTGGGCTCGGCGCGCTGGGCGACCGCGCGGCGCGCCTTGACCGACTGGCACCGCGACCGTCGCTGGCGGCGACCACGATCGCCGCCACATGCTTGCAATTGTGTCCCACGGGGCAGCTACATTCGCCGTCGTCGAACGCTATCGCGCCGTCGCGGTCGGCGGCGAAGAACGCGGTGGTGCGGTAGAGCGCGCCATGGCCGACCACCGAGCCTGTCAATGTCTCAGCACTCTCGTCCCATTCGATCGCCAGTACCTTGTTGCCGCGCGCGTAGCCGCGCCCGCGCTGGAAGGACTGCGCTCCCACGGCCGCCTCGACATCGGATAATCCGATGTCGTCGAGCTCCGTGATCGCGGTGGCCACGATTGCAACATAGCTGCCGCCCCGGACGGCAACATGGCAACATGGCAGGAGACCGCAGAGTCAGCGTTCGATGCCGAAACCCGAAACCCGTCGTCGCGCGCATCGCCATAGCGAAGTACCTGCTCCCGAGCACTCACGCCACCGACGATCGCCCGAAACCGTCGTCGCGCGAAGCCGCTCAACAACACGATCAGCCTCCACCTCGGGCCCCCGCGATCGAGGCTTAGGGCCTACGAAATAATTACTGGGTCTTTGTGGTGGGGATGGATCGTGTAGTTCCAGTCTGGATGGAACTGATCTCGTTCGATGTTCACGGCGGCCAGCTGGGCATCGCTGACCTTGATCCCT
>JAABUZ0100001672.1_pt1 | contig 40860 bp, 43 predicted proteins | sample 5562091 | NCBI WGS metagenome assembly JAABUZ01 (sample SAMN12813069, study PRJNA571459) | rock metagenome | isolation source: Antarctica rocks | place: Antarctica: Victoria Land, Linnaeus Terrace sud | collected 2015-12-21
AAAAAGTAAACGAGCCGCTATGGATAATGATTATATGAGCCGAGTTCTCAGTTCTTGCTTCGTTGACAATACTTTAGATTCTTCTGCTCCCTTGTGTCAAGCCTGATTGAGACGCTCTTACCCTGGCGATCGCCCACCCCTAAACAGGAGTTTTTCAATCATGACACAGACAGCCGCCGCACCAGAACAGCAAGTAGCCGCACCCAAAATCCCTTTGATCATCCTCAAGCCGACGAATGACCTGGTCAAAGCCGTAGCCTGCATACTGGAAGGCGCGGCTAGATTCATCCTTAAATGTGGAGTAGCAACACATAACCGCTTCAAGACAATCAAGCTGTAATGGGAGCGTAACAAATCGAAGTGATTTTGTCACATTTGTAGTATTGTGTTGGTTTAAAGTCTTCTTATTGAGAAAAGCCTGGTGAAAAACCTGGCTTTTTCCTTGGCTATTCTCAATAATTCCAATCCCTCAAGGCGCATACTACAAATCACTCTAATTTGTTACGCTCCCTCACTTGCTTTAACTGGCAGGACGCACGACACGAATCAACTTCCCTGGCAAAGGTTCCTCTCTTGTAACAGCTTCATCGATCCGAACGGCGAACTGTTCCCAATTGCGATTATTGGTACAAACAACAATGCCAAAATGATTAGGATCGAGACGATGCAGACGGATGAAATCATCTCGGTTGATTGTGAGAACCGCCCGCTCTTGAGAGATTGCAAACACAAGCACGGCTTCATCGGGAATTCCTTGACCTGCATTACCAGCCTCCTGAGCGGTCAAAACGTCATGCTCCAACTTGCGTAATAACTCCACTACAGGGAAAGGAAACTGCTCATCGGCATAAAAACGTGCCATTGACTAGGCAGCTTCATTGCGCTGGATGGCAAGTTGAACTTCATCTGGGTAGGCTTGTACATAAGCCCAAGCATTTGCTAGATCGCTGGCAGAGACGGTTGGATAACTGGTAATGATGTCAGCATCGCTATATCCAAGGCGACGAGCTTCTACGAGAACCCAAATCGGAATTCGAGTATTGGTGATGCGAGCATCACCACCACAAACACCAGGAGTTTTCTCGATTCCTTGCCAAATATTACCCAAGCTCTGAGCTAGTAGCTGAATTGCTTGTACCTTTTCGGATGGACTGAGGGCTAACAGATGTTGTTCTAGCTCTTCGAGAGTCATGGCAATAGTCTCCTTGACGTTGTAGCGCTTCCTCTTGTGAATTCTATCAAGGGTGATTGCCTCCAATATCGGCGTTGCCTACTCTGCAGGATGCTTGGTTTTGGAAGAGGAATACTGCCATGTTGCAGGTAGTGCAGCAGCAAGCGAAGGTATTGGTAAATATGTAGTGATTACCCTCTCAATTTTGTAACCATGCATTGTAATGATGAATAAGATACCAAATATAGCAATCCTATTTAAGTTGTAAATTTGCCAGCCCTCAGAAACCCGGTTTCTCCGTTCACGAATCATTTAGGATTGCTATAGCACCAATATGATTTTCTAGCTTTTTTGAACAAGATAGAGTAGAGCGAACTAGACGATAAATCCTTTGACGCATAATATTGTATAAGCGGTCAATATAACTGGTGTTGCCACTTTCTTTGCCAACTGTTAGCCCAGTTAGTGTAAAATTGGTCTGCTTGGTCGAATTGGTTCTAGTGCGAGCAGTCACACATTTTGTGTTTAACAGCACACTGCACAATGAAGATATGTTTCTAATACGGCGCTACGTTGAGCATGATCTAGATGCAGTTGTTACACTTTGGTATCGGAGTTGGATAAATGCATTCCCTAACCTGAAGCATCCCCAACCATTTGAAGAGTGGAAGTTACGATTCCAAAATGACCTGGCTAAGCGTGGCAGCATCTGGGTTGCTGAAGCTCAAGGGCGGATAGCTGGTTTTATCGTTGTTATAGAAGCAAAGAGGATTTTGGAGCAAATTTTTGTAGATGTTAATCCACAGGGAATGGGGATAGGCACAGCTTTACTCAACAAAGCAAAAACGATTTGCCCCAGTGGTTTATCGTTAACAACTCTTCGGCAGAATGTACAGGCGTGCAAGTTCTATGAAAAGCATGATTTTGTTGCTAGACGTTTAGGAGTAAATCCAATCAATGGGCAGCCAAACATTGAGTACATATGGAACCCAAAAGTGGAAGCCAAGCGGAATCAGAAAAATGTCATGTAATGAAATTTACTGGAATGCCTCTCCCCCAGCCGTTAGATGCGCCCCTTATAATCACGGCAAAACCTAGTTTTTAAAGTTCCTGTGAAGATTTCCCGAATAAATAAGTTTACCCAATCAAAATCGTGGCTGGTTGGACTTGTTCTAGCAAGCCTTGTTGGCGGCTTTTTAGCCTATCGCTTCTTGAGGCCGCAAGAACAGCACCAGGATCTGAGCGCCCTGACTGTAACTGTGAAGACTACAGACTTAAGAGTCCGCGTTAGTGCCAGTGGCACGATAGTTTCCCTAGAAAATGTCAATTTGAGCCCCAAGACTGCTGGTAGGTTAACCCAACTCTTCGTGGATCAGGGAGACCGAGTCCAGAAAGGCCAGATTTTAGCGCGGTTTACCAGTGCACAGCTTGAGGCTTTGGGGGTTAGAACTCTGTTTGTGGTTGCTAGGCCCGGCGATGCCAGACGCGGTATTCGGCAGAACACTTTGGTTTTGGCTGACGCAGAGGCCATAGCAACCCAAGCCCCGTCAGTCAAGGAAGTAGCTCCTCAAATTAAGGAACCCGAGCTGATGAGCTATCGCAGCAAAGCGGTTCAGGCTATGGTCGTTGGCACTACTCCAGCTTTCGTCTTTGTGCAGAATTATTCTGTAACTCAAGGACATTTTTTTACCCTGCAGGATGAAAAGCGCAATGCACGTGTCGTGGTTTTGGGTTCTCAGTTAGCCCAGGAGCTGTTCGGGGACTGGCCTGCGGTAGGGGAAACTATGCGCCTTAACAACCTCAGTTTTCGGGTTATTGGAGTGATGGGGGCAAAGGGAACCGCAGCAGGCAACAATCAAGATGAGGTGGCTGTTATCCCCGTTACTACTATGGCCAATCGTCTGGTGGGCCGAACTTCTCCTTATGGGATTGGATTGCAATTTATTTCCGTATTACCTCGGGACGACGCAGCTAGTATGGAGGCGGCTGAATTTCAGATTACCAATCTCCTACGCCGACGCCATCAAATTACTGGTTCTAGTGTGGATGATTTTGTAGTACGCAACCAAAAGGATGCGCTCGCTGTGTTCAGCAATGTCTCCGGCGCACTCACGATTCTTCTAGCTACGCGCGCCGCCCGTTTGGACCCGATTGTGGCGTTAAAAAGTATCTAGTTTTCCTACCGCAAGGGGACGATCAAGGGCAAGAATTGGTATTGACAAGCTATTGGATCAGGATGATTGCCTCTTCTGCCTTGGCATGCAGATTTTTTTTCAGCTCTTGTCCAACTTTCCCAATCAGTTGATCAAAAGCTTCCCGCTTCTGTGTCAGTTGTTTTGTCAGACCAGACTCTAACTCGGGACTCATTTCCTCGCACACACTGTTGATCTTACTGTCTCCCAACAAGATATAACGACTCCAACTGGGGATATCCACCTGTTTTTTGATCGCCTCTTTGATCCCCTCCTTGGTTAACTGCACTCCCGAAGCCAGAAACACTGCGGCATAGACCAGTGCGATCGGCCAGATCAAGTGCCCAGTTAGTAGCAGAGCGATGATGCTGCCGATGGTACCCCCACCGATCGCCAGATTGACTATAAATGACACTGTATCGGTAAGCATAGCGTCTCCAATGGTCAGATCTGGGTTTACCAGGGCAGGGTCAATACCATCCTCAAACCTCAAGCTGCTTGTGGGTATCTGGAACGTTTGACAAATGGGGTCGGTTTCTTGGGCCAAGTCAGGTTGGATCTTGCTGTAAAACCAAGTAGTGCATATAGTCTTAATTGTCTGAGTCGCCTGAGTGCTTTTGAGCCACTGCTGAGCCAAGGTCTCAATCGAGTCTTGAAGGTCAGCCAAAGTCCGAATTCGGTTATTTTGCCAGTCTTTCAGACCGGGTTTGACTGCGTTTTCAATCAGACCGTCCGACAGCGGCTTAGTCAATAGTTTAATGAGTTCGGGGATATGTTGCTCGATGATATCTTTCAGCTTCTGGGAGTCACTCAGGAGGTTGACCTCTTCTTTAAATTCAGCGGCGCGCAGATCCCATCGTCCTACGCGCGCTAAACCCAGGGCAATACACCGCTCAGGTTCCGGATCGGGGCGAACTTGAGATTCGGGTTCGGGGAATATTTCCTCGCAAATCTGACGCGTGAACTTCATGCGAGATGCGCCACCAGTCATCAGCACAACTTTGGGTACAATACCGAGGTTGTTGAGCTTTTCCTTTGCCTCACTCACCGCCTCTCGAAAGGACTGAATCCAACTTTTGTGTTCCAGTTCCGGCAGGGGCTGGTTCAATATCTCTTCCATAGTCAGTGTGTTGACTTTGGGGACAAAGGAAATTTGTTCGTTAATATACTCGAAGCCGCGCGCCCATGTTTCCGACTGGCTGTATAGGTTTTCATTAGAAAAGTAGTCTTCCTTAACCTTGCGGCATTGGAGTTCACAGCGTGCTTTGTGATGCGGATGTTGCGAAAAGACTTTTTCGAGTAAAGCCTTCTGCCCGTGGCTGGCAAGAGCCCGAGCAAAAATGGCCTTGTCTATGAGAGCTGCTCCTAGGGCGTTATTGCCAAAATCCATCGGGATCTCAGACAAGCTCTTGACGAGGGTAAAATCAGTGGTCGAAGAGCCAATGTCAACGATCAGCACCGCTGATTTGAGTTCGTAATAGTCGAGCTTACCGCCTTCCTTGGCTTGCATGAAAGCAGCCCGCGACTCCGGTATGACACTTAGTAACGGAATGTCAGCTTCCTTAAGTAGATTTTGGTATTCATCCCGTTCTCTAACTGACCATCCTGAAGGACACCCGACGCAAAAGTAGCTAGCTTCCCCACCTTTAATCTGTTTGCTTTCTTTTAACAGGCGGTAGTAGGTTTCAAGGAAACTGCGGATTGTCTGCCTGTAATTTGGATCGTTGTTTGGTTTTTGCTTAAAAGAGATTTTGAGCTTGGTGACGCCTGGTTGGATCAACGCTTGATCGCCGACAAGAGTGCCTAGTTGGGGATGAGTGCCAATAGCCGTAACTTGGATCTTCTTGTTATTAATCTCGAGCATCTCCGGGGACTCGATGCTATCTACCTTCGCCTTAGCCACCGCTGTTTCACCGTGCCCCAGATCAAACCCGATTGTTTCTGTAACTTGCGTACGCATTCTGTCCCCTAATCCTTACTTAACAGGGAAACCCCTTTCTAAATGAAGACTTTTGTGCTAGACTCAATTGCAACTTCCAGACGTGTTATGGTGGTTTTCATTTAAGTCCAGCACACCTTGTGTTGTCGAATGTGCTATTGTATTTATATCTAGGGCGGCGTTGAGGTGTAAATCCCTATTAGGGATTGAAAAGCCTGGCTCAATTACCCGACCTCGCCGCAGCACCTGTTCGCCCTTCAACAAAGCGGGAGCTAAGGTGACGTAGTCCTTGGCAGATTCGTCAATTGGGGGTTCGAAGTCAAAATACCCACGAGAACTATGCTCGTCGGAGGGTCGATAGCTCTGGACTCGAATTCCCTGCTCCATCAAAATCTGTGGAATAAGTTTGCTGAGTTCATGCGTCATCTCGGGATTCTCGCGGGATGATGCACCAATCAACATCTGAATAAAATTCAAAAGTTCTGGCATCTCTTCTATTCCATTGGTGGAACCTTCAGGTTTGTTCACTACTTCAGCCTGAGCGATCGCACGGTCAATGGTGTTCAGAGCATCACCAAGGTTGTCTAGAAGCACTTTGCTATCGACCCGCATGGTTAGCTGGGACGCTTGTGTTGGCATTAAAGAGCCAGCACTGTTTTCCTGGTTGTCTTTATCGAGTTGGAGCGCAACTTCCAGTCCTATAAGCACAGACAACAGCAAGATGGTCATCCAGGCAAGTGGGGCAGATCGAGTCAACGAGGATAACGAGACTAAAATGCCTACACAGATCAGTGCCTGTAACAATTTCAGTATTAAGCCGTTATCAGAAAACCAGGTTTTGCTAATTGTTTGCTGAGGATCTGAACCCGAAACTTTCGTATTGTTGGCAGCAGTGAGGCTAGCTATCGACTGCCTCAGCGTGTCCAGGAAAAACAGAGCCAGACGTGCTTGAGTCACGCTCAGATCGCCAATGTACATAGTCTTCAGGTCATCAAGCCGATTTTGAACCAGCTTAACTACCTGTTCAAGGCTGGTTGCCTGATCGAGTTCTGTCTGAAGTTCGCTCCGTCCTTTACCAAAAAGTGTCAATAGTGTTTTCATCTTACTTCCCAAGACTGCGGCATCTCAACTGCCTCACTGAAAACACTAGCTTTCTTAGATAGCTCCCTACCTCTAGCATCGGGATTATTTTGCCGGTGATAGCTGATCGCCGCTCTAGACACCTGACATCGTTGGCCAAGTGCTAAATACAAAGACAGCAACCGCTACGAACGCGAGCAACCCTTGAATCAGTTTCCCAACGAGCGAACCCACTACAATACCGACACCCGCTTGTATTGATAACTTAGCTCTGTTAGCTAGCTCCAATTCTCGGCGATAGAGAAACTCTCCTATAACTGCTCCGACTAGCGGTCCCAACAGAATACCCAGCAGCGGTCCCCCAAAAGGCAGGGCAGGCAACAGTCCAAAAACTCCAAACAGCAAGCCTACTATAGAACCAATCTGTCCCCACTTGCTTGCTCCTACCTGTTTTGCCCCCCAGTAGCTGGCTGAAAACTCAATGCCAAAATTCAGCAGCAAAACCAGAACGGCGATTCCCAGTGGCAAAGCAACACCACTAAAGCCGTGAACCGCTCCCCAAACCACAATGGCAGCCAATACTAAAATTGCTCCGGGGATGCCCGGCAGCACAGCTCCAACCGCTCCCACCACCATGACGGCAACCAACACCCAGTAGAGAATCGTTATATCCATAAAAGTTGGGATCAGATTTTACCATGGCATTCAGCATCATCTTTTAAAGATTATCTCGCCACAAATCAGATTCAATCCCCCTTGGTGCTTATTTGACCCTGCCCCTCTGCCCCCCTGCCCCCCTGCCCCCCTGCCCCCCTGCCTTCAGGAACTTGGGATCTTAACTATGATGATGTTCTAGACTGAGATGATGATCATCCGGTCTGGAAAGGGAACAAGCGATGCGACTGTCTCAGATGCTTTTTGTCACACTACGGGAAGACCCAGCTGAAGCAGAGATTCCTAGTCATAAACTATTGCTCCGTGCAGGGTATATCCGTCGCGTTGGCAGTGGCATTTATGCCTATTTGCCTTTGATGTGGCGGGTACTGCAAAAGATCTCCCAGATTGTGCGAGAAGAAATGAACGCCACGGGTGCCCAAGAATGTCTGCTGCCGCAACTTCAACCAGCTGAGTTATGGCGCGAATCTGGTCGCTGGGATACCTATACCCAAGCTGAAGGTATCATGTTCGCCCTTACAGATCGGCAAGAGCGGGAATTGGGACTGGGGCCAACCCATGAAGAAGTGATCACCACGATTGCCCGTGACATGATCCGCTCCTATAGGCAACTGCCCTTGCACCTCTACCAAATTCAAACTAAGTTCCGCGATGAAATCCGACCCCGCTTTGGTCTGATGCGAGGACGAGAATTCATTATGAAGGATGGTTACTCGTTCAATGCGGATAAAGAGAGCCTGAAAAAAACTTACCAGGATATGAATCAGGCTTACAGCAATGTGCTGCGCCGCTCTGGTTTAGCTTTCCGCGCTGTGGATGCTGATTCAGGCGCGATTGGCGGGTCTGGTTCCCAAGAATTTATGGTATTGGCTGAAGCCGGTGAAGATCAGGTTCTCTACACTGAGGATGGTCAATATGCTGCCAATGTGGAAAAGGCGGTTTCGTTGCCAGCAGCAGCAGAACCCTCACAGTTTACGACCTACGAAAAACGGGAAACCCCCGGAACCGAGACGATTGAGAAAGTTTGTAAGTTCCTGAAGTGTTCTCCCACCCAATTGGTGAAAAACGTCCTCTACCAAGCTGTTTACAACAATGGCATGACGGTGCTGGTGCTGGTTATCATCCGAGGCGATCAGGAGGTGAATGAGGTAAAGTTGCAAAATGAGTTGACGAAGTTGGCAAACCAGTACGGTGCTCAAACTGTCCTGGCTCTGACGGTACCAGATACAGCAGCACAGCAGAAGTGGGCATCTTCTCCTTTACCCTTGGGCTACATTGCCCCTAATATCACAGATGATTACATTCGTCAAGCACAGGGAATACATCCCAAGTTCCTACGGTTGGTTGATAAAACAGCTGTTGATTTAAAGCACTTCGTCACCGGTTCTAATGAGTCTGGCTACCATGTAGTTGGTGCCAACTGGGGTGAGCAATTCCAGTTACCGCAGCGGGTAGTGGAGGTGCGGAAGGCGTCATCAGGCGATCGCGCTGTCCATGATCCTAACCAAATCCTACAAAGTGCCAGAGGTATTGAAGTAGGACACATCTTCCAACTCGGTACTAAATACTCGCAAGCCTTGGGAGCCACCTACACAAATGAACAGGGTGAAGAAGTTCCTCTGGTAATGGGCTGTTATGGGCTGGGGGTGTCGCGGCTGGCTCAGGCAGCTGTGGAACAGTCGTACGACAAGGATGGGATTATTTGGCCTGTGGCGATCGCACCCTACCATGTCATCGTTACCATACCAAATGTGGCAGACGCAACTCAAGTCACAGCAGCTGAACAACTCTATCACCAACTTAATTCAGCTGGGATTGAAACGCTACTGGATGACCGCGACGAACGCGCTGGGGTTAAGTTCAAGGATGCCGATTTAATCGGGATTCCTTATCGGATTGTGACTGGGCGATCGCTCCAGTCAGGCAAAGTGGAAGTAGTTGAACGAGCTAAACGCAAATCTCAGGAAATTGCTCTAGATGAAGTCGTACCCACACTCAAGCAGTGGATTGATATCGCTTGACGGTGGGAGGTAGGAGAATCAGGAATTCCTCACAATCCTCCTGTCTGGTATACTCGGTTTAGACGCACGACAGCCTAAATAAAAACGACGCCGATTGGAAGGGGCAAGAATCGCCAGCAGAATTTTACAATGGAAAGTAACTCCACAGCAATTAGAGATTGCGGCGTTTTTACGAGTGGAGGCATCTTCTGTGGTTTCTGGAAAATCGCCGGTTTCCATTTTAGTTGATTACTAAGTCTCCTCGCCCTTACCGGTACTATACCAGCCCTAAGGAGGGTCTTTAACATGGCAAAACAACAACGAGCTAACCGCATTCCTGTTGGTGTGGTTTCGGGTATTGTGGCAGCAGTTGTGGCGGCGGGAGGCGGTGCCGCTTGGTGGACTTTGAATTCCCTCAATCCCCCGACAACCCCCCCCACCACCACAGACCAGTCTTCACCGCCATCATCGGTACAGACACCGGCAGAGCATAGGGTGCAAATCTATTGGCTTCAGAACACCGGCAAGCGGCTTGAGCTGGTTCCCAAATCCCTTACACTAGCTGCTGGTGACCAGCACAATGTAGTTTTAGAGGCTGCTTTCAACCGCTTGTTAACAGGACCGACTGATGCAGGTGTTAGCAGCACTATCCCAAAGGGAACAAAGCTCCGAAGTCTGAAAACTGAGCCGGATGGCATTCATGTTGATCTGTCTCAAGAATTCACTACTGGCGGTGGCAGTGCTTCCATGACGGGGCGCGTCGCACAAATTCTTTACACTGCCACAAGTTTACAGCCAACTGCCAAGGTCTGGATTGACGTGGAGGGTAAACCTTTGCAAGTTTTAGGTGGTGAAGGCTTAGAGCTGGGGCAACCGCTGACAAGGCAAAGCTTTGAGCGAAACTTTACGCTCTAGCGCTGTATTCTTCTATTCAGCGTCAGCGATTACTGCTTGCCATTCAAAAAACGAAAGTGATGGGCTTGCTGTTCCACCCGGGTGGCGAGGCGATTGCAAACTAGGTTACACAGTTCAAAAATCATCTCATCTTCAACCCGGTAGTAAGCGCAAGTCCCTTCACTTCGGCGGCTCAGGATTCCTGCCTGGCACATGACCTTCAAGTGCTTTGAAACATTGGCCTGACTTGTTTGCATCGCCTCCACCAACTCTTGCACACATTTCTCGCCACCTGAGAGCTGGTTCAAAAGCCGCAGACGCATCGGTTCACTCAAAAGGCTGAAGTACTCAGCTACCTGTTGCACAACTTCTGAGGGTAGAGGCTTCACTAATTTCATCAAGATTGCTCCGAAAAACTGCTCCTGTGAATTTTAGCAATTAAACCTTTCATAACAATAGAGTAATTATTAGTCAGGGTTAACTCGCATCAGGGGCTGTCCAAATTCGACAGGTTCACCGTTTTGTACCAAAATTTCCATTACCTGCCCGGATACTTCGGCATCAATCTCATTCATCAGCTTCATAGCCTCAATAATACATACAGGTTGACCTTTCCTGATTCGCTCGCCTACCTCCACAAAGGACGGTTCACCTGGTGCCGGAGCTCGGTAAAACGTCCCTACCATTGGAGAAGTCACTTCAACCAATCTTTGCTCAATCGCCGATGGTGGAGCCATTGGTAACTGCACCGAAGCCACAGCAGTGTCAACAACCCGGCTGGTGAGCGTTTCCATTCCACTACCGGATGCATACTGGCTTACACCAGTTGAGGTGGAGGTCAATCCCGAACCAACCACGCCTTGTTGCGCCGGTTCAACAACGGACAGCAACTGGTTGCTGACGCGACCATTTTTACGCACTGTCAGTTCAAAATCGTCACTTTTTAGCGTTAGTTCCGCAATATCCGTCTGATCAACAGTGACCAGAAGTTGGCGAAGTTCATTAAAGTCCAGTGGCACAGTTTGTCTGTCCTCATGTAATCAGCTAGGAGATTTTGGATAAGCGAATTGAATCGAACATCCAAAATCTATAAGTTTAAATTTATTCTCGACCTTGGTATGTATCATTACGGGTGTCAACGCGAATGCGCTCTCCAGTTGAAATAAACAGGGGAACCATAACAGTCGCGCCGGTTTCGACAGTAGCAGGTTTAGTGCCACCCGTAGCAGTGTCTCCGCGTACACCAGGATCGGTTTGAACCACTTCCAGTACCACGGAGTTGGGCAGTTCTACTTCCAGGACTTGTTCGCCCCAGCGAATAACGTTGACCTCCATACCGTCTTTGAGGTACTTGACGCGATCGCCAATTTGGTTACGGTTCAATCGGCTTTCCTCATAAGTATCCATATCCATAAAGACGAACTCGTCGACGTCTTTGTAGGTATGCTGCATCGTGCTCTTTTCTAAGTTGGCCTGGGGCACCGTTTCCCCAGCCCGGAAAGTTCGTTCTACCACACTCCCGGATTGCACATTTTTCAGCTTCGTCCGCACAAAGGCAGAGCCTTTCCCTGGCTTGACATGGAGGAATTCCACCACCCGCCACACGGACCCATCCAATACAATCGTGACACCGGGTCGAAAGTCGTTACTGGAGATCATGAAGCAAAATAGACGCAAGTTGCGGAGGACAATCGGCATTCTATTGTACCGCTGTACCGGCGGAGCCGGTCAAGTCGCTCCGTTGACAATTCGCAATTTGTTTTGTCAACCCCTATGGCAAGATTATGAATGGATTACACCTAGTCAACTGCAATTGTAAAGCGATCTTGCGAGCTGGCGGTGGGTAACAAGAGTGGTTAAGCGCCTGAAACAAAATTGATACCGGATTTAATCTATCCCATGACAAAATTTTTGAAACGCGTAGCTTTGACTAGCCTGAGCGTACTGCTGCTGGTCACGCTATCTTTGGGGCTAAGTACTGCTTGGTGGACTCCCCCCAGCAGTGCAGCCCTACCGGCTGGGAATGCCATTACCGACAGCAAAGCGTTGCTGCGGTACTCCCTGCCGATTGATAATCAAGCCGTGCGGCAACTGCAAGCAAGTTTGGAAGACATCGCCACCCAACTGCGAGCCAATCGGCGGTGGAGTGCTATTTCCGGCGATTTGAGCAAGGCATCGTTGATTGTGAGCGATCGCACCTCTCAACTCCTAGAAAGCGTTCCAGAAGAGCGAAAACCCCAAGCCAAAGCCTTGATTGATGACTTGAAAGCCAGTATTACCGACGTGCGAACGGCCGTTGACGCCAAGGACAAAGAAAAAATTTGGCTTGGTCGAGCCAATCTCCTCAATTTAGTCAGCCAGCTGGAAGATTGCATGGTAAAGGGATTCCCCTTTGAAGTGCCAGATGAGTATAGCAACTTACCCCAACTCAAAGGCCGTGCCACCGTGGAGATGAAAACCAATAAAGGCAGCATCACCCTCGTCGTGGACGGCTACAGCGCCCCTGTCACCGCTGGAAACTTTGTCGATTTGGTTCAACGGGGCTTTTATAACGGATTAGAGTTTATCCGCGCGGAAGACTCCTATGTGCTACAAACAGGAGATCCACCAGGTCCAGATCAAGGTTTCATCGATCCAGCTACCGGCAAATACCGCGCCATTCCTTTAGAAGTCCTTGTTAAAGGTGACCAAGTTCCCACCTACGGCATTACCCTAGAAGATGCAGGTCGCTACCGCGATCAACCAGTTCTCCCATTCTCTGCCTATGGTGCGGTAGCGATGGCGCGACCTGAAGGCGCACCCAATGGTGGCTCTTCTCAATTTTTCTTCTTCCTGTTTGAACCGGAACTGACACCCGCTGGGCGCAACCTGTTGGATGGTCGCTACGCGGTGTTTGGCTATCTGACGGAGGGAAAGGAAGTTCTGGATCAACTCAAGGCTGGCGATAAAATTGAATCAGCTAAAGTCATCCAGGGGGCAGAAAATTTGGTTCAGCCGCAAGTAGCATTGACAAGTGTCTTCCCTTAAAGTTCGAGATATTGGGGAAAAGGGTCTTTTAGAAAGATTGCAGCGCTTCTGTCCGCCAGCAATCGTGGGGGATGACGCGGCTATACTAGCAACCCAGGTGGGGCAATCTTTAGTAGTGACGACGGATATGCTGGTGGACGGGGTGCATTTTAGCGATCGCACTACTTCCCCAGAGGATGCCGGTTGGCGAGCTGCCGCTGCTAATTTATCTGACATAGCAGCAATGGGCGCTGCGCCACTGGGAATCACAGTTGGTCTAGGACTCCCTGGCAATGTCGCCGTCAGCTGGGTGGAAGGGCTCTACCAGGGTATGACCGAATGCTTGCAACAGTATCAAACAGCTATCGTGGGTGGGGATGTCTGCCGCTCACCGGTGATTACCCTGGCAATTACCGCTTTCGGTCAAGCTTACCCAACAAGCACAATCCGCCGCCGGGCTGCCCAACTGGGAGATGCCATTGTCGTCACTGGCGTTCACGGTGCCTCACGCGCCGGGTTAGAATTACTGCTCCATCCAGAATTAGGACAGAACCTGAGTGAAGCCGAGCGAATATCCCTAATCCAGGCACACCAGCGACCTATACCCCGGCTGGATGTGTTGCCGATTCTGTGGAAGGTTACTGGTGAATCGCCACGTGTTGCTGGCATGGACAGTAGCGACGGTCTAGCAGACGCAGTGTTGCAGCTGTGTCAAGCTAGTGGCGTCGGTGCCAAAATTGAGTCTTGTCGGATTCCCCTACCTGGTGCCTTAAACAGATGGGTTTCACCAGAGCAAGCACTCGATTGGGCTTTATATGGCGGCGAAGATTTTGAGTTAGTGCTGTGCCTTCCCCCAGATCCAGCTGAGGCATTGGTGCAGCAGCTGGGCAAAGGGGCAGCTATTGTAGGGACGATCACAGCTGACTTCTCAGTTCAGTTAATCGACCCAACAGGAAAATACCCCGACAAGGGTCTTACCCTCAGCCAGGGCTTTCAGCATTTTTGACAAAAAAGGGGTCATGGAAGAAGTCCATGACCCCTTTTGATCAATCCTAAGCAACCCACTTCTCGGCTACAATTTCGGCCAAATCAACGACTCGTTGACTGTAGCCCCACTCGTTGTCATACCAGGCCATGACCTTCACTAGGTCGTTGCCCATAACCATTGTCAAACTGGCATCCACAATCGAAGAGGCATCGTGACCGCGATAGTCAGACGATACCAGTGGTAGATCGCTGTATTCCATAATGCCTTTCAAGGAGCCTTCTGCTGCTTCCTGAAGGACTTGGTTCACTTCTTCAGCAAACGTGTTCTTCTCGACCTGAATTACCAGATCCACCATGGAAACATTAGGGGTGGGTACTCGCAAAGCAACGCCATTCAGCTTGCCCTTCAAGGCTGGCAGCACCAGAGCCACTGCTTTAGCCGCACCGGTCGAGGTCGGCACGATGTTCATCGCTGCCGCCCTTGCCCGTCGCACATCCCGGTGACTAGCATCTAGCAGGCGCTGGTCGCCGGTGTAGCTGTGGGTGGTAGTCATTGTGCCTTTGATGATGCTGAATTGTTCGTCCAACACCTTGACAATCGGAGCTAAGCAGTTGGTGGTACAGCTGGCATTGCTGATAATGACGTGCTTGTCGTGGTCGTAGTCGTGGTGATTCACGCCAACCACAAAGGTGCCATCATCGTTTTTCCCTGGGGCGGTGATCAGAACCTTCTTCGCGCCAGCCTTTAAATGCTTGGAAGCCCCTTCTTTGCTGGTAAAGACACCAGTCGATTCGATGATTAGGTCAATTTCCCAATCTTTCCAGGGCAAGTTTTCTGGGTTGCGATCCGACACGCATTTGATGGTCTTGCCGTTGACGACGATAGAGTTCTCATCGGCACTGATGTCGGCATTCTTTAACGTCCCCAACATGGTGTCATACTTCAGCAGGTGAGCGTTGGTTTTGGGGTCAGAAGTGTCATTTATAGCAACAAGATCTATTTGGCTATCTTCTCTACCCAGCCAGCAGCGCACGAAATTCCGTCCGATGCGTCCAAAACCGTTGATTGCAACTCTAATCACAGCGTCTTGCCCTCTGGTGTGTACTGAATAATAAATACATAGTATTTAGCTACCCCGGTTTCGCGCTTGACCGGGAATTGTGTCTGGGAAAGTGCCTTTCCCCCGTGCGCCTTTCCTAAAGTCAGAAAACTTTTATAGGTGGGGCTGTGATTATAATACAGGACTACGCCCTAGTTTTAAACCTTGTTCGGCATTCCTCTGCTCCCGCTCACAGAGGTCAGGGATCAGGGCGTGGGTACGGGAAACCCCATGCCTGTGTAAAGGTTGTGGTTGATAATGTATTGTCTGACGGCTTCAGGAACTAAGTAACGGATCGAGCAGCCATCGCGGCAGTACTGGCGAATCAAACTCGAAGAAACTCCAACTTCGGGCATTTGCAATAATTGCCAGTGAATTGTAATATCCTGTACGGTCAGTTGTTGAGCCACTTGTTTGCAAATAGAGTCGCTAGTCGCGCTACTCCGATCAGGCGCATCTATGTCTGGGGCAGCGCTTACCAATCGGGGGACTACTAACCAGTCACACCACGCTAGTTCCTGCCGCCGGTACCAGCGGGGTAAGGTTTGGAAGGCATCTAGACCAATGATCCAGTACAAGTGAGTATTGGGATAAAGAGCTTTAAGGGCTATTAGCGTCTGGAAAGCATAAGAAGTGCCACGATTGGCTGCCAATGGTGAAATTACAAAAGCTGGGTGGTCTGTGATCGCCCTTTGCACCATTTCCAAGCGATGTTCAAATTTCGCTGCGAGTTTGTGGGGCGGACAGCGAGCCGGTACCCAAATTACCTGTTCTAGGGGAACTTGACTTAAAGCAGTCTCTGCAATCAGCAGGTGTCCCCAGTGAACCGGATCAAATGTGCCGCCCAAAATTGCCACTTGACGCATCCAGTAGCCTCTCGACCTGTCGTTGCCCCTGCTTCAATTCTAAAAGGGGTTTGAAGATCCATCGGGGCCAATCCCCTAGCCACAAACAAGCGATATGGATGCCAGAATGCCAGAGGAAATACCCTGACTAACAATTGATTCAGGGAATAGAAATAAAAATATTTTTAGCATATAAAAATTAAAAAAGCACAACCTAACCAATCGAGCAAGTCAATCTTATACCTAGAAATAGCTCTTAGTGGAAGGATGGAAATTCCAAAAAAAACAGTATAAAAATGCAATTCTTGATATGATAACCGTGAGATTTGTGTGGTGTGGTGTGGTGTAAGGAGCAAAAATGCCAAATTCTGTGGATTTTAGCGGGAGGCCATTTCATTTCATTGGTATTGGCGGTATTGGAATGTCTGCCCTTGCCTACGTTCTAGCAAAGCGTAAACTGCCAGTATCCGGCTCCGATATTCGTTCCAGCCACATTACCCAGCGCTTAGAAGCCACCGGCGCACATATTTTTTCTAAACAAGACGCAAGTAACCTGCAGTTGTTTTGGCCTCACACAGACCCCGCTTGCCAAGCCGCAGGCGCTGCGATAGTTAGTAGCAATGGTACATCTGTACTAGTCGAATCACCCTGGAACCCAATCGGCACATTACCAGGCAATAAACGCATGGCAGACTTGCCTCAAGTAATTTGTTCAACGGCAATTAATCCATCCAATTTGGAGTATCGAGCTGCGCTTGATTTAGGCTGTCCTATCTTTCATCGTTCCGAATTACTCGCAGCCCTAATTCAGGATTACTACAGTATTGCAGTAGCAGGAACCCACGGCAAAACAACAACCAGCAGCCTGATTGGCTATCTCCTACTCCAGGCTGGTCTTGATCCAACGATTGTCGTGGGGGGAGAAGTGAATGCCTGGGAAGGTAATGCGCGGCTGGGGCAAAGTGATTATCTCGTTGCTGAGGCAGATGAATCCGATGGTTCCTTAGTCAATCTCTCCGCCCAAATCGGCGTTGTCACCAACATTGAACTCGATCATACAGATCACTACGAGACGTTGGATCAGGTGGTTGCCACCTTCTGTGACTTTGCCAAGCGCTGTCAAACTTTGGTTGGTTCCATTGATTGTGCTACAGTACGTGCTCATCTCCAGCCAACAGTAAGCTATAGTCTACAGCCAAACGCTGGCGCTGACTACACTGTAACCAATGTGACTTACGGTTCAAATGGCACTAAAGCTAGTGTTTGGGAGCGGGGAAAAGTTTTGGGAATGTTGGAGGTACGGCTACTGGGGCGGCACAACCTTAGTAATGCGCTCGCAGCCGTAGCTGTCGGTCGTCTGTTGGGCTTAGACTTTCCGGTTATTGCTAAGAGCATAGGAACTTTTGAAGGTGCCCGTCGTCGTTTTGAGTTGCATGGCGAGGTCAATGGCATACTTTTCATTGATGACTATGCCCATCATCCCAGCGAGATCCGGGCTACACTCGCTGCCGCATCCTTACAGGCAAGACCAGAGCAACGTGTCGTCGCCATCTTCCAGCCCCATCGCTATAGCCGGACGCTTGCTTTTTTAGCAGACTTTGCCCAGTCCTTTGGTGATGCCGATTCTGTGGTTGTCAGTGATATCTACAGTGCTGGCGAACCCAACTTAGGGAAAATTAGTGGTCAAGACCTGGCAGAGATGATTACTAATTACCACCCGCAGGTGACGTATCAACCAATAGCCTCAGTCTGCCAGTTCCTGACACAAACACTTCGTCCTGGCGACCTTGCTCTGTTTCTGGGAGCCGGGAACTTGAATCAAGTCATTCCAGAGGTGATGCTCGCACTTCGCCAAACGAGTGCAGGAGGGGGAGATGGGGAGATGGGGAGATGGGGAGATGGGGAGATAGGGAGATGGGGAGATGGGGAGATAGGGAGATGGGGAGATGGGGAGATGGGGAGATGGGGAGAGTAATTATTCTTCCCCCCCTCACCCCCTCACCCCCTCACCCCCTTCCCCCCTCACCCCCTCACCCCCTCATATGCACCTACCCGGTACTGATTGTCCGATCAAGTCCCAGGTCCCCCTGGCAAGCCTAACTTCCTTTCGGGTTGGGGGACCAGCGGAATGGTACGTCGCTCCCCGGAACTTGGAAGCGCTACAGGCGAGCTTTGAGTGGGCTAAGAGGTCGGGGTTAGCAGTTACCCTGCTCGGAGCGGGTTCTAACTTATTGGTGAGCGATCGCGGCCTACTGGGCTTAGTCATTGGCACCCGTCGTCTTCGCTACACCCACTTCAACCCAGACACAGGGGAGGTACGAGCTGGGGCGGGGAACCCCCTGCCTCGCTTGGCATGGCAGACTGCGGAGCTTGGGTGGCAAGGACTAGAGTGGGCGGTTGGTATCCCTGGCACCGTGGGCGGCGCTGTCGTCATGAATGCTGGTGCCCACAGCAGCTGTGTGGCTGATATCTTGGTAGACACCCAGCTGCTTTCACTTACTGGCATCCTGGAAACCCTCACTCCCCAACATCTGGGCTACAGCTACCGCACTTCAGTACTGCAAGGAAACGAGTGCCTAGTGACACAGGCAACCTTCCAACTGCAACCCGGCGCTGACCCGGCTGCGGTAATGGGCTTAACCGCCCACCACCTAAAGCAGCGGCTGACAGCCCAGCCCTACCACTTGCCCAGCTGTGGCAGCGTGTTTCGGAATCCAAAACCCTACAAAGCGGGCTGGTTAATTGAGCAAACGGGTCTCAAAGGATACCAAATTGGTGCGGCTCAAGTTGCTCAACGCCACGCTAACTTTATCCTCAACTGTGGTGGGGCAACGGCTAGCGATATATTCCAGCTCATCCGGTATATCCAGCAGCAAGTAGAAAAACGCTGGTCTGTTTGGTTAGAGCCAGAAGTCAGAATTCTGGGAGAATTTCAACCGATTTGTTAATCAAGAAGTAGTCAGTAGTCAGGAGTCAGGAGTCAGAATAACTTATGCCTGGAGTGGTGAATTGGAGTGGGTGGGGTTCTCTTGACGACTGACTCCTGCTGAGGGAAGCCGGTTTTCCCTGCGACCTCTATAATTTAATGGGACTTTCATCCAATTCACACGCGGTCAATTTGTTATGACACAAGGACAAGGAAAGGGTTTCGGCTTCGGTCTAGGAAAAATGAAAGAACTAGCCGACGCTTTTAAAAAGGCACAGCAGGTTCAAGAAGGCGCAAAAAGGCTCCAGGAAGAATTGGAGCAAATGGAGATTTTGGGAGAGTCTGGCGGTGGGCTGGTAAAAGTCATTCTTAGTGGCAACCAAGAACCCCGTCGAGTGGAAATATCTCCAGATGTGCTGGAAGAAGGTGCAGAAGTGGTTTCTGATCTCGTTGCAGCGGCGATGAAAGATGCCTACTACAAGTCCACAGCCACAATGCGGGACCGTATGGAAGAACTCACCAGTGGGCTAGAGCTTCCCGGAATGTGACACGCTGCTTCTTCGTAGTGCAAGTATTGCCAAAGATGAGTGGATGACTTACAAAATTCTATTTGTTTGCCTTGGCAACATCTGCCGATCACCAGCGGCGGAAAACATCATGAATCATCTGCTCGAGCTGGCTTTCCTGCGCGAACGCTTTTGGTGCGATTCCGCTGGTACAGCTGGATATCACATTGGTAGCCCACCTGACGGTCGTATGGCAGCTGCTGCGGCTAGCCAGCTAGGGATTAAGCTCCATGGGAAAGCTCGTCAGTTTCACAAGTCAGACTTGGAAAAGTTTGACTTGATTCTGGCAATGGATCGAGAAAACTACCGTGATATCCTCTCTCTCGATCTAGCGGGGCAGTACCGGAATAAGGTGTTCTTGATGTGCGACTTTTGCTCCAGGCATACCACCAAGGAAGTCCCAGACCCATACTATGGTGGTCCGAAGGGCTTTAATCAGGTCATAGAGCTATTACTCGATGCCTGTGAAGGGCTGCTTCAATATATTCTTAGTAGCTCCCCCAGCTCTCTTACCTGACTCCTATTCCACCAAGCGATGCTCCATCGCAAACCGAACCAGTTCTGCCCGGTTACTAGCTTCGGTTTTTCTAAATAAGCTGCTGACGTACTTTTCCACTGTCCTAGGACTCAGGTGTAGCTGAGCCCCTATTTCGGCATTAGAAAGGCCATGACTCAGCAGCTTTAGGACTTGCTGTTCCCGCTGGGTTATGTGTAGCACGAACTCAGGCTGGTCACCATCAAGCGGTGGGGCGTGCATGAAGTTTCGCAAAGCCTCTTCATAGGACAAGCGGTACTCGGCCTGTATAATTTGCGACCTTTCTAGGAGATTACGAATCGCTGCCCCCAGCTCTTCTATCTCAAAGGGCTTGGGCAGATAAAGATCGGCTCCCGACTGGTAACCCTGAATCCGTTCCTCGGTGTTGTTTCGTTCTGTTAAGAAAATGACTGGTAACAGGCGGAAAGCTGGGTGTTGGCGGACGCGCCGCACAAGTTCATAGCCGTTCATGCGTGGCATGACAATATCTGTCACCATCAAATGAGGATGATAAGCCTCGACCATAGCCAACGCTTCTGGACCATCAGCAGCTGTTAGGACTGAGTAGCCAGACATTTCAAGATAATCGCTGATAGATAGACGAGTTCCCAAGTCGTCATCGGCAACAAGGATGGTCAAGGGCATGGATAATAGACTATTAGTATTAGTACCCATCAATTCGCCTCAATAGAACCGAATTTGAGGCACGGGGATTCATGGCTCTCACCTCTACATCCTATCCAGGTTTCCGAACTGATGAGTCTAGTACAAGTGCTTACCCAGGAAATTACACCAAAGAAATAATCCTTTGGCTATAGGTACTGGTAGCAAATAAACTGAAGAGGTGAGACAGCCCTGGAGGAGGGTTTCCGACGCCAGTTTTCTACGCCGGGGAACCCGAAGGGCAACGCGCAAACTGGCTCCTCCAGTAGGGGACTGCTTTCCCGTTGGGCTCCCCTGCCCCTCTGCCTCTTCATGGCTTGAGAGTGTAAAGTAATTCATCACTTTAGACACAACCTTAGGTGCGGCATTCTATAGTTGTATTAGCTCAATACTGCTCCACTCCTTGCCTATAAAGGTTCAGAAGAGCAAACTTGACTTTGGCACAATTATCCATGAGCGACAAGAGTGAAGGTTACAAAACTGTTAGTGACAACCGTCAAGCCCGTTATCTGTATGAAATCCTCGAAACCTACGAAGCAGGAATTCAGCTAACGGGAACGGAGGTCAAGTCAATTCGGGAGGGCAAGGCAAACCTGCAAGATGGGTATGCTCTTATTCGCAATGGGGAAGCGTGGCTGCTGAACGTACATATCTCTCCTTACACGGGCAGTGGTGCGTATTTCAACCATGAACCCCGTCGTACCCGTAAGCTATTGCTGCATCGGCAGGAAATCCGCAAGCTGATTGGTAAGGTGGAACAGCAGGGCTTAACCTTAGTACCCTTGAGAATGTACCTGAAGCGCGGCTTGGTTAAAATCAGCATAGCTCTTGGCAAAGGTAAAAAGCTTTACGACAAGCGAGAAGACCTGAAGCGACGCCAAGATAAGCGCGATATTGAGCGGGCGATGAAAAATTATTAAAAAGTGGTTGAGGTCTGTAGCCTTTTATATCTCTCTAGGAAGAGTTTAGAGGAGGTCAAGTTTATAGCTAGAGATTGATCCTAGTTGTGGTAGAAACCGCTAATGTGGTGACTATTAACATAAGTTAAGAGAAGATTTAACATGAAACGTTCTAACTTGTCCAAAGTTGTTGCAGCTAGTGTCCTCAGCTTGGGTATGGCTGTTGTGCCATTCACAGTGCCTGCCTCTGCCCAAAATAGCAATGGTACTAGTACTACCAGCACGTCTCCTAGTACTACCAGTACTACCACTACTACAGCAGAAACCCCAAGACAGGATCGTGGATTTGATTGGGGCTGGCTGGGATTAATTGGTCTAGCCGGTCTGGCTGGTCTAGCCGGTAAGAAGGCACCTGAGCGTTATCGAGATCCTGCGGAGGGAACACGTACTGGCTATACGGAATAATATTCCCAATCTTACCTCCTACGGGAAGTAGCCCAAACGGAATATGCGGCGAATGGAATTGTTCGTAACATTGGTAGACTTGCTAGCTGGAATATCAGTACAACGACAGAAAGCCTTAGGTAAGATTCTTAAGGCTTTCTATTTCATGGAGCCACGGATTGTTTCATTCTATACCTTGCTCGGGCGCGGATGCAGGGTAATAACTGGCAATCAGGGCCACCGTCAGCCACCAGAGGGTATTGACCTCAGGCCGATACCAAACTGTATCTACAGTGCCGTGAGCTAGCATACCTAGCAGTGTAGCGATCGCACCGATCAACCAAAAGCCCTCGCGACTTCTTAATTGCCGCAACCGTCCCAGCTGTAGCACTGCGTGATTAAACGTCACAATTAGCAGCCAGACGAAACAGGCTAAGCCAATGAAGCCTGTTTCCACAGCAACTTCTAGCAAGATGGAATAGGCACTCAAGGCATTAAAACGAGGTCGCTGGTATAGCGGGTAAATTTTGTTGAAGGCGGTGTTTCCTGGACCGATGCCAAGAATCGGGCGATCGCCAATCATCTGCGTTACAGCTGCCCAAACATTGATCCGAAAGTTATTACTGCTGTCCCCTCGACCGGCAAACATACTGAAAACGCGATCGCGCACTGGCTCCACAAACAGCACTGCTAGCAGCAAAACCAGAGACATAATGCCCAGGAGAATGGGCAATGACCAAGTGCGCCAAAAAGGAGGTAGCTGCACACTCCACCAATAAAGCAGTAACACCAACAGGGCAAAAATCGAAACTACCAGCCCAATCCAGCCGCCGCGACTAAAAGTCAGAACCAGGCAGGCGGTATTGACAAAAAGCATTGTCAGTGCTAAAGCTTTATTAACCCAGCCCTGCCAGGCAAACACCGCTACCAGGCTAAAGGCAACCGCGGGCAAAAGATACCCGGCTAGTAAGTTGGGATTGCCCAGGTAGCTATAGACTCGCGTAGTCTTAGAAAGAGGAGATTCTGGATCAACCCAGGTAGCGAGGGCAGCTGCCCCGAAAAACCATTGCCGCAACCCGTAAACACTGACGATGAGCGCCACGTGAAGGTAGAGAATGATTAGCCAAGACCGAATCCGCGGCGAACGCAACACCCGCGCACAGAGCGCAAACAGCAGCAAATAGAGCGTCAGCTTGCTCCAGCCGGTAAATGCTGCCATCTTCACTGGTGATAAGGCCGTTGCCACCGTGGCGATCCCCCAGTAAAGCAACACCAGCAAATGAATTGGGGTCAATCCAGTCTCGGCTTCATCTGACAAAGTGAGCAGCACCCAAAAGCTAGCGCCGGCTACCAGTAACACGAGCATCAGTGCATGAGACACGAAAGGCCCAAGACCTAACACACAGCCTACTAACATTGCCGCAAGCAGATCCACCCACTGCATCAGCCAACTGCTTTGCCGCCAAGAGCGTAGCCGCCCCACCAAAGAACGGTGCAGGTAGCTTGCGTCTTGCCACTGAGAAAGCGGCACATGAGATAAGGTGAATCGTTGCCAGACTGAATTCATCATGCTAGAGACTCTCCTCGACTGCCGCTTGCTCGGGCAAACTCACTACATAACGATACCCTGACTCTGGTGTTCCCTGAATCGAGATTTGTCCGTCGTGCAATTGTGCCAAATGATAGCTAAGCAACAGGCGTAGGTTCTCACGAGAGCGATTAAAGCTATTAGGCTGAGTCTGTGGTGCGACAAGGGTACCTGAACTCGCAAGGCTTAACTCTAATGGTTGGGTATTTGGGATAGGTAGCAGGGGTGATTCTGGCCGCGCCTGGTGAGTGTTATGCGGCGTTGAATCGGGGTAATTGGATACAACCGATACTGGTGACTGATAGAAATAGGGGTGTTCAACTTGTGTCAGGCCCTCCCCCAGCCAGGGATGGGAAACCCCAACGGCAAGGTTCAGCCCATCGCTCTTGTGAGAAACATGAATGCGAACGACACTCCCAGTATTAGCGGCTTGAATCACACTAAAAACTAGGTTATACAACAGTTGCCTGACCTTGTCTTTATCCAGAACCCAGCTGCGACTTCGTCCCGGTTCCACAGACAGACTAATCTTTTGCTCTCGCCGGTTGGCTACCTCTTCCAAGGTATTGACCACTTGTTGACACAGCATTTCAATATCTACAGAAGTCAGATTGAGCACCTGAGTGCTGTCATCGAGTGTTCCCAGTTCGGAAATTTCGTTCACCAGTGAGAGTAAATACCGACCACTGTGTTGGATAATCTCAAGATATTCTTTCTGCTTACTCGTCAAGGGACCATAGATTTCGCGGCCCACAACATTAGCCATCCCCAGAACAGACGTCAGGGGCGTTCGCAGTTCGTGCGTCAGTTGTGTCAATAGTTCAAGTTTGACCTGGTTGGCGGGAAGTGGGGTGGGGACGGGTACAGGAGCAGAGGGGCAGAGGAGTAGGGGCGGTGCCTGGGGCACGCCCGGAGCGGAGGGGGTTCCGAGCCTTCCCTGCTCCTGCAGCTTTAGCAGCCAGTTCCGCTCAAATTCACTCATGCTCCAGCGGGCCATGAGTTCTAAAAACTCGATGTCTCGGATTGTAAAGGTGCGCGGCGACCGATCCATTACGGCGATCGCACCCAGGCAATTTCCAGATGCATCCATTAGCGGCACTCCTAAGTAAGCGCGGATGCCGTAAAGCTGGACTAACACGCTATTGGCGAAATTTGGGTCACTTAGCGCATCACTAATTGCTAAAACCTGATGAGTCTCCACCACATGCGTGCAGAAAGATTCATCGCGTGGCAACTGGCGCTCTTGCGCCAATTGATTCATCAGTCCAATTCGGGATAAACCCACCGCTGATCTCACCCGGAGACGATTCTGATCCAGAAATCCCAAGATACAGATGGGTGCTGACAAAAAGTGAGCAGTCGTCTGAGTGGCTTCCTCAAAAACTGGGATTGTCTCTGCTTCCAGCAAGCCCAAATCTGACAATGCCTTAAGGCGTTGTTGTTCCCGCACCAGTGCCGTCCCATCATCTAACCGCCAAAACAGTTTTTTTTCAGGCTCTATCATCGCCACCCTCACCTTGCTACATGCTGAAGAATCTGTATTTGATCTAACCCTGGTCTCAGGGTTATCTCATATTCTTAAGATTCCCTAAATTCAGCCATGTCAAACACCCGGTCGCAGAAAGATTCCTGTTCTATCAGTTATTACCCGTCTTGGCCCAGGCGGGGTGAGATAACAAGGAAGCGATCACCCGTACCCCGCGCAGCTGATTTGAGAGGGGCAAGTGGCCTTTTGGGGCGGTGAGGTTCCATGTAAACCCATCAGGATATCGGGTCCAGTTATTACCAGTTTTCCAACCAATTTTGGGCCAAAATTTTTCCCAGTTTGGCGACGAGCGCCAGATTTCTCGCTGAATCGAAAAGCCAAACTTGCCCTCTGAGTGGACCACCCACAGGGTATTGATGGTTTGCAGGTCGAGAGCCGGGAAGTTTTCCACCTCGGTGAAATACAGCCATTTTCTTTGCACAGCCTGAGGTCCTGCTAGTTCACACAGCTTTTGCAGGGTCATGCGATCCGCTGCTTGAAAGTCCTGTAAGCTAAGCAGCTGTTGCAGCTGCCTGTAGTCAATGTCGCGCTCTGAACACAGAGGTACAATCCCGGTGGGGAAATGGGTTTGGAGAAACTCTTTCGCGCCAGGGGAATCAGCAGTGTAGAGGATTTGGTAAGCTTTGCCTTCAACCCAGGTAGGTGGGTCAGACCGGCGTTGGAGTAAAAATTCCATTAAGACATGTTCGCCCGCATTGCCAGAGTTCGCCAGCTGTTGGAGCAGTTGCTGTTGTACTTTTTCAGACCCAGCCATTAGCTGGAAGCCAAGAGCAGAGAGGTCGCTCTTCGTGTCTCTTGAGGTCGTTAAGTCAGTCATGCCCTCACTTGGAACGCGGTTAAACAGTGATCATTAATTTAACTCTATAGAGTGTGCGATCGCTTCCTTATGACTTCGCATCTCCCCCCACTCCCCCTGCCCCGGGCGGGCACAAGGCACCGCCCCTACTCCCTCTTGTGTCAGGAATTGGTGAAAAAAGCGCCTTGCAGACTGCCTGACCTCGGCGCGAAATCTGCTAGCCTTCCAAAGAAGGTTTTGTATCGAATAAGTTTTCCCAGTCGGGAAAGATTGCAGCGTCACCATCAGGAGTTCCTGAAAGAATGTACGAAAAGATATCCCCTCCCAGCACCGGCTCCCAGATCATCTTTAAAAACGGTCAACCTTCTGTCCCTGACAACCCCATCATTCCCTTTATTCGCGGCGACGGCACTGGTGTCGATATTTGGCCCGCCACCCAAAAGGTAATCGACGCCGCTGTGCAAACCGCCTACCAGGGTAAGCGGCAAATCAGCTGGTTCAAAGTGTACGCCGGAGATGAAGCCTGTGAACAATACGGCACTTACCAGTATCTGCCTCAGGACACGCTCCAGGCGATTAAAGAATACGGTGTTGCCATCAAAGGACCACTAACGACACCGGTAGGGGGCGGCATTCGTTCACTGAATGTGGCACTGCGGCAGATTAATGACCTCTATGCCTGTGTCCGCCCTTGCCGGTACTATCCAGGAACGCCCTCGCCTCACAAAAATCCCGAAAAACTGGATGTTATTATCTACCGGGAAAATACCGAAGATATCTACCTGGGAATTGAGTGGCGCCAAGGTAGCGAAATCGGCGATCGCTTGATTGGGCTGCTTAACAACGAATTCATCCCTGCCACCCCAGAACACGGCAACAAGCGGATTCCCCTCGATTCTGGTATTGGTATCAAACCGATCAGCAAGAACGGTTCCCAGCGATTAGTGCGTCGTGCGATCAAACACGCACTCAGACTCCCTAAACCCAAGCAAATGGTGACTTTGGTGCATAAGGGCAACATCATGAAGTACACTGAAGGCGCCTTCCGCGACTGGGGCTATGAACTTGCCACTACTGAATTTCGTGCCGAGTGCGTCACCGAGCGTGAATCCTGGATTCTTAGTAACAAGGAGCTACACCCAGATATCACCCTTGAAGAAAATGCCCGTCAGATTGAACCAGGTTACAACGCCCTCACTCCGGAAAAGCAAGCCCAAGTTTGCCAGGAAGTCGAAAATGTTCTTAACGACCTCTGGAAAACTCATGGAAATGGTCAGTGGAAAGACAAAGTGATGGTGAATGACCGGATTGCGGACAGCATTTTCCAACAACTCCAGACACGACCGGATGAGTACTCTATTCTCGCCACGATGAACCTGAATGGAGATTATCTCTCAGATGCAGCTGCGGCAATTGTTGGCGGGCTAGGCATGGGTCCCGGAGCCAATATTGGCGATGAGTGTGCTATTTTTGAAGCCACTCACGGCACCGCTCCCAAACACGCGGGACTAGATCGCGTTAACCCCGGCTCTGTAATTCTGTCTGGTGTGATGATGCTGGAGTTTATGGGTTGGCAGGAGGCAGCTGATTTGATTAAACAGGGAATTGGGGCTGCGATCGCCAACGCTGAGGTCACCTACGACCTAGCCCGGTTAATGGAGCCTAAGGTAGAGCCTCTGAAGTGTTCCGAGTTTGCCCAGGCAATAATTAAGCATTTCGACTGAGCAATTAGTAATACGACTTACGTAAGCTTGTGTCAGAAACCCGGTTTCACCAAGAAACCGGGTAACTTTCAAAGTAGCTTATTCATTTTGCGGAGCAGCTTAGGGCTCTGGAAGACGGATTGGGGTTTTAGAGTTAGGCTGTTGCGTTTGAGAAGGCTGCAATCCTCCTGAGTTTTGAAAGCTAGAATTCAATCTAGGGCTTGTGTAGCTTCTGGTTGCCTGATTAGGAACCTGATTAGAGTAGGGAGCAATATTGTTAGGTGCAACCGGTGCTGAGTAAGATGCTGCGCTTGGAAGTTGTTGGGGTTGACCTGGGAAGGTGTACGAATTAGGAGCAGGAGTGGCTTTCGTCACCGCAGGGGCATCATAGCCTACGCCAGCATTTGGCATATTTGTAGATGGCGAAGTTTGGCTCGGTAAGGCTGTATTTTGGCGCGGCTGCTTCAATGTGTTAGTCTGAACTTGTGGTTCGTTCGGTGTTACCGCAGGATTCGCTACTTTTGACTGATTGAGTGCAGGTTGTACTGGGCTGATTGGCACTATACTTTGATTTTGGTTAGTGCTATAAGCAGATTGAATATCAACGCTAGAGCCATTTTGCCCAGTAAGTGGTTGGGAAGACGATTGAGTGTAGGGGTTGACTCCCGAACTAGAACCAGATGGAGATCCTGCAAATGGTTGGGAAGACGATTGAGTGTAGGGGTTGACTTCCCAAGATGTCCCCTTCTTGTTAAGCTCCTCAGCCCGCAATAGATTTTTTGCTTGTACCAACAAGGGAGTTTCAACAATTTTCTCTGGCAGGGGTACAGCAGGTTTACTTTTCGGTTTTAGAGGACTTGGGTGGATCTGAGGGTAACTCGCCTGTTTCTGGGCGAGGAAGTTCTCATATAATTCCTTGGTCTTGGTTTCCTGAGTTCCTTGGTTAGGTAATAGAGGCGCTTTAGGCATTGCGGACGAGCTATTATTCTCCGCTTCGTTATTTTGCAAATATTCGAAAAAGCTGGGTGCTACCCAGTATCCCCAACTCACCAGCCCTGCCACAGATAAAATAATTGAGGCTCCCCAAAAAGCAGGTTTACCTAGACGCCGTGACATAGTTTTTAACCTATAGCTTAGTTAGGCCAGGAAAAGCTTGCAAATGCGGATGGCGAGACTCGAACTCGCAAGGCGTAAGCCACACGCCCCTCAAACGTGCGTGTCTACCAATTCCACCACATCCGCATGGTTAGTCTCATTATAATATAGCATATCTAACGCTCTATTGTACTGAATACTGATATCACTGAAAGATGAACTTTGAGAAAATCTTAATTGCCAATCGTGGCGAAATCGCTCTGCGCATTATCCGCGCTTGCGAAGAAATGGGAATTGCCACTGTTGCGGTTCACTCAACGATTGACCGCGATGCTCTCCACGTCCAACTGGCTGATGAGGCGGTTTGCATCGGCGAACCTCCCAGTAGCAAAAGTTACCTGAATATTCCCAGGATCATTGCAGCCGCCTTGACTCGAAACGCCACTGCGATCCATCCCGGCTATGGCTTTTTAGCCGAAAATGCCCGGTTTGCTGAAATCTGTGCCGATCACGGGATTGCCTTTATTGGGCCTTCCCCAGAAGCGATTCGGGCAATGGGGGACAAATCAACCGCCAAGGAAAACATGATCCGGGCTGGTGTACCCACTGTACCAGGCAGTGAGGGGCTGCTTCAAGACGAAGGGGAAGCGCGGGCGATCGCGAAAATAATCGGGTATCCCGTAATGATCAAAGCCACAGCTGGTGGCGGCGGACGAGGGATGCGGCTTGTGCGAGAAGAGAGCCAGCTTGCCAGGCTGTTCCAAGCAGCTCAGGGAGAAGCTGAAGCTGCCTTTGGTAATCCCGGTCTTTATCTGGAGAAATTTATCGAACGCCCCCGCCATATTGAATTTCAAATTATGGCTGATAGTTACGGCAACGTCATCCATCTTGGTGAACGAGACTGTTCAATCCAACGTCGCCATCAGAAGCTCTTAGAAGAAGCTCCCAGCCCAGCTCTGGATTCAGAACTGCGAGAGAAAATGGGCGCTGCCGCCGTGATGGCGGCTCAGTCAATTAACTACCTGGGAGCAGGCACCGTCGAGTTTCTACTCTCTCAATCTGGTGAGTTTTATTTTATGGAAATGAACACCCGGATTCAAGTTGAACACCCCGTAACGGAAATGATCACTGGACTCGACTTGGTAGCAGAACAAATCCGGGTTGCACAAGGTGAAAAACTACAGTTGACACAAGATCAGGTAGTCCTTCGAGGCCATGCGATTGAATGCCGGATTAACGCGGAAGACCCCGATCACGACTTCCGTTCCGCTCCGGGACGGATCAGCGGTTACCTGCCGCCTGGAGGCCCCGGTGTCCGGATGGATTCCCACGTCTACACCGACTATCAAATTCCTCACTATTATGACTCCCTGATTGGTAAGTTAATTGTCTGGGCACCAGACCGCCTCACCGCGATTAAACGAATGAAGCGGGCGCTGCGGGAGTGTGCGCTCACAGGTGTACCGACTACGATTGGCTTTCATCAAAAGATCCTGGAAACACCGGAGTTTCTCAATGGTGAGGTCTACACCGATTTTGTGGAGCAAGTGATGCTGCCACGACGATAAGCTAGGCGCTCTTTCGGGAATACTAAGAAATCATGGTCAGCAGTCCTTGCTGACCCAAGAGCAACTCCCGCAGCAAGCTGAAGATACCAACCCAAATCACAGGCGTAATGTCCACGCCGCCCAAGGGTGGCACCAGTTTTCTCAACGGCACTAAAAAGGGTTCAGTTGGCCAAGCAATCAGATTAAAGGGAAAGCGATTGAGATCGACTTGGGGATACCAGGTAAGTACGATGCGGAAAATAAACAAGAATATCATCAGCCCTAAGAAGGGACCCAGAATCCAGGGAGCAAGGCTAACAGCAGTCATGGCATTGCGATTCGTTAAACTTTAAGCTTTGTAAATAGCTCTAATAATTATTTTAACTAGATGCTGCTACAGATAACTAAATTGACCGTGAGGGCAGTTCAACTCGCGCCAGAATAATCGTGTTCCTAGAAAACCAGTGCCTTGAGCGACTTCTCAATGGTGTAAGAGACGATTAAAATTGATCTGAAGTGTAAAAAAGGTTAAGAATCCATGACACCTTCTTTAATGAATTTCTTTTACAGTCTGCTTGCAGGTACACTGATTGTGGTCATCCCCGTTACAGTTGGCCTGATTTTTATCAGCCAGAAGGATAAAATCCAGCGTTCTTAAGACCTGCTTAAGAAGAGGGGGCTAGGGGACCCCTAGCCCCCTCTTTACATCGCTCTAACAGTTTGTTGACAATACTCGGACTAGCGTGGTGATTTTAAGCTTGAGTCGCTAGGATAAGACATACTTGGGAGAATATAAATGGTTAACTTTGGATTCGGCGCAGCGAGTATCCTGGGTATCTTCTTAGCTGTAGCTGGGGCGGCGCTATATTTCCTGCGCTCAGTGCGTCCAGAGCTGTCACGAGATCACGATATCTTTTTTGCTGCCATTGGTTTACTGTGCGGCTTCATTCTGCTGTTCCAAGGCTGGCGGCTAGACCCGATTCTGCAATTTGGTCAGCTGCTCCTGAGCGGATCAACTGTTTTTTTTGCGGTTGAAAGTATTAGGCTACGGAGTGTAGCTACTGAGCAAGCCAAGAGAAATACACCCATTGTGGATGATGATCGACCGGTGAGCCGTGTTTACCGGGCGGAGCTAGATGAACTGGAGCCTATCGACGATGAGCGACCCATGCGTCGCCAAATTCCGGGAACTAGGGACACTCGTTCAACTCGTACGGATGAATACGATCAAGAAGCCCCTCGTCGTCGTTATCGTACGGAGGAATACGATGACGAAACCCGTCGTCCTGCCTCAAATCGGAGTAGTAGTGGCCAAAGGCTAGGCCAAGGAGACAGAGTACGTAAGCGTACCTCTCGTACAGTGAGTCGCTCTACAGCCAGGTCTGACGAAGATGAATGGGGTTCTCCTAAAGGCTCTGATGATGAATGGGATGACTCAAGCAGCGGCATGAGCAGACCGTCCCGTGGCACTAACAGCTCCTCTGGTTCAGAAAGTCGTGACGCAGATATCATCTCTAGGTCAAGACCAAGAAAGAGGAGTCGTCCGCCTCAAAACGATAGAAACCAGCCACGGTCGGATGAGCCAGTAACGCCAACAGACTATGTTGATTACCAACCCATCGCTCACTCAGATGAAGAGTCAGATAACTCGGCGAATTTTGATGATCGTTAACCAGTCTCTGGTGCTGGTACGCCTTGAGTTAAACCATTACCCTAGGAGGCCAAAAGCGCAGGTAGCGGCGACGCAAAACAGCTGAAACGGTGAAAGAATTCAAGCATAGCTTTTTGCTCCAGAAGTGGATTCATTCGGGTCTTAGCTTGGGCATAATGGGTCTTATTGTTGCCTGTGGTCCGAGCGATCGCTTTATTGGCCCAGATAGTCTCAATAGCCGCTATAACGATGAGCAACCGGCATTGAGTGGGAATGGTCGCTTCCTGGCATTTGTCTCTAACCGGAATGGCAGTCACAGTATCCTGCTGTACGACTTACAACAGCAGCAGCTAATACCTTTGCCGCGCTTGAACCAGCGCGAAACAATTGCCGAAAGCCCGAGTCTTAGCTATACAGGGCGTTATATTGCCTACATTGTCAGTGAACAAGGCAGACCGACAGTAGCACTCTATGACCGCGCCAGGCAACAGTCGCAACTCCTCAGCCAATGGTATCCAGGCTGGGTACGTTCTCCAAGCATTAGTCCGGATGGTCGTTACATCGTGTTTGAAAGCGGGAGTCGCGGTCAGTGGGATATTGAAGTGCTAGATCGCGGACCTAATATTGAGTTAGATATTCCAGATGGTGTCCCAACTGGTTCATCCGTTACGCCATCCCCCTGAACTAGTAACTAACTCGTGAAGCGCTCGATTTTTCTACCGATGATTGCCCTAGCTGGGTTGTTAAGTAGCTGTACCGGCTCCCCCCGCCTGTTAAGCTATCCTTTTGATCCAGGGGGACGCAGTCTCAACAGTCCGGCTTCGCAGTTATCCCCCAGAATTGCTGGTCGATACATTGTCTTTACTTCTGACCGGCGCGGGAGTCAAGATGTTTATCTATTTGATACCGTGGATGGGCGTTTGATTGATTTGCCAGGATTAAATCAGCTTGACATGATCGCATCAGACCCAGCTGTTTCTGAGAACGGTCGTTATATTGTGTTCGCTGCCACTCGCCAGGGGCGGTCGGCTATATTTCTCTATGACCGCGAAACGCGCCAGTTACGGAATCTGACTACCGACCTCCAAGCAGAAGTCCGCCACCCTACAATCAGCGCTAATGGCAGTACTATTGCCTTTGAGTCGAGTGCCAATGGGCAGTGGGATATTTTGGTCTATGACAGATCAGGGCAACCGTTGAATGTACAGACCGATCCCCGATGAGGGGGTGATTGTCTCCCCCTCTACTTGTCTCCCCCTCCCCCTGCCTCTTCCTGGACTGATTCAATGAGCGATCGCACCACTGCCGCGCCCTCTGAAGGCTCAAACGAGAGTGGGAACTTGCCTCGGACTAGCATCCGCAACCCTAGCGGGGCAATACTAAGTAATCCCTTGAGGTCGCGTAAGAAATCACCTACCACTTGTAAACCAAACTGACGTTCATCAATCCAGCCCCCTTTTTTGACTAGCTCCACCAATACCTTACGGTGGCGAATCGGGCGGCTGTCTGGCACGTCTGGGTTGACGAGAATTTCCTGTTTAATTTTATTGATTTGCTCCAGGGGCTCCACTCCCATCGGACAAACAGCATTGCAGTAATAACAACGGGTACAGCCCCACACTCCCTGAGTGCCTTGGTTATAGTTTTCTAAACGGGTTTCAGTTTGGGTGTCGCGGGAGTCTTCCACCATCCGGTAAGCTTTGGCAAGCGCGTGCGGACCAACAAAGTCTGGGTTGACTTCACGGGCATTGCACTCAGAATAGCAAGCGCCACACATAACACAATTGCCGGTCTGATCAAGCCGCGATCGCTCCTCAGGTGTTTGCAAAAACTCTCGTTCCGGGACTTGTCGCGCATCAGTACTGACGTAGGGCTCAACCGCTTCCAAGTGGTTCCAAAAACTACTCATATCCACTACCAGATCTTTAATCACCGGCATATTTCCCATCGGTGCCACTGTAATTTCTGGAATAGCGTCAGTTCCCGGCAGCAGTTGTAGTCTTTGTAGCTCACTACCAACATTTTCCTTACAAGCTAAAGCCGATCTACCATTAATTCGCATGCCGCAGCTACCACAGATGGTATTGCGACAATTCTTGCGAAAGGCCAAGCTTCCATCTTGCTCCCACTTAATGCGGTTGAGGCAATCTAGGATTGTATTACCGGCTTCCACCTCCAACTGGTAAGTCTGAACCTGAGGAGTGGAGTTTTGTGCCTGCCGAATCACCTTAAAAAGAACTTGCATTCTTACCCACCAAAATCTTCTAATTCCAACACTCGCGCCCAGAAATCATTACCACCGCTATTTAATATACAAGACATTATCAAAAATATCCGTGTTTATTTTTCGGCTGATGATTAAAAAGCCACTGCTTCTAGTTTAAGGCTCAACTGCTGAATTTTACTGGTACAGCCTTTTTTACAGGTTTCACCAGCCTTAAGTCTTAGTGTATTGGATTACTCGCTAAGTAGTAGTGGTGGAGTACACTGAGAAACTGCATTCCGGGTAATGGTAGAAAAATCTTTTGGTTTATCGTTTCTATGACGTAGGGAGTAGCAGGTATCGCTTTGACTATAAAACCTGGAGTTTTGCTAGGAGTTTTAGATTTTTTATCGAAGTTTAAAGATAGAGACGAAATTTGCACCTTTCGCTGATTAACGATGGCTAGTATATAACTAAGGGAAAAGTTTTTTGTGGCAAAGGAGAGATTTGAAGATATATTTTTTATAACGTCAATAGACTTGCAGAAGACGTTGGAAAGGGGTTAAGCTCCAATGCAGACACTGTTAACCAATTCGGAGATCGTAAGGATAGTTTGATTGTGATGACTGAAACTGCGACAACACCGTTAACGGGGAAGGCACTGCTTCAAAAGGTAAAAGAACTCTCTGACTTACCACGGCGAGAAACAGCAAAGCGCTGTGGGTATTACACCGTCAGCAAAAATAAACAGACCCGCGTCAATCTCACCGATTTCTACGACGCATTGCTATCAGCTAGGGGCATTCCCCTGAGTCCTGAAGGAACAAAAGATGGTCGCGGTCGGGAGCCAACCTATCGGGTTAGTGTCCATAAAAATGGTCAGATTGTTATTGGTGCAACTTATACCGAGGCAATGGGGCTAAAGCCCGGCGATGAGTTTGAAATTAAGCTAGGCTACAAGCACATTCACCTGATTCAGCTCGATGGTGATAAGCGTGGAAGTCAGTCAGATTTAGACGAGGAATGAACACAATTTTGTTGTCAATTGCACCTTTATCACTGCTTCAGGTGATTGCTTTTTTCTTTGCCTGGGTTGGGTGCTGGTTGCCACTAGGTATTGTATGTGCGATCGCTCTAGATTGGCGCCCGCCTAAACCCCTCAAAGCAGAGCAAAAGCTGCCAATACTTGCATCACTCTACCTAATTGCCCCGCTGGTTCTATGGGGAGTCAGCTGGGTAATCGGTAGGTCTTTCTCAGATTACGGTTTCGCAAACAACCCCTGGATATTAAGTTCAGCAGGCGCGGGGTTCGGTTTCGCAGTGCTGGGTTTAGCCGTTCTGTTTGGTATCCAAACAGCACTGGGTTGGGTTACGTGGCAAAAGGTACAAGGACAGCAACTGGTATCGGTCTTGCTGCCCACCTTGGTATTAGCACTGTGGGTTAGTGGTACAGAGGAGTTAGTTTTTCGCGGTTTCGTCTTCACTCAAATCCAGCAGGACTACGGATCTGGAGCAGCAGCAGTGATTTCTAGTTTGATTTTTGCCTTACTACACCTGGTTTGGGAACAACGAGAAACCATGCCCCAACTACCGGGACTGTGGCTGATGGGGATGGTACTGGTGCTAGCGCGCTACGTAGATGGTGGTAGTTTGGGTTTAGCTTGGGGACTGCATGCGGGTTGGGTTTGGGCGATCGCGAGTTTAGACTCAGCCCAACTGATAACCTACACAGGCACTGGCTTGGAATGGGTGACAGGTAAGAATGGAAAACCCCTAGCTGGCGTCGCCGGAATTCTTTGTTTAATGGCAACTGGGGCCATCATAGGCGTGGTCCGTGTAAGGTAAATCATTTTAAAAATCCAAAACCGGCCAGTCAGGCTCGCGGTAGTAGCGCGTCATGTCGTCAAATTTCCGCAGCTCGGCTCGGTGTATCCGGAGTTCTGGCGAATTCTCTAGCCATTGCTCATTTAACTCAGATAGGGTATTGGTGAGGCGATCGCGGTCTAGATTAGGCGATACATCACCAAAATAGCCTAGGGTGATGTGGGCTGTGAAGTGGTAGTGCTGTTCAATTCCAAGGGCAGTCAAACCGTGATTTTGATAGATTGTGCGACGAAATTTCAAAATCTGCTCGTAGGAGGCTTCATCCTTGGGTACTAAACAAACGCCTACGGCTCTGGGCATCACTATCAGTCCCAGCATTTGCCACCGAATCGGATTTGTCTGTGTGGTCGATTTTCGGTACTGCTGAAAGATCTGGGCAATCGCGTAGCGCAACTGCACCTCAAATTCAGAATTTTCATTGGCGTAATGGTAAGCACTGTCCCAAATCAAGTCTGCCAAGGTGAAATGAAAGCTAGCGGGAGGTACAGGAACAATCAGATCAAAGCCCAGAGAAAGTTGCAATTGCTGTTGGCACGCATTCAGATTGGTATAGAAAGCAAATTCCGACTCTGACTCCGAAGGCGGGGTGATCACCGTGTAGCCAGGAAAGGGCACAGCCTGTCTTCCACCCTCTGGACGTGGCTGAAACTTAGGAGATTCCTGAATATGCTGTACTTGGGACTTATAGGTTTCTGGCAGCGTCATTCGTGTCACCCGATTTAAGTAAGTCTGGTAGTTGTCGTCCAACCTTGATAACCTCGCGTTCTAATTTGGATAGATTTTAGGCAACTTCGACCTGCTATCTTAAGCGATCTGAGAAATGTTTTGCCTTTGTCTCGCCTGTGGAACAGGTGTTTTATATGCCAATTTATCTTTATTGGGGCGAGGATGACTTTGCGATCCAAAAAGCAGTTGCCAGTTTGCGCGATCGCTTCCTCGATCCACAATGGGTCAGCTTTAACTACACTTCACTCTCCGGGGAGCAACCTGATGCTGTCATCCAAGCGACTACTCTGATCATGACACCTCCGTTTGGCTCTGGTAGTCGTTTAGTCTGGCTCGTGGATACCACCGTCTGCCAGCAGTGTTCAGAAGATTTGTTGACGGAATTAAAACGCACACTGCCGGTGATTCCAGAAACCTCGGTTTTATTGCTAACCAGCCGCACCAAACTGGATGGGCGGCTCAAATCTACACAGATGTTCCAAAAGTACGGCGATATCCGAGAATTTTCTCTGATCCCGCCCTGGAAGACTGAACAACTCGTTTCTCGGGTGCAACAAGCAGCCCTTGAACTGGGGGTAAAACTGACCCAAAGCAGTGCCGACCTTTTGGCATCGGTTGGCAACAATACGCGGCAACTTTACAGCGAACTGGAAAAATTGCGCACTTTTGCTGGTGCAGACAACAAGCCCCTAGATGTGGACGTTGTTGCTGACTTAGTACGAGCTAACACTCAAAACAGCTTGCAGTTGGCGGCGGCAATAAGAGCGGGGGATACTGCGATTGCACTGGCTTTAGTTGCCCAGTTGATTAGTCGCAATGAGCCAGCACTGCGGATTGTCGCCACACTGATTGGACAATTTCGCACTTGGTTATGGGTCAAGCTAATGATGGAGACGGGACAGGGCAACGGCAGAAGCGCCGAGCGTAGCGAGAATGCCCTCAAGCTCATCGCCCAAGCGGCAGAAATCAGCAACCCCAAGCGCGTCTACTTTCTACAGCAAGAAGTCAAGTCGCTTTCGGTGCAACAACTTGTCTCAACTTTGCCCCTGCTACTCGAACTTGAAGTTAGCCTCAAGCAAGGGGCAGAGGAGATGACAGCACTTCAAGTAAAAGTGATAGAACTTTGCCAAGTTTTCCAATCAGGGGGAGAGAGGGGCAGAGGGGTCAATTAAGCTGGAACTTCTCAATCCCAAAATACTTCAAAGAAATTGAGGCCTCCGGTATTATATTTTTTCCTCACACGCAATCATGATCAACTTTTGCCGTCCGTTTGCCCGACCTTGCTTGAGCCGGATGCTGTCGCGATCGCTGGTTATAGGCGGTCTTGCTACCTTCAGTTTGCTCTCTGGGCTTGCTCCTGACCTATCCGGACGCTCAAGTAGCCTCGTCTTTAGTTTTGCGGCTTACGCTCAAGACGTCAGTAATGAAGAAGTGACAAATTATGCCCAGGCTGGCATGGAAATAGAGCAGATCCGTCAAAAGGCCCACGACGACATTAAGAATATCATCGGTAAGGAGCCTCCCGCCATTGTCTGCGACAAACCTGAAAGCCTGAACGCACTTACTGGCGACGCCCGGAATATTGCTGGGGGTTACTGCAACCGTTCGCAAGAGATAGTTAAGAGCAACCACCTCTCCATCGCTCGCTTCAACGCAATTACTGTAAATCTGCAAGGTGATCCAAACTTAAAAAAACGGATTGACAATGAACTGATGCGCCTCCAAAACCCTTCTCGTTAAGTGACTGGTTTCACAAGGAGTAGGAGCCGCGTAAGGTTTTGCCATCAATTGGAATGACTTTGGCCTCTGCCGTCGGTAACAACAACGTCTTTGAAATCTCATCCCGCACTGCACGACTCACATAACAATCGCTATTAAGGCAGTCTACCAGCAACTTGTTGGTATCGTAGTACTGGCGAAGCTTATCCTGCTGTTTCTTGCTAAACTGCCAATCGTGACCGATGTGGCGATGCTTTATCATCGCAGCTCTTAATTTTTCAGTCCAAGCCCCACCGCTAGCTTTCCACCATGCCTGAAATCTTTCTGTGTCTTTATCCGGGTCGGGTAGTTGCTCTTGGAGTTGTTGCAGTGAGCGCTCAAGCTCAGGAGCAATGACACGGTGATGAGCTAGAGCACGGTCAAGGGTGAGGGCAAGTTCAAGGGTAAGTTCAAGGGTAATGGCACGGTTAAGGGTTATAGCATGGTTATGTACTAGGGCCAGGGCTAGAGCAAGGGTACGGTCAAGGTCACGGTCAAGGGTAAGGCTAAGGGCACGGTCGTGGGCCAGTACATGAGCAAGGGTAAGGGTAAGGCCACGGTCATGGACCAGGGCTAGGGCCATAGCAAGGTCATTCGTCAGGGTACCACTAACCAGGGCATGGTCAAGGTCATAGGCCAGGGTCCCCCCGACCAGGTCAAGGGTACGGGCAAGTTCAAGGTCAAGATAAAAGGCCCGCACAGTCACTGGTTTGTAGGGGGCAGGCACGGCACGGGATTTTTGGCTGACCGAGTACAGAAATGCTTGTAATTGCTCATCCCCGGCTACTAGCTCATCAATATGACGCTTCATCAACTGCAGCAGATAGTCGGCAGAACGCAACATGCCACAAGTCAACAAAAAGACTTCGCGCCAACGTTTATCCGTGATGCAGCCTGCCAGCCGTTTCAAAGCTGTCTCTAATGCCTGTGGAGCAGAAAAAGCAACAATTTCTCTGGCAGTGAAATACTCATGAAACGTCAAATGGGAGAACGAGTAAATTCCCCATGCCCGTTCCACTAATAACCCATGTTGGGCTTCAATTGATTTGAGTACAGCAGAGCTTTCGAGTTGCAACGCCTCCAAGTCTATACTGGCACCAGGTAAGTTGCGGATGTAATTAGCGATTTGCTGCTCTATTTCTTGTTGTCTAAAGAAGTACTCACCCCGCTCAAAGGTGAACAGTGCAATTTGACTGAGTATGTCTTTCTTTTGCTGGACCGATAGGTTTTTGTAGACCGGTCGCTCAATATTGCGCCAGGCATCCCATTTTTTTAGCAAGATATCCACTCCTTCTTTATACAGCTCTGAACGGTTAGAAGGAAAGCTGCCTGATTCTTCAAACATCAAACACAGCATCTGAAGCAAGAGCGGACACGTTGCCAGTTCTTGAATCGCGCTGTTTTCTTGGAGCTTTTGAATAAATTTCTTAGCAAGGACTGGCTCTTTAGCCTGAAACCACAGAGTTACCAATGTGGCAATCTGTTCTGAATCAAAATCAGCAATTTCCACCTGTGTGAAGTGTTCAAAAATATATTCTTGTGCAGCAATCCGACAGGCGATGACAAAATGATTGCGGTGAAACTGAGCTGCAAAATTGCGGACTGACTGCAAAACGCGATGGCTATCTGTTTCCCTCACTTCATCGAGCCCATCTAGTAAGATGAGCATCTGACCCTGGCTTAACAATTGTTCAGCGAATACAGTATCCGCTCCGGCATCTTTTGAAAGTTGTGAAGTAATGTATTCCAGTAAGCTCGGTTGCTGTTGTGTTTCAGCAAAGTCCTTGAGCGTGATAAAAATTGGGACTCTGTTGGCTTGCAGCTCCCCACTACTGCACTGAAGGGCGACATGCTTCAAAAACGTGGTTTTGCCGGAGCCTGGTTTACCCAAGACAATCAGCTTGTCGTATTTTTTGACGGCTTCTAGCCCGTTCAGGCGGTCGGTAGCAATTCTGCCAAGCTGAGTCCGCTCAAACTCGTCGGAAACACTAACTTTTAGCAGGTCCGCAACTTCTAGCCGCCTACGCCCGCTGATTTGATCCAGAACGTTGACGTTGGTATACATGTTATTCAACTTATCAACAACGCGCGTATCAACCTGGTGTTCTAGGGTATAACCCCACACTTGTTCTTGCAGTGTGCCAACGTAGACAAATCCAGAATTTGGCATACCAGAGGTATCTGTTTTTTCGACTCGATGTATTCGTACCCAACCATTGACAGGCGAGTTTCTAATATCCGACGAATACTAGGTTGAGCATCTACTATAGCAGTCCTACTTGAAAAGTAAATTGGTTTGTGGCAATAGTAGCCAGTAGCCAGTAGCCAGTAGCTAAGTAGGTCGGCGTGAAAGAACCAAAGTATGTAAAGATAAATAAATACGGAGTACACATGGACGGAGGTGACTAAGATATGGGCGCTCGTTTAAGGGTATTTCTGAC
>JAABUZ0100001673.1_pt1 | contig 40852 bp, 44 predicted proteins | sample 5562091 | NCBI WGS metagenome assembly JAABUZ01 (sample SAMN12813069, study PRJNA571459) | rock metagenome | isolation source: Antarctica rocks | place: Antarctica: Victoria Land, Linnaeus Terrace sud | collected 2015-12-21
GAAACGAACTTGCTTTTCGGTCAATCGTTCCTCTGGAGTTGTGAGATAATCTCCACAATAGCTTTTGCCCTGACCAAGTCGTTCCTTGCATTCCATTCCGGACATTTGGTTAACGCCAGCAATAATTATCAAAGAAATGCCTCCCAACCCACAGGAGGATCACTTTCTTCGGTCTGGCACCTCGTCCGATAAGTGCACCTGAGCTTTTTTCATCTAGCTAAGATGGAAAGGAAGGATCATTGTTAAATCGCTTCCCAGCCCGTCGTCTTGTTGTTGAGTGCTGCTGCTGGTACAGCTCGACAGCTCTTCGAAGCTCGTCGTCTTCTTCCTCTGTGCAACGAGTCCCGGACATGATGAACGGAAATTTGGCATTTTGTGGAATGATTGCTGGAAACTGAGTGAGGTTAAGAGGGATGAAATTCTGGCTGGCTTTCTAGCGCTCATCGTGGCCGACCCCTCTCGCTGTATGATGGCTTGACTTACACCAATCGTGGACCAAGACCTTGAGTACCCCAAAGTCTCTGCCTGCCTTTGTGAAAAGGCAGGTCCACTGTTTATGCAATGTTGAAGTGCTGGGGGGATTCCGGTTGCTGCTTTGAACTATTTTATATTCAGGGTAGACTTGCGGCCATGAGGTCGCCAATACATGGTACTGTTTGGTTGTCAAATGGATCCGCCATGGTAGCTGGCCAAGATGACAGGCTGTTACCGCTCTGGCCTGTTGTTTCCTGGAGGCATTCTTTTCGTGTTAATGTGTTTTTTTACGTAGGATTGGTTTCTTGCCATTGCATATCTGATCGCTGATACTGTCTTTTCTCGACAGAGAAGAGTTTTGTGTCAAATTCGGCTTTTCCAAATTGAAATTCTTGATCAGCATGAAAGGCTCAATGGTGAAGCTACTGCGAGTACAAAAACATAAAAACAGACCTGTAAGATGAGATAGTAATTAGTAGTAAGCATCAGCAATCAGACCATGTATCATTATATATTCTTTATCACACTCGCAGTCCTTTTCATTCTCGTCCTCACCCTTCGCATCGTCTCTCTCGTCACGCTGCACTGCCATTATATGGCTCAATACAAGGTGTCCAGTGCGAGACAATGAGACTTTCGCTTACAATAGTAATTTATTCGCTTTCGTTTACAACAGCAATAAAACAGAGCTGAACTATTTCATGAAAGTTCAATAACGATAGTTCTGATTCCGCCGAGTATTGGTTGATGCGACAGTTGTTAAGTAAATGGGCGAATGAAAGGATTAATAAAACGAGTAGATTGCTGAAGAAGCACATTGACTCGTAGATGCATAACCATGGAGTATAGCTGAGCAAGTACTACAAACGAAAAGACGTCGATGACCTAACCGACATTCCAATAGGAAGAAGGAGAGGAAGAGTTAGTAAGAAGCTCAGAAACGGGTGCTAACGATCAACTTCGGTACTGGTACGAAGTTTCTTGATTTCTCTTAAATGACGACGACTCCCCTCATGGCCACCAAAAGCCTTGAAAAATACGTTTAGAGACAAGCCTAAAGTACGGACAGATTGAGTGTCACCGCGTCCACCCCCTCTTGGGTCGCATCTATCATCCCCTGCCCCGCGACGTGAGCGATCATCTTGTCCGCCGTCCTCGCTTCGCTGACCCATCATAGGTGTCAAGCACGGTGGGGAGGGAAATTTGTTACTTCTCCCACTGCCTCAGCCGAAACACGCACCCAATGGCCTGAAGGCAGATGCTCGCATTACCGGATACACTCATGAAGATGACGTGGTTACAGTCGTTCTGGAGGTTCACCGACGCCGAGGTTGTCAGTATTTCGACGTCGCTTCCCTTATCACTGAACTTGTCAACCGCCGCCTCGCCCTCCCCCAGCTTATGGACGAAGCGGATATCAATCACTCAAGATTCTAAGTTTTCCAGAAAGAACTTCACATTCCACAGGATGAGAGGTCGGTCACAGAACATCAGGAGCTACTTGCCCTTTTCCGTACAGATCTGGTGGGTCAAGCCTGCCAGCCACTTCAGCTTGGCAGATGGCCCAATGATAAATACCCCCATGCAGACTTCTTCTCAGTATGGGGCGTCTCAGGGCAGAACCTTGGTTATCTCGTGGTATCGGCTCGCTCCAGAATCCGAGTGTTTCTATTCTTCGTGCACTTTCCATCGCTGCTAGTGCCAGACCTTTCTTGGTGCTAGACTTGTGCAGCTCGGGGTTCAGGACCGCCTGGTAGAGCTGCCAATGGATGCGCATTTTCGTGCACGATCGGACGTGAAACGACTTTCTACAGAGTGACTTGTAATCGCTAACGTCCTATGAGATTAAAACCCAAAATACGTAAACAGAGATGAATTCTTTCTTGCTACTACTACACTCTTTCTAGCATAGCGAAGCGAACATAAGTTTCGGTTGATTGTGAGCAATCAAGTCTTGATCGAATATTACTCACGAACGTAAGTATCAAAGTTCGATTGCTTGATTTCATCTATCATCATTGCGACGATTACATTTTCTTCATGATCATTTACTATGATCGCAGATTGTTTGCAGATGTATGCTTTCGCTGTGAATTTATGAATTATCAATAATCTATTAATTCAAGATTGATAGATTACTTATCTTATCATCACATATGCTTTCTTCATCTTCATATCTACAAAATACCTCCCCAGGCATGATGACAATTTTCCCCTCCTATTAATCCGATATCAATCAGCAATCAGTATCCTATTAATCATTGACTAATCCTCTGTATTTTTACCAACTCTTTCTTAAACCACCATGATTAATCAATGATCAATGAAATATCAGTGAATGACCAATCGATTTTTCTTTCCATCAATTCATTCAGAAATACAATGACAGTCCGGATTAATCGAGGATTAATCAAGGATTAATCCTTGTCACAAATGAGATTTTTACTCACTTGATTTTTCACCCACGCCGGGTGCCACTCCGGCCTTGTGGTCAAGGCTTCGTATACCTTGTAAGCCTCTGTATCTTTTATTGAAGGCATTTCGTCAACGACTAGTCTTCTATTCAACTTATTAGGTTGAATGATTGATTATCTATTGATGAGTTATTGGTTGTAAGAGTAAAGGTTTGTGCGACCCTGAAATCTATGTACTACGGTATCTGGGGTTTTAATTGTTAACGCACGCTAAGAACACCCCTACTAGCTCTTATCGAGTATATTCAAAATATCTGACCAATTTCCAGCCACACCAATTACCGACCTCCAAATTCAGCTCTATTCAGCTCCCTATTCAGCTTCCTACCTACTCATCGATCTATCTACATATCTACCTATCAATATGGAGCTTTCGAAACCTTCTACAGAGCCTTCTATGAAGCCCCCTATTACACCCACTAAACAGTCGGATTTACCCCGTGATTTACGACTTCAGGTTCAAACACTAAGGGATATTGGATGGAAATACTCCAAAATAGCTGAACATCTGAAAATAACGATCCGTCAAGTCCAATATGCCAGTACTCATCGACCTACTCCGCAGAAACGTCAATGCGGACGTAAATCGACTATAGACGCCGAATCTCTACAAATTTTGATTGATTTTGTATGTGCTTCGCAGGAGAATCGGCAGCTTCCGTACTGTCAAATTCCTTGGAAGCTTGGATGGGATGTTTCTGAAGATGCTATCCGTTGGGCCCTGCAAAAAGAAGGCTTCTCCAGAAGAGTGGCTCGAAGAAAGCCTCCCATTTCTGAAAAAAACAGACTTCTTCGATTAGCCTGGGCATACGAACATCTAAACTGGACCAAGGAACAGTGGCAAACTATACTGTGGAGTGATGAAACGTGGGTCAACGGCAGCCGTCATCGCAGAATATGGGTCATTAGACGACCTCACGAAGAGTACGATCCCACCTGTATTGTGCCTCGTCTTCCGGGGAAGGGTGGATGGATGTTTTGGGGATGTTTTTCGGGATCAACGAAAGGGCCCTGTGTATTCTGGGAGAAAGAATGGGGTAAAATCAACAAGGAGTCCTATTGTGAGCATATTGTACCTGTTATACACGGCTGGATGAGAATGAAACAGGGTCTCTCCTTCATGCAGGATAATGCTCCCGGCCATGCAGCAAAATACACTCGAGAAGAGCTAGAAGAAAGAGGTATACGCGTTATAGACTGACCTCCATACTCACCCGATTTGAATCCCATCGAAGCCGTATGGAACATAATGAAGGACTGAATACAAGAGCATTATGGCGATCAGGACAAGCTCTCCTACAATACTCTAAGAAAAGCAGTGAGGGAAGCCTGGGATGCAGTCACATCCGAGCAATTGGAGGAGCTTATTGATTCGATGCATGACCGATGCGAGGCCGTTATTGCTGCAGAGGGGAAGCAAACCAAATTTTAGACTGTAGATATTATGCGTATAAGCTATATCACATTCGGTTAGACATAAGCCTAATGCAGCTAAAATTTGGTGGCGCGCCAGCAATTAAAACCCTGAATACAGTGCATGAGCTCGGGCGTTAGCGTGGGTCTTAGCTTCGGATGATCGGCAGGGTCGCGTGACCTCCGAGCGGGGTCGCGCGACCTCTAGTATGGGTCTGCGTCTTCATTGCTTGGGAATATCTTGTTCCATTGTGTGAGAGGCCTTTTTCTTATCATGGCTCAGTCACGTAAGACGCTAATCCTTGAACATCTCTTCTTAGTGCAACGAAAGCCAAGGCATAATAACTGCGATATTCTTACCCATGATAGAATTGATTCCAAGGGGTCAAATCCGTCAGGTGTGTCAGGATTCATCTATTGGTCTTATTGCTTGCTGACTGCAAGAGATAGATTCGGATGTAATGGGATTGGCTTCGTCGTCGTATTTCAGATCATACAGGATTATAGAGGAGGTTTTGGAAATAGAAGATCAAAGTCTCTCCAAGCATTTACCTTTGTAAATTTGAAAGCGCTCTAACCTGATGGTGGTCGAATTAAGGCGTTGCGTACGAGACATTCATTACTTCGTATCTCAACGTTGCTCATTTTTTGCAAGTCGACATGTAGTGAGCAACGACATTTCAGCCTAGGGTTCCTGTTTAAGTGACTTGCCGCTTCGGGGGTTCGAGCGGAAAGATGATAAGATATATCCCAGCGATGAGATACCCTGCAGGAATGCACGTGAACAACGATGTTACCGTTCTACCACAGGTTTCGCATTCGTGCAGATGTTGCTGAAAACCGTTAACATCGCTCTGAGTTAGGGAATACTGATCGGATCTTGTACCCACTCCACAGAAGGTACAACGTTCTGAGCGGATGATTCTTGATTTCTCCCACCGCAAGGTGCATATATAATGTCTATTTGAGCGCATGAATCGCACTCGTTGGCAGGCGACCCTTCTTCTTCATCCTGCCCTGGTGGCAGGCCTTACAAAGAGAAATCCTTTGCTTGTAGGTGCACCAACTGATCTTGACTGTGAGACATTCATACCGAACAATATGGCTCATTACGCACTAGCAGTGGTCTGCACATATAAGAGGAATATCGAGAAACAATAGACATCGACAGAGCAGTATAGGATTGGGGCGCCTTTGGTGATCAGATAAAGGGATACGATGGTTATATTAACATTATATCACAGCAGCGTACGTACCGATAACAGAGATGAGAGAGGGGGAGATATGAGTCTCAAGCGCTTTTTTACCGTCTCGTTGACTTGAGTTTGCGTTCAGGATGTTCAGACTTATCATCTCTGTTATGGTGAGCTTGTTGAAGTCGGTTTTGGCAAGACCTAGAACGATATGACAGCCATCAAGGGGCAAGTTTGTTGGCTTTGATTAAATGTAGTCATATACCATGATGAAATTGTACGCTGATATGAGTGACAGATGACGTGGCTGGCGCGCCGCCAATTTGCCCGCGGCAATGGCGCCGGCATAGGTGTAGCAGCCGTCATGATAGGCTGGACTCTCGATTGGTCTGATCCATTACGTCGGTTTTGAACGCTCCCAACGTCTTGGACTTTACTTTGGTTTTCGAGCAATCTAACGTGATAAGTTCGACGCTGAGATTTCCGACCCTGTGGTTGTCCCGTCGACTCCTTCTCCCGGAAATTGTTCATCTTCTTCGATATAACGCTATGCATCTTATCAGAATCAGGTGGCTAGGGTACTCGCCGCAGTCAATGCGACTGGTATGGGCAGGATTTGAGGTCTTGATGATTATGAGGTACATAGCAGTTTTCAAGACGGGTTTGGCAAATCCTCTATTGATGCCCTTGAGAGCCGGGACAATGAGTTTTCTGCTATTTTGCTAGAACAGTCGTAAGCCTATCTGCATTGTATATCCTCTGCATTTTTCTCCTCGAGGCCTTTGTCATTGGTTCCACTAGTTCCATGATAGCCATGAAGTATATGGAATAGGTAAAGGTTAAATAACCGAAGGATCACGATTCCCCCTTAGGATATATTTCATTTTCCAGCGCATCAACCATGCTTTAATCATAAGGAAACAACTAGAAACTCATCACACGGTCCGATCGGGAGTTGAGCTGTGCTTTGTACACGGCCCTTAGGTGATTCCCGGAAGATTACAGACGTTACAATATATTGCAGTGAGATTGGACCTCTCTGTTCGCTAGGCGATTTACTCCAGGTCTGGTGTGGAGTAACGTTCTGTAGCATTTGCTCGTTGACAAGGATCTAGTGACTAGCTATTCGGATGTGAGAGGCAGTAAAAGTATCTATCGCCATCCACGTAGGTCCTTCCACGCGAGAGAAATGCCGAATTCATTGCTGTAATTCTTGGACTAATTCCAGCGAGTGAGGGGAGCAGTTCTAGGAGTTTCTATTATGAGCTGTAGTTAATGGCTTGACTTGAGCACGAATTAGCTCAAGAGCTTTGCTGTTTGGCCCCTCCATGTGGTTTTTCTATGTCTCGATTATCCAGGTTATTCATGGGAAGAAGCAGTATTTGAGTGTCCGTTCATTGGCCAATGCACTGCGTTTCTATTGAAACTAAGAGTACCAGGTAAGAATCGGTTTTCCGATTTTAGGGTGCGTCATCTCTGGAGTCGAGTCCGTATAGGAAAGCTCTAAACCAGCCAAACATTCCGGGTAAGTTCTGAATTGTGAAGCTTCAGCTTTTGAAGTCACTAAAAAGCTACTGCTTCAATCGTCTTTTCTTGTCTGCTCATGTTATTTTCAAACCATCTATTCTCCAAGTCCTACCCTGTCGGTCATGTTCTCCTTCGATACTCGTACATGATGTTGACTCGTTCAAAAAGTATCTCATCTGCTAGCTGTTTCATCATCAATCTCAATCTTTGCTCGAGTTTTTGAAGATGAAAGTGCCACTGCTTCATCATTGCTTTTGCTAAGTGTTCGTTTTCGATTCTTGCGATCACAGCATGCATCTTGTTCTGGTTCATGACTTCTCTTTTGATTGAATACAGTGAAAAGTCTTCTTCTGATGTTCAAAGATTCAGAAGTTTCTGCTTTCATCTGCTTGCTACAATCTTTCTAGCTTCGACTATATCTCTTCTCTCTTGATTTATGCGCTCATATTCAATGATGATAGTAGCTTCTCATCTCTCTTTCTTGATAGTCATCTCTGAGTAAAGTGAATTACGATCAAGAAACTCTACAAACTCGTACACTAGATCTTTAAGTTCTAATCAATCTTTCTTGAACTTGATGCTAGCACTTGTGTCTGTTGTAGTGAAAGAAGATGTTAAAGATTCGATATTAATAGCAAATCTCTCAGTCGATTGATTATCAGCAATTCGCTCAGTCGATCGATTAACAATAAATCGCTCAGTCGATTGATTAAATATTTTTCTACGCTATCTGCTGCGTGACACATGAGTTATGTCCTCCTGATGATCATAGCCGAGCGTAAATATAGTGTAAGGTCTGTTGCCTCCTAATCACGGGTTCAAGGGGTATCGAGCTTGAGATGTGTCTCCTCGGTTCTGAGGTTGGTTTAGTTGTGCGTGGTGGATCTCCTGCTTTGATAGCTGTGGTTCTTCGGCTTCGCCAAAGAGCTCTCCGTCGTCATCATCGGCCTTAGGGTCTTTGGTTGATTTTGCTAATGCCATGATTACATCCGTTGCTTGGGCTGCCGACCTCAATCGTGTAGAAGCCTGTGATTCGGATCGGAACTCTTTGCGTCTCTGGGTGACACATATCTGATCATCCAATGGCTTTTAGTCGGCTTGTCCAGTCCTCCGGCGCTTTGAAAAGCCATGGAACACCCGATCTCACCCCTTCGTTCCCAACCAAGAGGTTGAGGAGAAATTTCGACTTCTGTTACAATCACGAAGTGCACATTCAAATACCCTCATCGAACATACCTATCCAGATAACCAATTTGGTCTTTTACCTCCATGTCTTAATCTTTAAGGCTTGGCGATCTCCAAAATCCGTTCAGGGTTGAAAAATGCTCAGAGTTGGGAAATTGGCCTAATGATATGTTGTGCTGCGCACCCACTTCTCCCTTCTATATCTCAGCTAAGACCGGGGCAGCTTTATTTGTGTTGAATTCTGCTTCCTCAAATCCATGGTCAGATGCAATTCCAAATAGCCCAGATTTTGCTCAAACCTAATTTCGAGCGATGGCCGACATAATGATATATTGTCCTTTTATGATTTGTTCCCCCAGAACGTGTACTTACGCACTGTTCGCTACACCGTCCAAATATTATGATGCTCCGTAGCTTTTGGGAATCAGCCAACAACTATCGATAGAAGACGTTACATTATTCGGATTTTTTTTAATGAACAGGTCCTCTCTGTCTTCGACGAGACGTAATTTTCTTATGTCTTCATCCTCCTTCGCTTGATTCTTGAACGTCATATGATATGCATTGCCAAGGTGGACAAGAACAGAAGCAATAGATATAGATGACCTTCTGGTTAACCCAGGATGTGGGGTAATAATTGAAATGTGAAGTAATTGTTGTGTGATTTGAGAATCTAGCATTAATTGATCAATTATCGGTAAGCTGCAGGTTTTCATGCGCAGAGAAGAGAAACAAGTGTCTTTCATTTACCACACAGATATATATCACCAGGTCTCCTGTGTAAAGATTTACCAGCTGGTTCAAGTTATGCATTCAGTATCGATGTTCAAGCTTCATGGTGTCCATTTATAGTATATTGGTATAACTTGTTCGCCCTTCTTCTGTGTTTTAAAATGTTTGTGACCAAACCCTAGATCCTCCACTCCTGAATTGCAGTCAACAGTCCCGGAAGCGTCAGCCAAGTCGACCAATGGCTTTCCGCCTGCAACTGCCGAATCCTGGCCATGCGCACCTCTTTCTCTTCACACATGTAGTTCTCTAAATAGCCTTTGAGTCTTGACCCTTGATGCCGCGGTGAAGTAGTAAGGCGGAATTCCGTAAGACTTCCGACCTCCACGTTTCCATCAATAGTGAGCAGGTCCTGTACCCAGCTCGCTGGTCTGGAGTTTTTCCACGCGTATCCCCTGAGGACTTTGTTTTCATGTGTTACGCGTCTCATGAAGTTATCTTTATGCCATATTAATCTGTTAATCAGACCTGGCGCTGGGTCGACCGCATAGAGAAGGGCCGGATTTATTGGAATCGAAAGGTGTAGGACATCCAGAGACTTCATGCTCTTGATTATTCGACACAGTCGACTAAACGCTTCGTAATCAACAGGCTGCTCCCGCTGGTATTCGATATGAAGGCCCTTGATCCCGTTACGACTTGCGGGATAAAGTGCCGCCAGGAAAGCTACCGTCTTCTTCACGTCGTCATGCAAGAGGCTTATCGTTGCATTCTTGTACATCTGGCGTTGCACAGCGTACCTCAACCGACGGCTGACCAGTCCAGAGGCAGGCATGGTTGGGCTTGAGCGACGTGGTCTCCCACCACGACCGACTCCATCCTTGAAGGTGAACTTGACACCTGGTTCCGTTCCATTCGGGACAGGTATTAGATCATGGGCCAGGACCATGTCGAGAACCTCCATTGGAACGCCCAGAAGTGTTGGGTTTCCATTGGGCCGTGTTCCAATGGCTCGTGGAGGGTCTGCCATGTTCACACCCAAAGCAGTCAACTCCTTTTCTTGAGTTTCGTCCTCCGCTGGAGATGAACTATGAGCAAGGTATTCAGAATCTTGAGTATTGATAGCACTTACCACATTTCACATCATTGGTATTAACCCTCGTACTATTCGCTGTTGCACCTCGGTTGACATTCTCCAAGTCTGAGGGCGATCCAAAAACACTCTCAGTAGCCTGAGCTTGCATCTCTGCGGATGACTGCGTTCTAGGTTAGTCTCTAAGTTTGGTAGAGATGGCTCTCTCACTTACTTGACTGGAAGTATGCTTGATGTACGATTGAGTTATCTTCCGACTTTCGTATGCTTGATCGGCGATTGAGTGCGGCGTATTGTGTAGAAAGACTTGAAGGATTTACTTGATAAAAGTAAGAGTAAACCATCTTCTTATACTTCAAGTCCTGGAACCTGGACCAACACCACTTCTGGTGATGGGAGGTCTTCACCTCGCTGACTCCGGATGTGTTCCAACACGTTCTTCGAGGCAGCAACAGTGGTTCCCACATCACAACCTGTTGTGTTCTAACACGTTCTCGTAAGTCAAAGACACCAGTTCCACACTGCGACCGGCTGGGCGTAGCATCGTAGGGATTATAGCCCATTCTCAATGCGTAATCTTAGAGTATATAATATTCGATAGCTTCGTCGATCTTGGAGATAAGAGATATATTTAGTCGGTCCGAGTCTTAGAAGATGTACTTTGCTTGAACTGTTTCTGAGCGAATGGGTATTTGTAATGGATATAGTGATACGCGATATCTATGTCGTTTCCTCCGTTATATAGTCGGCTACAGCTGTTATTATAGTCGGTAGTCGGTTCCCCTCATTTCGAGAACCAATTAATCCAACCTCTCTGTCGGTTGATTCTCTCGACCTCGGCGACCTTATACGCCCATTCTAAAGTCATCTTGCTCTCAAGCCACATATTCAGGCCGAATCCCGCAGCTGGAGGATAAGTGTCGAGCTTGAAATCCTGGATGCCATCCTCTTCTGGGTTTCTGCTACCCCGTACAGTGAGTAGATCCCGGACCCAGCCTGCTCGCTTATTGGTGCTCCAGCCAAAGCCCCTGAGAACCTCGGAAGCCTTTTTGGTATCCCACGCAATCTTTTCTGCATGCCAGACAAGTGCGTTCCAGAGACCCGGATCGAGTATAGCTCTTAAGGCGTTGTCTCCATTGACAGGTATGGTGAGATGGAGGATTGACAACCTTGGCATGCTGTTGAAGATTCCACACAGTCGTCGGAACGATTTGTAATCCACAGCTTTCGTTCTTTGCCATTCGATCTGAAGACCCCGAATTCCGTTGCGAGCTGAAGGGTACATTCCAGCGAGGAAATCCACAGTTTTCTTAATGTCTTCGTGGCGCAGAACGAGAGTTCTGTCCTTCAACATGTGCATCATCCAGAAATACCGAAGTTGGCGGTTTGTCTGCGCCAACCCCAGCATCCTGGGTCCATCGACGATTCTGCAGGTACCATCCCGATGAAGACGATCGTCGATCAAGTAATCCACGCCAAACCTTCGCATACTATTTAGAGGTACTGGTTCGCAGGAGGCCACAATGATGTCCATAATCTCGGCGGGAAGGCCCACTAGTGTCGGACGGTACTGAGCTTGGAGTGGCTCCCGAATTATGACACCCCATTCGCCTCGATCGTGGTTGATGCTCTTGGCCAATGCATCACAGAGCTGACAATTATAGTCAAGGAATCTGCCAAGCGGTGGCTCTATCCATATGGAAAACAACTGTGCAAACCATTTCCATAGAATGTAGAGGAAGATCAAGCCAGTAATCTCCCAAAAGCTAATGTTCCCGAACCAAAAATCTGTATTTCAGATCATAAGCCTCATAGTGCAATACCGTAAGAAGAAATGCTCACTTGAATAGCTTCTTTCGACAATCTTGGTTATACTCGACAGAAACTCTCCATCTCCACTGAATACGCTATGGTATTCCACTGTCGACGGTATACCATTGATGATATTATCATCTCCAGTGAAAACTTCTAGGAAAACTTGTCCATCGGTCGTCAACGAACCAGACGTGTTTTGTGGGTGGTCTGTTGCACTTGTACTTGAGGACTACAGAGTAATCTATTAGTAAACTGCGAAACTGCGAAACTGCGAAACCAGAGACCAGAAAACAGAGACCAGAGACCAGAAACCAGAAAATAAACATATCTCATCTTGACTCACCGCCTCTTGTTCGTCATAGATATCGGCCATTGGCCAAATGCTCGAAGCAGGGTTTTGGAATATCTGAAATTGCTTTTGATCGAACGCTCAAGGATGATGTGCAAAAGAAGTGGTATTCCTAGTTGGATTCTGTTCTGTAACACTGGTTAAACAAATCAAACGATAGATGAGTCAAGGCTTTTCAGCGGATAAAATACCTTTCCCAGACAAGGTGTTAGTATTAATTCATGTCCCACAGAAATCCAACACTTCCAGAAAGTGCTGAGAACCGCGGTGTTACCAATAGTGATCATGGTGTCAAGGGTATAGACTTTGCGAACCTTTTCGTATATAATGGCATCACGGTGGAGGCCCATTATCATGGCCATTCCAAGCCCGACGCTCGAAGTACGAGTTCCAATAGGACCCATGAAGGGTATAGAAAGTGGCCCGTCGTCCGTCATAGAAACCTGTGACTCGCCGATAAAGAAGGCTTCCTGAAACCCCCGATTTGGGCCTCCGGGAGCACTCGCTCTTCCTGCCATATTATCATATATCAATACAAATATCGGACCGAAAGCTTGTTCCAGGCCATGTGCTATACAAAAGGAGTAGTATGTAGTAATGGGATCAGAAAGATAGAGGGTAGTGTTGGGTATTTGTAGGCTAGGATGAGGCAACGAAAATGGAAAATAGTAGTCACACAAAGGAATAAGATGAAGCATGGCAACATGCGTCATTCAAGACTGACGGGAAAGCGAAATGGAAGTATATAGTGATATAAGCTTCACTCAAATAGCGATGTATGAATGACTACAAAGCTAACAAGTGCGATCCTTTCTCAGAAACTAGCATGGGCAACAAGCCCCTTGGGGTATCGACCAATAGCAAACGCCAGCCTGCAATGCACATCTCTTTGATCATAGGCACCGCTTTATACCTGCTCATTGCCTTTTCCGCTTCCTGCCTTTGCCATTTTGATTTACCGCTTTAATGCTTACTAGAAATTCCGCACTTTCAAGATCAAGGCAACCTCTTAGGACACTAAGAGTGATAATTTCTTTGCTGTAGGCCTTCCAGAACCTCTCCTCCAGAATTGGTAGCTCGTTATCATCGTTAGCGGCGATTACCATTGACATGGGCGACTCAGAGCTTTTTCGGGGTACATTGGCCTTGATACAGTCTGCACCGGCATGCACAGCAATCTCTTTCATGTCCGAAAAACCTTTCTTCCCCAGCTGTTGCTTGGCTGAGGGGGTGAAGTAAACTGTGTAACCGAGGAGAGGTTTGACTCCCTGTCTCCCGCGTGCAATAGCCTCGCTTAGCGTTGTCCCCCATTCTGCCTCCCTTTTTGGATCCTTTGCAAAAAAGGCATGAAAGTCCAAGAGCTCACCCTTGGCGGCGCTTCGGCTAATCCACTCATCCGTTATGATAGATTTTCCCGAAGCAGCCGCTAGAATAAGATTACTCGTCTTTTTTAGTCCTGCCCCTTTGCCGACACAGAGGATTGTGCACTCTGCCATGGATTTCACAGTCTTGACCCCTTGCTTCTGCAAAAACTTCATGAACTGAGGTGATTTATCAATGGAGGTAGAGCTTGCGAACATGACTCTAATGTCCGACCGAGTGGAACTTAATGAGCTGGACCCTTCTCGAGGATTTGATCTCGTGCTCCTGCTCGATGAAGTTGGTTCGACGGAGTCTCGTGTTGATTTGAACTTACCCTTCTTATTGGACGATTTCGCTTCTATTGGAGTCTCTCTCCTTGTCGGTATCTCTACCCGGATCGTACTCTTCATGCTATCTTGATTGGTGTCTTGGATGGTTTCCGAGCCTTCTGGTTTTGGGGTTGGTGAAGAATGAGAAGAGTCTTCATCAGCCGTGCTAGAAGGCTGTGGATCAGTAGCTTCTGAGAAACTGGTGACCTGTGGCTGCATATTGGCCCAAGTGCCATGTTCTACAGTTTCGGCCTGTATTGTAACTTGCTCTATCGCCAAGGCATCAGTTGCGTCAGGTTGGACTGGCGGATCTTTCTTGGAATATCCATCTACACTGCTCATGATTGTAACAGGTTCCAAGTCTAGTTGGCGGACCCGAACCGCTGTTGGGGTCTCCATCACAGCCAGAGGTCGGCTAGATGCGACCGTAGGGGTTGACGATCGACAATTTGACATTGAGGCTATATCGCGTCCGCTCGCCTGGCCAGCATCACGACACCCCTCAAGAGGCTCATCTTTGACGTTTAGTACTTCCTTCATAATGCCATTGTTACGACCAGATGATGTAACCTGAACCTCTGCTGGTTTTCTCAAATCCTTCGTCTGCTCGATGTGGACGCTGAGTGTCATTCTTCCAACGAAAAACACGTCGCCCGGACGAAGAGCCGTGGTGGATTTAAGCGTGGAAGTGGAAGGCCTGACTCTCAATCTTCCATGCTCGGTATTATGGGCTTTCCACCCCAGCGATTTTATCTCAACACAATCCATGATTGCCTCGAGAGCAACATTGTCATCAGAAATGTCTGGAACAAGCGTCAATTACAGACAACATGGGCGATATCAGAACTGCAGAGCATGACAAGGTGAATGTGTAGGGAGAAACATATGGATTTCTTACGTAGTACGGCCACCACACAAGCGCCATTGTCGGTTACCACGGTCGGTACGAATATCTCTCCCTCCGGATCACCCAACGTGTTGACCGATGCCGTGCAGATGTGGTACTTGCTGAGATTTGTATCCGGGCTTATACTAAGAAAGTAGTCTGCCGATTCCCGCGATTGGAGATGGTGGATGAGCGTTATGCCTAAGGGTTCCATTGAGGTGATCTTGGCGTTCAATGCGTGGACGGGTATGACCGATATTGGTGGGAGTCATGTTGAACAAGGCGCGGCGGACGCGCTGCGGGGATTGCTACTTTAAGTACAGTATCAACTTTTCACCACTTGGTATGACTTTTAGGCATAAAGTTAAGGTTTCTGCGCGTCATCAGGTCAAGATGCGGCTAGTCCCAGGTTAGTAAGGCCGTCAACCGCCCACTCCGCGTCATTCACATCTCCCCCCCCCCACTTGGTTCCCACTTGAACTTCACGATCAGTTACATCTGCGCTACATGATTCACCATCGCTGCAGACATGATATTGTCTTCAAGCTTCTAATACTCCCGTCGTATACGGTAAGGTACCTTATCGTCTTCACCACCAGATGGCATTAGGTGCGCCATACCATTCTTGCCAAAATTGTCTTGATCTGGAACAACGACAGTGGGGGCACGTGCGGAGAACAATACTAAGGATGGGTTATGACTGCTACCATTTCCATATTGTTATGTCTTGCTGCGGTACTTCCATCCCATGTAGAGTTTCTCCTTGTCTCTCTGTTGCCACTGTAGCTCCCTTTAACTCTATCGCTATGTCCTGTCCTACTTCACTGGCAAGTAAGGTAGCTTGGAAAGGTAAGAAGGTAAGGTACGGTACTCTAGCTATTCTCTTAAATCTCATCCTCCGCTTCCAGTGGCCTACATAATAGTTAGATCAATGCCTTCCTCAATCATTCACCTCAAGATGCTATGCTGAGATTCGTATTGTTCCTAGATTTTCAAGAAGTCCAGTTCTACTGAAAACATGCAGAGTTACTATTGTGTTTCGGAGAAACCCTCCCATTCATCCATTGGGACAAGACAATACTAAAGCACCAACGCCTACCTGCCTAGTGTATCCTTCTCAACTACATCTATACAGCTTCTTCCTTCTTCCACTCACAACATACCTCCATCTTAACTCATCTCAACTCCCTCATCACAAGTCATCGGATCATATCCGCTTCCCGGTAGCTACTCTCGTGCCAAGCTGTCAATCTACTCGGCCAAACCTCATCTTAGCATCATCTCAGGCTTGCCGTAGGTCCACGACAAATACCTACAATGGCTGATGCTACCTCATTTGATCCTTTTGCCCAATCGTTCACACTTCTTATGGGCGATGGCACTCCGTTCAATATCTCCCTACCGGAACTGGATGACTTTATCCTCTACAACGTCCAGATCAGCATCAACTACGCAGCACAGCTTGGAGGGTCAATGGTACTTTTCATTCTACTCTTGTTACTCACCAAAGCTGAGAAGCGTCAAACTGCAATCTTCATCTTCAATGCTTTGGCATTGCTCCTGAACTTCATCCGCAATGTCATCCAGTGTGTCTACTTCACAGGGCCGTTCGCCGAGGTATACGCGTACTTTGCCCAAGACTACTCCAGAGTTACGACGTCGGATTACGCTACATCGGTGGCCGGGACCGTCCTTACAACCATCCTCCTCGCATGTGTCGAGATATCCCTGGTACTTCAAACGCGTGTGGTCTGTGTCACTCTCCGAAGCACTCACCGTGAGGCGATAACTATCTTCACCATTTTGATTGCATTGTTAGCAATCGGCTTTCGCCTAGCTCTCTGTATCCAGAACGCCAAAGCCATTGTCTTTACGGAAAGTGATGTCTCCCTCCACTGGCTTAGCAGCGCCTCGAACATCACCTTCACCGTCAGCATCTGCTGTGTCTGTGCAATCTTTGTCGCCAAACTCGGCTATACCTTGGATCAGAGAAAGAAGATGGGCGTTGATCAATTCGGTCCAATGAAGATCATCTTCATTATGGGTTGCCAGACTCTGGTCATTCCAGGTATGCATAGCTGTTCTCTATAGAATGTATGTAATTCTAACGTATGCGTCTAGCAATTTTCTCGATCCTGCAGTACTTCGTACACCTCCCAGCTATGGCCTCCAACGTCCTGACTCTGGTTGTGATCTTCCTGCCCCTGTCCTCACTATGGGCTTCAGCGTCTACAACCTCTCAGGGATCTCAGCCAGTGAAGCACCGCTCCAGATTCATGGGAAGCCTCACATCGAGGTTGGGATCTATGGGCCCCATTGTGGCGGGGAAAGACTTGAATGGACCGTTGAGCCCGTCGGATACCCCGACCACTAAGATCAGCAGCTTCTCTCCTCCCAACTCTGCCCGCACCAGCAAGATGTATCGGGACCTTGAAGCTCAAGGGATGCATGGTATGGACCATTTCTTTGGTGTTTCCAAGGCTTGACAGATGGGACATTTAACGGGAACTTAGGAAGAGTGGATATATGATTAGAGAACACTTTCAGAGAGAGAAGATTTCTTAGGACTTGGAGCATTTCGGTATCTTCAGTCCTGTAGCGCTGGATAAACTCTGTATTTTAGCACATATTTCTTCTGCTATTAAACCGTTATTTGTTGGCTAGGCTGGCTTTCCTTACAATAGATTTCACTACATTATCACTCGCAAGTAATTCAAGTCTTTGCTACACCTGGAAAAGATCATGACTACCAACCAAATATGTAACTTCTTCAATGCGTGAATGCCTACGTCCTCGATTCCTCGACTTCGAATAGTCAACTTTGTTACCTTGTCTGTCTTTGAGGCTTGACAGCTCGAATTTGTAGGCTCGAGGCGTCCGTACGATGTGGACAGTAGTCGTAGGCCCTTAAACTCGAGTAGAATTTGGGGAAAGGTGTGAGTAGGGGCTCACACATTTTCCAGGAGCTGTTATGTCCATGTATGGAAGTGGAGAACTCGCTATCGGACTTGGCGCCTGAGACAAGTGTTTTAGCCTTGTCGACGATGAGCTCACTGTTTGAGTTTATTTCTCGCTTCTGTGATGCAACTTCGGAGCTCCACCATGACGTTCACCAACGTATGATGTGTTGACTGTTTGGCATGTGAATATCAAAAAGGATTTTATCCGCCAGCCTCCGACTTCTTTAGAACCTTTACCATCCAGCGTCCTCAGAGAAAATCTACTACATCGTAGCAACAATGAGCACGAACAAAACTTACACCAGTATGGAAGGAAATCGTGAAACATCTAGCAACGACTCTGATCTCAAGGTCAACAACATCGTTGAACACTCAATGGACGGTATTTCGGCCCAGGAGCCTTTCAAGACAAACATAAAGGAGCAACCTGTCACACTGGAGCGAAAGCCATTTGCACCTCAAAAGGGCGATCGCCTGACCAATGCCGGTACACCCAGAGCAACCATAGCCGCGTCAGAAGAACGCCCGAATGGGACCACAGAGGGCAACTATGCCAAAGATCATCAGCACCAAACTGTATTGGATTTTTTACTCACACAAAGAGAGACAAGATGCTGATAGATTATAGGTCGTAGTTCAGCATGTGGACTATTGGGATCAAGACCACGATGGCATCATCTGGCCTCAAGATACCTACATGGGCTGCCGCGCATGGGGCTGGAGCATTCCACTGGCTCTTCTTGCTACCTTCATTATCAATGTCAATCTCTCGTATCCCACCGTTTCTGGCCTACTCCCTGACCCCTTCTTCCGCATCTACACCACTCGCCTCTACAAAGATAAGCATGGAAGCGATAGTATGACCTACGACAATGAGGGTCGGTTCAAGCCGCAGAACTTTGAAGACATATTCGCCAAATACGACAAGGGCAACAAAGGGGGCTTGGATTTCTCGGACCTTTTGGACTTTTGGAAGGGTCAGCGCATGGTGTTTGACTTTTTCGGCTGGAGTGCTTCGTTCTTCGAATGTGAGCGCCTACAAATCCCCTGGGAGCTTCAGCTGACTTTAAGCAGGGGTAGCAACCTACCTGTTAATCTGGCCAGAGGACGGAGTGATGCGCAAGGAGGACATCCGGGGTATTTACGATGGCAGCATCTTTTACAAGAAGGCCGATGCCTACAAGCTGAAGCAGATGAGAGTCCACCAACAAAGCCGCACTTCCCATTCCCTTGCCACCAAGGCCGCGACGGTACTCGGGGTATCAGCTGTCAGTACATGACCTATTCGGCAGAAGATTCCAGATAGTCTCTAACGTATGTAGTTATTAGCCGGACTATACAAGTCAATCCTCTAGCTATGAACTGTATGGGGATCTCCTGCTTTCATGTTAGGGGTGCTGGCACTAACCATCATTACCCAGATAGTAAGAAACTACTGTGATCGCAGCCAGGGTACTGGATCGAGCCACTATTCTATCAGTGTCGAAACCTGCCCCGGTCACCTTATGACCAAATTGGCAGCTTAATGCACGTAATCGTCGATTACAGAATTACGTGAAGTCGAGGAGGCGGTCTTAGCAATAGCTTGGCATACTTATGGGGTGGCTTGTACACTACTCTAAATAGCCTCAGCTAAACAAAAAGCCCCGTTGCTCACATCTCTGACGCCTTTCTCCGACATGTTCAATTCCTTGATACTTCCAGCTTGTCTCTCAGTGTTTGCTATCGCCAATGAATTCGATGGAGAAGAACGGGTCTCCGCTTGACTCGTACCCTTGTAGAGTCAACGCCAGCTGTCTATCAGTGGTCCAGTGGATCTGGTCCAACGTTTCGGCCGCAACCGTGCCTTACGCTGACAGGAAGACTACATAATTTCGAGGAAATTCTAGCCGTTCGTGGGGGGATATCATTTCTGCATACAATCTGTTAGTCTGATACTCCCTCTTGCGCTTGTTGCGCATCATTCCTGGTTTGTTTCGTGTGCCCCCGCCTTTCAAGTGGCATCAGGTACGGAATACTCCGTACGGGCTACAGTATTACTAAGGTAGAGGTAGTTTCCGACTTTAGAACCGTCTCGGGGCACTTGAGCGTGGTGGCCGGCCATAATGGTTTTTAATATTGACAATACTGAACACAGTACATACAGTAGCCATAAGAGCAGGGAACGCCATCAGTCACCGCGATCTCACAAACACCTGGTCAGGCTGACGTACAAGCCAAAGGCTGGTGAAGCATGGTCATTGCTTCCCCATTTGGGTCGAAGCTATCCTGGCCAACAAAGCAATAATGATAATGATAATCCCCTTACGGAGTACTATGGACCATAACTCGGCATGTCGCGGATGCCTCCGACTAAGGTACCTAGGTATTTGTCCCTGAAAGCAGGTCCAGCCCTCACCACGTGCTTTTGGCGCGTCTGGCAGATCCGCACGGACCAAGTGTAACCTTAACTGGTCCAGACTTTCTTTTCCCTTCAGGATCCCCAAAACTCGCTTGTCTCGCAACGCTATTCGTTGATCTGATCCCGCAATCTTGACACCCCTGTCACCTGTGTTGCTGCCATGTTCGCCGTCCTCTCGTCGGGTCCCGATTGTTTTACCAGTTGGATTTACCGTACATGATTCACCATGCCTAACTTTACATGCCGCATACTGCATACTGCATACATATCAGCCCTAGAGACATCCCATTCTTGCCATGCCCCTGGCCTACCAAGGCGACCGCCGCAGATCTCTATTGGTTCCACCCTGTCGTTATTGGATACGCCTGTCAGGGTTTGACCGCAGGTTGTCTTTTACTATCACGCAATTCGCTGAGTTGTCAATGATGATAATCTCTTCCTCACCGTGCCGTATTGCCCCGTACAATAGCGTTCCCCCCTTATCGCTCTAAGCAGCGGGATGCCCAGGTATACCGGACACACTCCTGGTCGACCACTGGGCTTGCCGGTGTCTTGGACGGGCTGACGGAGTGGGAACAGAAACCCACGCTACACGATGATTTGCCCGTTTGAAGCCACCACGTTGTCTGCCATTCCGCCTTTCCCCTGGACTCGTCTGCTTCTGGCGTTCTGTCCGGGCCTTTAGTGATCTAGTCAATGTGTCAGCCGTCCGAAACATGCCGCCAGCTGAATCGCAAAGTCGCTCGTGCGGAGGTCGGGTGGGGATATTTGCGTCGGTGACTGATCAGTGATGTCGCCCGATTACTCTGTACTTGAGATCTTATTCGTGCCTCTGTGCTGCATTCATCTCGGTCACTTACGACTCACGAGATGTTCCATTAGGGGTGTTTGGTTTTTCAATTAGACTACAACGACTCCTGCTGTTTTAACCAGCCCACAGGCCTCACCTCTCTGCGACCAAGCTGCCATTCTCTCAGTCATGACGACCTCGTTGACTGCTTCTCAGCTGAAGTCCTTGGAGCTGACAGAGCGCATTGCATCTGCCTTCTCGCTAGTCGGGACGTCGTTCATTCTGTTCACCTTTGTCTACTCTCCTGCGTTCCGCAAACCGATCAACAGGATCATATTTTATGCATCGTGGGGAAACACTCTTTGCAATGTTGCAACGTTGATGTCGCAGTCTGGTATCAGAGCCGGGCCGAATTCGCATTTGTGCCAATTCCAGGCTTTCTTGATCCAATTGTAGGCCACTGCTGATTTCCTTTCTTAGCGATGAAGATATATTGCTGATGTTGATAGGTTCTTGCCTGCTGATGCTCTATGGAATCTGGCCATGGCAATCAATGTCTACTTGACACTGTTTAAAAAGTACAACGCCCAGCAGCTCAAAGCACTGGAATGGAGATATCACGTAATGTGCTACGGCGGACCGCTCTTTGTAGCATTGGTCTATGTATTCATCAACACTCCGGAGAGGGGTAGGATATATGGCCCAGCTACGGTAATTACAGCTCTTCAAGCAAATCAACATTTGGCAGCAGACATCTAATTCCATACACTAGTTATGGTGTTGGATATCCATCAAATGGGTCGCCCTCCGTGTAGCCTTGGTGTATGCACCCGCATGGTAAGTCAACCCCACTCATCCATTATCACCCTTCTGATCCACATCCAGGGTCTGTATCATCGTCTCCTTCATCATCTACGCCATGGCCGGCAAGGAAATCTTCTCCAAACGCAAACAACTCCGCGCCTTCAGCAATCCTACGAAATACCCTGTCGAGGTCCAAAACCCCTTTACAAGCTTCAAGACCACCGAGATCTCCATCTCCAGCGAACTCGCACCAGTCAAGCGCCCAGGCGGTTCTGACATTATGCCTGCAATGGATGCCAAGGGGAGACCCGCGACGAGCCATGGCTATGATCAATACACCGTGACCATTGCATCTGCTCCACTGAGCCCCAGGTTTGATGGACCTCCTACTCCGTCATTGCAGAACCGGAATAAGAACGCAGCTCTGGATGCGAATGCTGCGGCTTGGGGCTATACTAAGGTCGCGCTACTCTTCTTCGTTTCGCTGCTCATCACCTGGGTTCCTTCTTCAATCAATCGGGTCTACTCCTTGATTCACCCCTCGCTGATCTCGGTCCCGTTCACGTACGCCTCGAGCGTCGTGCTCCCACTCATGGGGTTCTGGAATGCTGTCATCTATACGACTACTTCGTGGGCAGCTGTGAAGATGCTGTTTAGTGGTACGGCGAGGCTGCCCTCGAGGGGGAGGTCGATGCCCAGGATTGAGATTGGAGGGAATATCAGTAAGCGAAGGTCGAGGGGGAGTTTGAGTGATAGTACCAGGGAGTTTGCGAGGGACGAACATGTGTGAGGTGGTTTTCGGAAGGCATACACCAAATCGGCGCGACGAATTGATTCGTGTTGACCAACCGTCCCTTCGGCCATGAAACCTCTTGGCTTTTACCGTTCCAGATGTGGACGCTCGGTCGCCAGAAGAAGACCCAAATTCAGCTACAGCCATCACCTAGACGCTCAACGCCACCAACTTCACATTGTCGTTAGTGTCAAGTATTCGAATCCCAAGGGGAATCAGAGGGCACTACAGCTGCTTGTCGTGCACTGAACACAATCGAATCGACAAGGACACCGCCCTTATAAAGCTCCAGATCACACGACTACAGGATCCACCATACTACGCATCTCAAGAAGACACCTAAAGTAACAACCGAGCTCCACTCCCCTTCAAGCCATCCCCTCTCGAGCGCACCACCAAGCTCCAGCACCCTTTGGCCTCGCTCAAGATACCTATTGGTGCTCACTATTTGTCGCTGTGGGACAGCTGAAAACGACTCAATGGCCGGCCCTCGATCAAGGAAATACGCATTGCCTTGCGCCAAGCGACACAGACTCAACCGACCCTCCGACCCCTCCCCACGACATGATTCCCACGAAGGCTTTGTGAAACTTAGCAGACGTCAGGAAGACTTTTACTTACTGTATACTATGTCTACATCATTTTGCATAGTATATACATATATATATATATATTATATATACACTCGCAGCTCCTTACGTACAAATGCAGAGCTAGGTCACCTTGGCAGTTTCTCTTTCGGGCGAGGCTGCTCTAGAATCATGCCAGCGATATTGGCGGCGTGATTGAGCCTCAGTCACCGAATATCGTGAGTCTTGTTCTTCGAGCAACGTGTGTAAGCGTACCATGCTTTCGTACATGTAGGTCTCAAATTCCTCTTTGCCATGGCATTACAGTATCCACGCACCGTGGGCTACCCTACAGCTCCTGCAGAGCACGAAACACAAGAAAACGTCGGGCCGGCAGTATCTGCGGTTGCTCCTAACCTGGATCGAGCTGCCAGTGTGCCATCGTACCAGCCTGCTGCCCTTGTTCCAAACCCGATATCCATCGCTACCCTCGCAACGGCTACCCCACTCTTTTCCTCCACCGCCGTTGCCGCAACCATGCAGGTACAATGTGCCCGCGTCTCTGCAGTTATATTCTCTTCCATCGCTTCCATAACAGCCACGTCCTCTTAACACAGCAATCATACCCGTACTCGGCTCCGCAACCTCCGACCTCAGCTTATGAAACATCCCAGCCGTATCCATTGCTAGACGAGAAGCAACCGCTGCCGTATCCGGATTCAACTGAGCGAGTCCAGTGGTACGGATCCTCTAACCTAGGCGCAGTCCCGACTTTGGCCGCGAACTCGTATCACACTGTCGCACCGTCTTAGGCCCTAGATCCACATACTATTTATGCGCCACCTCCAGAGCAACAGCCGACCTCCGGAGCGACGAGGGTATTAGCAGCTTCTGCGCTGGGGGCAATCTTGCCAGAGTGCTCGTCCAAGACGGCGAAGATCCCCAAACTTTCGCCAATGGTACGGCCCTTGCCAGCTACTTTAAAATTTCCACAGAAGCAGACAACGATCAAGGCTGTCGTATATTCAAGTATGGCATCTCTACTGATTTACTCATGCCGTTATTTGAGCATTTCGATTTCCCACGATACTCTATGTTTCCCTACGGCTTTGCAAGCAATTTCTGTGTAACAGACGATTGGAGTGCGGGTTCATGTAAGCGCGCGGGTTGTCTGAAGGATCAGCTTTGTGGTCATTATGTGCTTCAGAAGACTTTCCACTTCTACGCCTACCAAGATGTCACGAATGCGACTGCAATCTCACCTACGATCACTTCGAAAACGGCGGAAACCATCATCTGTGTGGGCAATAGGTACATTGAATACCTCTATGTTGGGACCCACTTTGTATGCTAACATCTTAGCAGTTAAGTCCGTTTTATCAAAGCTGATTGGAACCTCCAATTCTTTCGTTTCAGGTCGCGGCGACTGCAGACTACAGAATTTGCCTTCGATGCTTTGGTCTATCAGAATTATGAAGGCGAGACCAAGCTAAAATCATCACTACTGGATTGTGTCTTAGCGCAACTAGAAGTCGTTTTGAACAACTGGGACTCGTTACTCGATGCTTCGTCGCAATTCTTGGTCCTTCTTTGTAAGGCTTTTATTGTTGATAGGCACCAACTCTTTGAAACTGACACATCATTCCAGAGGGTTGAAGTTCTGGAAGAGCGCCTCGAGACCGATCGATCGCAGTATCATTCGAAATCTTCTGATGGCCGGCTCAGCATTGGAAAAAATTCCGTAAAGTCCTGCAGACTCAAGCGAGTCGCCTTAAAATTCCTAGAGAATGTCCGTGGAGACCCTCGATGGACGGAAGGGTCGTGCCAATTACTACTAGTCAACGGCTTTGAACTACATCGTTGATGCGTATGGCACGAAGACTGCGAAAAGCGCGATTGCGGCGAACACGGTTGTGCGGAGTTTTGTTCGGAGCGCTGTTTCCGCTGTTTGCGGCGAAGACTGTATGCGAGGCTGGGTGTCGCGTGGGCCACGAGCTTGCCTGGCTTTTTAAAGCGGCGGGGATGGTTCATGTTTTGGAAGGAGGGGGGGCGAAGATTAGGGGAATGAAGTCGGTTTTGTGGCTGAGGGATAAGGCGGCCTTGTGGAGAATTATCTTACTCGTGTTTCTCTCTCGCACGTTTACTCCCTTTCTATGCCAAGGCGCACTTCCCAGAACTTCATTTTCCAATCAAAAAGCCCTCATCCACATCTCCCTGTGCAATGCCCGCTCAACCCGTCCTGCGACGATGTAGATAAAGAAATTCCCACCCGCTAACCTAGGAATGAAGGATGCCATCAGATGGAAAAAACTGTCTAGGAATTCTCCGAGTGGATGACGCACATGTGTGGGTTATTAGAGGTAAGGGTGTAAACGTTCATCCAATGGACGAAATCTTCGAGTATTTTCAACTAGAAACCGCCAAGCCAACACTATTGCCAAATATGTCTTCTACATAAATGAAAATATGCTCGCTCGAAGAAGTTCAAGTAGAAAAGATTTTTTATGGGAGTAATCATAGAAGAAGTAGATATATTCTTCCGACTGAAAAAAAAACCCTTGGGGTTTATGGGGGTGTTTCATGGGGGGACAGACACACTTCCGTTGTCAAGTCATTATCACAGGACGAAGTTTTAGTACAGGCGGAGTAAGAAGGACGCTGAGTGGAAATAGCACAATTGAAAGCCAAAAAAAAAGTTAGGAGCAGACCTTCTTTCCAATTGGACGAACCGTTGACCCTTTTCCGAACTTTCCCGCCTCGAAAAACCCACAAGTCGTGCATATCACCAACCAAAACATCCCGTCATCGACTAAACGGCTCAAAACCTTCTCAAGCAGAACATTCCACAAGTTGAAACCAATAAACTAGAGGTAAAACCCCCTCGAAGTTGAAAAACCCGTCAGCATTTCCCCGACCAAATCAGCAGAAGCAGGAGTTGTTTCTTAAGATGTGATATTTAGCGTAAACGAAGGACTATCTAGGAGGGAAGATGGGGTTGTTTGTGCGGAGGGACAGGGAATTGGGGATAGGTGAAGCGCGTGAGGTTAGGAAGGAGACAGAGGAAAACGGGAGTAATGAAGTTGGAAAGGGCAAGGAAGAAGGGAGAGAGGAACGAACTTTGATGGATTTAGGCAAGTGGCACGAATGGGAAAGGTTCGAAAAGAAGGAGAAACACTACGTTATAACTCTGCCAACCTAACAAAACGAACCACTAAAATAAAGGTAAAAGAGACTGCAGCTGAGCAAGCGGCTTAGACAATCAGATAGCAGTCGGTCGATGCATTTCAATAAACACAAGAGAACTTGGAAAAACTTGCGAAAAGACGCATCAGCGACGGTGATTGCGTAAGCTCGTACCTTACGGATCATTCTAATTATTAAAAGGAAGAGAGTGTAGGGATGGTTCAAGACAGGCTTTCTCGCTAGTGTAGCCTCAAATGACAGTGAGAAAGCCACGGTATGGCAGGGACTCTCTAATATTGAGAGGAATTTTCGAAGCGGCGAAGACGGGCCATTAACCTCCGGCTCCGGAGTTTGAATTTTTGCATCTACCTGTGCATGGATATGCTCCGGAGCCGATAGGGTCTCGCAGCTGAGACAGGATGTGGATTTTGAGCCTAGCCGTAGCTGGTGAGCAATGTTGTAGGATCCTGGAAGAGGGGAAAGCGTGTTGGACGTATGATATGGGTGTTGAGAGAGGTAGATCGAGCTGTGCGATTGGCGTAAAAAGATTGAAGTGAGGGGATGGGAGCGAAGACAACGAAGTAAAAGAATCGGAGAAACATGATCAGAGTAAGACAGTTCGACGAAGAAGTTCAAAGTAACCAGGTTGAACAAGGAGACTGAAGCCAAATACCCATTGAAGATGCCTATACGTCTATCAGTTCAGAATAAACAGGTTTCATCGTGGATTTGCTGACTGGCTAAGTCAAAGTAAGCATCTGACTCCGATACTGCTTGTTGCGATACGAGACCATCTGCTGCCAAAGCGTCCAGTACCTATCCTTACCATAAGCCCATTCCATACACCAAGCCTACAATCCTCTTCTATCACACCGAATCACACTTGAACGCTCTTGAGTCTCCCAGCCTTTGCATCAACAGGCGGCAGCGGCGGGTTAAACTCCCCATCCTTCACCGTCCACCCGTCCCTCTTCATCATTTTCCAACTCTCCGCAACCTTCAGCCTCACTAGGTCTCCCGCAGCCCGAGCATCTTCCTTGGAGTCGTGACCTTGAGAGCCAGCCATCTGGATATCTCGGTCCAGGTGCTTCTTCATAAGCGATTTTAATCCGAAACGGATTGGTAAGCCGCGGGGATGGGGGTAGAGGAGACAGGTATCAATGATGGAGGGGTGGATGATACGGGTTGCGTTCAGGTCGTTTTCTAGGGCCTGGCCGATCAGAGGTGTTTCTGGCTTGAGGAGGTTGAAGAGGAGGTCGCGGGCTATGGAAGGGGATTCGACTTGTAGGAGGTGATGTTGATCTGTATCGCCTTGTCTAGGTTGCATTATATCTTCGTCTCTGGAGACTGCTTTGTATGGCGCGGCTTTTGCAAAGTCCTCCGGCCATACTCCAGAGAACTGAGAATTGAGATCTAAGATCTCTCCAAGAGGCCGGACAAGCACGTCCAAACCTTCCTTGCCATCAGGCCAAGAGGTCGCCGTTAGACGGATCAACTCAAGTCCCAACGTGGTGTATCCCATCTCACAGTCAAAGCACACTGCGTTCTTTGCCTCGATTCCGTCATTCCCTGGAGTCTCCTTGAAAGGCATCACCAATGCAAGCCTCTTGGTCTCGGAGATCTTGAACACATGGGTATCTGCGGACCTACAACCTATCGATGTTCCAATGGATTCGTTGCAACAAGTGTACAGAGTCTCCTTAGTTCCTTTACCCAGTTGACGTCGCGACTTTCCAGGGTGATACGAGCACATCCCTCCGCTGGTCAAGGCCCCATCCTCTTCCCTTCTACCAGGAAAGACTTGAAAGCGGCTCTGGCAGCGGTCGCACTGCTCCCAGCCCTGGGCCGCTTCAACCCCTTTTCGAGCTTGTTCAACCTCGTCTTGGCCTGGCGCAGTGAAGACATACCCATGTTTTACCAGATGAGCCTCTCGCTGTGCTACAAGCCTTGGCAGGAAGGCGATTTCTTCGCTAGTAGAAAGACCAGTTTCGATGATCTTTGGCGGCTTTGGAGCGTCTACCTGAACATGAACAGAAACTTCTTTCACAGTTTTGTCGAGGCGCTCTTTGTGCCAATCAGCTAATTTCATTCTCTTCAAAGCGACTATTCGCATCTTCACAATATTGGTGTAAATCGCCGGATTCTGCTTGGCAATTTTCTCCTCTTCGTTGAGAATTTCTTGAATCAACCCTTGCCTAGAAAGCATCAATGCTGTTATGGAAGGATCCTGGGAGTTTCTAACTTCGTCGTTCAATCGAACCATATGCTCATGTAACATGGTAATTAACTTTAGCCGTATTGCATGCGATGCTGGCGGATTAGGTAGCATCCTTGGATTCAAAGACTCTTCTACAACTTGCTCGACAGGGCACACCCTGATGTTGGGTTTTGCGTAGGCGGCAAGCTCTTTCTTCATGACACTCTCATATTGAGTGGGTGTAGAGTTGGCAGCTCTTTCTTTGGGGTTACGCAAAGGTGGAGGGGATATTGCTCTGAACGCCGTTGAAGACAATCTGCCCGTGAAAGGTTCGCGCCTACTGCTACCTTCGTTGGCGGTGGCACCTAACTTGACAGTTGCTGGTGCTAGAATCTTCGCATTATCAAGTTTTGGTTCTACTGTCGAGATTGCATCCTCAGAGTCAGGACCACTAATCCGCCTTTTTTTCCGAGGTTCATCTGAACGGTCCAATTCGATGTTCTCTCTAGCACTTGCTTTTCGCGAGGTTGGCTGTTCTTGCAGACTCTCCGCCTTCACATTTTTCAGTATGCTATGGTGGGTGAAAATGCAATTCGTAAGCGAACATCGAGCCTGCTCAGGACATTCCACTTGTTTAAAGAGTCCCAGAGAAGAAAACATTGCGCTAACGAAAGGCTTGAGTGAAGTGAGTAGGTGAGTAAACAAAAAGTGATGACACACAGACCCACATGATATGAAGTACGGTTCGAAGGCAAGTCGAACGAACCGTCTTAGCTCTTCAAATAAGAAAGAGAGGGTTACGATAGAACTGAGGTCTGACCAGGACCACCAGGCTATCGGCCCCTGTTTGAAAGTGTAAGTGCGCGTGGCAAGATGTAAGCACTCAGCAAAGGTGACTTTGGTGTCTCATTACCCTGCTACCAAAACAACACACACAAAATAGCAACACGATGCCATGGCGCTACACTGTTGAGCTCTGTCATCCAGTTGTGTTGGTGGACCTTGATTTTATAGGCCTCGAGCTCTTGGTAGCCTGGGTCATGGCTAGGGCTGACGGCCTGTCGGTTAGGCAGGGGTATGCTAGGCACCGCTGTCATGCGTCATCATCACCAGGAATACCTTGGGTCATCACCGCACTCTGTGTCTCCATAAATAGTTCTGGATTCCTTCTCTGCTTCGAATGGCGAGCCCTTCTGCAAAGCAATTGATACTGCAGGGTTTCTACAACATCAGCAGCACCTCGACTTCTATGGAAGCCGAGCGAGTTACGTCCGATGAGCACCGCAAAGCTGACCATCTTTGCGTCCTAATACATGGGTACGCACTTACTTCAACCCCAATCAAACACTGAGCTAAAATCGATAGCCTTTGGGGTAATCCCGCGCATCTCTCGTACACTGCCGCTGCTCTCCGCGACAAGTACCCTGAAGACAAGCTTCACATACTGGTCGCTAAAACCAATTCGGGCAGCTTCACTTACGATGGTATTGAAGTTGGGGGCGAGCGGGTGACTAAAGAGATCGAGGATACCATTGAGAGGCTGGCGAACGACGAACAACACATAGAGAAGCTGAGCATTGTAGGGTACTCTTTGGGAGGTCTAGTCGCCAGATACGCCGTCGGATTACTTTACTCCAATGGCTGGTTCGAGCGTATTCAGCCCGTCAATTTCACCACCTTTGCATCGCCCCACCTAGGAGTACGGACACCGCTGGTCGGCTACCACAGTCATGTCTGGAATGCTTTCGGAGCCAGGATGCTGTCTACATCAGGTCGCCAACTCTTTACGATTGACACCTTTCGCGATACCGGTCGCCCTCTTCTAGCAGTCCTAGCAGATCCGAACAGCATCTTCATCAAGGCCCTCACCCAGTTCAAGAATAGAGTACTTTACGCCAACACAATCAACGATAGATCCGCACCTTACTACACTACCTATATCACCCGTCTGGATCCGTATGTTGACATGGAAGCCATCAACATCTCGTACCTGAAGGACTACGAGCCCGTTATTCTCGACCCCTCCAGCTCCGTCTCCCGCAAAACACCCCTTGAGAACCCCTCCGTCTACACCCGCCTAACCAGCACCAGTCAGACTCTCCTCAACCGTGTTCCCATGTTCGCTATGCTCGCCGTCCTTATTCCCGTCGGCACTGTGGTCTTCCTCATAAATACTGGCATCCAATCCATCCGCAGCCAACAGCGCATTCGCCTACATGAGCAAGGGAAAGCTGGTGTTGGACTTGGTAGCTACCGTATACCTCTCATGATCGAAAATGCCCAGAGCGCCGTTGAAGGTGCTTTTGAGAATATGAACGCTGGGCAGAGTCAGGAGTATCTACCTGAGAGTGGCGATGAAATTTTCACAGAGGATGAGCAAGACGACGCTACTTCGGAAAAAGCGCAGCAGCCTGTCGATGCACTGTCGCGCACTTCTACTCGATCGAAATCAGAATTTCCAACTCTAGCTCTAAGTCCAGCGCAGTTCGCGATGATCGAAGCGCTAGACGATGTTGGATTTCGGAAGTACCCGGTTCACATTCATCAGGTGGCGCATAGTCATGCCGCGATCATTGTGAGGACGTCTAGGAAAGGGTTTGAGGAAGGGAAAGTGGTAATGAAACATTGGCTCAGCGAGGAGTTTGAGATCTGAGGTTCTTTCTACGCTGAACTGTTCTTGATATTGACTGAGCGTTCACGTTGGGCGATGCAAGGCGTTGCATTTGTGTTTCAGCATAGCGGAATGTAATGTTTTTTTGGGGTGTGGCTACCAGCATTTTCTTTACTTGTACCATATCAAGCCTAGACGTCTTCTCCTCGGGCTCTGTTTGCTCGACCGCAGTATGTATTTCTTCAATAGACATAAAATGATACCTTGCAATCCTGCAAACCCAGTACTTGCTATAATTCTAGGGTTCTCCTCAAGGACCCCAGAACTTTGTCCAGATAAAATAGAATTGATATCTTGCCCCAACTTCCATTTTTGGGTGTTAAATATCTTGTACGTTGCCAGACACATAGATTGAAAGACTGGGGCATTTCTTTTCTAGCAGAAGTAAACATCCGGTGCAGGCTCCGTGGCTGTCGGCAACCGAATCATGATTATTATATCAATTGGGAGTCAATTAATGCCGTGAATTTAACTGGTCGAGGAGGCGAAGTGATATCTTCGATTTGGCAGCACGCTAAGATATCACAATATTGACTACATTAGAAGCTCCTCATTTGGGCTTCAGATCGCGATTGACGCGACTTTACGTGTTTACGAAGCCATGAGAGATGCCTAGGTATGGTGCAAACATCAGTGTAGTTCTAGGGATTCAACTGACCAAATTTATTAGAGAAATAATCACTATACAGGCTGGCCAGTGCGGCAACAGCGGTACGTTGCGCCATTCCCATCATGAGTAATTCATGACGCTGCAATCCAACGACCAGCATTCGAAGATTCTACGCTGATGTGCGTGTAGTTGGAAGCCAGTTCTGGCAACAGCTATGTCGAGAGCATGGAATAAACCAAGACGGAAACCTTGAGGACTTTGCAACAGAGGGTGGGGATAGGAAGGACGTGTTCTTCTATCAGGTATATCTCGAGCGTCTCTTGTTCTGGCAACCAGCTGATAAAGGCGGACAGAGTGACGATACGCGGTACATTCCTCGCACCATATTGTTAGATCTAGAGCCACGAGTACGTTTCACTCGTCACGGATATAGTTGTGGTTATCAAAGTCTAAAATGGGGTATAGGTCCTCCAAAGCATTCAAAATGGACCTTATAAGAACATCTACAATCCTGAGAACTTCTTCATCGGCTCACAGGGTAGCGGTGCTGCAAACAACTGGGCTGCAGGATATGCGGCAGGAGACACAGTGCAGGAGGAAGTTTTTGATATGATTGATCGAGAAGCAGATGGAAGCGACTCTTTGGAGGTACATCTGCGACTGAGGTATGAAAGTGAAGTGCCTGGGGCTAAAAGCTTTGTGTAGGGTTTCATGCTCCTTCACTCAATTGCAGGAGGTACTGGTTCCGGTCTGGGCAGCTATATTCTCGAGCGAATGAACGACCGTTTCCCGAAAAAGCTTATACAAACTTACTCGGTCTTCCCGGATACTCAATCAGGGGGAGGCGTGGTGGTGAATCCGTACAATAGTCTTCTGACCATGAGGCGGCTGACGCAAAACGCGGACTCTGTGGTAGGCAAAACAACAAGGAATGGTAGGAGGGTCAAGAATGCTAAGATAGACGCAGGTAGTGCTGGATAACGGAGCACTTTCGAGAATAGCCGCAGATCGACTCCACGTGCAGGAGCCATCTTTCCAGCAAACCAATCAGCTGGTACGTTCGTCTATCGAACACCAACCCCCTGGACTAGCTAACCTCTTCAGGTCTCTACCGTTATGTCCGCCAGTACAAACACCCTTCGTTACCCGAGCTATATGCACAACGATCTTGTTGGAATAGTAGCCTCCCTCATCCCTACCCCTCGATGCCATTTCCTTATGACCTCATACACACCCTTCACAAGCGACAACATAGAGCAAGCGAAGACGGTACGAAAGACTACGGTACTTGATGTAATGCGGAGATTACTGCAACCCAAGAACCGTATGGTTTCGACCACACCAAGCAAGACAAGCTGCTATATCAGTATACTTAACATTATCCAAGGAGAAGCAGATCGCACTGAAGTAGATACTTCCCGCGAGATTCTTCACGTCTAATCTCAACTGATATTAATAACTAGGTCCACAAATCATTACTCCGTATCCGCGAACGCAACCTGGCAAAATTTATTCCTTGGGGTCCTGCCTCAATACAGGTTGCGCTTACAAAGAAGTCGCCGTACCTTGCTAATACCCATCGAGTGTCGGCATTAATGCTGGCAAACCACACTTCTGTTGCCACGCTCTTCAAACGTATCGTGGTACAATATGGCGCAATGAGGAAGCGGAATGCATACTTGGATGGCTACAAGAAGGAGGCGCCTTTCGCAGATGGGCTTGGAGAATTTGACGAAGCCAAGGCAGTTGTCATGGATCTCATAAGTGAATACGAAGAAGCGGAAACCGAGAGCTATCTTGATCCGGACAAAGGCAAAGAGAAAGCCGAAGCTTCTTGAATATGGGATGTACAAAGATTATGAAAGGCGTTAGGTATGGTAGGTCTACGGAAGCATTTCCGCATTTTCGGCTGAGTTGCGGAGCAACGCCACAATTATTTGAAGCAGGTAATCCAAAATTAGGTGTGGCTTGTCAGAGGGGATGATCTGCTTCGTACATACCATAGGCTCCAAAGTTTCGAAATAGAGTGTCTGGGAGCTTTTGATAGGTCCAGGTACTCTTGATCGACTTTACAGATACAGTAATGATACGCTCGAGTAGGCGGACAAACAAACATTTCGCCGTCATAAGAATGTTTTGATTCTATTCCGTAAGGTAGTCGCTTTTCTTGTTTCATACAAACGATGAATGACGCAGTTCTGTGGCGGTGCATTTCACGCTAAGCCTGCCATATAAACACGCATGACTTTGTCCCAAACACCTCTCTCACTCCCATCAACAAATTCTGGCAAACCACTCCACAATTGCAACAAGTTCTACCAACGTTCACCTAGCACAATGCCTTTCACTGCGAGGTATGTAACCCCTCATATTCAATTCTAATGAGGTACCTCATTGCCAACCTTGGAACACCCGATGTATTCCGGAGGCAGGATTGCGATGCGCGCGACGCTTAAGCATACAATAATCATCTTGATTTAGAGAATGAGCTCTTGCTGACATAGATGTGATAACAGCGATATCTGCAAGATCATTCTTGCCATCCTCCTTCCGCCTCTCGGTGTCTTTCTTGAGCGCGGCTGCAACGCGGATTTCTTGATCAACATCCTCCTCACGATTTTGGGTTACATTCCGGGTATCATCCACGCCTTGTAAGTCTTACTCCCTGCGTACTGCCTTTGACAACGTCAAGGTTCCTGCCATTCAGCTATCGTAGACTGACACCAATGGCATTATAGGTACATAATTCTCAAGTACTAGTCGCGATCAGGTTTCATCTGTTAAGCAATGATACCGGTCTACGCAGTTCATCACACCCTCATACATCTTCGTCGAGTGCCCCTCGTCCAACCCCTGCAATCGTCATCTGGCTACAATTCGGTTGCTGCCTGTGGTGGATAGTCGATTGAAATGCTGTGCTTCTGGAAGGAGAGGAGCAAGGATCTCTGGGAGTTTAGCAATGGTTTCCGCATCCTTAAGGGTATGCGTAGCGTTTCTTGGTTTTCACTAGCCTATTAATGTGCATATTGGTACTCTTGTATCAGCAACAGGAATGCAACTTTCTTGACTTGAGTTACATTCTAGCTGCCTGTTTGTGATATAATGACCTATAGTCATCCACGATAACTGAGGGGTAGAAGCTAAAGTAAAGTTCCATTAAAAGAAGGCGGGGAAGTGGGTAAGAAAGGCACGGTAAGGGAGGCGGTTACGGAGTACATCGACCATGCTCGTGCTGCTGCTGCTCAACACCACTTGCATACGTCTGTGGTTTCAATTCTAAGCAAAAAGAAACTCAGTAGCAGTCTTACTACGCGTGTCCTGGCAAGGCTTAACACTGTGCGGCGAAGAAAACATGGTGCATCACACGGAGCATCCACGGCATCAATCCCTCGGCCATTTTGGCAGTCGTACTGACTAACTCTTCTCTATGATTCTCACAATGCTGAAAATAAATGAGCGCGTTGTGACTTGTGACCTTGGCTTGCATCTGGAAAGACTTAGACGGGCAGTGCAATGATTTCCTAACGCAGGTTAGGCGGCACTATAGCTTAATCTAGTGGGCTTAGCTCCCACGAATCTATCTTTAACCGCTGGGAACTGGGCGCTTCAACCACGACTACATATCAGCACAACGAAATAGACATGTCAACGCGAATCCGTTGGATAAAGATACCTCTATCTAAGCAGGCGTCTACATCTGCGTTCTATGAATGGCTACTTAGCCTCATGCCCATGTCATCAATATATCGTAGCACTGTTTAGCTAACCTCCTCGTCCAGAGGAACAAAAGGACCATGGCGGCCTACTCATCCAGAGATGTTTCATCTCAGTATACTCTGCATTTCCTCATGTCATAACCTTTTGCTCGGATAGAAATTTCCTTTGTCTCTTTCCTTACTGTACCATCACTAGGTCTCTTCATGTCGGGGTGGGGCTTTAAAGTTATTTCAGGTCAGTAAGACTCCGCGTTCTGCACAGGAGGCACAGCCATGTGTTCCTGCGCTCAGCTTTACACCTCCTGCATACTCTGAGGCTCATACTATTCGGTTTTTTACATCAATCCAGCAATGTCCACGACGATCCTTGTGTTGATAGTATACAGACGCGAATGCTAACGATGAATGCAGTTCTTTCACAGCATGTCGATAGTTCTTTTCCTAATCCCATACTTCCTGTTCCCTCTTCCAATACGGGCTGGCCCACTTTCTACGGTTTCTTTATCACCTTATCTCGACGGCATTGTTCCACCCTGCGCTCAGAGCTGCTTCGAGTCGTCCATCGCCCAGAACTTTCCTACCTGCGACCATCAGCAAGACGTCTACTGCTTATGTACCAATAACAGTGAATCGGGCCTGACACTCGGTGAAGAGGCCTTGGTTTGCCTCGCTTCCGCCTGTGCCTTTGACGTTTTCGATGCTAAGGCCATCTCTGTGTATGAGGTATGCCAAAGAGTACCAAACTCCAAGCCCATGACACATTCGACTCTTACAGGAACACAAACATCTGTTGCGACTGCCTCGCATATTCTATCAAGTTCACTGAACAACACAAGCCCGGCGTCGTCCACAGTATCCGACACTAGTAGCCATTCTTCGACATTTTCTTCCACCAGCACAAAATCTACAATAGCCACTACAACTAGTACAACCGCTGTTACTTCGCCGTCGTCTTCTTCTTCTTCAGTTTCCTCTGTTAGTGTCTCACCCTTAATAACACAACCTACAACCTTCACATCGACCTCAGCTACTACAAAGTCGCCTGCATCATCCACATATTTATCTACATCCCCTGCGTCATCTTCTGCTGCTCCAGCGTCAAGCCCTGTTCTCACAAAACCTCAAATTGCAGGCGTCACGGTCGCAGGTGCAGGTGCCGCAGCAATCTCTTTCGGTCTCCTATTCTTTATATTTTGCCGCCGCCGACGACGAAATTCAAAGAGACGCAACAGTGGTTCTTCATTTGGTGGAGACAAGATCATTGAGAGCCAGCAGGGCTCACCACGTGGTTCTGCTATCATGGCCAGCAGTCCGGGAAATGGTGATAGGTCAAGAAATTTGCCCGTGAATCCTGCGCCGCAAACATTTGCTGCTCCTACCGCAAACGACGGGAGCAGGTGGACTCTCTGGCCAAGAAATGTGGAATCGGAGGAGCTAGGAGTAGCTGCTGATCCTGTAACGAGGTCTGAAGCATCACAAGACAGCCCCCATACGAGTACCAGAAGCCGCAGGACAAATTCTCAGTTACTACCTGATAAACCGTCATATTCTTTATACCCATCACCCCTCCGCATCAAGGCCCAGATGAGTCCGGTTAGCCCGATTGCTGGAAACGCTGGTGCTGGGCAAAGAGCCATAATACCTTTGGCAAGACCCTCTCCTCGAGGCCGCAATTCTTCGGACACGAGTCAAGTCCATCTCCAACATGGGCGTTTTGATGAACAATTGTCGCCTTCAGATCCCTTCGTAGACCCTCGCAGCGTTCCTTCCCCTTCTACGTCCGCAAGGCAACAAGGGCAAGTCTCTCCATCTCGGCTTCCATACCCAAATGCATTGAACCACGGGCCATGGTCTCGATCGGTAGAAATAATCCGCAAGCCATTACCTGCACGGCAGTCGCTAAGCGCACCGAGGTCGCACTCAATATTGAATCGATCTGAACCAGGCCTTGGAATTGGAATGTCGACCAGTTCCCCCCGTAGCCAAGGCTTGGCATCATCTGATCTGTTGCCAAACTCAACTGCTCGGTCTTCAAGGTCCCTTCCAAGAAGAAAGAGTAACTGCCGAAGACCACCAACGCATTTCTCGATGGACTCTGACACTAGCTTCGAAGACGCAGGTGAAGATGATGAGATGCCCGAACACCGTCATGTACTCTCTCCTGTGTCAGAGCGTTCTCCTCCCGGGCAAGTCAGATATCCCAAAATACCTGGCTCGGTTGTACCTCTTACACAGCATCAGCCCTCCCTAGGAAGTCCGACCCGCCCTCGACGTCCCAGAGTGCAAGTCGAGCTGGACCCATCGCGAGATAAGAGTCTCCCCAGGACTCCTGCGCCTCTCGGCAATCCTGCATCTCTCCTCGCCAAACGCCGTGGCGACCACAAAGCCAGCGAGCTAGCCCATGAGCTCAGAAATCGTGAGATTGGTGAGGACGAGCTCCGACAGACAGCAAAATGGAAAATACTCGTTAGTCCGGGCGTTGAGGGGATCAAGGACGCAGGCACACCTACGGCTTTTGGATCGCCAAGAACAGCTAAGAGTACAGAGTGGGTCTCGCCGACATCGAGAAGCAGTGGGAGGTGAGTTGACATGTAATATATATTCGTACAATATTTTCTGTATAAGCGGCATTAGGGGTGCATATGTGGAGTCTAAAGAATACTTGGATATACGATGGGATGGGAAAAACCACTTGCATTAGGATAGGCATGGGGTTTATGTCTTCGATTCGTGGGAATCTATTGTATGATATACTTGAAGGATCTAAGAGATACCACCCTACTATATAGCAACTACTTGTAATCGACAGCTTTCCCAATACAATGGGTTACCATCGTTCTTCACTTTTTCTTCTTCACAGGAATGACATTGTGTACTTCGACTTGTCATTTTGTAGAGAAGTAAGGAGTTGCTCACTCGTAGCGAACTGTGTTTCTTTCCGATTTGGGCAAGGTGTACCTTCCCGTCCTGCTTAGGATTTGCTACTTCAGAAACTACGTCCACCACGCTCAAACCAACTTTTATACCTAAAGTTTTGGGATTGCTTTTTCCTGCTCTTGAATTTCACGCTATTCACAAGGCTTGATGGGGCAGATGCGACTGTGAAGTGTCCATGCACCGTGTTTACTTACTCCAGCCAGTAATGCAGACTTTGATGGGCCTGCGGGTTTTGCTATACACGCATGTGGGAAATATTCACTTGATAGAAATGAAGGATAGAGAATCTTATAAGAATAGAGAGTTTACAAAGAGTTTATACGGCCAGGACTTTAATTCTTAAGACGAAGGAGTTACGCTACTTGAGTCTGGAGATAGTAGTAATAATGGATTCGCCGTTTCCAGACACTTGGGCTTCAACACATATGCTGGAATAAGTGGTGTTGGCTTGGGTTTTCCTTACTCGCTAGGGAGTCCGCTTCAAACAGAGTCGACCATATAAAAGGACCATATCTACCTTCTAGCATCTCCACAGCCGTTCCTAATTATCAGCAAGCCTGCTGCTCCGTCGTTGAATAACATCTTTATGACCATATTTCCACAATTCAAGAACCTATCGAGAACCTATCAGCTCCATCAGCTTATCCCAAGAATGGCTGACACCCTCACACCTGCGACCTTCGTTGCACTTAAAGACGCAGATCCTGAAGGAGATGTCCTGCTGCTGATCGGTCCGCCAAATGAACTCAAGTCTCTTCTAGTGTCTTCGAAGGTGCTTAGCTTGGCATCTCCCGTTTTCAACAAGATGCTGCAGATTCCTCGTTTCCTAGAAGGTGTGGAGCGGTCATCCAAAGTGCCTCTACAGCTCCCTCTTCCAGAGGATAACCCGGAAGCTGTTACTTGGTTATGTAACGCCATTCACTTTTCAAGAAATGTGGATCATGACGTCTCTTTTTCATTGTTCGAGGAGCTTGCGATACTTTGTGATAAGTATGACATCGCCCCTGCGATAACCCCATGGAGCCGGTGGTGGTTACAGAAATGGAAAGGTTCACCTGACGGAGAAGACAAATACTTGAAAATGCTGTATATTTCCTACGCGTATGGAAGCTACCATGCTTTCCGCCTTAGTTCCAGAAATATTGTGCTATATAGCACGGCTGAAGACTTTGAGACTTATCAAACCCTACAAAATCAGAACGACACAGGGTTAAATATTCTCCCGGAAACACTACTCGGTACGTGAAGAGATTCATGCCCTGGCTGCAAATAATACTGACTGAGTAAACCCAACAGAATCGTTGAATGACCGACGCAAATTCATCCTATCATTGGTGCCGAAAGCACTCGAGAGCGACCTAGCGTTTTATTTTGAAGAGAAGGGAGGCTACAACTGTCAAACACTTTGCCTGGAACCGGCCAAATGCAATAGGGCAATTAAGGTCGGTCACCACTGGCAGGAATTGTATCGACTCGGTCTCTTCCCTAGCAGAAGTTTCTCCACCTCTAGTATAGACAATGTCGCACATAGGATGCTTGAGTATCGCAATTGGGTCCCGGACGGTGGTGCCGAGACATGTGATTGTGTTGATATGAAAGAAATTTTGGTGCGCATGTCAGCAGGTTATATGCGCAAAGACGGGTTCTGTTTGAATTGCGTCAGGAAGGGGAAGTTTAATCAAAAGGACGGCCACTGTTCATTGCGGGTACCGGTCAGTAACCCAAGATCGTATTCGAAGCTCGATATACTGATATTCTACTCAGCGGAAAGAAGTCGAACGATATTTGGAGACTGGGGAGTTTGAGGATTCTGCTCGCAGGTGGTTTCTTTGTGCTGCGTAGAGGAATAGAGGACACCCTGTACATACCATCATTCTCTTACCTCATCGACGGTATGCACGCCCGATCAATTGAATGCACCTTAAGCCAGCCCAAAATGAAACCGCCTCAAGATGAGCACTCGCCATCCTAACATATCCCTCATAAAACCCCCCAAATATTTACCACCTCCCCCTCCATCACCACCCCCACGTCCCCGCCCCCCCTTTCATCCTCCCCTCCAACTCACTCGTAACCCACCCCCCATAAAAATCCCCCTCCTGCGGCTCCACCTTCTCCCCATCCACATAGCACTCCCACGGCGCATTCGCATAAAAGCTCAAATACCCCTTAATCCCCTTAAACCCCAGCGTCGGATCCTCGTACGACCATAATTTGTTCTTGATCACTTCGCCGCTAGAAGGGTCGGCGATGTGGTGGTAGGTGGCCGGGCCTTTCCATTCGCAGAAGGAGGTGTGCGGGGAGGGGAGGAGGGGGAGGAGAAGGGAGTGCGGGGGGAGGTAGTATGCTGGGGTGGGGGTCCCGATGATCAGCCATTGCCGAAAGGTTGAAA
>JAABUZ0100001674.1_pt1 | contig 40811 bp, 23 predicted proteins | sample 5562091 | NCBI WGS metagenome assembly JAABUZ01 (sample SAMN12813069, study PRJNA571459) | rock metagenome | isolation source: Antarctica rocks | place: Antarctica: Victoria Land, Linnaeus Terrace sud | collected 2015-12-21
ACGGCCCGGATCCTTGATCAGAAGTGCCCGGCCAGCGGCCAGGACACCGTCGTTGACGGTGTGCCACGAGACGCCGAGGCCGGCTGCGATCCGGGCGATCGAGAGCCGGTCGATCACCACGCCCTTGAGCGCCCACAACACCGCGTGCTGCGACAGCTTCGCCCGCGGCGCCGCCGCCTGCTCGGTGTTCTGCCGCCAGACGTGCCCGCAGCCGGTGCAGCGGTAGCGGCGCACCCGCAGCTGCAGGATCGTCGGCCGCCAGCCCAACGGGACATGCGCCAGCTCGCGCAGCACGGTGTCGCTGGGCCTGCCCTGGGCGCCGCACGCGTGGCACCAATCGTCGGGCTCGAGAACCCGGCAGCGCAGCACCGTGTGGTCATCGTGGATCTGTTGGCCGATCACCGACAGGCCGAGACGATCCAGTCGACAGAAGCTATCGAGGTCAGGGGAGCAGAAAGTAGCGTTGAGCACGTCGAGGTCTTCCGGATGGGCAGTGTGAGAACTCCCATCATCGGAAGACCTCGACCCTCACCCCGGAACCGACGCGCCCACAGCTACACCCTCATCTGCGAAGAGCCTGTTTGTGTCATACCTACACCACGGCAGTCTGAGCAGAATTAGTTCCGCTCGTGTCAGTTCGCTTGCCCGGGTGGCAGGTTTCAGCGCCAGATCCGATAGTGCTCGCCTCCTTGGCGCAGAGGGCATTGCCGGGCAAGACGGTCAGGCGAATCAACGGTGGGTTGGTGCTGCCCAGGTCCGAGGAGAGTTCTGTCCGAACATCGGCAGGCGGCCGCCGCTACGACCTTGACCTCGACTCCGGCGTGGGTACCCGTCAGCCGAGCCCCAGTGGCGAGGTCGGGATGATGCCTACCTGACCCCCCTTCAAGTCTCACTACGAAATCAGCGTCACTGCTCGTCACATGCGCCTTCAGGACATCTGACCTCGGCCGACGGTCCGTTGCTCGGCCGCTGTCTCGGCGATGAACAGGGCCCCGATCGGGCAGCCAACGGCTTGCGCGATGGCGGCAGCCGTGGGGAGTGAGCACGTAATGCGGCGGCCGGTGATGAGGTGGTTGACGGTGGAGTGGCTGAGGCCTGCGCGGCGCGCCACCTCGCGTTCGGACATGCATGCGTTATCTACGAAGGCACCGAGGACGAGGCGGTTACGCAGCCGCATTGCTATCCACCGATGCTCTGCTTGCCAGGTGCCCTCCACGGCACGTTGGCCGACCGCTCCCACGCCAACTGTGGGCCACATCAGGCACCGTCACTCCGCCAGAGCAACGCGCGCTCACAACCATCGGGGCTGCGAACCGGTGTGGAGACACGGCGGGTCACTGCCCACCGATGAATCGCACCACAACCTCGTCAACGACACCACCCCGACCTCACAGACAGTGAGACCGGGGTCCGTCCTCCGGCAGGAGCCCGTGAGTGAGCGGCCGACGGGCGATTTGGTTGATCAGAATCAGATACAACGCCCGTTCGGGAACATACTTGACTTTACGATAGTCTCCTACTACCTTTGGCCCGGGTCAAGCTAATGGCTCTTTCTTGAGAATTGCTCGCCGCTCGTGATCGTTGGTCGGTGATGCTGCGGATGCCAACCTAGCCATGTCGACCTGGTGGAGGCTTTTCGGGCCAGCTAACCAAGCGTGGCGGCTAAGAGGGACAATTGTGCCTGGTGGACTCGTCACCGTAATGCTCGTGGACAGTCAGGACCTGGTCCGTCGTGGTTGTCTTGATGCCTTGGCGGCCGAGCCGTCCATCGAGGTGGTCGCAGCGGAGAAGGACGGTGCACACGCCATCGCGTCCGCGCGGCGGCTGTATCCCGATGTGGTCGTCACGGACTCGCCGTTGCCGGACTACCCCACGCCGATCGACGCGCATCGGCTCGTACGTGAATTGGCCGAGGACGACCGTGGCGTGATCGTGTTCACGAATGTGCAGGACGACGAGCTCTTCTGGCAGACATTGCGGGCCGGTGCGCGCGGATTCCTGCTCAAGGAGGCGACGAGCCGGCAGCTCGTGGATGCGGTGTACGAAGTCTCCCAGGGCAACGCGATCGTCTGTCCCGTGATGACCCGGCGGCTGTTGGACGGTCTCAGCACCAAGCGGCGCGATCCCTCCCCGAACCGGGATGTCGAGCTTTCCGCGCTGAGCCGCCGCGAGGTCGAGGTGCTCAGCGGAATCGCCAGAGGAAGATCGAATCTCGAGATAGCCCACGAATTGAACCTGGCGGACGCGACCGTGAAGTCCCACGTATCGAGAATCCTCGGCAAATTGGGCTTCAATAATCGTGTGCAGGCCGCGCTCTTCGCATACCAGAGGCAGCTCTAGGGCTACGGCACGCGGGCCGGTATTAGCCTTCAGTAGAAGGCGGTGTCGCCCCCGGGACCTGTCTCAGCGGCGACAGCACCACCCACGGCACGGCCGTCAGCGCGACCAGCCCGATCGCGACCGCCGTGAGGCGCAGCCCGGCGACGCTGCCGAGCACGCCGGCGAAGAGCGCTCCGAGCGGTTTGGTGCCTTGCGTGATGAAGTCCACGACCGATCCGACGCGTCCTCGTACGCCCGCTGGAATGGTTTCCTGCAGCAGTGCCAGGCCGCAGGTCTCGACCACCGTGAAGCCGAGGCCCGTGAGGAAGAGGGACGCAGCGAGGATGAGGAACGCCCGCACGGGCGAGTGGTCCACGGCGGCCCACCCGAGGCAGCCGAGACCGCACACCGCGGTGGCGCCGACGATGGGCGGCGCGACGCCGTGCCGCCGGGCCAGTGGACGTGCGACGGCGGCCCCCCCGATCGAACCGAGACCGAGGAAGAGCAGGAGCGGCCCGTAGGCCGAGACGGGGAGGCCGGCATCCCGGGTCACGATTAGTACCGCGATCGCCAGGATTCCCACCATGGCGAAGTTGAGCGTCGCGGCGCCGACTACGACCGCGCGCAGTTGCGCGTTCCCGAACACGGCGGCGTGTCCTTGGCGGAGTTCGCGGCCGAAGTTCCGCCGCCGGGCCGGGACGGGCGGAAGCTCCGGCAGGCCCGACATGAGCCGCGCCGAGATCAGAAAGCTCGCCGCGTCGGCGGCGATGGCGTAGGGGGCACCCAGGAGGGCCACGAGACCGCCGGCCAGGCCCGGACCGACGGTCTGTGCCGTCGCGCTGCTGGCGGTGATCCACGAGTACCCTTCCAGCAGGTCGGCCCTGGGCAGCATCCCCGGCACTATGCGGGCCGAGGCCGCGGCGGTGATGACGCGGGTCGTCCCGGCCAGCGGGGCGACGACGTACAGCAACGCCAGGGAGAGCACCTCCATGGCCGCGGCGACGGGGATGAGCAGCAGAAACAACGCGCTCAGCACGTCGCAGACGACGACGAGGCGCCGGCTGTGCCGGCTGCGGTCCACCCAGACCCCGACCGGCAACGACGCGAGTAGGTAGGGAGCGGTACCGGCGGCCGAGAGGACTCCGAGCTCCCATGCCTGGGCGCCCAGCAGGACGGCGGCGACGAGCGGCAGCGCGACGACGGTGATCTGACCACCGACGGCGCCGACGGCGGTCGCGATCCACACCCGGCGGAAGTCGGGCAGGCGGCGCAGCACTGTCGGTTGCCGCGACACTGGACACGCGCCCTCCGATCGACGACCGATCCCACCCACGTTGCCAGCCTATACGTTGTAAAGGTTGCCAGCCTATACGTTGTAAAGGTTGCCAGCCTATACGTTGTAAAGGTTACCAGCCTATACGTTGTAAAGATTGCGCGCGGCGAGGTCCGGCTGATCTTGCTGACTATGGTGGTGGTCCTTGCAGTGCGGTGCGCCGACGCTACTTAGTAATGAAGATCCTGAGACTTAGTGTTGCCCGCCGTGCACACATCGTCGGGATTGCCTCCACTGGTTTCCGGTTCTATGGTGGGTCTCGGCCAGCTAGCTGAACTAGCCCGGCCACCTCGGATGAAATTGCCCGGGCCCACTTGTCGAACCGCCCTCTCGGCGGCTTCTGAAGTCTGTCCTAGATGATGGGATGAAGGTTTATGAAGGCACCTGTCGCAACCCGTCCGCGAACCGTCCTGGACGCCCTCACGCAGGCGGCTGACAATCCTTCGAATCCCTCGTACAACTTCCTCGCCGACGGTGAGCGGCTTGTTCGGCGACTCAGCTGCGCGGATCTCGGATCCCGTGCTCGAGATGTGGCGGCGGCCCTGGGACCGGACCGCCGCGGCGAGCGGGTGATATTGCCGCACCGGGCCGGCCTCGACTTCGTCATCGCCTATTTCGGTTGTCTGTACGCCGGCGCCATCGCCGTGCCGGTGCCGCCCCCGAACAATCGGCACACCGGTTCGGAGCGGCTGCGTCTGGTCGCCGCCGACAGCGGCGCCTCGGTGTTGCTGTGCGCGGCGAAGGACACGCCGGAGATGGCCGCGATCGCGCAGCCGTTGGACGTGTCGGTCATCGCCTCTGATGACCTTCCTCATGGGCTCGGGGCCGAGTGGCCAGGGCCGGCGGTCGACGCGGACCAGATCATCCACCTGCAGTACTCGTCGGGCTCCACCGGCACTCCCAAGGGCGTGATAATGCGCCATTCCGAGGTCATCGACCAGCTTTCCTACTATCAACGGCTGTCGAAGGCTGACTCGAGAACAGGAATCGTCAGCTGGTTGCCCAGCTTCCACGATTTGGGTCTCGTCACCGGTGTACTCCTGCCCGCCTTCCTGCAGTCCTCCGTATGGCTCATGGATCCGCTGTCGTTCGTGCGGAGCCCGCTGCGCTGGCTGTCCGCGATCAGCGAGTACCGCGCCGGTCTGACGGCCGCGCCGAACTTCGCCTACGACCTCTGTGTCCGTCGGGCCACGCCTGAGCGCTGTCAGGGCCTCGACCTGCGCTGGCTGCATTTCGCGCTGAACGGGGCCGAGCCCGTACGAGCCGGCACGCTGGACCAGTTCGTGGCGACGTTCGGCCCGTACGGGTTCTGTCGGCGCGCGCTATCTCCGGGATACGGCCTGGCTGAGGCGACCTTGATCGTCACCGGCACCCCAAGGGATTCCGAGCCGACGATCGTCCGTGCGGACGACTCGGCGCTGCGGTCCGGCGTCTACCGCGAGGCCGCGGACGGTGCCAGGAGCCGGGACCTGGTGGCGAGCGGCCACACCGACGAGGCGGTTCAGGTTGCCATCGCCGACCCCGGGACACTGTCGCCGCGGCCGGACGGTCAGGTCGGCGAGATCCTGGTCAGCGGCAGCGTCGTCGCCTCCGGTTACTGGGCCGACGACGAGGCCACGGCCCGGACGTTCCGGGCGCGCCCGCCCGGCCGGGGGGACAGCGACTGGCTCCGGACCGGTGACCTCGGGTTCCTGATGAACGGCGAGCTGTTCGTGACCGGCCGGCTCAAGGATGTCGTGATCGTCGACGGTCTCAATCACTATTCCCACGACATCGAGCGCACGGTGGAGGCCAGTCACTCCGCCATCCGCCCGGAGCGTTCGATCGTCTTCGCCGTCGAGGACGGGCAGAGCGAGCGGGTCATCGTCGTCGCCGAGGTGGAACGGCGTGGGCTGCGGGACGACTCGGGGACGGCCGGCGTCGCCCGGGACCCGGACGCCGCGACCAACGAGGTCATCACCGCAGTACGCCGCGCGGTCGCCGAGGAGCACGGAGTGGCCGTCGCTGAGATCGTGCTGCTGCGCTCGTCCCGGGTCCCGCTGACATCGAGCGGCAAGCGACGGCGCCTCCAGTGCCGCGACGACTTCCTCGCGGGCGCGCTTCGATGAGTGAGACCGGCGATACGCCGTCCCGCTCGGTCGTCGAGGCGCGGATCCTCGGGCTGCTGGCTGATCGGCTCGAGGCGACCCCGGCCGAGATGGATCCGACCGTCCCGTTCTCCGACCTCGGGCTGAGGTCGACGGACGCGCTCGGACTCGTCGGGGAGCTGGAGGAATGGCTCGGTCGCCCGCTGTCCGAGTCGCTGCTCTACCGATGGCCGACCGCACGGCGCCTGGCTGGCCACCTGGCCGGCGACACTCGACCCGCGGAGCCGGCCACCGCCTCGCCGCCGGGCACCCCGCCGGAGGGGTCACCCCGCCTCGACGTTGCGGTGACCGGGATGGCGTGCCGGTTTCCCGGCGGCGGCGCGGACCCGGAGCGGTTCTGGGACATGCTGCTCGCCTCCACCGACGCCGTCGGCCCGGCGCCCGACGACCGGTGGCCGGACCCGGCCCGAACCCCGTTCAGGGGCGCCTTCCTCGGCGACGTCGCCGGCTGGGATGCGGCGCTGTTCGGCCTGTCGCCCGCGGAGGCCGTCCGCATCGACCCCCAACACCGGCTGCTGACCGAGATCGCGTGGGAGGCCCTCGAGGACGCCGGCATTGCGCCGGACGGGCTCGGCGGCAGCCGGACCGGCGTCTTCGTCGGCGCCGCGGACTCCTACCAGTACGCCCAGCTGCAGCAGGAGGCCGACCCGGACAGCCTCACCGATCCCCACGTCACGCTGGGCACCTCGGCCAGCGTGGCGTCGGGCCGGCTTGCCTACCTCTTCGACCTCCGGGGGCCTGCCGTCACGGTCGACACCGCCTGTTCCTCCTCCCTGGTCGCGCTGCACCTGGCCGTCCAGTCACTGCGCGCCGGGGAGTGCGACCTGGCGGTGGTGGGTGGCGTCTCCGTGATCGCGCACCACCGGATCCACGCGCAGGCCCGTCGGATGGCGATGCTCGCGGCCGACGACCGCTGCAAGACCTTCGACGAGGCGGCCGATGGCTACGTCCTCGGGGAGGGCTGCGGCGGGGTGGTGCTGGAACTGCTGCCCGACGCCCGCCGCAACCGGCGCCGGATCCGCGCCCTGCTGCGGGGCTCGGCCATCAACCAGGACGGACGCAGCAACGGCCTGACCGCACCGAACGGCGCGGCCCAGAGCGAGGTTGTCCGCCGAGCGCTCGGCTCGGCCGACGTCACGCCGGCCGAGGTGGCCTTCGTGGAGGCGCACGGGACCGGCACGAAGCTGGGCGACGGGACCGAGCTGTCGGCGCTGCAGGAGGTCTTCGCCGGCCGGGGCCCGGACGACCCGCTCTGGGTGGGGGCGGTCAAGACGAATGTCGGGCACCTGCTGGCCGCCGCGGGCATGGCCGGACTGGTCAAGACCGTGCTCACGCTGGAGGCCGCCACGCTGCCGCCCAATCTGCACCTGAACCATCCCAACGCCGCGCTCCGACGCGACCGGACCGTTCGCCCGGCGGTGCACGCGCAGGATCTGGCGACCCGACCGGGCGGCCGGCTGGTGGCCGGTGTCAGCTCGTTCGGCTGGTCCGGCACGAACGCCCACCTGGTGCTGGAACGGGCCACCCCGCCGGCCCCGGCGCAGTCGGCCGGCGACTGTGTCGTCGTGATGTCGGCGGCGACGCAGCCGGCCCTGCGACGTGCGGCCGAGGACCTGGCGGACGCCCTGCGCCGGCGTCCGGACCTGCGGCTCGCCGACGTCGCCCGCACGCTGCGCGAGGGCCGCAACCGGTTCCCCTTCCGTCTTGCGATGGCCTGCCGCGATCGGGCCGGTCTGCTGTCGGCGCTGGACGCGGTCCGGGAGGCGGCCACGTCGCCGACCGGCCCCGGTGTCGCACCGGGACGCCGGCCCCGGCTCGCCCTGCTCCTCGGGCCTGCCGCCGGGCAGCCGTCCCGGGCCGCGATCGCCGACCTGCACGCCGCCGAACCGGCCTTCCGGATCGAGTTCGACAGCTGCCTGTCGAGCGCCGACCCCACGGCGTCGGCGGAGCCGATCAGCGACCTCGACCCGTTGACAGCAGCGTTCTGCGCGCAGGTCGCGCTGGTACGGACGCTCGTGTCGTGGGGTCTTCGACCCGACCGGGTGGACGGCGGGACGGCGGGACGGGTGGTCGGTGCGGTCCTGGACGAGCGGTCGGATCTCCGGACGGCGCTCGCCGCGTACAGGTCGACCGCGCCGGCCGGCGACGACGGCACCGCGCCGGACGGCGACATCACCGTCGAGTTCGACTGGGGGCTCGGTGGCCGGTGCCGGGTCGCCGCCGACCCTGACACCGTGCCGGCCATACCGGCGTTCGCCGCCGACCCGGCCCCGCCCGTCCGCTCGACGTCGGAGTGGCTCCGGCAGGTCGTGTGCCGGCTGTGGGAACACGGCCGGGAGCCCGACTGGGCGGCATTCGACGGCGACGACGGTCGGATTGTCTCGTTGCCGCACTACCCGTTCGAGCGCCGGCGCCTCTGGCCGATCGAACCCCGGTCGTTGCCGGAGCCGGCGCGCGAGCACGGGGCGCCCGTACGGCCCGTTGCGGAGTGGCTTCACTTCCCGTCCTGGCGGCCCGAGCCCCGGCCGGCCGACGCGGGCCGGAACCGCAACGGCGACGGCGTGACGGTGGTCTTCGCGGACACCTCGGGGATCGCCGCCCGCTTCTGCGCCACGCTCAGGGCCGGAGGCCGGACGGTGTGGTCGGTCGACGCGGCCGCCGGCTACTCGGTCGCCGGCGACTCGGCCTCGATCGACCCGTCCGACGGCGAGCACTACCGGCGGCTGCTGACGGAGATCGCGGACCGGTACGGCGAGCGGACGCTGAGCCTGGTCCACCTGTGGAGCCTTCGCCCGCCCCCGATGCTGCGGTCACAGCACCGGGATCTCGCCCCCGTGCTGCGGCTCGGCTTCCACAGCGTCACGCTGCTCGCGCAAGCGGTCGGGAGCCTCGATGTGGACTCCCGTACGGATGTCCTCATCGTGACCGCGGGCGCGCTCGGCGTCACCGCACCGGACGGATCGGCGCCGGAACGGGCGCTCGTGCACGGACTCGGTCGGGTCCTGCGCCAGGAGTACGACTTCGTGGCCTGCCGGGCCGTCGACCTGGACCCCGACGCCGACGCCGGCGACTGCGCCCGGCATGTCCGGGAGGAATGGGCGGCATCCGCGCCGGCCGGTACCGAGCCCGCCGACGTCGATCCGGTGCTGACCGCCTGGCGGTCCGGCCGGCGCTGGCGCCGTCACTGGATGCCGGCGGACGCGCCGCAGTCCGGCCCCGACGGCGAGCAGCCGGCGCCCTGGCGTCCAGACGGCGCCTACCTCATCACGGGCGGCACCCGTGGCCTCGGCATGATGCTGGCCCGGCACCTCGCCGGCCCCGGTACCCGCCGACTGGCACTCGTCGGCCGGCGACCGCTGCCGGACCGGGCCGGCTGGAGCCGGTGGATCGCCGCGCACGGACCCGACGACGAGACCTCGGCGACGCTGCGGGAGATCACCGCGATGGAGCGGGGCGGCACCCAGGTCCTGCCCCTGACCGCCGACGTGGGCGATCCGGGCCAGCTGGCGGAGGCCCTGCGGCGAACTCGCGAGCAGTTCGGCGCGCTGCACGGCATCGTGCACGCGGCCGGCGTCCCGGGCGACGGACTCGTGCAGCACAAGAGCCGGGCGGCGGCCGAGACCGTGCTGCAACCCAAGGTTCCCGCGACCCTGCGGCTGCTCGACGAGCTGCCCGCGTTGGACTTCCTCGTCCTCTACTCCTCGGCCGTGTCCGTGATCGGCGGCATCGGCGAGGCCGACTACTGCGCTGCCAACGCGTTCCTGGACGCCTGCGCCTCCTCGGCCCGCGCCGCCTCGGCCGGCCGGCTCGTCTCCGTCGCCTGGGGTCCCTGGCAGCACGACTCGTGGACGGCGGGAACAGCATCGGCGCGGACAGAAGCCGCCCGGCGTACCCGGGAGTATCGCGACCGGTTCGGCATCTCCGAGCAGGCGGGCGTCGGCGTCCTCACCCGGATCCTCGCCGGTCCGCACGACGAGGTGCTCGTCCTGCCGCAGCCGCTGGACGAGGCGGCGCGCTGGTGGGGTGACCTCGGCCGGCTGCTGGGCCGTACGGACCCAGTCGCCGCCGAATCGCGGGTGCGGCATCCGCGGCCGGCGCTGCGGGTGCCGTTCCAGCCGCCGCGGCCCGGAGCGGAGGAGCGGGTGGCGGCGGTGTGGCGGGCCTGCCTGGGGATAGAGCCGATCGGCGCCGTCGACCCGTTCTTCGATCTCGGTGGCAACTCCCTCCTGGCGGTGACAATCAGGGCCCAGCTGCAACAGGAGTTCGGTCTCGCCCTTCCGCCCGAGGTGTTGTTCGCGCATCCGACCATCCGGGAGCTGGCCGGCGCGCTCGGCACCACCGGGGGCGAGCCGGCGCCGCACGACGTCACGGACGCCGCCGCGCGCGGGGCACGCCGATCCCAGCGCGGTCCGACCGCCCGAGGAGCAACCAGGTGAGCGTCCCCGGCACGGCACCCTCGGCGCTGAACCCGGCGGCGGCGAACGCGATCGCGATCGTCGGCATGTCCGGCTGCTTCCCCGGCGCGGCCGACGTCACCGCGTTCTGGCGCAACGTCCGCGAGGGCGTGGACTCCATCACCCGCTTCACCCGGCAGGAACTGGCGGCGGCGGGCGTCCCCATCGCGACGCTGGACGATCCCGACTACGTGCCCGCCGGGCCGGTGCTGGACGGCGTCGAGCTCTTCGACGCGGAGTTCTTCGGGTTCACGCCGGCCGAGGCCCAGATCATGGATCCGCAGCACCGGCTGTTCCTCGAGCACTGCTGGCGGGCGATGGAGGACGGCGGCCACGATCCGCGGCGCGCCGGTGGACCGGTCGGGGTCTTCGGCGGCTGCGCCATGAGCAGCTACCTGCAGCACAACCTCCTCGCCGACCCGCGGCTCGCCGACACGGTGGGATCGATGGCGATCGGCCTGGGCAACGACAAGGACTCCCTGACCACGCGGGTCGCACACGTGCTCGGCCTGGTCGGCCCGGCCTACAACATCCAGAGCTACTGCTCCACGTCCCTGGTGGCGGTCGCGGCCGCGGCCAGCAGCCTGTCCGCCGGCGAATGCGACCTCGCGCTCGCGGGCGGCGTCTCGATCGCCGTCCCGCACAAGGTCGGCTACCGCTTCCAGCCCGGCGGCATCGCGTCGCCCGACGGCGTCTGCCGGCCGTTCGACACCGCCGCGAACGGCGCCCCTCTCGGCAGCGGTGTGGCGGTGGTCCTCCTCCGGCGGCTGGCGGACGCCCTCGACGAGGGCGACCACATCTACGCGCTGATCCGCGGCTGGGCGGTGAACAACGACGGTGCGGCCAAGGTCGGGTTCACGGCCCCGGGAGTACGCGGTCAGGCCGCGGCGGTTACCGAGGCCCTGGCGCACGCCGGGCTGCGACCCCGCGACATCGACTACATCGAGGCGCACGGCACCGGTACGGCGCTCGGCGACGCCGCCGAGCTGGCCTCGCTGCGCCAGGTCTTCGCCGGGACCGACGGGTGTGCCATCGGGTCGGTGAAGTCCAACGTCGGCCATCTCGACCGGGCCGCCGGCGCCACGGGCCTCATCAAGACCGCTCTCGCCCTTCGGGCCGAGCTGATCCCGGCGACCGTGCACGTGACCGACCCCCGTCCCGACAGCGCACCGCTGGCCGTGGTGACCCAGCCCCGGCCGTGGGTCCGCGGCGAGCGCATCCGGCGGGCCGGCGTCAGCGCGTTCGGCATCGGCGGCACCAACGCGCACGTCGTCCTGGAGGAGGCCCCGCCCCGGCGCCCCGACCGCTCCCACGCCCGCTCGCACCAGGTGCTCGTCTGGTCAGCGCGCACCGAGGCCGCCCTGACCGCCATGACGGCGCAGCTCGCGGCCGAGGTCGGCCTGCCGTCAGCGAGCCTGGCCGACGCGGCGTACACCCTGCAGACCGGACGGGCTGTCCTCGAGCACCGCCATGCCGTGGTCGCCGCCACGGGTTCCGCGGCGGCCGCGGCGATGGCCGGCCACACCACCGGCCCGCAGCTGCTCGGCGCGGCCGAGTCGCAGACCGACCGCCGGGCCGGCTTCCTCATCGCGGGGGTGGGGGAGCAGTACCCGGGGATGGCGGCCGGGCTGTACGAGCAGGAGCCGGCGTTCGCCGCCGTCCTGGACGAGTGCGGCGCGTTCCTCCGCGATGTCACCGGCACGGATCCGGTCCGGACGCTGCTCCAGCTCCGTCCTCCGGCCGCTTCGCAGCCGGACCGGGCCCTGTTCGGCGGGGCGCCCCCGGACGGCGGTGATCCCGCGCTGCACCGAACGGAGCTGATCCAGCCGGCCGTGTTCGCGATCGAGTACGCCCTCGCGTCCCTGCTCACGGGTTGGGGCGTCCGGCCGGACGTCATGCTCGGGCACAGCCTCGGTGAGCTCGTCGCCTGCGCGCTCAGCGGCGCCCTGACCTGGCAGGAGGCGCTCGGGCTGGTGGCCTTCCGGGCGCAGGCGATCGCCGAGCTGCCGCCCGGGGCGATGATCGTCGTGCCGCTCGGCGCCGACGAGCTGGCGGCGGCAGCCGAACAGATCGAGGACGGTCCCGACGTCGCCGTGCTCAACGCCGCCCGGATGACGGTCGCGTCCGGCACGGTCGACGCGGTGCGTCGACTCGACGCGTCCCTGGCCCGGCGGGGAGTGCCGACGCGGTGGCTCGACACCGGTCACGCGTTCCACTCCAGGCAGCTGGCTCCGATCACCGACCGGCTCACGGCCTGGGCCCGGGACAACCTGAGCCCCCGCCCACCGCGGATCCCGTACTACTCGAACGTCACCGGCACGATCGTCACGGCCGAGCAGATCTCGGATCCCCGCTACTGGTCCGAGCACATGTGCTCGCCCGTGCAGTTCGACCGCAGCCTCAGCGCGCTGCTGCGGGACGACGCCCGGGTGCTCGTCGAGGTCGGCCCCGGCCGGTCGTTGGGCGCGCTGGTCCGTGGGCACCCGGACTGCCCCCGGGAACGATGGACGATGGTCGTCGACCCGCTCCGGGCGGCGCTCGACCCGCGCGGTGACAGCGAGGTCCTGGCCGAGGCGCTGGGGCGGATGTGGCTCGCCGGCACCGGCATCGACTGGACCGCCTACCAGGACGGCCGCGGATCCGGCCGGACGCCGCTTCCGACCTACCCGTTCCAGCGGCGGCGGTACTGGCTCGACCCGCCGGTGACCGCCCCAGCAGACGCGACCGCCCGCGAGAGCGCCACGGAGCCCGACCCGGAGACGGCGGGCGCCCCCGCCGGCCCCACCCTCACCGTTCCGTCCTGGAACCCGTCATCCCCCGCGACCGGCGTCCCGGACGGCCCCTGCCTGGTCGTCGGCGACGACCGCGGCCTCGGCACCGCCGTGGCCCGCCGCCTCCGCGAGCGGGGGGTGCCCGTCCGGCAGGTTCCGGCGGGAGCAGGCCTCCCCGCAGACATCGCGGTGGACCCGCCCGCTCACGTGCTCCACCTCGGCGGCCTCGGCGCGCGGGACCTGGCCTCGGCGCGGGCCGCGTTCGCCGGGTTCTGCGGATTCCTGGCCGACCTCGGCGAGGCGGGCGGTGCGGCCCCCCGCACGCTCATCGCGGTGACCCGCCACGGCCAGGCCGTACGCCCCGGGGAGACACCCGATCCCGGCCAGGCCCTGGTGCCCGTGGCCTGCGTCGTCGCCGGTCAGGAGTACGGCCACCTGGACTGCCGCGCGGTGGACCTCGGCGACGGCGACACCGAGGACGCCGCGGACGCCCTGGTGGCGGAGCTGAGCCCCGCCGCGGTGCCCGGCGCCGTCGCCTACCGCGGCACCGAGCGCCTGGTGCGGGAGATGGTCGCGGCCACCGCCGCCTCTGGCTCCGCTTCGGTCATCCGCCCCGGCGGCACGTACCTGATCACCGGCGGTCTCGGCGACGTCGGGCTGGCGCTGGCGGAGCAGCTCTGCCGGACGTACAAGGCGCAGGTCGTCCTGACGACGCGCGGGCGCGGGCCGGCCGGCGCGGACCCCGGGACGGGCCGGGACGGCGTCCGCAGGTCGGCCGTCGACGCGCTGGTGGACGCCGGCGCCGACATCGTCGTGGAGACCGGCGACGTCACCGACCTGGCCCGGATGCGGGAGCTGGTCGGGGACATCCGGCGTCGCCGGGGGCGGCTCGACGGTGTCCTGCACGCCGCCGGGGTCACCGACCCGGAAGCCTTCCGCCCGCTGCGCGGCACCGACCAGGCCGTGATCGACGCCCACCTCACGCCGAAGGGCGACGGCGCCGGAGTGCTGGAGGAGCTGCTCCGTGGCGCCGACACCGACTTCTGCGTGCTGTTCTCCTCGGTCTCCGCGGTCCTCGGCGGCATCGGCTTCGCCGCGTACGGCGCGGCCAACGCCGTCCTGGACGCGATCGCGCAACGGCACCGCGACGACCGGGTCCGCTGGCTCAGCCTCGGCTGGGACACCTGGCTCCCGACCCTGGGCAAGCTGGACGCGAGCCGGCGCAACTCGGCCATGGCCGAGCACGTCCTCACGGTGCCGGAGGCCGTCCGCAGCCTGCAGGACGCGCTGCGGGCGGTGCATCCGTGGCTCCTGGTGGCGAAGGGCGACCTGGCGGACCGCATGGCCGCCCCGCGACCGGTCCCGGACGAGGTCCCCGCGGCGCAGCTCGTCCGGCACCCGCGCGGCAACCTGCCCCAGGACTACCGGCCGCCGCGCACGGCCGTCGAGTCCAGGATGGCGGAGCTGTGGGGGACCCTGCTGGGCATCGACGAGGTCGGCGTGCACGACAACTACTTCGATCTCGGCGGGAACTCGCTGGCCGGCCTCCAGCTCCTGTCCCGGGTGCGGCGGGAGTTCGGCGTCGCCCTGCCCGCGGTGGCGCTGTTCGAGGCCCCCACCGTCGCCGCCCTGGTGGCGCTGCTGCCCGCGGACACCGCCGCGTCGACCGGGAAGCCGTCGCCCGCTCCCGCGGCGGCCGTGCCGGCGCCGGCCGCGGTGGCGCAGCGGGGAGCTGCCGCCCCGGTAGCGATCATCGGGCTCGCCGGTCGTTTCCCGGGCGCGGCGGACATCGAGCAGTTCTGGCAGAACCTCGTCGACGGGGTCGAGTCCATCAGCTTCTTCACCCGGGCGGAGCTAATCGCCGCCGGCGTTCCGGAGGAGACCCTCGACCACCCGGACTACGTACCGGCCCGGCCGGTGCTGGAGGACGTCGACCGCTTCGACGCCGAGTTCTTCGGCTACAGCCCGCGCGAGGCCGCGATCGCCGATCCGCAGCAGCGGCTGTTCCTGGAGGCCACCTGGCAGGCGCTGGAGCACGCGGGCTACGCGTCGCCGGCGTTCCGGGGCCGGGTGGGGGTGTTCGCCGGCGCCAACATCAGCACCTACCTGCTCGACCGCTACCAGCAGATCCGGCGGTCCGGCGAGGCGGACGACTACGAGATGGTGATGGGCAACGACAAGGACGCTCTCACCACCACCGCCTCCTACCGGCTCGACCTGCGCGGACCGAGCATCTCCGTCCAGTCGTTCTGCTCCACCTCGCTGGTCGCCGTCCATCTCGCCTGCCAGAGCCTGCGGCGCGGCGAATGCGATCTCGCCATCGCCGGCGGTGTGTCCGTGCGGATTCCCGACCGGGTGGGCCACCGATATTACCCGGGCGGGATGGAGTCGCCGGACGGGCACGTGCGCACGTTCGACGCCGGCGCCCGCGGGAGCATGTTCGGCGACGGGGTCGCGCTCGTCGTCCTCAAGCGACTCGACGCCGCGCAGCGGGACCGCGACGCGATCTGGGGCAGCGTGATCGGCTCGGCGATGAACAACGACGGCGCGCTCAAGGTCGGCTACACGGCGCCGAGCGTCAGCGGACAGTCGTCGGTGGTCGCGGCGGCACTGCAGGATGCGGGCGTCAGCGCCGAGGACATCTCCTACGTGGAGGCCCACGGCACCGGCACGGCGCTCGGTGATCCGATCGAGCTGGCCGCGCTGACCCGGGCGTACGGCGACACCGCCCGCAAGCAGTACTGCGCCATCGGATCCGTAAAGACCAATGTCGGCCACCTGGACCGGGCGGCCGGCGTGACCGGGCTGATCAAGACGTTGCTGTCGCTGCGGCACGGGACCATCCCCCGGACGCTGCACTACCGGAAGCCGAATCCCCAGATCGACTTCGCCGACAGTCCGTTCTTCGTGGCGGCGGAGCCGGTGGAGTGGCCCGTCCGCGAGGGCCACGCCCGGATCGCGGGCATCAACTCACTCGGCATGGGCGGCACCAACGTCCACCTCGTGGTGGCCGAACCCCCGCGGCCGCTTCCCACCGCCGCACCGTCCCGGCGCCGCCACCAGGCCATCCTGGTGTCCGCCCGGTCCGCGGACGCTGCGGACGCCTACTGCGAGAGCCTCGGCGCCGAGCTCCGCACGACACCGCCCTCGAATCTCGCCGACGTGGCGTACACCCTGCAGGTGGGGCGCGAGCTGTTCGCGCACCGCCGGGCGGCGGTCGGATCGGATCCCGCCGAGCTCGCCGGCGCCCTGGCCGAGCCGGACGCCGGCGGCCGGCGGTGGCAGCGCACCGATCCGGTGGTGGACCGTGGCGCCGCGTTCGTGTTCTCCGGCGTCGGCGAGCAGTACCGCGGCATGGTGGGGGAGCTGTACCGGCGGGAACCCCGGTTCCGGGAGTCCCTCGACGAGTGCGCCGAGCAGCTCGGCGAGCTGCTGCCGGACGACCTGACGGCCATGCTGACGGGTTCCCGCCGTCCGGACCAGGCTGCCGGGGCGCAGCTGGCGGAGCTGCTCGGCCGGCGCGCCGCAGCCCCCGGGACGGATGATCCGCTGTCGCGTCCCGCGCTGGCGCATCCCGCCGTCTTCGCGGTCGAGTACGCGCTGGCCCGCACCCTCATGAGCTGGGCCGTGCGACCCAGCCTGATGCTCGGCTACAGCGTCGGCGAGTACGTCGCCGCCTGCCACTCCGGCGTGCTGTCCGCAGCCGACGCGCTGCGGCTGCTGGTCTATCGCGCCCGGTTGATCGAGCCGCTCGGTTCCGGCGGCATGCTCGCCGTCCTGCTGCCCGTCGACGCCCTCCTCGGGCGGATCACCACGCCGCTGTCCGAGCGTGGGCTGGACATCGCCGTCGACGGCGGGCCACAGACCACGGTCGCCGGACCCGACGACGCCCTGGCCGAGCTGGCGGACGAACTGCGGCGCGGTGGTGCGGCCCTGCGCCGGATCGACACCACGCACGCCTTCCACTCGCGGATGATGGCCCCGGCCGCAGCCGGGCTCACGGAGTGGATCCGCGACAACGTGACGCTGCACGAGCCGACCCTGCCGTACGTGTCGAACGTGACCGGGCGCATTGCGACGGCCGCACTCGTCACCGCTCCGGAGTACTGGGCCCGGCACATGTGCGAGCCGGTGCGGTTCGCGGACGGCGTGTCGGTCCTGCTCGGATCGTCCGGTCCACCGCCGGTCCTGTTGGAGGTCGGCGCCGGACAGTCACTGGGCGCCCTCGTCCGCGCCCACCCGTCGTTCGGCCCGGACCACCAGTCGCTGATGGTCCAGACGCTGCCCGCGGCCCACAACCCCAGTCCCGACGACGCCGTACTGGCCGGGTGCCTGGCCCGGCTGTGGCTGGCCGGCGTCCCGGTCGACTGGACGGCGTACCACTCGGACGATGCGCCGCGGGCGGCCGACGGGACCGCGCTGGGCCCCCGCCGGGTGCCGCTGCCGACATACCGTTTCCAGCGGCAGTCCTACTGGATGGCCCGGACGGAGCCCCTTGAGGGCGGCCCGCACCGGTCGTCGGGCGAGCAGTCCACTCTCGCCGATGCCGAGGCGCTGCCGATGCTCGCGGAGAAGCAGTGGATCCACCAGCCGCTGTGGCGGCAGGCGCCCGGGCTGCCGGCAGCCGTCCCCGCGGCCACCACCTGCCTCGTCCTGGCTGACGGTGCCGACCTCCCCGGATCTCTCGTCGGCCTGCTGGTCCCGCGCTGGGCCGGCCTCGGCGCCCGTCTCGTCGTCGCCCGGTCCGGCGACCGGTTCGCCGCGGACCGGGACGGTTTCGTCCTGCGCCCGGGCGAGGCCGAGGACGTCACCGCGATGCTGCGCATCCTGCGGGAGCGCGGCCAGTTGCCCACCCGCGTGGCCCACCTCTGGACCGCCGGCAACGGTACGGACGCCGCGTCCGTCGAGGAGTCGCTGACCCGCGGGCTGCACAGCCTGCTGGCCCTGGTCCGCGCGATGGGCGAGTTCGACGCCCTGCCGGAGGCGCTGGACGTCGTCACCTCCGGCGCCTACCGCGTGCACGGCGACGAGGTCCTGCACCCAGGACGGGCCGCCGCCGTCGGCGTCTGCCGGGTGCTGCCGTTGGAGGAGCCGACGGTCCGCACCCGCCTGATCGACCTGCCCGCGGGCGTCGCCCCCGGCGCCGTGCTCGACGCGCTTCTCGGCGAACTCGCGGCACCGCCCACCGCCGACGCGGCGGAGCCGGTGGTCGCGCTGCGCGGCCGCCGGCGCTGGATCCCCGACTACGCCGGGTGGGACGCCGCGCCGACCGGCGACGCGGCACCGTCGGCCCCCTTCCGGCAGGGCGGCACCTACCTGATCACCGGAGGGCTGGGCGGCATCGGCCTCGCGATGGCCGATCGGCTCGTCGCCGAGTTCGGGGCGACGCTCGTCCTGCTCAACCGGACCGGTCTGTCCACAGAGGACGGCATCGGCACGGCGGCGGAGAACGAGCGGGCTCGCGGGCGCGCCGCAGCCGTGGACCGGCTGCGCGCCGCCGGGGCCGGGGTCGAGGTGGTAGTCGGGGACGTCACCCGGGTCGAGGACGTCCGCCGCGCCGCGGACTTGGCGATCGCGCGGTTCGGTCGGCTCGACGGTGTCCTGCACACGGCCGGCGTGCCCGCCCAGGGCCTCATGCAGCTCAAGACCCGGGACGCCGTCGACGCCGTCCTGGACCCGAAGATCAGGGGAACCCTCGCGCTGGCCGAAGCACTGCGTGACAGGCCGGTGGACCTGCTGGTCCTGTTCGGCTCGATCACCGCGCTGACCGGCGGCGGACCGGGCCAGTCGGACTACTGCGCGGCCAATGCGTTCCTGGACTGCTACGCGCAGACCGACGATTCCCCCGCCCGCCGCGTCGTCGCGGTGGACTGGGGCGAGTGGACCTGGAACGCCTGGGACAGTGGACTGGCCGGCTACGACCCCCACCTTCGCGACTTCTTCCGCGCGCACCGGGAACGCTTCGGCATCGGGTTCGACCCGGGATGGCGGTCCCTGCTGCGGATCCTGGGCGGCGACGAGCCGCAGCTGGTGGTATCCACACAGGACTTCTCCGCCATCACGGCGATCAGCCGCCACTTCTCGGTGGAGGCGGTGCAAGGGCCGCCGGAGTCGGCCGACGTGGGTCGGCATCCACGCCCGGCTCTGGGCACGCCGTTCGTCGCTCCCCGCGACCGGGCCGAACAGGCCGTCGCGGAGATCTGGGGGGACTTCCTGAAGCTGGAGGAGGTCGGCCGCGATGACAACTTCTTCGACCTCGGCGGCAACTCGCTGGTCGGGATCATGGTGGTGAGCCGGATCAGGAAGGCGCTCGGGGCCGAGCAGCTCCCGCCGCACGTGCTGTACGCCGCGCCGACCGTCGCCGCGCTCGCCGCGGCCGCCGGCGGGGCGACGCCGACCCCGCCGGCGACCGAGGGCGCCGATCTCCACCGGCGCGCGGACCAGCGGCGCGCCGCCCTGCGCAACCGGAGGGCCGGGTCGTGACCGATGCGGGTGGGCCGGTGACGGAGGAGCAGCCGTCGATCGCCGTGGTGGGCATGGCCGGCCGGTTCCCCGGGGCGGCATCGGTGCCGGAGCTCTGGCGCAACCTGATGGCCGGGCGGGTGTCGATCCGCGACGTCACCGACGAGGAGCTCGCCGCGGCCGGCGTCGGCGCGGCCGAACTGGCTGACCCGGCCTACGTCCGGCGGATGGGGCCGCTGGCGGACTTCGACCTCTTCGACGCCGGGCTCTTCGGCATCTCGCCCTGGGAAGCCGAGCGGATGGACCCGCAGCACCGCCTGTTCCTGGAGTGCTGCTGGGAGGCGTTGCAGGACGCGGGACAGGCGCCCCGCCGTGCGCCCGAGCTGACCGGCGTGTTCGCCGGGTCCGCCTTTCCCCAGTACGCCGTGACCCGTCTGCTCGGCGGTGACGCCGTCGAGGTCGGCAACATTATGCAGATCGCGGTCGGCAACGACCGTGACTCGCTGACCTCGCAGGTGTCCTACCGGCTGGGCCTTAAGGGCCCCAGCGTCACCGTCCAGTCGTTCTGCTCGACGTCCCTGGTGGCCGTCCATCTCGCCGGCCAGAGCCTGCTCACGTACGAGTGCGATCTCGCCCTCGCCGGTGGAGTGTCGATCGAGCTGCCCCAGCCCGCCGGCTACCGCTACGAGCAGGGCGGGTTCGCGTCGCCGGACGGCGTCTGCCGCAGCCTGGACGCGGACGCAAACGGCACCGTGTACGGCTCCGCCGTGGGGGTCGTCGTTCTTAAGCGCACCGCGGACGCGCTGCGCGACCAGGATCGGATCTACGCGGTGATCCGGGGTTCCGCGTGCAACAACGACGGCGGTCATAAGGCCGGCTACACCGCCCCGGCCGTCTCGGGCCAGGCCGAGGTGATGGCCGCGGCACTCGCGGTGGCCGACGTGCCGCCCGAGACCATCGGGTACGTCGAGTGCCACGCCACCGGGACACTGCTCGGCGACTCGGTGGAACTGGCCGCGATGGAGCGCGTCTTCGGGGACTGCCTCGACGGCCCCCGCGTGCTCGCCTCCTTGAAACCGCACCTCGGTCACACCGACCGCGCGTCCGGTGTGGCCGGCCTGATCCGTGCCTGCCTTGCCGTCCGGGAGGGTGTCCTGCCCGGGACCGCGCACTTCCGCCGGCCCAACCCGGCGATGCCGGCGCCCGGGCACCGGTTCACGGTCCTGCCCGCCGCGCGTCCCTGGCCGGCCGGCCCGCGTCCCCGACGGGCCGGCGTCAGCTCGTTCGGACTGGGCGGCACGAACGCCCACGTGGTCCTGGAACAGGCGCCGGTCGCGCCGGACGTGGCATCCGCCGGCGCACGCGACGCCGAGCTGCTGCTGCTCTCGGCCCACGACGAGACCGCCCTGCAGGAGTCCGCCGCTGGCTTGCGCCGGCACCTGGAGGCGGACCCGTCGCTCGCGGTCGGCGACGTCGCCTTCACCCTCCGGCGCACCCAGCGTGCGGGGGTCGTGCGGCAGGCCGTCGTGTGCGGCGTAGGGCGCGTCGACTGCCTGGAGGCTTTGGGCGATCCCGGCCGCTGGCGCACCGGACGGCCGCGGCGGCGTGACCCGGGCGTGGTGCTGCAGCTGTCCGCCGCCGAGTCCACGCCGCCGTCGCGCTGGGAGGAGCTGCGGCGCGCTGTTCCGGCGCTCGGCGACCTCGTGCCGGAGCCGGTGCGGACCGCTGACGGATGCCGGCAGATGCAGTACGCGCTGGGCAAGGTCCTGGCGCGGGCCGGCGTGCCACTGGCTGACGTTGACACTGACGACGCTGCCGAGGACGTCGCGATGCGGCTGCGGCAGGAGGAACGCCTCGTCGGCCGGACCGGCGACGAACTGACCCTGCGGCTCGCGCCGCCGGCCACCGGCTCCGCGCTGGGGTGGCTCCTCGACCGTCTCGCCGAGCTCTGGATCGAGGGTGTGGACCTCACCTGGACGGCGTTCGACGACGCCTCCCGGCGGGTCGTGAGCCTCCCGCCCTACGCCTTCCAGCGACGACGGTACTGGCTCGACGCCGTCGGCGCGCCGGACCGCGATGGGGCCGCCGCGGCACCGGAGGCGGGCCCGGGCCCGCGGCGCCTGCCGATCGCCGACTGGCTCTCCCGGCCCACCTGGCAGGAGGAGCCGCGGATCGGGGACGCCCCCGAACTGCGGGAGGCGGGCGACGCGTGGCTCGTCCTGGGCGACGGCGAGTTCGTCGACAGCCTCGTGCGGACGTTGGTGGACGCACCGGTCCACACGACTCACGCCCGCAGCGGCGCGGCCTTTGATCGCCGGGGCAACGACGACTTCGAGGTCCGTACGGACAGCGCGGAGGACCTGCGCCGCTTGCTGTCCTCCCTGGAGGTGGTGCCGGACGTGATCGTGCACGCCTTCAGCGTCTGCGCCGCCGCCGGTGACTTCGACGCGGCTCAGGACGCCGGTTTCCACTCGGTGGTCGCCCTGGTCGAGGCACTGGCGCAGACACCCTCGGCCGGCTCGGTCCAGCTCGTCCTGCTGACCTCCGGCGCGGTGCCGGTCACCGGCCCGGACCTGACGAACCCGGAACACGCGACGATGTCCGCCCTCCGACCGGTGATCATCCAGGAGCACCCCGGTCTCGCGGTGCGGCACATCGACGTCGGGCCGCCGACCGGCGCCGGCGCCGGCGGCGTCGCCGCTCTCGTTGACGACCTGCTGACCGAGATCACCGCGGCCGGTCCCGGCCCCGTCGCCCTGCGTGGCGGCAACCGGTGGACCCGGCGGTTCGCTGCCGTCCCGACCGACCCCCAGCTGCCGCAGCGGGGCATCGACGACGGCGACACCGTGCTGATCACCGGCGGTCTCGGCGACGTCGGCCTGGTGCTGGCCGAGCATCTGGCCCGGACCAGATCCTGCAACCTGGTGCTGGTGACCCGCTCGGGCCTGCCGCCGCGGGCGGAGTGGGCGCGACTCCTGCGGGCGACGGACCCGGACGATCGCGTCGCCGAACGCCTGCGCACCCTCTGCGCCCTGGAGCGCGACGGCCACCAGGTGCTAGCCATGTCGGCCGACGTGGCGGACGAGGCAGGGATGGCGGCCGTCATCGCGGCCGCCCGGGACCGGTTCGGCGGCGTCGACGCCGTGATCCACGGCGCCGGGGTCTCCGATCCGGCCTTCTTCTCCGGGCTGGCCGACCTCGACCGGGCCGCCGCCGACGCGCATTTCCGGGCCAAGGTCCACGGACTTCGGATCCTGGACCGGCTGCTGGGTGCGGACTGCACGGGTCCCCGCATCGTTCTGTCGTCGCTGTCAGCGCTGCTCGGCGGGATCGCGCTGGGCGCGTACGCCGCGGCCAACGCGGCTCTGGACGCCTGTGTCCGGGACCTGCGGATGCATGGTGGGGGGCACTGGGTCACCGCGGACTGGGAGACCTGGCGCATCCGTGAGGAGCAGCACGTCATGCCGGGCACGAGCGTCGCCGAGTTCGCGATGACTCCGGAGGAGGGCACCGAGGTGTTCGTCCGCCTGCTCTCCCTCGGCGGTCGGGTGCCGCATCTCGTGGTGTCCAGTGGCTCGATCGCCGCCCGGATGAGCGAGTGGGTCGACCGGCCGGCGCCGGCCGACGACCTGCTCACCGGTGGTCTGGAACTGCTGCTCGGCGCCGAGCGCCACCCCCGGCCGGACCTGCTCAGTCCGTACGTGCCGCCGAGCGGCAGCACTCAAGAGACCCTGTGCCGGATCTGGTCGGCGACGCTGGGCATCGCCGACATCGGGATCGACGACGACTTCTTCGAACTGGGCGGCCACTCGCTGGCGGCCATGCGGTTGATCGAGCTGACGCGCCGGGAACTCGGCGTCCACGTCCCGGTGACGGCGCTCATGGAGCGCCGTTCCGTCCGTCGCCTGGCCACGGCCCTGCAGGCCGGGGACAGCCCTGTCGAGGAGCGCGCATGAGCATCGTCGGAATCGTCGGCGCGGGGGTGATGGGCACCGGCCTCGCCTTCGACGCGGCATCGGCCGGACACGCCGTCGTGCTGGTCGACAACCAGCCGGAGGCACTGCGCCGGGCCCGCGACGAGATCCGGCAGCAGTGCCGGATGAGTCGCCTCCTGCACGATCGGGAGATCGACGCGAGCGAGGTCCTGGGGCGGATCGAGGCCGGCACCGATCCCGGCACGCTCGCCCCGGCCGAGCTGGTCGTCGAGAACGTGCCGGAGAAATGGGAGACCAAGCGGACCGTGCACCGGCGCCTGGCCGAGGTCTGCACCGAGGACTGCGTCATCGTCGTCAACACCTCGGCAGTGCCGATCACGCGCATCGCCGGCCTCCTCCCCGCTCCCGAGCGGGTGATCGGGGTGCACTTCATGAATCCGGTGCCGCTGAAGAAGTCGGTCGAGCTGATCCCCGGGTTCCACACGTCGGCGGAGACAGTGGCGAGGACCAAGCATTTCCTCGGCACGATCGGCAAGATGCCGATCGAGGTCGCGGACTCCTGCGGGTTCGTCTCCAATCGCGTGCTGATGCTCACCGTGAACGAGGCGATCTTCCTCGTCTACGAGCGCGTCGCCGATGCGTCCACTGTGGACCGGGTGTTCCGGGACTGCTTCGGGCACCCGATGGGCCCGCTGCAGACGGCCGACCTGATCGGGCTGGACACCATCCTCTACAGCCTGGAGGTGCTGCAGGATGGGTTCGGTGACGACAAGTTCCGACCGTGCCCGCTGCTGCGCCAGATGGTCTTCGCCGGCCTGCACGGACAGAAGAGCGGGCAGGGCTTCTACGACTACGCGAGCACGGCTGCCCCCCTCGCGGCCGACCGTTGACAGCGACACCCGCCCCTGGAGGCACAGCCATGCCCGACGATCCACGCGCCGTCGTCCGACAGTTCATCAACGGTCGCTTCCCGCAGGCGGACGTCTCCGACGACGAGGACATCTTCGCCCTCGGCTTCGTCAATTCCCTCTTCGCGATGGAGCTGGTCATGTTTGTCGAGAAGCAGTTCTCGGTGACGATCCCGAACGACGAGCTGAACCGGGACAACTTCCGGACGGTGACCGCGCTGACCGGCCTGGTCGAGCGCCTGCACGCCGTCGTGGGCGGGCGTTGACCGTGGGCCGGTCCGACGCCGTCGTCCTCGACCGCGTGATCGGCCGGGCGAGCGCCCGCGCGTTCGTCGACGACCACATCGCGCCCGCCGCGGACGATTTCGACCACGCCCAGGCGATACCGGCGGAGGTGCTGCGGCGGATGGCCGACGCGGGGCTCTGGGGATTGTCCGTGCCGGAGAAGTTTGGTGGGTCGGGCCTGGACCACCTGACGCTGGGGCACATCCACGAGGAGGTCGGACGGGGCTGCTCGTCCGTGCGCAGCCTGCTGACCGTGCACGGCATGGTCACCGGGGCGATCGACCGGTGGGGCGCTCCCGCGCTGCGCCGGCGGTGGCTGCCGGACCTGGCCGCGGGAACGATGATCGGGGCTTTCTGCCTGAGCGAGCCCGCGGCCGGCAGTGACACCGCGGCCATCACCACCACCGTCCGGCGCCGCGGCGCCGACGTCGTCGTCGACGGCTGCAAGCGCTGGATCACCGCTGGCCAGGTGGCCGGTCTGCTGCTCGTCCTCGCCCGTTCGGCCGACGGCATGACGGCGGTGCTGGTTCCGGCGGACGCGCCCGGCGTGACGGTCACCCCGATCCAGGATCTGCTCGGCACCCGGGCCAGCATGCTGGCCGAGATCCGGTTCGACGACGTCTCCGCCGGGCCCGATGCCGTGCTCGGACCGGAGGGGTTCGCCGCCGCGACGGTAATGAGCGGCGCCCTCGACATCGGCCGGTACAGCGTCGCGTGCGGCTGCGTAGGGCTGATGCAGGCGTGCCTGGAGTCCGCGGCGGCGTATGCGTCGCGGCGGTCCAGCGGAGGCAAGTTGCTCAGGGAGCGCCAGCTCGTGCGGGCCAAGCTCAGCGACATGGTCACCGCCGTCCGAGCAGGTCGGTTGCTGTGCGAGGAAGCGGGGCGGCTGAAGGACTCGCGGGACGAGGCGACAGTGATGGCCACCTGGATCGCCAAGTACTACACGTCCACGGCCGCCGCGCGGGTCGCGTCCGACGCGGTGCAGATCCACGGCGCGAGCGGCTGCGGGCCGCGCTCGTCGGTCGGTCGCATGTACCGGGACGCCAAGATCGCGGAGATCATCGAGGGGAGCACCGAGCTGCAGCAGCACACCATCGCGGAGGAGGCGTTCCGCGGCATCCACCGGCCGGTCGCGGGCGTGGCAGGCGGCAATGACTGACCCGGCGGAGGCCGACCGCGGCCGGGTCAAGTGCGTGGTGTGGGACCTCGACAACACGCTGTGGGACGGCGTCCTGCTCGAACCGGAGCCGGTGGTCCTCCGGGAACCGGTCGTCGAGCTGATCCGCAGCCTGGACCAGGTGGGCATCTTGCACTCCGTCGCCAGCAAGAACGAGTACGACCTCTCGATGGCGAAGCTGGCGGAGTTCGGTGTGCAGGAGCTGTTCCTGGCCCCCCAGATCTCTTGGGTGCCGAAGTCCCAGTCGGTCGCCACGGTGGCGCGGGAGCTGAACATCGGGATCGACTCCCTGGCCTTCGTCGACGACCAGCCGTTCGAGCTCGCCGAGGTCGCGCACCACCATCCCGAGGTGCTGTGCGTCGACGCCGACCGGATCCTGGCGGCGGCGCACGGCCCGGCGTTCCGGCCGCGGTTCGTCACCGACGAGTCGAGACGGCGCCGGCTGATGTACCGCAGCAGCGCCCGACGAGCCGGGGCGGAGCAGGAGTTCACCGGCGCCAGCGAGGACTTTCTCCGGACGCTCGACCTGCGGATGACGATCACGCCCGCGGCCGAGGAGGACCTGCGTCGCGCGGAGGAGCTGACCGTACGGACGAACCAGATGAACTCCACCGGGCGTACGTACTCCTACGAGGAGCTGGACCGGATGCGGCGGTCGTCGGACCACCTCGTCCTGATCGCGTCCCTGACCGACCGGTTCGGCTCCTACGGGAAGATCGGTCTGGCCGTGGTGGAGACGGGCGCCGCCCACTGGCACCTCCGCCTGCTCCTGGTGTCCTGCCGGGTGGTGTCCCGGGGAGTCGGCACCGTGCTGCTCAACCAGCTCCACGATCTCGCCCGCCAGGCCGGCGCACCCCTGCGGGCCGACCTCGTCGAGACCGGACGCAACCGGATGATGCGCATCGCCTACGCCTTCGCCGGGTTCCGCGAGCTGGCGGCCGACGGCGCGAACGTGGTCCTGGAAGCGGATCCGGACACCGTGCAGGCGTCGCCCTCCTACATGGATGTGCAGGTGACCCGGCTGTGAGCGTCGGACAGCGGCCGTCGGCCCAGGGAAACCGGGAAGCCGCGCCGGGCCGGGCGCTGCCGTACGGCGTCGCGCCCGACTCCCGAGCCCGCCTCTTCTGCGTCCCGCACGCCGGCGCCGGAGCGAGCGCGTTCCTTCCGTGGCGGAGGCAGCTGCCGCCCTGGCTCGATCTCTGCTCGTTGCAGCGCAGCGGACGGGAATCCCGGATGGACGAACGACCGGAGACGGCCGTCGGCCCGGTGGCCGAGGACATCCGAGCCGCAATATCTCCCTTCCTCGATCGGCCCTTCGTGTTGTTCGGGCACAGCGTGGGTGCGTTGATCGCGTTCGAGCTGACGCGGCTGCTGCGGCGGGCCGGGCTGCCGCTGCCCCGGCGGCTGGTGGTCAGCGGCCGGGCGGCGCCCCAGGTGCGCTCGGAGCGCCGGCCGCTGCACGGCCTGTCAGACGTGGCATTGACCGAGGCGCTGCGGTTGATGGGCGGCCTGCCGGCACTGATGCTGGCGGAGCCGCGGCTGCTCCGGCCGTTCCTGCCGGCGCTGCGCGGACTGCGAGATCAACGAGCGGTACCGATGTCGGCCGGAGCCGCCTCTCGACCTCCCGGTGACGGCCATCTGCGCCACCTCCGACGATCGGGCCCGGGCGTCGGAGATGCGGCCCTGGGCGGCGCAGACCCGTGGCCGGTTCGAGTTGGTCACCGTCACCGGGGGCCACTTCGCGCTGTTCGAGGATCCGGGTCCCGTCCTCCGGTCCGCGGTCAGAGCCCTGCAGGACTGCTCGCTGGCGCACGGGGCCGCTCTGGAGGACGTGCGATGAGCGCGACCCCGCCGCCCCTGGTCTCCGTGCTGATGCCGACCTACCGGCAGGCGGCCTTCCTGCCGCGGGCGTTGGCCACGCTGGCCGCCCAGACCTTCACCGACTGGGAGCTCGTCGTGGTCGACGACGGCTCGCCGGACGAGACAGGGGAAATCCTCGACGCCTTCGACTGGCCGCTGGTGACCCGGCTGCGCTTCGTCGTCAACCGTGGTCTCGGCGCCGCTCTCAACGTGGCCTCGGTGCACGCCCGCGGGCGGTACATCGCCTACCTGCCCTCCGACGATCTCTGGGGGCGGGAGCACCTGGCGACGGCCGTCGCGGTGCTGGAGGCCGATCCGGACGTGCACCTGGTCTACAGCGGCGTGCGCTGGTATCCGCGCTGCCGAGTGTCCGCAGCCGTCGCGGAGGACACCGCGACCTTGCGCCCGGACATCTCCCCGGGCCAGGAGGAGCGCATCCTCGAGCCGCCGGCCAGTCCCGCCGACTGCCCGGTGAGCAGCGGCAACCCGCTCGCCCTGGTGCAGGTCGTGCACCGCCGGGACGACCCGGGTGCGGCCAGTTGGACCGAGCGGCACGAGTTCGTCTCCGACAGCCTGGAGCTGGACCGCTGGAAGGACCTCCTCCGGCGCGGACGGCGCTTCCAGCACAGCGGCAAGGTCACCTGCGAGTGGGGAGATCACCCGGACCAGAGACACAAGATCATCAGCGGCCGGGGGGCCATGCACGCCGACTGGCGCACCCATGGGTACGGGCTCTCGCGCTACAAGCAGTTCTATCGGTTGCCGCCCGAGCAGCCGATCGACTGGCAGCCGGTCGCCAGCGGCTCCCCACTCGACGAACGCGCCCGGTACGCGGGCCTGGACACCGCGGGGTCGGACCGGCCCTCGAAGGGCCTGAAGATACTGTTGGTCGGGGCTCTGGGCTTCAACCCGGAGCGGGTGCTCGCGCTGCGCCGGGCCGGGCACAGGTTGTACGGCCTGTGGATGCCTGACGCGCACTTCTGGGACACCGCGGCTCCGGTGGCGTTCGGTGGGGTCGAGGACGTGCCCTCCGATGGACCGCTGGCCGAGCGGATCGCCGAGCTCCAGCCCGATGTCATCTACGGCCTGCTGAACTGGCCGGCGCTCCCGTTCCTGCACCGCGTGTTCCGGCTGCGCCCGCCGGGCGTGCCGTTCGTGTTCCACTTCAAGGAGAGCCCGTTCACGGCCATGCAGGCGGGATACTGGCCCGCGCTGCGGGAGTTAATCCTGGCCGCCGACGGCCGGGTCTTCTGCTCAGAGGAAGAACGCGACTGGTTCGAGATGGCTCTCGGCCGCCGGCTGGCCGACAGTCGCACGCACGTCCTGGACGGCGACCTCCCCACCGCGGCCTGGATGACCGACGCCTGGTCACCGCGACTGTCCGATGTGGACGGCGAGCCGCACACCGTCTGCGTCGGCCGGAGCTTCACCGAGCCGGTGGCCGAGCTCGCCCGCAGGGGCGTCCACGTGCACCTCTACACCCAGCCCTACATGCGGTTCGGAGAGGCCTGGCGGACGGTGGCGGAGGACCTGGGCGGGCGGGTCCACGTCCATCCCTCGATCCTGCCGAGGGAGTGGGTGCGGCAGCTGTCCCAGTACGACGCCGGTTGGTCACACACCTTCTCCAGCCGCAACGGCGGGGATCTCGCCATGGCGGACTGGAACGACCTGAACGTGCCGTCCCGACTCGCCACCTACGCCCTCGCCGGACTGCCGTGGCTGCTGCGGGACAACTCCGGGCACCGGGTCGCGGTGCAGAGCCTCGCCGCCCGATCGGACGTCGGGCTGTGCTACCGCGACTACGACGACCTGGTGACGAAGCTCAAGGAGGAGTGCGCGCTGCGGGCGAGGTCCGACGCCATGCGCCGACAGCGCGCCGCCTTCACCTTCGAGCACCACGTGGCCGAGCTCGTCGACTTCATGCGGACCGTGTGAAACACCTCGGTCCCGGACACCCGGAGTGAGCCCTATGTGTACGGCGCTGGTGAGCATCTCAGCGGACCCGGATGTCCCGGTGCTGCTGCTCGGCACCCGGGACGAGTTCACCGACCGACGCTGGATTCCACCGGCCCGGTGGTGGAGGGGTGCCTTCGACGGCGTCCTCGGCGGGTACGACGTCCAGGCCGGTGGCACCTGGCTCGCGGTGCATCCGGAGCGCCGGCTCGTCGCGATGGTGCTGAACGGTCCGGACGCGGCCGGTCCGGTCCGGGGCGGCCGCAGCCGTGGCCGGCTGCCGCTGATCACGGTGACCGGCGGCGACCCGTTCCAGCCGGCCCTGCTGCGCTCGACCCGCCCGTTCCATCTGCTCCGGCTCTCGCTTGCCGGGGCGAGCCTCGGTAGCTGGGACGGTCGGACGCTGCGCCGACAGGAGATCGGTCCGGGCGTTCACGTGGTCGGCAACACCGGCCTCGACCGGCAGGACGACAGCCGAACCAGCGCCGCGCTGCGGTGGCTGGGGGAGCGGCCGCGTCCTAAGGTCGACCGCGCCCGCCCGGCCGAGGAGTGCTGGGGGCCGTGGTTGAGCCTCCTCGGCCGCGAACCGTCTCCGGACGGCAGCGGGGACGGCATCGTGGTGCGGGAGGCGCACGGCGACCGGATCCACGCGACGCTCGCCGTCTCGGCCGTGGCCCTCAGCCCGCGGCACGCCAGGTACGACTTCGGGCAACCGCTCGGCACCGGCACCTTCATGCCACTGACGTGGCGACGGGTGCTCTGACGGCAGCCAACAAAGGAGGCACCGCCCATGTTCGCGACGGCCACCGCCGAGACGGAACTCTGCTGGTCCCACCGATCGGTGTGGCTCGACCACTGGCACCTCGACGCGTCGCAGCGAGGGGAACTCAACATTCCCCTCTGTTACTCGCCGCCTCAGGGGACCACCTGCACGAATCTCGACGTGGCGGTGGAAGGGCTGATGCACCGTCACGAGATCTTCCGCAGCACCTTCCCGTACGACGCCGACCGCGGCCCGGTGCAACGAGTGCATGCGGCGGGGACCCTGGCCGTCGACCGGCGGGAGATCGGCACGGGTGGACAGGCCGCGGTCGACGACGAGTTGGAGGAGTTCGGCCGGGCGCCGTTCGCGATAGAGGCCGAACCGCCGATCCGGGCGCGTACGGTCACCAGCTTCGGCCGGCCCGTGGCCCTGCTGCTGGTCATCCACCACATCGCCGCCGACGACTGGAGCAACAACCAGGTGAAGCGCGAGCTGGATGCCGTGCTCACCGCGCTCCGCGACCGGCGCCCGGTCTCGTTGCCACCGGTGGCCCGGCAGCCCGCCGAGCAGGCCGGCCAGGAGAGTGGCCCCGCCGGGCTCTCCGCCCGGCGACGCACGATCGAGCACTGGACGTCGACCGCCGCCGCGGCGCCCACGGACATGTATCCCTTCCGGTCACCGCCGCCTCAGGGCGGCCCCCCGACCAGCGACGCCGCGCTGGTCTCGGTCGCGGCCCTGTCCGCCGCCCGCCGCCTGGCCGGGCGGTACCGGACCTGGCCCGCCGTCATCTTCCTTTCCGCCTTCAACGCGGTGCTGAGCGGGTGTACCGGCAACCGGGTGGTGGCGTCGAAGATCCTCTCGGCGAACCGTGAGCCCACGCAGATGTCGGACGTCGTCTGCTGTGGGTTCCTTCCCGTCCTGATGGCGGTCGACTGTGGACCTGACCTCGACTTCGAGGAGGTCGTCCGGCGGACGGAGGCGGCCGGAACAGCCGCGCTGGCCAACGGTCACGGCCCGTACGACGGTGCGCTGGAGATCCTGGCCCGAAGCGGCGCCGCCCGCGGGGCACCGTTCCGCGCCCGCACGGTTTTCAACTACCTCAACTACGCCCCCCGGGCTCACGGCCGACCGGACGCGGGGTTCTCCTGGCGGGAGCCGATCTGGTCGCACACTCCGGAGGACGTCTACTTCCGGGTGCACGAGTACCGCGACTGCGCAGTCGTGGAGTGCAACGCCCGGCGGAACGTGCTGCCCCCCGCCGACAACGAGCGTCTGCTGCGGGCGTTCGAGGAGCTGCTGATCCAACAGGCGAGTGCCAGGGAGGTGCACCTGACGGAAGTCGACCGCTGGGGTGGGTTCCCGGACCGCTACACCGACCCGACCCGCTGGCGTTACCTCGACCACACCTGGGTCGATCTGTCCGCCACCGCCCGCTGCCTGCGCGAGTCCGGGGCCGTCGGCGACGTCGACCTCGAGGTCGACCTGGACCGCCAGGGCCGCCCACGGCTGGTGGCCCACGTCACCGGCTGCGGCGGCCGGCCGGACCCCGGCTCCCTCCGCCTGTACGCGCTGGGCCGGCTCGATCGGCACCCGGGCGCCCGCTGTCCGGACGTCGTCCTGGTCCACCCGGCCGAGCCTTCGGACGGCACCGTACCGAGGGCCTCGACCCAGCGACCGGTCATCGCCGAGGCGGGCCGTCAGCGGTCCCGGCCGCTGCGACCCGGCACGGTCGCGGAGGAGATGCTGTGCGAGTTCATTCGCGAGACGTCCGAGCGGCAGCCGCGTACCACGCCGCCGCCTCGCGACGGCATCGATCTCGCCGACAGCTACGTGACGGCCGGCGGTCGCGTGCTGCTGCTCCCGGAGTTGCTGCACCGCCTACGCGCCCGGGGTCTGCGCCCACCGCCACTGCATGAATTCTGCGGAGTACGACCCTTGGTGCACCTTGCCGAGGACATGAGCAGCGGGGCACCGCTGACCGTCCGTCGCGACCCCGAGGTCGTCTGAGGTGGCCCGGTCCGGGTCCAACGACACCAGCGAACCGCTCCGGGTGGCGGTCATCGGCGCGGGTTGGGCCGGCTGCACTGCCGCGCGTGTTCTCCACGATGAAGGATGTACGGCCCACGTCTTTGAAGCGGGCCACGCCGTCGGTGGGCACTCGCGCGCCGCCTCCGTGAACGGGGTGCTGTTCGAGCTCGAGGGTCCGCACATCTTCCACACTTCCAACCCGGATGTCGCCCGCTTCGTCCAGCGCTTCGGCATGCGGCGCCCCTACGTGCACCACTCACTGACCGAGGTCATCCTCGACGACGACACCGATGAGTCGATCATTCTCTCCTGGCCGCTCCAGGTCGAGGAATTGCGAAACCTGCCGACATGGGAGGCCGTCGAGAAGGAACTCGCCGCCTGCCCGCCCCGGCCCGGCGGCGAAAACCTCGAGTCCTATTGCGTATCAATGAGGGGTCCGACTCTCTACCGCCTGTTCATCGAGGGATACACGATGAAGCAATGGGGTCGGCACCCGTCGGACCTATCCAGTCGATTCGCCCCAAGCCGACTGGACCTGCGCACCGACGGCGACCGGCGGCTGTTTAGAGACTCCTGGGAGTTCTTCCCGGCGGACGGACCGCAAGCCACCATCGAAAACATCACTCGTCCGTTGCCGGTGACGTTCGGCCAGCACGTCCGCCTGCCAGACGTGGAAGATCTCCACCGGGAGTTCGACGCAGTGGTGATCACCGCCCCGCTCGACGACTTCGTCGGCGTCGAGGGCGCCCTTGAGTGGCGCGGTATCCGCTCGGTAAGTCAGCACCTGCCGCTCGACGACCCCGCGGCGACGGTCACGCCCGGATACGTCGTCAATCAACCCTCGCTTCGCAGGGCGTACACGAGGACCGTGGAAACGAAGCACGCCACCGGCCAGACCGCCCCCGGCACCGTCGTGACCCGGGAGTACCCCGGTGCGCCGAGACGACATTATCCAGTGCCCACGGTCGACATGCGCTACGAGCGTCGAGATGCCGAGTTGCAAGACGAGATTCGAAGCAGGTCGCCGCTTGTGCCGTTCTTCTGCGGCCGGCTCGCCAACTACACGTACGTCAACCAGGACGTCGCGATCGGCCAGGGGATGATCACGGCTCGCGAGGTACTGGCGCACTTCGGCCGGCGGATCGGCGGTGGGCACCGATGACGGTCCGGGCAGGGTCGGACCCCGCGGCAGGCGACCTCGCCTCGCTCCAAGTCCTCGTTACGGCCGGCGGTACCCGCGAACCGATCGACCCGGTGCGGTTCATTGGCAACCGGTCCTCGGGCAAGCAGGGCTACGCTCTGGCCCGCACGGCGCTCGCGCGGGGAGCACGCGTCGTACTCGTGGCCGCCAACGTCACGCTGCCGACACCCGACGGGGCCCGGCTCATCAGCGTCGAGACGGCCGACGAGTTGCGCGGCGCGGTAATGGCCGAATCGGCGAACGCGGACGTCATTGTCATGGCGGCTGCGGTCGCGGACTTTCGGCCGGTCACCTACCACTCATCCAAGATAAAAAAGGAAGGCGCGGTCGAGCCGCAACCGATCGAGCTCACCAGGAACCCGGACATCCTCGCTGAGATATCGGCCCACCGCCACAGGAAGCACCAGTGCGTCGCCGGTTTCGCGGCGGAAACAGACGATGTACTGGCAAACGGCGCAGCCAAGCTGGCTCGCAAGGGATGCGATCTGCTGGTGGCCAACGAGGTCGGTATGGAAAAGAACTTTGGCGAGGACGAGAACGAGGCGGTCATCCTGTCGGCAGTCGGTGCCCCCGTACCGGTGACCCGCTGCTCAAAGGATCGCTTAGCGGATGAGATTTGGGACGTCGTGCTTCGGGACCGTCGAGCCGTGGCCGGGACAGGCGTCCCGAGGCCGGAGGAGGCGTGACGTGACAGCTGTAATCAGAAACCCGCTTGGCACGGTCAATGTTCAGTTGCTCGGAGTGGGTGCCTACCGTCCGCAGCGCGTTGTAGACAACCATGAGCTATGCCGGACCCTCGACTCCTCCGACGAGTGGATCCGGGCGCGGACCGGGATAGTCACGCGCCGATGGGCCGACCCCCAGGAGACTCTCATCGAGATGGCATGCCGGGCCGGGTCGGAAGCTCTGTCCCGTGCAGACCTCGATCCCATGGAGGTCGATTGCGTTCTGGTGGCCACCTTCACGTTGCTGCGGCAGATCCCGGCCGCCGCTCCTGAGGTGGCGTACCGAATCGGCGCTCGTAGCGCCGCGGCTTTCGACATCTCCGCCGGATGCGCCGGCTTTGTCTATGGGCTGGCTGTCGCGGCCGATATGGTCCGCAGCCGTTCCGGCCGGGTCCTGGTCATCGGTGCCGAGCGGATGACGGACCTGCTGGACATGGAGGATCGCTCAACGACGGTCATCTTCGGAGACGGCGCGGGCGCGATCGTGCTGGGTCCCGGGGACTCGCCCGGCGTCGGACCGGTGGTGTGGGGAGGCGACGGCTCCAAGGCCGGCGTGATATCGCAGACGGCTCCCTGGAGCGACGTTCGTTCGCATCCCGGCATCCGGTGGCCGGCGCTGCGCCAGGAAGGCCAGTCGGTCTTCAGATGGGCGGCATACGAACTGGTCGACGTCGGGTCGCGAGCGATGAAGGAAGGCGGAGTCGAGGCGGATCAGATCGACGTGTTCGTGCCGCACCAGGCCAATCTCCGGATCATCGACCGACTCGCCAAGTCCTTGCGGCTACCGGCGACGGCGCGGACAGCGCGGGACATCGTACACATGGGCAACACGTCGGCCGCCTCGATCCCGCTGGCCATCGACAGCATGTTGGCCAGCGACGAGGCGCGCAGCGGCGATCTGGCTTTGCTGCTGGGGTTCGGTGCGGGTCTGTCCTACGGTGCGGTGGTCGTGGCGATTCCCTGATCCGGCCGTGGTGAACGGCGTCCGCCGGCGCTGCGCGCAACCACGGCCGTCAGGTCGTCCAGGTTCGCGCGGAACTCAGCCGACCAGTCCACCGGCTCGTCGAGCCACTGTGCGAGCCGCGCGTGCGCCGGCAGCATCTCCGCAGGCAGTAGCTGCCGGCGCGCCGCCGAGCTCACCGAACCGCTGTCGAAGCGACCGCTGACCTGGGACACCGCGAAACCGACGAGGGCTGTGCTGACGAACCGCTCCAGTCGAGCCACCTCGCCCGGAGGGGTGCCCGCGTCAAGTAGGATCCCGTACATCGCGTCGATGACCTGCAGCCCTCGCGTGGTGATGACCGGCCGGGCGAACAGCAGCGGCGCGGCCCCCGGATGCCGCAGGACCAGCTCGTGGATCTGCTGGCCGAGCGCGCTCAGGCGGTCCTGCCACGGCCCGCGCAACGCCCCCAGGTAGATTTCCGCCAGCAGGTGATCCACGACGCCGTCCAGCAGCGTTTCCTTGTCGCGCACGTGTGGATAGAGCGCCATCGCTGTGACGCCGACCTGGGCGGCGACCGACCGCATCGTCACGCGGTCCAGCCCGCCCGCGTCGGCCACCGCTATGGCCGCCTCGATCGCTTGCTCGCGACGCGTCTTCACCGGCCCAGTCTAGGATTTCTCCGTCGGCCGGACCTCGCGTGCGACGCTTTCGGGGGCCGGAGGAGACGGCCAGGGCCGGGGGGGCGGCGGCCCTAGCAGCCTCCGGGTCGGCGCGGTTCGATGAACCAATGGCGCTCTGAGGGGGGCCCCGTCCGATCCACTGCGGGCCAGGATCGGGCTCTGGACCAGTGGCAACGGCTGAACCCACAGCAGCTGTCCAGGTGGGTGCCGCGTCAGCGGCGATCTGAACCGCCCCGGCGTGTCCGGGGACACATCACTCAGTTCGTTGACGATCCGGCCTCGGCGAAGTCGGGGTGGTGACGGTGGTGGGCTGCTTCGAGGTCGGCGGGTGGGATGTCGCCGCAGTGCTCGTGCAGGCGGCGAAGGCCACTCGCCCCGCGGCCCAGTTGCCGTGGCCGCGGCGCTGGAGGCCGAACTTGCGCTCTACCGGGCCTCGTTCAATTTCTGACGGCGACCGCTCGCCGACCATGTTGCGGATCGGTTGTCCGTTCTGTGCAACACCGGCCGCAACGTCGTCTGCTGCTGTCAGCGGCCGGCCCGGGTCGCGTTGGTAAGCGGCGTCCACACTGCCAGGGTGAACGGTAGCACTCATCGACCCCGGTTTCTACTAGAGTATCGCCTGAATTCGGGATTGTCTAGGCGCTATTCAGCGCCGTTGAGCGCTATTCGGTAGTGGGTCAGTTTGAATCGGCAGGGTCTTGCGAGGTCACATGAGGCTGAGTTGATCGAACGTTGGCTTGTGTCTGTCTGCCGGTATGTAGGGAAGCAGCGTAGGCGGCGATTCGAGGCGCTGCCCTCCGTCCAGGAGACCCTCAACGGTCAAGACTTGCGCGCGTGGGAAGGCCCTTCCCGTGACTGGCCATTGGTAGCTACCGGCATGTGCGACGGCGTCGTAGATGCCTCGGGTCGGGTCGGCAAGGGTCAAGAGGGTGCCCATCTCGGCCCGTTCTGTTTGAACGGTGCCGATCAGGTCGCGCACGAATTGCGGGCCGATTGACTTACCACCCTTTACCGACACCAGGACGCGGCCGGTCTGCCCCTTCGCATCAGTGAAGAACCGGACCACGCCGTCTATTCCCCGGTCGCCGACTTGTTTCTGGTTCGGAGTGCCATTCACTAGGGAGACAGCCCAGCGTTCGAAGTCGAACGGAGAGCGGCGGAACAGGCTGCGGGCCGCACCGATGTCCTTAGGGATTCCATCGACTGTATACGTGTTCGCGATGGACGGGCCGTAAGTGTGTTCCAGCCGCTTCATGATGAGATCGACGGCAATATAGGTGACATCGATCCCCATCCATGAGCGACCGAGCCGAACAGCCGCATCCACCGTAGTGCCGCATCCGCAGAACGGGTCGAGGACCACTGAGTCAGGGTTGCTGCTCGCAGCAATGATCCGCTCTAAAAGTGCCAAGGGTTTTTGAGTGGGATAGCCGAGACGCTCAGCCGCAACCTGATTGATCCGGTCTATGTCGGTCCACATGTCAGCGACCGCGACGCCACGCAATTCATCACGGTAACGTTTGATCTGGGGAAATCCATTCACTTTCGGCGGCCAGTAGATCAGGCCCTTTGCGTCGAGTTCGTCCAGCTTATCAGTGGTGAATTTCCAGTGCTGTCCGGTGGCTGCGATATCGATACCGCGCCAAGGCTGCCCGGAGGAACCGTTCCGCGTGCCGGCCGCCGTCAGGCTGTTTCGCCAGTACAGGCGCCCATCACCGTCATCATATCGGTAGTACTTGTCGAGGTACTCCGGGTCATGAGCAACTCGCGGATCGTTCCAAATTGGGTTAGGCCCTTTCGCATAGTAAAAAATTACGTCATGCACGGGGGCGTATTTCTTAGCGCTGCTGTGCGACGAAGTCCGCTTCCACGTCAGCTCGTTGCGGAAGCGGTCGGGGCCGAATATCGCGTCCAGCAGAACCTTGAGGTAGTGGCTCATCGTAGGGTCACAGTGCAAATAGAGACTGCCCGTCAGCTTCAGCACACGGTACAGCTCCACCAGTCGGGGGGCCATGTTAACGAGGTAGGCCATCGCGTCGTTCTCGCCGAGCAACGCATGCAGCGCTCGCAGGACGTCGGCCACCCTCCCAGGAATCGCTCCGGCAAGGATCTGTTGGTACTGGTCATCAGTGGCGGTTGACCATCGCCACGTGTCATCGAATGCCTGGATCTGGGCCTGGTTCGCGTTGCCGACTCGATCGCTTCGGGCGAAGATGACGTTGTAGTTGCGGTTCGAATTGAACGGTGGGTCCAGGTACACGAGGTCTACTGACGCGGACGGCACTCGTTCCCGCAGGACGTCTAGGTTATCTCCATAGAACAAATGCCCGACTGACATGTCAGGACTGTATACGGTCGGTGCTTGAAGTGTCACGGTGTGGCGGCGCCAGTAGCTGCCGTGTCAGTCCAACAGTGCTGCGATCTCCGTGAGGGTCCACACGTGGTCAGCCACGCCAGCAGCCATCGCCGGGGTCGTGGGGTAGCCGTTGTTGGCCTTGGTCAGCGTCTTGTGCGGCCGGGCGAAGTTGTAGTGCATGTAGTGCAGTGACACCGCGTGCGCGAGGTTCTCGACCTTCTTGGAGAAGCCGTTCGTGAGGCGGGTGAAGCGGCGCATCCCCATCCGCATGGTCAGGTTCTGCCGCTCCACGTAGGACGTTGACGCCTTCTCGATGTCGGGGTCGCCGGTCACCGGGCGGATGTCGATGCCGGTGCACACGGCGGGGCTGTAGCGGCGCTCATCGCCCTTGCCGGTAGCCGCGCCGTAGATCTTGTGCAGCATCGCGTAGTCGATGTCAGCACCGAACGCCGACTCCACCGCGCTCAGGTAGGGCTTGTGCCCATCCGTGGTGAGCTGCACCCGGTTCGCCAGCCGCCCCGCCAGGTCACGCATGAACGATTCTGCGTCGTCGGCGTTGCGCTCCCCGACGTACCATGACGGCACCAGCTTCGTGTCAGCGCAGATCGCGGTCCACGTCCACACGTCGCCGTAGCCGAACTTGTCCTTGTGTTCCTCGGGGACGTTCTTGGCCTTGGAGTAGCAGAAGGACCAGATCTCGTCGCACTCAACACGGACGCATGGCAGGTCGCGCAGTACCCGGTCTTGGTAGTCGCTGCACTCCGCGCCCAGGTCTTCGAGCAGCTTCACGATCGTGTTCTTGGCGGCGCCGGTGACACGCACGGTCGCGCGGATGGACATGCCCTCGACCAGACAGCCGATGATCCGCGCCCGCCGCTCCGTGCTCAACCTGTTCGCCATACTGACCATTATGCTTGACCGATGCACGCAGCGTCAAGTGGTTTCTTGACAGCGCGCCGCCCTTTAGTAGTAACCTCGTGCCGTTAGCTACTACCCTTGGAGGGCGCATGGCGGGCGACACAGAGATGAGCAAGATGGTCCGACTGGCACGCGTGGGGAAGGTCTTCAGCCCTGGTGCACCTGTTGACAAATACGCATTATTCGCTGGCCGACGCGAGCAGGTGGCGGATGTAATCAACGCAGTGAACCAGAGGAGTCAGCACGTTGTGCTGTTCGGGGAGCGCGGCGTGGGAAAAACATCCCTAGCGAACGTTCTCGGAGAGATCTTTGCGGATTCATCCATCGGGGGGCTCAACTCGGGCACCGTGAATTGCGATCGTAAGGACACGTTTTCAACGATCTGGCATAAAGCGCTTCGTGAAATCAACGTGACGAACACAGATCCGAATGACGCCACTTTGAACGAGTGGCTCCAAAAGGATGTAACGCCGGAAGATGTCAGGTACTTACTCGGGTTCCTCCCTAACGAGACCATTGTAATCCTCGATGAAGTAGACCTCATTCAGGACGGTGAAACGAAAGCCCTTCTGGCCGATACCATCAAAACCCTTGCGGATCACTCCTCGCCGACAACTTTGGTGCTAGTCGGTGTGGCAGATTCAGTCAACGAGCTGATCGACTACCACGAGTCGTTGGAACGTAGCCTGGTCCAAGTCCGAATGCCTCGCATGTCTCGAGACGAGCTATTGGAGATCGTTGACCGTGGGGCCAAGTCGCTCGACATGACTGTAGGCCCGGACGCTCGATTAACGATTGCTGATAGATCCGAGGGTTTACCGCACTTCACACACTTGCTTTCGTTGTACTCATTCCAACGGGCAGTGACTGATGATCGCTTCAACGTGACTTCGCTGGATGTTGTTGAAGCGACTCGAGTAGCGGTCAGCAAGGCTCAACAATCTATTCTGACCGATTACCACAAGGCCACCGCCAGTCAGCAGAAAGACACGCTCTATGGCAAGGTGCTTTTAGCGTGCGCCTTGGCACCGGTAGATGCGCTGGGGTTTTTCGCAGCACGCGACATCCGTGAACCTCTTACCAAAATTGCCGGTAAAAAGTACGAGATCCCGGCATTTTCCCGCCACTTGAACGAGCTGTCCGCAGCACAGCGAGGGCCCATCCTCCAACAAATAGGGTCGGAGCGTCGCTACCGCTTCCGTTTCGTGAACCCGATGATGCAGCCATTCATAGTCATGCAAGGGCTTGCCGAGGGTCTTATTTCCGATTCTGATCTAACGAAGAACTAGGCCCTTGACGCCACCGAGCTAGGGCTGCGCGCTTAGCAATCTCCGACCGTTGCTCCGGCGTCAGCTTCGCCGCCCGCGCCGCGCCGCCCTTCAATCCGCCCTTGCGGCCCAGGGCGACAGCGGCGGGGTCTTTGCCGTCGTCGGCCGGCTCGGGCTTGTCCTCGTCGGTGGAGTCGCGGACGATGGACGCGGCGAGGCTGTTGATGTCGCGGGGGCGCTTGCGTGAGCGGTCAGGCATGGGTCCATGGTTCCCACCCACGGCCTAGCCGTCAACCCTGGGCCGATTCAAACTGACCCACTACCC
>JAABUZ0100001081.1_pt1 | contig 40789 bp, 43 predicted proteins | sample 5562091 | NCBI WGS metagenome assembly JAABUZ01 (sample SAMN12813069, study PRJNA571459) | rock metagenome | isolation source: Antarctica rocks | place: Antarctica: Victoria Land, Linnaeus Terrace sud | collected 2015-12-21
ATCGCCTACGTTGAACGGCGCACTGGTGAAGGACTCACCAAGAAGGACATCATCCGTTGCCTGAAGCGCTTCTTGGTGCGCGAAATCTTCCACCTGCTTCCAGCTCTCAGCACAACAGCGGAACTCGATCTCGCCCAACAGGCTGGCGGCGCGCACGGTGCCTGAGCGGGGGAGGCTGGAAAAGATGTGCTGGTCTGGGTGGGCGGCAAAGCGTGCTGCGATCTCATCTTCGAGGACGGCTATCTGTTCATTCAGAGCCCCGAGCATGGCCACCAGGCCCAGCGTGATCCGTCCTCGGGCGTCGCCCTCAGCACCGACCAGGCCCGGTGCCGCTTCGGCCAGGCGTGCGTAGAGCACCTCGGCACTGATGCCTCCGCTGTAGCTCACCGAGCTCAACCAGATCCCCAGGCGCTTCGGGGAGAGCCAGCAAGCCTTGCTTACAGTCGGGAACCGGCGCAGAAACGCCAGGCTGATAGTGCTGTTGGGCTTGGCGAACAGTCCGATCGCTCCGGGGAAGGCCAGCTCCAGGTTGGCTCGCAGCTGGTTGAGGATCTGGACCCTGGTCTCGACCAGGTCCTTGCGCGAGCGACACAGTGCCCGAATGGCCCGGGTCCCAGCTGCGTCCTCTCGCAACGGCTTCCAGCGATGCCCGTCGGTGCGCAATGTGTCGGCCAGCACATACGCGTCGAAGGCGTCGTCCTTGTTCCCCGCGGAGCCATAGCGGGTCCGCAAGGCCTTGACCTGGCGGCTCGGTATGACGAACACATCCATCGAGGCGTCCAACAGCTCCTCGACTACCGGTCCGTCGCCACGCTCGATGGCCACCTTGGCAACTGATGCTCTGGTCAAGCGCTTGATCATTGCCCGGATGGAGCCGGCGTCGTGGGTGAAATCGAACCGATCGATCACCGCCCCTGTGCCATCAAGGACACAAGCAACGTGAACCTCGCAGGCCCAGTCGATCCCTGCCACCGCATCATCTGCCACGACACCCCTCCCTCGTCTCGATCGGATGCTTCACCGAAAGACGGCGTTGGTGCTGGTCGCTCACTGCAAGGCGCTCGAAGCGCGTGGCCCTATCGCCAGTCTCAACGCCGGACGGCCGGGTCCTGCTCTACTCCTATTGGCCCTCGAAGGGCAAGCATCAAAAGCAGTGACCCGACCGCTACCGGCTCAGCACCAACATCCTGACGGACGTCGGCTCTCCCATGGTGGATCAGTGAGCTTCAACGCCGCCGATCTCGACTCTGAGGGCATTCCGGTCCTGGAGGAGCCGGTCAACCAGGATGAGGGCATGATGATGCCGAAGGACTACCCGATAGCGGCCGACGACTACGGCGTGACCGCGGATGAGCAACGAGTGGACGAGCCCTTGGCCGAGCGGGTGGCCCGGGAGGAGCCGGAGAGTATTCCCGGTGACGGACCAACAGACGCCGACGACCGGGTTCTAGCGCTGGTAGAAGCGAGCGACTCGCCTGCTGAGGAGGATGGCATGGCCGTGGCCGACACCGCCGAGACCGGTGGCGACGAGTCCCCGGGATCCCTCAGTCCCGAGGAAGCAGCCATCCACCTGGAGTAGGCCCGCGAGGAAGCAGAGACTTGGCGAACATCTTATTGGCACCAAGTGTAGGCTCGCAACCATGAACGGAGTCCAACCATATTTGGTGTCGTCGTCCGGGCAGATGTCTCTGCCAGCCGCGGTCCGTCACCGGTGGGACCTTGACAACGGCGGTCCGGTGGACGTCCTCGATCTGGATTTCGGAGTCTTGATCGTCCCGAAAGGTGATGGCCCACGCCTGCTCAGTGACCTTCTCAGCCGAGAGGACCACGCCCGGTTTGTCCGATCACTGGCCGATGATCCGGATCTGGCCACCACTTGACAAGAGTGGTCCTCGACGACCACCTGTTGAGAGACTTGCTCTCGGCTGACGTCAGTGACAGCTTGGCTGGTGTTCTGGTCGATGGGGAGCCAGCCACTACCAACCTCTATTATCTCCGGCTGTGCAGGAGCGCGGTGGCCGCGCGGGTGGCCGCCTTACTGGCTCGTGGCCTGCCGAGCGTCGGCGATCCCTGGGTCGGATTCTTCGCCCATTACCCGACATGATCGCTGTTGTCCCGATGAGGAGCTTGGCGTTTCACATGGCTGAGATGACTCACGCGCATCGAATTTCAGCTCTCGGAGCTGAGGCTGTCGCTGCCGCGGTGCACCTCAACGGGACGCTGTGCGTATGGGCTGGCGACGATGGGCCGGGCATCCGCGCCGCGGCGAACGCCTCGGGCGTCGCCTATCGGGCCATCACGCGCTGATTGGCCCTACGATCACCGCGCCCTGAGCTCGTTCAGGCTCACCGTCCACGAGCACTCCGTCACCGGCCAAAGCATGCGTCGACACCGCATACCCACCCCCCACCCGCCAGGGTTCCCGGTCCCACGTGGCGTAGCGCTGGACCAGGCTCAGCCCGCCAGCTCGGCACAGGTCATCGTAGATCTCGACTGTAAGACCCCGTTCGTCAAGCTGAAAACCGGCCACTAGCAGGCCGCCGGGCCGTAGCGCACTGGCCAGATTGGCCACCACGGCCGCCTCGGTACCCGGTGCCAGGAAGATCATCACGTTGCCGGCCAGCAGCACCACATCGAAGGACTCAGCCGATAGATCCGCCGTGGTCAGGTCGGCCAGGCGCCAGTCCAGCTCGGGAGCCCGGCGACGGGCGGTGGCCAGCATGGCCGCGTCGGCGTCGATACCCACCACCTCCATTCCCCGGTGGGCCAGCTCGATGGCCACTCGGCCCGTCCCGCACCCGGCGTCGAGCACCGAGCGCCGCCCGAGCACCTTGACGAACGACGCCTCACCGTGAACATCGACGCCCGTTTGGGCCAGCTCCTGGAAACGCTGGTCGTAGTCGTCACCCCGGACGACCAGTGGCCGGCGCCCCGCCATGCCTACCTGTTCGTCTTCCTCGACTCGCTCCGCCACGGTTGGCCCTACGGCCAGCGGATGGCGGCTTGGAGGTCGGTCGCCTGGGTCCCGAGCAAGATGCTTCCCTCAGCGTCTCGGTAGCGGTCACCGCTGAGTACCAAGATCTTCACGCGCCGCTCGTTCGGGTCAACCACCAAGACCTCGTCCACCCCATGGGCGGCATAGTGGGGGAGCTTGTCGTAGGTCTCGTCGCCGGCCGATACTACCTCGAGCACGATCGCGGCAGTGTCGAGATACACAGCCTCGGGATCGCCTTCGCCTCGATGCAAGCCCCCATCCGGGACCCGAAAATCGTCAGCCAGTCCCAGGTTGAATGGGCCCGATATCAGGAGCCCGGCCCGCTCGGCCAGGGGCTCGAGCAGTGCTATCACTTGGGCCTGTAGCCGGCCGTGACCGAACCGGGCCATGGGTGCCATGTGGTACGTGCCCTCCCACATCTCGTCATACCCGTCGAGCCCGAGCTGCTTGCGCCGCTCGATGAGCTGCTCAACCTCGATGGGCGGTGGGCTGAGCACCACGGTCCTCACGAGGTCAGAATAGCCAAACCGCGTCGCGCCGCTGACCCGGGTCTTGAGGCCAGCGGGGACACCACGCAAGGCTCTTCAATTACTGCCACATCATGATAACTAATAATGATAACATGATGTAATGATCAGGACGCAAGTCTCGTTGACCTCGGAGGAATTCCATGGTCTGCAGCGCCGAGCCGCCCAACAAGGTGTGTCAATGGCATCGCTCGTTCGCCAGGCGGTGGATGCGGTCCTGGCCGGCCAACCAAGCGAGAGTGGCCGACAGCGGGCGCTCAAGGTGGTGGGTACCTTTTCGTCAGGGAGAGCCGCCGTGAGCGTCGATCACGACGCGGAGCTCGATCACATCATCCTGACGTGACGGTTTTCGTCGACACTTCGGCCCTCTATGCCCTCCTGGATCGAGACGACCTCAACCATGGCCGGGCCGCCCACTGCCTCCTCGGAATGGGCGACGTCGCGCTGGCGACGCACAACTATGTGGTGGTGGAAGCGTCTGCCCTCGTTCAGCGGCGTCTGGGCCTCCGAGCAGTTAACGCCCTGTTCGACGACCTGCTGGCGCCGGTGCGCATCCACTGGGTGACCGAGGAGCTTCATCGGACAGCCGCTTCGTGCCTGGTGTCGGCCCAACGCCGCGATGTCTCCCTGGTGGACTGGGTCAGCTTCGAGGTGATGAGGCGCAACCAGGTGGACACCGCCTTCGCCTTTGACTCCGACTTCGCCGACCAGGGCTTCGAGCTACTCCCGGCGGATTGAGGTTGGCCAACTCAGTTACCGACCGTCGCCGGTGCAGGAATTGAGCGCGTCTATCAACATTCGTAGGCGCCCGTAGTGGATGCGGTCGAAGACCAGAGCCACCCGGGCCAGCTCCAGATGGTCCTGATCGGCTCGCTCCGGCCCGAGGGGATCGGTGAGGCGGATGCTGCCGCGCCCGCAGATGTCGGCGAAGCGCTGGTTGAGGTCATCCAGCTCCGCCTGGCTGGGTGGGACGCGAAGTCGCAGGACCAGGGTGTCCCCGACTCGGCGCTGGGAGTGGTAGTTGCGGTAGAAGCCGAGGATCTCGGCCGCTGCCTCCCGCACATCGTCGGTGATCCGGTAGAGAGCTCGGTCCTCGCCTGAGACCAGCCCCCGCACCTCCACCTGCTCCACGAAGGTCCTCCACGCCTGCCAGTAGGTCCCCCCCGGCACGTCCAGCAACACGATGGGGGAGGGCTCGGCCTTGCCCGTCTGCAACAGGGTGAGCAGCTCGAAGGCTTCGTCCAGGGTGCCAAATCCCCCCGGGAGGATGACGAAGCCATCCGATTCCTTCAACAGCATCAGCTTGCGGGTGAAGAAGTACTTCATCTCCACCAGCTTGGGGTCGGCGGCGATGAAGGAGTTGGCTCCCTCCTCGAAGGGCAGTCGGATGTTGATACCGAACGCCATCTGGCGCCCCGCCCCCTCCAGGCCGGCGGCCATGATCCCCGGTCCGGCTCCGGTTACCACCATCCAGCCGGCCTGGGCCAGGTTGGCCGCCAGCTCCCGAGCCTGGACATAGAGCGGGTCATCCGGCAAGGTGCGAGCCGAGCCGAACATGGTGACCTTGGAGACGCTGCGGTAGGGGGCGAATACCCGGAAGGCCTCGGCCATCTCCTTGACCGCGGCGGTGGTGATCTTGAGGTCCAGACGATCGGCCCCGTCCTGGGAAAGGCGTACCGCGGTGGCCAGGATCTCGCTCAGCTGGTCACGGTTGGCCCTGGCCCCCACCGCATCCAGCAGCTCGCCGATCAGGAGGTCGACCTCCGGAGTACCGGTCAGGGCTCGGGGAGCAGGAGGCGCCATTACCTCTGAGGTTATGGCTCGAACGGCCCGATCCTCACATTGACGCCCGGCGAGAAGTGGACGAGTGACTCCTCCGTAGGCGTGGGGAAGCCGGCCGCCCCGATCCGGGCCACCACCCGCTGCACCGTCGCCGCCTCGAAGCGCCAGTGCAGGAAGGTCAACGTCTCCCAACGCTGCACCATTGTCGGCCGCTCGACCTCCCACGGACATGCCGCCAGGTCAGAGATTCGGTCGCCCTGCGTCATGACGATGCTGCGGTATCGTTCACCAGCCTCACCAGCCTCACCAGCCTCACCAGCCTCGGGCTCCGCTCGGGCGGGGATGGGTTGTCAGCGCCTGGGGGAGGATCCGCTACTGCGACGCTCGGATGTCTTTCGTCCGTCGGTAGAGCCGAAGGGGATGGTCGGGCACGGCGACGAACCCGTGATGGGCATAGAAGCGGGCTGCGGTCTCGTCGATAGCGTCCACCACGATGAGCCGGGCAGCAGCTGCCTGGCCGGCAGCGACGGCCTTGCGCAGCGCCTCGGCGAGGAGCAGGGCACCGAGTCTCTGGCCCTGGTCGCGGGCGTCGACGGCCAGCCGTGCCAGCAGGACCATGCCAACGGGGTACCCCGGTAAGCCGCGTACAAGCGCCGGGGGTGCTTCGGCTCGATGGACGGAACCCATAGTGAGGCTGAAGTAGCCGGCGACGCGTTCACCGACCACGAGCACGAAGGTGCGAGCAACGTCCATCTGTTGAGAGGCGAGGGCGTGGACCTGCAACCAGCGGTCGAGGATCTCGTTGCCAGAGTGAAAATTGCCGAGTTGATGGTGGGGGCCGAGCCGCTCGAGGCGACGACCACTCACGTCTCAGGCAGCTTCGGGTGGCCGCGAAATAGGTCGACCAGCTCGGGAACCGGCATCTCGGGCTTGTCCAGCTCGACGAGGAAACAGTCGAAGACCTCGTTCGAGAGCACAAGGTCGCGGTGAGCTTCGATCACGCTGCTCGCCTGGGCGGTCACCGTGTCGAGCACGAAAGTGGTCACCGTCGAGCCCTCAAGCTCTGCGGCATGCCGAATGAGGGCTTCTTGCTGAGGGGTCACCCGCATCTCCAAGCGGTGGCGCTTGGAGGGGCGGTTAGCAGCGTCGCTCATGCTGGAGAAGCTACTACGTCCGGACAACGTCCGGACAACGACGTCGACGTAGTAAGACCCTGCGGCGAGGTCTAGCTGAACATGGCAAGCCGGCTGGCCACCTGAGCGACCCGGCCCCTGCTGCGCCTGACGACGCCTCCTCGTAGCCCTACTTGTCGGTTGGTGTCACGCCCCTCAACGCCACCCCCGCTATGGCTCGAACGGCCCGATCCTCACATTGACGCCGGGCGAGAAGTGGACGAGTGGCTCCTCCGTAGGCGTGGGAAGGCCGGCCGCCCCGATCAGCTCGTCGTCCAGCTCCACCACTCGGGCTCGGCACAATGGCCACGGCTGGTGCCAGGCCCGGCCCAGCCGCCGCTTCTCGCCGTCCAGGCTGAACAGCAACCACCGAGCCGTCAAAAAGTGGTCCAGTGGCCGGAGGGTGTCGCCCCGGTAAACATCGCCGACCTCGACCAAGACCCGGCTGCGTGCCCCATGCGGACCAGGCCAGCGCCGGCGGCAGCGGTACTCCACGGTGGTGCCTCCGTTGCCCCTGCGGAGCAGTGTGGACATGGCGGACCAGTAGTAGGGGAGTCGATAGCTGGTCCGGGCCACCACCACGGCACCGAGGCGGGCGGCATCCAGGGAGAAGAACCAGATGCCGGAGTGGCCATGGGCGTCACGGACGTAGGTGCGAACGTTGGTCTCACAAAAGTTCGAGGCCCACGGCACCGCCGGGACGGGTGGCCGGCCGACTCTCATGAAGAAGGGCACCAGTCCGACCCAGGCGGCACCCTCGGCCGTCTCCACCGAGAGCCCGGGCGGCAACAGCCGCTGCACTGTCGCCGCCTCGAAGCGCCAGTGCAGGAAGGTCAGCGTCTCCCAACGCTGCACCATTGTCGGCCGCTCGACCTCCCACGGACACACCGCCAGGTCAGAGATTCGGTCGCCCTGCGTCATGACGATGCTGCGGTATCGTTCACCAGCCTCATGAGCCTCATTGTTACCCCTCGGACCACCGGCATCTTCACGCCATCGGAGTCAGGGATGGATCAGCTCGACGTGTCGGCCACTGATCGAGGCGAGGAGCTCGAAGTCAGCAGTGTCCGCTGTGATGATGTCGTCCCCGTCGTGGGACAGGACAACGACAGCCGCGTCGATCACGTCGGCCAGGCCGGCCGCGCCGAGCAGGGCGCCGGCCTCCCGCCCCAACCGCTCGTCCAGCGGACGAACGTCGACACCGTCCAGAGCTTGCGCCAGGCGCGCCTGGTGACTATCTCCTCGCCAGACCTGGCCTAACACGCCAGCGTGACCGCCTCACTGGTCCGACTGTTCTGGGGCGCCCTCCCAGTTCCACGACCTCGTACGACCACGGCCCCGGCTCGGTCGGCGCGCCGCTGTGACGTGATTTCCTCGGCCGTGATCTCCCCGAACTCCGCCTCATAGTTGGCGATGGCAGCCGACAGGGCCTGCAGCTTGTGGTCTCTTACCGCCCTTTGCGCAAGTGCTTCATTGACCCAGTTGCTCAGCGAGTCGGCTCGCCCAGCTGCCACCGCCCGATTTCCCGCCTCGACCAACTCCGGGTCGACGGTCACAGTGAGGCGCTGTTTGCGCTGCGTCATATTTGAGTTCTAAGGATAGTCATACTTCATCTCTCAGCCCTCCCGATGCCCGACGGTGCCGATGCCCGGCCGTAGAGGGTGGTGCGCTGTTCCAGGCGACGACCCAGGGGCTCGACCAAGTCCCGAAAGGCGGCCTCGTCCATCATCTGGCCGTGCTCGGCCCCGGCGGCCCGGGAGATGTTCTCGTCCATCAGCGTCCCACCCAGGTCGTTGGCCCCGGCCATGAGGAGCTGGCGGGAGCCGGCCACGCCCATCTTCACCCAACTCACCTGGATGTTGTCGATCCACCCGTGATAGGCGATGCGCCCCACCGCGTGCATGAGCAGCGCCTCGCGGAAGGTGGGACCGCGCCGGGCTCTTCCCTGCAGGTAGATGGGGGAGGCCATATGGACGAACGGGAGGGGCACGAACTCGGTGAAGCCACCTGTCTCTCGCTGAAGGTTTCGGGTCGCCACCAGGTGACGGGCCCAGTGCACGGGATGCTCGACCGAGCCGAACATGATGGTGACATTGGAGGACAGCCCTACCGAGTGAGCGATGCGGTGCGCCTCCAGCCATTCCTCGGTGCTCACCTTGTCAGGGCAGAGCACGGCTCGGATCTCGTCGTCCAGGATCTCGGCCGCCGTTCCGGGCAGGGTCCGCAAGCCGGCCTCTTTGAGTCGACGAAGGTACAGCTCCAGGGGCTCGCCCAGGCGGCGGGCTCCCTCGGTCACCTCCAAGGCGGTGAAGGCGTGTATGTGGATGGTGTCCGAGACTGCCCGCACCGCCCGGATGACATCCAGGTAGTAGTCACCGTCGAAGCTGGGATGGATCCCTCCCTGAAGGCACACCTCGGTGGCTCCGTCCTGCTCCGCCTCGGCCACCCGTCGGCTGATCTCCTCCAGATCCAGCAAGTAGGGATTACCCCGTAGATTGAGACTGAGCGGCCCCTTGGAAAAGGCGCAGAACCGGCACTTGAAGGTGCAGACGTTGGTGTAGTTGATATTGCGGTTGGCCACCCAGGTAACGGTGTCGCCCACCGCCTGCCTCCGCAGGTCGTCGGCCGCCTGGGCCACCGCCGCCACCTCGGTGCCCCGGGCCGAGAAGAGGGCCACCAGCTCCTCCACCCCGGTCTCCTGGCCCAGGCTCACCCCGGCCAGCACCTCGGCCACTGCCCCGACCGACCGTCCGAGGGGCCGGGGCTGTCCTCGGATGCGGGAGCTCCCCGAAGCGGCGGCGGCAGGAATCAGCTCCGGCGGCTCGACTTCTACGCCGGAGAACCAGGCGTCATCCGGCTCGCGCCCCAGGCCCTCGGCGTCGGAGTGGGCCAGCACGGCCGAGCGCATGGCTGGGTCGAGCCATCGCTGGGGGTCCAAGGCGAACGAGGGGTACACGGTCAGCCGGGGGGCGAGTGCCAGTCCCCGGTCCTCGGTAGCCGCTCGCAGTGCATCCACCGAGGGCCACGGCCGCTCAGGATTGACGTGATCGGCGGTGATCGCAGAGACGCCACCCCAGTCGTCGATACCCGCGTCCAGCAAGGCGCCCAAGTCGTCCGAGAGGTTGGGAGGAGCCTGGACATGGACGTCCGGTGGCAGCGTCAACCGGGCCACCGCCACCGACCACACCAGCTCCTCGGCCGGGCAGGGCGGGAACCGGTGCATGGCTGTGCCCGGCTTGGGCAGGAAGTTCTGGACGATCACCTCCTGGACGTGGCCGTGGCGGCGGTGGGCGGCGGCGATCGCCTCCAGCGCCTCGATACGGGATTCCCGGCCCTCCCCGATCCCGACCAGGATCCCAGTCGTGAAGGGGATGGCCAGCTCACCGGCGGCTTCCAGGGTGGCCAGGCGTCGCTCAGGCGACTTGTCGGGACTGCCCCGATGGCAGTCGAGGCCCGGGTCCAGGCTCTCCAGCATCATGCCCTGGCTGGCAGTGACCGGCCGCAGACGAGCCAGCTCGTCGGGGTGCAGGGCGCCGGCGTTGGCGTGGGGGAGCAGACCGGTCTCGTCGCGTACCAGAGCGCACATGGCCACCAGGTAGTCGACGGTGGTGGTGTACCCGACCTCGTGCAGCCAGGTGCGAGCGGCTGGGTAGCGTTCCTCAGGCCGTTCGCCCAAGGTGAACAAGGCTTCGTGGCAACCAGCCGCGGCCCCGGCCCGGGCGATGTCGAGCACCTCCTCGGGCGACAGGTAGGGCTGGGTCAGCCGGGCCGGGGCCTGGGCGAAGGTGCAGTACCCGCAGCGGTCCCGGCACAGCTGGGTGAGAGGGATGAAGACCTTGGGCGACCAGGTCACCCTCGTGTCGTAGGTGGCCTGGCGCACCGCTCGGGCCGCCGCCGTGAGCTCGGCCAACCGGGCAGTCCCCACCGGTGGGACCCTACCCGTCCCTGGACGCCGGGTCAGGAGGCGGCCAGACCCAGGGCGGCGTGGATGGCGTGGTCGTAGACTGGGTCGCGCTCCAGGTGGGTGAGGGCCCGGGCCAGGGACCACGAGAGTGCGTCGTCCGCTTGGACCAGGGCCTCTTTCAGCACGGCCACGCCGTCCACGATGGCGCGAGACCTGACCAGCCGGTCGTCGGGGTGACGCTCGACACTGAAGGTGGCCAGGCGGCTGCCCGCCGATGCCCGCAGGGTCATGGCGGCATGGACGTCGCGGCGCAAGGTGACCGACGAGGGGGCCAGCCCCAAGCGGTCGATCAGCCAGCCGGCCAGCAGGGTGCGCGGCCCCAGGCGACCGGCCACCCCGACATCGGTCACTCCGGTGACGAAGGGCCGCAGATCCGGTGGATCGAACAGATGAGCCAGGGCCCGGCGCCAGGGCTCCAGGCGCACCCATGAGAGGTCCACCACCGGGTGGCGCCGGGTCAGCTCCACCAGGCCGGTGAGACCGCCCAGCCTGAGCGGGCCAACCGCCTCGCTGCCACTGCCGCCGGAGTCAGCCGGGTCGTCCAGGTGGCGGGCCGATCTGGCATCCACCAGGACGGCGTCGGCCACGCTGGCCAGGGGATCACCCGGGCGGGGCAGGTCGGAGACGTACCAGGCAGCCAAGGGCAGCTCGGGCAGCAGGAGCGGCTCCACCAGGGAGTCGAGGTGCTGGCACAGCTTTCCCCGCACCGACAGGGCCACCTCGTCCCACCACACCGTCCTGCCGGCCGCGCTGGCCTGGTGGAGGGTCACCTCAGCGTCCATGCCCGGTACCACAGACCGCTCGGGCCGGCCATCCGAGCCATCGGGGCCGGCCTGGCAGGCCAGGACCAGGGTGCGGCCCGGGTGGCGGGGGCCGAGGCGGCGCATGGCCGCCCCCGCCCGGCGGGCGTCGTCCTGGTCGGACGCCACCACCACCAGATTGACCACGCTGGTCCGGGTGGCGGCCCGTTGCTCGCCCTGGCGCAGGTCGTCCAGGGCCCCGCTGACCTGGGCGACGTTGGTGTCCCTGGCCGACCAGGTGCCCAGGCTGGTCCGGTGCCCACCGTCGGCCGGCACGCCACCGTCGGCCGGCCCGCCACCGTCGGCTAGGGCGTCCGCCACTGCCTCCCGTCCCGCTCGATCAGGCGGTCCGCCTCCCGGGGGCCCCAGCTGCCGGCCTCGTACTGGGCCACCGGCGGCTGGCCCCCGGCCCAGGAGTCGAGCACCGGCTCCACTATGCGCCAGGCCTGGTCCACCTCGTCGTTGCGGATGAACAAGGTCGGGTCGCCCACCATGGCGTCGAGCAGCAGCCGCTCGTAGGCCTCGGGCGCCTCCTCCAGGAAGGCGGCGCCATAGGAGAAGTCCATGGCGACGCTGCGCACGTCGAAGGCAGCACCAGGCACCTTGGCCCCAAACCGCAAGGTGATGCCCTCGTCCGGCTGGATGCGCAGCACCAGCGCGTTGGGCCCCAGCTGGCGGGCCTGGCGACCGGCGAAGGGCAGGTGGGGAACCTCCTGGAATTGCATGGCCACCTCGGTCACCCGCCGGGGCAGGCGCTTGCCGGTCCGCACGTAGAACGGGACACCGGCCCAGCGCCAGTTGTCCACCTTCAAGCGCATGGCCACGTACGTCTCCGTGGTGCTGTCCTGGGCGACATCCTCCTCGCTGCAGTAACCGGACACCTCCTCGCCGGACACCCATCCCGGACCGTACTGGGCCCTCACCACGTCGGTAGCGGCCGCGTCAGGCGACAGCACCTCCACCGCCCGCAGGGCCTTGACCTTCTCGTCTCGGATGCCCTCGGCGTTCACGCTGGCCGGGGGCTCCATGAGGGTGAGGGCCAGGACCTGCATGACGTGGTTCTGCACTATGTCGCGCAGGGCGCCGGCCGTCTCGTAGAAGCTCCCCCGGTGACCCACGCCCAGGCTCTCGGCCACCGTCACCTGCACGTGGTCGACGTACATGCGGTTCCATATGGGCTCGAAGATGGCGTTGGCGAAGCGCAGGGCGAGGACGTTCTGCACCGTCTCCTTGCCCAGGTAATGGTCGATGCGGTACACCTGATCTTCGTCGAAGGCCTCGTGTATGGCGGCATCCAGTTGCCGGGCACTGGACAGGTCCCGACCAAAGGGCTTCTCGATCACCAGGCGCACGTAGGCGCCCTCTCGCCTGGGCTGACTGAGACCGGCCTGGCCCAGGGCCACCGCGATGTCGGCGAAGATGCCGGGCACGGTGGCCAGGTAGTAGATCCGATTGCCGGCCGTACCGACCGAGTCGTCCAGCTCGGACAGGACACCCTCCAGGGCTTCGAAGGTGGCCGGGTCGGTGTAGCCGCCGGACACGTAGCGACAGCGCCCGACCACCTGGTCCCAGGCCGGACCGCCGTCGGGCACGGAGTCGGCCGCCAGCTTGCGAAAGTCATCGTCGCTCATCTGAGTGCGAGCCACCCCGACGACCGCCAAGGCGGGAGACAGGGCGCGACGAGTGGCCAGGCGAGCCAGGGCCGGAAGGATCTTACGGGCGGTCAGATCGCCCGAGGCCCCGAAGATGATCAGCACCAACGGCGGAGACCGGCGCTGCGAGTCGAGCCCTTCGACCAGGGGGTTCTCCTGGATCACTCCTGGGCGTGCAGGGCGTTGGCCTTGTCGGTGAGGCTCTGGATCAGCTCGTCGAAGGACTTGGCGAAGGCGGCCACGCCTTCGTTCTCCAAGGTGACAGAGACGTCCTCCATGTCGATGCCGGCGGCCGCCAGGTCCTCCATGGCGACCTTGGCCTCGGCCACGCCCTGATCGATGGTGCGCTTCACCGTCCCGTGATCGAGGAACGCATCCAAGGTGGCATCGGGCATGGTGTTGACGGTGTGGGGGCCGATCAAGCTGTCCACGTAGAGCAGATCGGGGTAGTCCGGGTTCTTGGTGGAGGTGGACGCCCACAGCGGTCGCTGCAGATGGGCGCCCCGGGCGCTCAGAGCCTCCCAACGAGGACCGGCAAAGCGCTCCTCGAACAGCTGATAGGCCAGCTTGGCCTGGGCCACCGCGGCCTTGCCTCGCAGCTCTCCCACGTCGCCTCCGGCCGGGCTGTCGGCGTCGTCGGCCATGTTCTCCAGGCGCCGGTCGACCTCGGTGTCGACCCGGCTCACGAAGAACGAGGCCACGCTGGTCACCTTGGACAGGTCGGCTTGGGGATCCCTGGCCACCAGATCCTCCAGGCCGCCCTGGTAGGCCTCGATGACGTCGCCATAGCGCTCCACGCTGAAGATCAGGGTCACGTTGATGCTCCTGCCCTCGCCGATCATGGCCCGGATGGCCGGCACCCCCTCGGCGGTGGCCGGGATCTTGACGAACAGGTTGGGTTGGTCGATTCGCTGGTGCAGCGAGCGGGCGGCCTGGATGGTGGCATCGGTGTCATGGGCCAGGGATGGGGCCACCTCCAGCGACACGAAGCCGTCCGCCCCGCGGCTGGCGTCGTGCACCGGGCGCAGCACGACCAACGCGTTGGTGATGTCCTGGACCACCATGTCCCAGTAGGCGTCGTCCACGTTCATGGTGGCGGTGAGGGCGGAGAACTGCTCGTCGTAGTCGGTGCCGGCCTGGATGGCCTTGGCGAAGATGGTCGGATTGGACGTCACCCCCCGTACACCATCGCTGACCATGTCGGCCAGCTTGTTGTCGGTCAGGTAGCTGCGCTTGAGGTTGTCGATCCAGGGGCTCTGGCCCTGGGCGTCGAACAGCTCGTGGAGCTTGGTCATGGTTCCTCCCGGTTCACTTGGTTGTCTCGTCGTGTCGGCTGGTGGGTGAACCTGCGCCCGGCTTGCCCTTGGCCAGCAGGGACCGTGCGTGGGCAGCCACGTTGTCGGCCGTAAAGCCAAATTTCTCCATGTTGACTCCTCCGGGCGCCGAGGCCCCGAAGTGGTCGAGGCACACGGTGGCATCGGCGTAGCGATCCCAGCCAAATGGGCTGGCTGCCTCCACTGCCAGCACCGGCACGCCGGGGGGTAGCACCGAGCGCCGGTAGGCCTCGTCCTGGTCCTCGAACAGGTCCCAGGAGGGCATGGAGACCACCCGGGCGGCCACGCCCTCCTCGGTCAGCTGGGCGGCCGCTCCCACGCAGTGCTGCACCTCGCTGCCGGTGCCCACCAGCACGATGCTGGGGTCGCCCTCGGTGTCGCCCAGCACGTAGGCACCCTTGGACAGGCCCGCGAAGGGCGCGGTGCCCTCCAGCACGGGAACCCCCTGGCGGGTGAGGATCAGGGCGGTGGGACCGTCGGAGTCGACCGCCACCCGATAGGCGTGGACCGTCTCGTTGGCGTCAGCCGGACGGATGACCCGGAGTTGGGGCACGGCCCGTATGGCCGCCAGCTGCTCGATCGGCTGATGGGTGGGACCGTCCTCGCCCAGTCCCACCGAGTCGTGGGTCCAGGCGTAGATGACATGGGCCTCCCCCAGGGCGGCCAGGCGGACCGAGCCGCGCATGTAGTCGCTGAAGATGAAGAACGTCCCCCCGACCGGCAGCACACCGCCGTGCTGGGCCATGCCGTTCATCGTCGCGCCCATGGCGTGCTCGCGGATGCCATAGAAGAGCTGGCGACCCTCGGGGTGCTCAGCCGTCTGCTGCTCCTGGTCCTCGAGCTCGGTCCCGGTGTTGCCGGTGAGGTCGGCGCCGCCGGCGATTATGCCAGGCACCACGTCCAAGGTGGCGTTGAGGCAGGATCCCACCGCCTTGCGAGTGGCTATGCCCTTGCCCACCTCGAAGGGGGACGGCAGCTTCTCGTGCCATCCCTCCAAGCCCCGGCCGGCCCAACACGCCTCCAGCTCGGCTCGGTCGCCCGACCAGGCGTCGAGGCGCTCCTTCCAGGCCTTGTGCAGGGCCTGTCCCCGAGGGATGCACTCCCGGTACATGGCCAGCACCTCGTCGGGGACCCAGAACTCCTTGTCGGCCGGCAGGCCGAGGATCTCCTTGGTGGCCCGGACCTCGTCGTCGCCCAAGGCGTTGCCGTGGGCCTCCTTGGTGTCGGTGCGGTTGGGGGAAGGCCAGCCGATGTGGCTGCGCAACACGATGAGGCTGGGCCTGTCCTCCTCGGCCATGGCCCGGCGCAGAGCGGCCTCCAGGGCAGCGGTGTCGTTGGCCACCTCCCCGATGGCATCGACCGCCCAACCATAGGACTCGAAGCGCTTCACCGGGTCGTCGGTCAGAGACAGCTCGGTGGGACCGTCGATGGTGATGTGGTTGTCGTCGTAGACGTAGACCAGGCGGCCCAGCCCCAAGTGGCCGGCCAGCGAGGCAGCCTCGTGGCTGATCCCCTCCTCCAGGTCGCCATCACTGCAGATGACGAAGGTGTGGTGATCACAGACGTCGGCGCCAAAGCGAGCCCGCAGATAGCGCTCGGCCACCCCCATGCCCACTCCGTTGGCGAACCCCTGGCCGAGGGGACCAGTCGTCACCTCGACGCCGGGCAGATGGTGCACCTCGGGATGACCAGGCGTCTTGCTGCCCCACTGGCGGAACTCCTCCAGATCCTTGAGTTCCAGACCACCGCCGGTCAGGTAGAGCATGGAGTAGAGCAGGATCGAGGCATGCCCACAGGACAAGATGAAGCGGTCGCGGTCGGGCCAGTGCAGGTCCGACGGATCGTGGCGCATCACCTTGGTCCACAGCACGTGGGCCAGGGGAGCCAGGGCCATGGCCGTACCAGGATGGCCCGAGTTGGCCCGCTCGGGCCCGTCCATGGCCAGGCCCCGAATGACGTTGATGCCCAGTTGCTCGAGGTCGGCGTCGCTCATCGCCCCAGCCTACCCGCCACCCGTCTGGTGGTTTGCCTCGTCAGCGAACAGGGCTTGTCCCTGCTCTACGAACAGGGCAATGGAGGCGGTGAAGCCGTGCACGAAATTGTGGCCACCCACCGGGCCGAACTCGCCGGCGGCGAAGAACCCGGCCACCGGCACGCCGCCCAGGGCGTCAGCCAGGGCGGTTGCGTCGTGGTGAGGCTGGTCGAACAGACGCGTTCCTCGGCCGTTGCAGGTGAACATCAAGGCCCCATTGGCGTGATGGCCAGCCAGCATGTGGCGCAGATCCTCGTCAGCTGCCTCTGCGTCTCTCAGGTGGAACTGCACGGTGGTCCCCAGATCCACCTGATCGTTGACGGCGATGGCTCCCACGTCAGGGTCGGCCCCGATCACGTTGCGCACCAGGAAATCGCCCCTGCCAAATTCCACACGGTGCTCGTCGATGACCCGGCCCAGGTGGAGGCCACCAGCGTTGATGAGGGCAACGTCGCGCTCGGGGAGGTCCCGCTCGGCCATGGTGACCAGGCGCTCGAGGGCGGCCTTGCCCCCGAGTTCGTAGACCACGTTGCCCTCGGCCCGGGTCACAGCCAGGGGCCGTCCGATTGGCCGGCACCCCTGTGAGACGACCGAGGCCACCTCGACTCCCGGTCCGAGCAGGGCCCCCACCGCCCCGGTGGACAGGACGCGGCCATCCAGGGTGAGCCGGTTCCCGCCCGGGCCCCGGGCGGCCGACGCCATGCCGCCGATGACCGGCAGGCCAGGATGCACCCGGGCGGCCCAGCCGAGAAACGCCTCCACGTCGAAGCTGTAAGGGTCGGCCACCAACAACACGGCCTTGGGCTCGAAAGGCAGAGGATCGGGCCAGCCGGTCACCGCCGGCTGGCCGTCGCCCGGCTGGCGCTGGGGGGCCGTGGTGAGATCCAGGGGCGCCACCTGGTCCAGGCGGGCGGCCCACAGGCACACGGCCGGGCCGGCCTCCACCTCCTGGCTCTTGCCCAGCACCGACTCAGCTGCGCACCCGAGGAGGATCTGGGGATGCAGGATCGACCGCACCGCGGCCGCCGCGTCCTCCAGCGCGCCGGCATGGGGCGGGGTGACGAACAACAGGGCCAGATCGGGCCGCTCGCCGAGCGTCTCCAGCACCTGGCCTGCCACCTCACCGGTGGCACTGGCGGTCACCGGATGCTGAGACAGTCCTGAGGCAAATAGTGCTGACGAAGGTGAGGCGGATGCGACGGGCATCCCTGATCAGGCTAGCAACCGCTCAGGCGGCCGCCGGTCCGTTGGCCCCTGCCGGCACCGCCGTGGAGGCCGCTCGCCTACCGACCGGTCAGTAGGTACGGTCCTGCGACAGCGGCTAGCTTGGCAAGATGGCAGTCGCGACTCAGCTCTCCACCCGGGAGACGATCCTGGCCGAGGCCATGCGCTGCTTCGCCTCTCACGGCTACGAGGGCACGTCGCTCAACGACATCGCCATGGCGGTGGGCATTCGCCGCTCCAGCCTGCTCTATCACTTCGCCTCCAAGGAGACGCTCTATCAGGAGGTCTTCGCCGCCTCCCTCAGTGACTGGTTCCGCCGGGTGGCAGAGGCCATCGAGGTGCCGAGGGATGGCTGGGCCCAGGTTGACCAGGTGGTGAACGAGGCCTTCCGGTTCTTCGTGGAGAACCCTCAGTTCGTGCGCCTGGTCCGCCGGGAGGCACTGGATGGAGGCGGTCACCTGGGGATCGAGCTGGGGACCGCCCTTCGTCCCCTGGTGGACCAGGCGTGTGGGTTCTTCGAGCGGGAGATGACGGCGGGCCGATTTCGTCGCCACGACCCCGAGCAGCTGCTGCTCACCGGGTATGGAGCGGTGCTCAGCTACTTCAGCGACCTGCCCTTCCTCGAGGTGCTGCTGGGGCGGGATCCTCTGGCCCCTGAGGCCCTGGAGCAGCGGGTGCATCACATCTTGTCGTTCTTTCGCTCCGCTCTCGAGCCTTAGCCCGGTCGGGTCCCCATGAGCGACCCGGGCGATGCCCCCCTGCCTCTGGCGATGTTCCCCCTGGGAGCGGTGCTGTTCCCCGGCCAGGGCCTGCCCCTTCACATCTTCGAGCCTCGCTACCGCCAGCTGGCTCGGGACTGCGTGCGGGGCAATAGGGAGTTTGGTGTCGTGCTCATCGAGCGGGGCTCGGAGGTGGGCGGGGGGGACATTCGCTTCGAGGTGGGAACGGTGGCCCACATAGGAGAGGAGGTCGAGTTGCCCGACGGGCGTTGGATCCTGATGGCCACCGGCACCCAACGCATCCGGGTGGCCTGTTGGCTGCCGGACGATCCCTACCCGGTGGCCCTGGTGGCGCCTCTGTCCGACTCCGACCTCGACACCATGTCTGACCCGGGCGCCGTTCGGGCTCTCGAAGCCGCCGAGCGGGGCGTGCGCCGAGCCCTCGCCTACCAGGCCGAGCTCGACCAGGGCCCCACCGTGCCGGCCACCGTCGCCCTGTCGGGCGACCCCGAGGTCGCCATCTGGCAGCTTTGCGGGTTCGCCCCGATCGGTCCCATCGACCAGCAGCGGCTGCTGGAGCTCGAGTCGTCCGGCCAGCGAGCCCGGTTGCTGGCCGAGATGGCCGGCCAGACAGCCGACCAGCTTGCGCACCTGCTCGCCGGGGGATAGTAAGGCGGCGCCGACCAGCCCACGGCCGGCGGCACCGATGGAGGAGAGCATGGCCCGCCAGACCGATTCCCAGGACATGTCAGCCATGGTCACGGAGCTGCGCCAGCTGGCGGTGGCCTACCTCAAACAGGAGACCATCGAGCCCATCAAGGGCCTGGGCCGCTTCGTCGCCTATGGCGCGGCCGGCATGACCGTGCTGGCCGGCGGCCTGGTGCTGTTGCTGGTGGCCGGCTTGCGGGCCATGCAGACCGAGGGTGGGTCCACCTTCACCGGCCACCTGAGCTGGGTGCCCTACAGCGTCTGCGCCTTCGCCGCCATGGTGGCGCTGGGAGCGGCGGGGGCGGCGGCGGCCATGGGCCGGGGGCGGCACTCACCGGGGAGCAGGAGCCGAGGGGCCGGCGCCTCCGAGCCCCCAGCCTCCGAGCCCCCAGCCTCCAAGCCCCTAGCCTCCAAGCCCCCAGCCTCCAAGCCCCTAGCCTCCGAGCCCAGGACAACGCCATGAGCCAAGACCGTTCGCGGGTGAGCATCACCGACATCGAGGGCAAGCTCCGCCAGATCAGCGGTCAAGCCGAGGAGAAGGTCCACGATTCAAAAAAGGATCTGATTACCGCCGGCGGGGCGGCCGCTGGCGTTCTTCTGGTGGCGGTGTTCCTCCTGGGGCGCCGCCGCGGCCGGCGGCGGTCCACGGTCGTCGAGGTCCGGCGGGTCTGATGGACCCAGGCCCGGCTATGGCGCAGGATCGTCAGTGACGTGAAGCCCTGGGAGATGGATGCTGTGCTGCGGGCGCTGGTCCGCCGGGGCACCCGGCGTGGCCTGCTGGGCGGCAACCCGGCCTGGTTGGTGATCGGCGCCCTGGCCTTCGTGGTGCGCCGCCTGCGACGCCGGGAGGCCGGCGTGGTCTGGTCCGAGGAGGTCTCACCCGGTCAGGTGGTCACCGTGGATCATTTCCCGAGCGACCGCCCCAGGCGGGGGCGGGGACGCCGTGACCGGTCCCGGACGCCGAGCGACCGGCCGGAGGTGCCCGAGGCGCCAGTGGAGTGGCCGGGCCCCACCCCGGCGGAGTGAGAGGGCCGCTCGGAGCGGGCGAACGGGTGCTGCTGGTCGACAGCAAGCGCCGGCGTCACCTGGTCACCCTGGTCCCCGGCGCCCGGTTCCACACCCATGCCGGGATCATCGAGCACGACCTGGTGATCGGCCAGGTCGAGGGGACGTCGGTGCGCACTGGCGCGGGAGCCCGTTACGTGGCCCTGCGCCCGACCCTGGCCGAGTTGGTACTGGAGATGCCCAGGGGTGCCCAGGTCATCTATCCCAAGGATCTGGCCGCCATCCTCATGCTGGCCGATGTCTACCCAGGGGCCCGCGTGCTGGAGGCCGGGGTGGGGTCGGGTGCTCTGTCCATGGCCCTCCTGCGGGCCGGGGCTCAGGTGGTGGGCTACGAGATCCGCCCGGACTTCGCCGCCCGAGCGCGCAAGAACGTGGCCGCCCTGGCCGGGTCGGGGCTGGCCGGGTCGGGGCTGGCCGGGTCGGGGCTGGCCGGGTCGGAGCTGGCCGGCGCTTCGCCGGAGGCCTACCGGGTGGAGGAACGCGACGTCTACGAGGGGATCAACCAGTCCGATCTCGACCGAGTGATCCTGGACCTTCCCGAGCCCTGGCGAGTGGTTGGCCATGCCGAGGGGGCCCTGCGACCGGGGGGGATACTGCTGGCCTACCTGCCCAGCATCACCCAGGTGACCCAGCTACGAGATGCGCTGTCCGTCAGTGGCTTCGCCATGGCCGAGACCCTGGAGGTGTTGCAGCGCACCTGGCATGTGGAGGGACGCTCCGTGCGGCCCGACCACCGAATGGTGGCCCACACCGGCTTCCTCACCCACGCCCGGCTGCTGGTGGCTCCGCAGGGCGAGCCACCCAGGGTGGATCAGCCCTAACTGGCCTCCACGAAGATGCACTCACCGGGGCACTCCTCGGCCGCCTCAGTCACTGCATCCTCCAGGTCAGAGGGAACGCCAGCCAGACCGGCAGACCCACCAGGGTCGTCGTGGACCTTGTCGCCCGCCTTGACATAGGCCAACCCGTCGTCCAAAAGGGTGAACACGGCGGGGGCGATCTCTTCGCAGAGGCCGTCGCCCGTACAGAGATCCTGATCGATCCAGACCTTCATCCTTGTGCCCTCTCGTGACGTAGTTGCTCCGACTCTACCCACCGACACCGATTGCACCGCTCCGCCGAAACAAGGACAGCCCCGCCGGAGACGGGACTGAGCCTTTGGGGGGTCCTCGGGGGGCGAAGCCCCCCGAGTGGGGTGGGCCGACTTTGGCGGGTGGCGGTGTAGGGTCGCCGGGGAAGAGACGCCGCTAGCGAGGGGAGGTGGTCCCGACGACCGACTCGGAGGGCCAGCGCCGCCTGGCCGCCTACGAAGCAGAGTTGAATGCACTGCGGGAGACGGCCAGGGTCGAGGAAGAGGAGGTCGGCGCTCTGCGCCGTCGCCTCCAGGAGATGACCAAGCGCGTCCGGACGCTCGAGGAGAGGTTGCTGGAGAGCAAGGGGCAGCTGTCCCAGTCCGTCTCCCGCAACGACAAGCTGATCTACACCCTGCAACAGGCAAGAGAGCAGGTCACCGCCCTGCGGGAAGAGGTGGCCAAGCTCACCCAGCCCCCCTCTGCCTACGGGACCTATCTGGCCACCAATGAAGACGGCACAGTCGACGTGTTCTCCGGCGGGCGCAAAGTGCGAGTCACTCTGCATCCCGAGATCGAGGCGGCCGCCCTGGAGCGGGGCCAGGAAGTGGTTCTCAACGAGTCGCTGAACGTGGTCCTGGCCCGTGGCGTGGAGGTGTCCGGCGAGGTGGTGACCATGAAGGAGGTCCTCGAAGACGGCACCAGGGCCCTGGTGGTGGGTAGGGCCGACGAGGAGCGGGTGGTGGAGATGGCCGCCAGCTTGTCGGGCATCAAGCTACGAGCGGGCGACGCAGTGCTCATGGACTCTCGCACCGGCCTGCTGCTCGAGCGCCTGCCCCGGCCTGAGGTCGAGGAGCTCATCCTCGAGGAGGTGCCCGACGTCTCCTATACCGACGTGGGTGGCCTGGACGACCAGATCGAGGCCATCACCGACGCGGTCGAGCTGCCCTTCGTGCACCGTCAGCTCTTCATCGAGCACAAGCTTCCCGCCCCCAAGGGCATCCTGCTCTACGGCCCTCCTGGGTGCGGCAAGACCCTCATCGCCAAGGCGGTGGCCAATTCCCTGGCCATGAAGGTGGCCGAGGTGTCGGGGGACAAGGGGAACCGCAGCTACTTCCTCAACATCAAGGGCCCAGAGTTGCTCAACAAGTACGTGGGGGAGACCGAGCGCCAGATCCGCCTGGTCTTCCAGCGGGCCCGGGAGAAGTCCGAGGAAGGCGTCCCGGTGATCGTCTTCTTCGACGAGATGGACTCGCTCTTTCGCACCCGGGGCACCGGGATCAGCTCGGATATGGAGTCCACCATCGTTCCCCAGCTGCTGGCCGAGATCGACGGCGTGGAGGCCCTGCGCAACGTCATAGTGATTGGCGCCTCGAACCGCGAGGACCTGATCGACCCGGCCATCCTGCGCCCCGGCCGCCTCGACGTGAAGATCAAGATCGAGCGGCCCAACGCCGATGCCGCCAGCCAGATATTCGGCCGCTACCTCACCTCCGACCTTCCCTTGGACGAGGACGAGGTGATCTCCCTGGGCGGCAGCGACAGGGACAAGACGGTGCGGGCCATGATCGAGCTCACCGTCGAGGAGATGTACCGCTCCGACGACGACAATCGCTTCCTCGAGGTTACGTACCAGAACGGCGACAAGGAGATCCTCTACTTCAAGGACTTCTCGTCGGGCGCCATGATCGAGAACATCGTCAGGCGGGCCAAGAAGCTCGCCATCAAGCGAACCATCGCCGGCGAGGGCAGGGGTATCCGCGCCGCTGACCTGTTGGAGTCGATCCGCCAGGAGTACAAGGAGCACGAGGACCTGCCCAATACCACCAACCCGGACGACTGGGCCAAGATCTCGGGCAAGAAGGGCGAGCGGATCGTGTACGTCCGGACCCTCATGGCCCAGGGCAAGGAGGGCGCCGGCGGGCGTTCCATCGAGCGGGTCGGCACTGGCCAGTACCTTTGAGAACCCGTCAGTGATCGCTGGCCGAATCCCGGACAGCGCCGACGGTCGCTTCCCCCAGGGCCGGGGCTAAGGTCGCCTGGTGGCAATCCACAAGGTCTGCGGGATGGAGACCGAGTACGGGATTCACCCGATCGGGCCGGACCCCAACCCGATCGCAGCCTCTTCGGTGCTCATCAACGCGTATGTGGCCGACATGGCCCGGCGGGTGGGATGGGATTTCGAAGATGAGTCTCCGGGGCGGGATGCCAGAGGCTTCGCCAGTGAGGGATCGATGCCGCCCAAGGTGGACACCCACCTGGTCAACGCGGTGCTCACCAACGGCGCCCGGTACTACGTGGACCACGCCCACCCGGAGTACTCGACGCCGGAGTGTGCCAGTGCGTTGGACGTGGTGCGCTACGACAAGGCGGGGGAGCGCATCCTGGCTCGCTCCATGGAGGCGGTGGAGCGGATCCTTCCCCCCGGCCAGCGAATCGTGGTCTACAAGAACAACTCAGACCGCAAGGGCAACTCCTACGGCACCCACGAGAACTACCTCATGGCGCGAGCGGTCCCTTTTACCCGGGTGATCCGCCACATCATCCCCCACTTCGTCTCCCGTCAGATCTACACCGGGGCGGGCAAGGTGGGGGCCGAGACCGACAATGCCAACAAAGACAATGCCGGGGGCGAGGTCGACTACCAGCTGTCCCAGCGGGCCGACTTCTTCGAAGAGGAGGTGGGCCTGGAGACCACCCTCAAGCGCCCCATCGTAAATACCAGGGACGAGCCCCACGCCGATGCCCACAAGTATCGCCGCCTGCACGTCATCGTGGGCGATGCCAACCTGGCGGAGGTGGCGATCCTGCTCAAGGTGGGCGTCACTGCCATCGTGCTGGCCATGATCGAGGACGACTGGTTCGCGGTCCGAGGGTGCGACTACACCCTGGCCGCACCGGTGCGAGCCATGCGCCAGGTCTCCCGGGATCTCTCGCTCTCCCAACCCCTCGAATTGGCCGACGGCACCACCATGTCGGCCCTGGAAATCCAGTGGGAGCTGCTCGACCTGGCCCGCAAGTACACCGAGGACCGCGGACTGGCGTGCGTGGGAGGAGAAGACGACGGTCCTGAGGTGATGCGGCGCTGGGAGACCACCCTCTCAGGCCTGGAGGTCGATCCGGAGAGCTTGTCCGGCCAGCTCGACTGGGTGGCCAAGCGGTCCCTGGTGGAGGGCTACCGGCAGCGCCACGACCTGGACTGGTCGGACCACCGCCTGGCGGCCATCGATCTCCAGTACCACGACCTGCGTCCTGCCAAGTCGCTCTTCGCCCGCATGGGAACGGAGCGCCTGGTGGACGAGGAGAGCGTGGTCGAGGCCATGACCGAGCCGCCACGGGACACCAGAGCCTACTTTCGGGGCAAGTGCCTTCAGCGATGGTCGTCGTCCATCGCCGCCGCCAACTGGGACTCCATGGTGTTCGACCTCGGGACCGACCCACTGCGTCGGGTGCCGATGATGGAGCCGCTCAAGGGTACGGCCGACCATGTCGGTAAGCTCTTGGAGAGTTGCGCCAGCCCAGCCGAGCTGTTGAGGCGACTGGGCTCCTAGGAGATGAACCATGCCAGAGCGTGAGCACAAACGACGTCCAACCAGCACCCGAGAGGCCGACGCGGCCGTCGAGGAGGCGCCACCCACCACCGAGAAGGCCGAGAAGCTCAAGGCCGACCTGGACGACCTGCTGGACGAGATCGACGAGGTCCTGGAGGACAACGCCGAGGAGTTCGTCCGCAGCTACGTGCAAAAGGGCGGCGAGTGACGCCCTGCTCCGCAGGGGCAGCGGTCCCACGCACTGCTCCGCAGGGGCAGCGACCTACCGGGTAGGGTCGCCGCAATGAGACTGCCCCTTTTCGAGCCCGGGCAAGACCCGGGCCCCGATTTCTCTGCCCTCCTGCGGCACGACTCAGCTGACCCTGCGGCTCCCGCCGTGCCGGGCACGACGCGGCGCTCCGATGGGACCAGCGCGCCAATCGAGGTGCGCCACGCCACCACGGTGGTCGCCCTGCGCTATGCCGACGGTGTGGTGATGGCGGGGGACCGCCGGGCCACCGAGGGCCACACCATCGCCCATCGGGCCATGGAGAAGGTCTTCCCGGCCGACCGCCACTCGGCGATATCGATTGCCGGGGCGGCGGGGCCGGCCATGGAGATGGTGAGGATCTTTCAGACCCAGCTCGAGCACTACGAGAAGGTGGAGGGGCTGGCCCTGTCGCTGGAGGGCAAGGCCAACCAGCTGGCTCAGATGGTCCGGACCAACCTGCCCATGGCCATGCAGGGCCTGGTGGTGGTCCCCCTCTACGCCGGCTACGACACTCGGCGGAGGATCGGGCGCATCTTCAGCTACGACGTGGCCGGCGGTCGCTACGAGGAGGCCGACCACCACGCCACCGGGTCAGGCGGCCGAGACGCCCGCACGACCATCAAGCTGGGCTGGACCGAGGCCATGGAGCGCGACCGGGCCATCGAGCTGGCTGTCGAGGGGCTCTACGAGGCGGCCGACGAGGACTCGGCCACCGGTGGCCCCGACGTGGTGAGGGGCATCTATCCCACGGTGGCCACGGTGACGGCCGAGGGTTTCACCCGGGCCAGCGAGGACGAGGTGGCCGAACGCTTTGGCGCGCTGATCGAGCGCAAGACCGGAGAGGGGCGCCGCCCATGACCATGCCCTTCTACGCCTCTCCTGAGCAGGTGATGAAGGACCGGGCCGACTACGCCCGCAAGGGCATCGCCCGGGGCCGTTCGCTGGTGGCCGTGGCCTACGCCGACGGGATCGCCATCGTGGCCGAGAACCCGTCCCGCTCGCTGCACAAGGTGAGTGAGATCTATGACCGGATTGCCTTTGCCGGGGTGGGCCGGTACAGCGAGTTCGACGCCCTGCGGGTCTCAGGTGTGCGCCACGCCGACAGCAAGGGGTACGCCTACAGCCGGGAGGACGTCGACGCCCGCTCTCTGGCCAACGCCTATGCGCAATACCTCAACCAGGTCTTCACCCACGAGATGAAACCCCTGGAGGTAGAGATCCTGGTGGCCGAGCTGGGGCCAGACAATCGCCATGACCTGCTGTACCACCTCCTCTACGACGGGACAGTCATGGACGAGCAGCGCTTCACCGTGCTGGGCGGGGAGGCCGAGACCATCGCCGGGCGCCTGGAGGAGTCCTGGGCCGAGGCCAGCTTGCTGGCACCCGCTCTGGCTTCAGCGGTGGCCGCCCTGGCCGGCCCGGAGCGATCCCTGTCTCCGGAGGATCTGGAGGTGGCCGTCCTGGCCCGAGATGGCGAACGACGGGCATTTCGGCGGATCCAGGACGGTGAGCTGGCCGAGCTGGCCGGACTGGAGCCCCAGGCACCCGGTCCTGGCCTGCCCGAGCCGGGACTCCCGTAGCTCACGTACCTCAGGGGCCAGTGCCTCAGGGCTCAGTGCCTCAGGGGCTCAGTACCTGACGAGCTCAGACACCTCAGGCCCCGAGGGCGTAGGTGAGAGCGGTGGCGAGTACCAGGATCGTGATGACCAGCCAGGACCATCGGACGTGCCAGCGAGCAGGATGGCCAGCATCGGTCGGCTCCCAGCGCGGCGCCGGCTCCGCCAGGTCCAATGCTGGCGAACCGGGGCCTTCTTCGCTGGTGCCGGCGCTGGCAACTGAGGCGACAAGAACGGCGTCGACGGCGTCAGCCAGCAGGAGCTGGCGAGCTGCCTCCGCCTCTTGCGCATCGACATAGATCTCGACCAGACCAGCCAGCGGATAGGTCGCGCCCACTGCCCCACGCAGCTCGGCCAGGATGCCATCGGCACCGAGGCGGGCCATGACCACGCGGCCGTGAAAGGCATCGCCCACGGTGGTGAGATGGACCATCGCCCGACGCGCCATGGTTGAACGGTACCGTGGACGGACATGGACCGGCGCATATTCGGACTGGAGAACGAGTACGGCGTCACCTGCACGCTGAGGGGTCAGCGCCGTCTGAGCCCGGATGAGGTGGCGCGCTACCTCTTTCGCCGGGTGGTGAGCTGGGGTCGCTCCAGCAACGTCTTCCTGGAGAATGGGGCCCGGCTCTACCTGGACGTGGGCAGTCATCCCGAGTACGCCACGCCGGAGTGCGACTCCATCGACGACCTGGTGGCCCACGACAAGGCAGGGGAGCGGATCCTCGAGCACCTGGTGCTGTCGGCCGAGGCCCGGCTGCGCGAAGAGGGCATCAAGGGGGTGATCTACCTCTTCAAGAACAACACCGACTCAGCCGGCAACTCCTATGGATGCCACGAGAACTATCTGACCAGTCGACGAGACGACTTCGGCCATTACGCCGAGGTGTTGATCCCGTTCTTCGTGTCCCGCCAGATCTACGCGGGAGCGGGAAAGGTGCTCCAGACGGCCAGGGGCGCCATGTTCTGCATCAGCCAGCGGGCCGAGCACATCTGGGAGGGCGTCTCGTCGGCCACCACCCGCAGCCGTCCCATCATCAACACCCGCGACGAACCCCACGCCGACGCCGAGCGGTTCCGGCGCCTGCACGTCATCGTGGGCGATTCCAATATGAGCGAGTACGCCACCTTTCTCAAGGTGGGGGCCACCAGCATCCTGCTGCAGATGCTGGAAGATCCCGGAGCGGTCCTCAGGGATCTGACCCTGGACAACCCCATACGGGCTATCCGGGAGATCAGCCACGACCCCACCTGCCGCCGCCGGGTGCGGCTGGCCAACGGCCGAGAGCTCAGTGCCCTGGAGATCCAGACCGAGTACCTCAACCGGGCGATCCGCTACAACGAGGCGAAGGGCTTTGGACCTCAGGACAAGCAGGCTCTGGCCATGTGGCAGCACTGCCTCGAAGGTCTGGAGAAGGATCCGCTCAGTCTGGACAGGGAGTGCGACTGGGTGATCAAGCACCGATTGATCGAGAACTACCGGGAACGCCACGGACTGGCTCTGTCGCATCCGCGGGTCGCCCTTCTCGACCTCCAGTACCATGATGTGAGCCGCCAACGGGGATTGTTCTATCGCCTCCAGGACCGGGGGCTGGTCGAGCGGACGTGCTCCGACGAGGACATCGACATTGCGGTGGACACCGCCCCGCAGACGACCAGGGCTCGTCTGCGGGGTGAATTCATCCGGAGTGCCAAGGAGCACCGGAGAGATTTCACGGTTGACTGGGTCCACCTCAAGCTCAATGACCAGGCTCAGCGGACCGTGCTGCTCAAGGATCCCTTCAAGGCCTCTGACGAGAGGGTGGACAAGCTCATCGCCAGCCTTTGAGGCGGAGTGACACCGGGGATCGGCCCGGCGTGGGTTAGCCTCGTCGCAGTGAGCTCCAACGACCCTCGTGCCGAGCATCCGCCGGCCGGGGTCCAGGACTCGCCCGACCGAGATGGCGCCGCCCACAGCGGTGCAGCTGTCGACAACGGTGGTCCCGCCCCGGACCGAGATCCAGTTCAGGGCCGAGGTCCCGGCGTGGACCGTGCTCCAGCTCAGGACCGTGCTCCCGTCCCGGACCGTGCTCCCGACGTGGACGCCAGCAGTCGTGCCGCCAATGGCGCCGGTCCGACGGTGCCCCGCGGCGCACCGGCCAAGCGCCCGCCCCGCCAGGGAGGCCGGCGTCGGGGAGGAGCGCTCGGCTTCCTGGGCGAGTGGGTGGCCATCGTGGCCATTGCCGCCCTGGCCGCCATCGGGATCAAGACCTGGGTGGTGCAGGCGTTCTACATCCCGTCAGCTTCCATGGAGCCGACCCTCGGGATAGGCAACCGCATCCTGGTGGACAAGCTGAGCTACGACCTTCATTCCATTCACCGCGGTGACATCGTCGTCTTCGCCCGGCCCGCCAACGACGGGGGCGACCCGACCATCAAGGATCTGGTGAAGCGGGTAGTGGGCCGGCCCGGAGAGACCATCTCCTCGGCCAACGGCCACGTCGTGATCAACGGTCGCCCACTGGCCGAGCCCTATTTGCCCACCGGGACGCAGACCAGTGGCATATCCACCCAGACCATCCCTGCTGGGCACTACTTCGTGATGGGCGACAACCGCACCGACTCGGCCGACAGTCGAGTCTTCGGCCCCATCCCCGGCTCGCTGGTGGTCGGCCACACCGTCGTCAGGATCTGGCCCCCCTCCCGTCTGCACGTCTTCTGACCGGGTAACCGGCGCCACAGGCGCCCGGTTGGCCGGAACGTCGAGCGAACCCGGCCAAATGCGGGCCATCGCCTTGTAGAGGTCCTCAGGGGCGAAGCGAGTGGGCGTAGCCCCCCGAGCGTGGGAGTAGCCCCCCCAGTGTCGCCTTTGGTGCCGGTTGGCCGGGTAAGCTGCCTGGCATGGGCACTGGCATCAGCCCGGAGAAAATTCTTGTTGTCCTCTTCGTCGCCCTCATCGTGCTCGGTCCTGACAAGCTCCCGGAATTGGCGCGCAAGATTGGCAAGGCGTGGGGAGATCTCCGTCATTACCGTGAGAGCCTTGAGTCGGAGGTCCGGGGCGCCTTTGGCGTGGCCGAGGGCACCAACCCGTTTGCCTCGCCACTGTCCTTCCTCACTGACCCGCCGGCCACTGGCCCGGCTGGCGACACCCAGCTGGCCCAGGCGGCCAACGCCACCGCGCCGGTGAGCAACGAGGCCGCCCCGGGTACCCTGACACCGGTCCCAGCCGACCCGCTGGCGACCGTAGCGCCGGGTGGCACGGCCGACGACTGGGCAGCCACCGTGACCGCCGGATGGGACTCCCTGGGCGCGGAGGCCACCACCGGCCCAGCCACCACCGTTCCAGCCACCACCGGTCCAGGAGCCACCCAGACCGGGCCGACCCAGTCGCCCGGGCCTGATGAGTCTCAGGCCGATCAGGCCGAGCGCGGTGTGACGGCCACGCCCGGCCAGCGGCCGGTGCCCCAACCCAATCCGGGCCCGGCGCCCTGGGCAGGGCTGGGCGTCGGCCCTGACGACCCCAGCCTCAACTAGCTCCACCCACTGCCATGGCGATCAGGCTGCCCAAGCGCAAGGCCAAACGGCCCGTTCCCGACACCATGACCCTGGTGGAGCACCTGAGCGAGCTCCGCCGCCGCCTGATCGTGTCCATCGTGGCCGTGCTGATCACCGGATCAGTGGCCTTTGGCCTTTACAACCACATCCTCCACTTTCTCACCGGGCCCTACTGCCAGGTCTCTCCCCACCATTGCCAGCTCTTCGTCACCGGGCCCCTCGACGGCTTCTCCATCCGGCTCAAGATTGCCGCCTATGGAGGGCTGTTCCTGGCCTCGCCGATAGTGCTGTGGGAGATCTGGAGGTTCATCACCCCGGGCCTCAACCCGAACGAGAAGCGCTACGCAGTTCCCTTCATCGTCGGTTCGATAACGCTGTTCACCATGGGTGCCACCCTGGCCTACTACACCTTCCCGCACGCCCTGCGCTTCCTCGGCCAGGTCGGAGGCCCGGACATCCAGGCGATCTACAGCCCCAACAGCTATCTCAGTCTGATAACCCTGCTGATGGTGGCCTTCGGGATAACCTTCGAGTTCCCGGTGGTACTGATATCTCTCGAGCTGGCCGGTGTTCTCACCACCGCCCGGCTGTCGCACTGGCGGCGATGGGCCATCGTCATAATCGTGGCCCTGGCGGCGGTGATCACTCCCAGCTCTGACCCGTTTTCCATGCTGGCCCTGGCCGTGCCCATGTGCATCTTCTACGAGGGCTCCATCATCGTCGGCAAACTGATGCACAAATGACCAACCAGGCGGGCCCGAAGGCTCCGACCACCCCGGGACCGCCGGCCGGGTCACGCTCGGGCTTTGCCGCCGCCCTCGACTTCGAACTCGACACCTTCCAGGAGCAGGCCCTCGACTCCCTTGACCAGGGACGCTCGGTGCTGGTGGCCGCCCCCACCGGATCGGGAAAGACGGTGGTGGCCGAGTACGCGGTGGCCAGGGCCCTGGCCGAGGGCGGCAAGGCCTTCTACACCACCCCCCTCAAGGCCCTCTCCAACCAAAAATACGCCGATCTGACTCGCCTCCTCGGCCCCCACCAGGTGGGACTGCTGACGGGAGACAACTCGGTCAATGGCGAGGCACCGGTCGTGGTCATGACCACAGAAGTGCTGCGCAACATGATCTACGCCGGGTCGCCGGTCCTGGCCGACCTGCGGGTGGTGGTCCTCGACGAGGTCCACTACCTGCAGAACCCGTACCGGGGAGCGGTCTGGGAGGAGGTGATCATCCACGCCCCCGACCAGGTCAGGCTGGTCTGCCTGTCAGCCACGGTGTCCAACGCCGAGCAGTTCGCGGCCTGGGTGGGCACTGTGCGCGGCGCCACCACCGCGGTGATCGAGGAGCACCGACCGGTCCAGCTCCACCAGCTGTACATGGTGGGGGACCGCAGCGCCCCGGATCTCCATCTCCTGCCCGCCTTCGTCGACGGCCGGCCCAACTCCGCCGCCCTGGCCCTGGACTCCGGGACCAGGCGCCGGTCCCAGGGATTGGGCCGCCGGCGACTGTTCCCTCCCCGGCGCACCGAGGTGGTGGAGCGCCTGGCGGCGGAGGCCATGCTGCCGGCCATCTACTTCATCTTCAGCCGTGCCGCCTGCGACGACGCGGTACGCCGCTGCCTGGATGACGGGGTTCGCCTGACCTCCGCCGAGGAGCGCCGCCAGATAAGAGCGGTGGCCGAGGCCAAGGTGGAAGGGCTGTCGGATGCCGATCTACGAGCCCTGGACTATGGGAGATGGCTGACCGGCCTGGAGGCCGGCGTGGCCGCCCACCACGCCGGGTTGGTACCTCCGTTCAAGGAGGCAGTCGAGACCTGCTTCACGGCATCGCTGGTCAAGGTGGTCTTTGCCACCGAGACCCTGTCGCTCGGCATCAACATGCCTGCTCGATCAGTGGTGATCGAGAAGCTCACCAAATTCACCGGGGAGGGCCACGACATGGTCACTCCGGGCGAGTACACCCAGCTCACCGGCCGAGCGGGACGCCGAGGGATCGACGAGGTTGGCTACGCGGTGGTGCTGTGGTCGCCCTTTGTCAGCTTCGAGCAGGTCGCCAGGTTGGCGTCGACCAGGTCCTATGCCCTCTGTTCGTCCTTTCGCCCGACCTACAACATGGCGGCCAACCTGGTCCGGCGCTACCGGCCCGACCAAGCCCGCCACCTGGTCAACCTGTCCTTCGCCCAATATCAGTCGGATGCCGACGTGGTGCACCTGGAGGCCCAGCTGGACAAGGCCAAGGCGGCCCTGGCCCAGGGCAACGAGCGTCGTGCCACCGAGGTTCGCCGCCTCAAGCGGCGGATCAAGGCCCGTACCGAGTCGCTGGCCCGCCAGTTCGACAAGGTGCTGGCGGTGCTGGAGGGCTGGGGCTTCGTATCCGACTGGGCCCTCACCGACGCTGGCCATCGCCTGACCCGGATCTACCACGAGGCCGACCTGCTGATCGCCCGGGCCCTGGGGGTCGGCCTGTTCGACGGATTGGACGCGGCGGGGGTAGCCGGCCTGGCGTCGGTGTTCACCTTCGAGGCCAGAGGATCGGCGCCCGCCCCACCTCCGAGGTTTCCCAGCCCTGGGCTGCTTGGTCGCTGGAAGTCGGTGGAGTCGCTTTCCCTCGAGCTGACAGCCATCGAGAAGGAGGTGGGGGTCCCTCCCACTCGGGGCCTTGATCCGGGCTTCATGGCCGCCGCGGTGGCCTGGGTATCGGGAGGCGATCTGGCCAAGGTCATCGCCCAGCAGGCCATGTCGGGCGGGGACTTCGTGCGCAACGTCAAGCAACTGATCGACCTGCTTCGCCAATTGGGTGAGGTGGCCCCCGACCCGGTGACCGCCAGGACGGCCCGTCAGGCGGCTGATGGGCTCTTTCGGGGCGTGGTGGCAGCATCCTCGGTGGTCGATGCCCACAGCTCCCAGGGGCTGGCCAGCTCCATACCGCTGGCACCGGGCTGACCGGGGATCCCACCGCTGCCAGCCGGCGCCTCGTAGTGTTCATTTGCCATGACGCCCTACGCCCACGAGATCTGGAGCACCCACGAGGCGGACATCCTGCGGCGTTACTTCACCAACCTCGACCAGCCAGTTTTCGCGCTGGTGAACCTGCCCGAGGTGGTCAAGGGTGCCCTGTTCGCCCGTTACTCCCGGTCGGCCAAGAGCCTACGCAGACTCTTCCTGGACGAGTTCGTAAGGGACCTGGACGTGAGCGGCGACCATACGGTGGACGCCACCGTGGGCCTGGAGCGGGCCGAGGATCTGTACGCCAAGGTCTTCCTGGAGTACGGGGACGACTCGGTGGCTCAGCTGGGAGGGGTGCACCTGGCCTGCGAGCAGGCCTCCAACCTGTTGACCAAGGTCCTGGAATGGGGTCGACTGATGGCCTACCTGGAGCAGTCCACCCGGTATGTGGCCTACGACGCCCGGCTGACCAGCGGCCATTTTCGCTATCACCGAGATCCCGAGGTGCTCGAATCGTCACTGGGCGCCCGCTACGTGGGGACCATGGATCGCCTGTTCGACACCTATGCCCGAATGTTGCCGGCGGTCCAGGCCCATCTCGCCAACCGCCACCCAAAGGCTCCGGGTGACTCCGACCTGGCCCATCGCCGAGCGGTGAGGGCCAAGGCGCTGGACGCCACCAGGGGCCTGCTGCCGGCCGGCACCCTGTCCAACGTCGGGATTTACGGTACCGGGCAGTCCTACGAGCAGCTGATCCTGCGGTTGCGGGCCCATCCGCTGCCTGAGGCCCACGCCTACGGCGAGTTGATGCTGGCCGAGTTGCGCAAGGTCATACCGTCGTTCCTGGTGCGGGTCGACCGTCCTGACCGAGGCGGGGCGTGGTCGGCCTATCTGGCAGCCAATCGCCGGGCCATGGAAGGCCTGGTCGCCGAGTGGTCCGAGCCGGGCGGCGAGCCGGGGGGCGAGGCGCCCTCGGTACGCCTGGTCGACTTCGACCCGGAGGGTGAGGACAAGGTGGTGGCGGCCATGATCGGGCCGTTCACCTCCTGGTCCGAGCACCAGGTGAGGGCGCGGGTGGCCGGACTGTCGGTCGAGGAGCGACAACGAGTAATGCGGGCCTATGTCGGAGAGCGGACCAATCGCCGACACCGCCCGGGCCGTGCGCTGGAGGCGACGGCCTACCGCTTCGAGGTGGTATCCGACTATGGAGCGTTTCGAGACCTCCAGCGTCACCGCATGCTGACCATCGAGTGGCAGGAGTTGGGCACCGACCTGGGCTACGAGGTGCCCGATGCGGTGGTGGAGGCGGGGATGGAGGGGGACTTCCAGGCGGCCATGGACGGCTCATGCCAGCTCCACCAGGCGCTCTCGGGCTCCTTTCCGGCCCAGGCGGGCTACGCCGTGCCGCTGGCCTACCGGATCCGCTATGTGATGCAGATGTCGGCCCGGGAGGCCATGCACGTCCTGGAGCTGCGGTCTGGTCCCCAGGGCCATCCCGCCTACCGACGAGTTGCCCAGGACATGCACCGTCTCATCGCCGAGCAGGCTGGGCACCGGGCCATCGCTGGGGCCATGCGCTTCGTCGACCACGCCAGCTACGACCTCGAGCGGTTGGACGCCGAGCGCCGAGCCGAGGGGCGCCACCAGGCCCGCTGAGGCTCCCGGCCAGGCGATATCCAGATTGTCTGTTGTATGTGAGGCTGGTGAGGCATAAGATGCTGAAGTGCATACGGTGCTGAAGTGCATACGGTGCTGAAGTGACCGGTTACCGCCGCGTCCTCAGCCTCGGGCGGACGCTCACCGCCGGTGCCGTATTCGCCACCTCTGCCACCTTGGCCCTGGGGCTGGCCCTGGGGCTGACCGGCGGATCGGCTGGCGCCCAGGCCCCCCACCGCAGCGGTCGTACCTACGTGGTCATCCGGGGGGACACCCTCTGGTCCCTGGCGGCCCAGAGCGGAGACACCGTGGGTCAGTTGGCCAAGGCCAACCGCATCACTGACCCCAATCACCTGAAGGCTGGCACCCGGCTGGTCATCCCGCCCCCGACCAAGACGCCGGCCAAGGCGACGCCGGCCAAAGCGAAGGCCAAGCCGCGCCAGGTGACCACCTCGGGATCGCAGGGCCCGGCGGCAGTGCTGCGCCGGCATCCCGAGCGGCTGGCCCTGGTGCCGGCTTTTCGGCGGGCGGCCACCGCTGACGGGTTGCCGACCACCTTGTTGGAGGCGGTCGACTGGCAGGAGTCCGGTTGGCAGAACCAGGTTGTCTCCTCGGCTCACGCCGTGGGGGTGGGCCAGGTCATGCCCAACACCATCCGCTTCGTGAACCAGGCCCTGGCTCCAGTGGTGCTCGATCCCTCCCTGGCCTCCTCGAACATCGCCATCGGTGCCTGGTACCTCGGCTACCTGCTGCGCCAGAGTCACGGCAACCAGCGCACCGCGGTGGCCTCCTACTACCAGGGACCCACGTCGGTGCAGGCACACGGCTTGCAGAGTGACACCCGCCGCTACGTCACCAGTGTAATGAGCCTCCAGCACCTGTTCGCTGGCTGACGAACAGGCCTGAACGCCCCCCCGCCAGGTGCGGCCCGAGGGGGGCGCCTTGCCGTATAGGCTCCGGCGCCGGACCGCCCGACCGGGAGATCCAGAACGCCTGACCAAGGGACGCAGTATGGCCAAAGAGCTCGACGAGAACAACGAAGCGGACGCTGAGCCAGAGGATCCCGACGAGGTCGATCTCGAAGGCGAAGCCGACGACGACAGCGATGACGACGACGATGACCTGGCTGACGACACCGATGACGAGGGTGACGTTGACGAGGGGGCAACCGTCGTGGCCCCTGTGGCCGCCACCACCGCGACGGCCGCCGAGGAGGACGAGGAGGACGAGGAAGAGGAACCCGACGACGAGGATGTCGAGGCCAGCCTGGACGTGATCCTGAAAGAGCGCCTGGTCGTCCCGGAGGAGGCTGAGGAGGACGAGGATACGGCGGCCGACACCGACGAGCGGCCGGAGGCGGCCAGCAAGGTGCTCCCCAAGCAGCCTGACGAGTTCGTGTGCCAGTCGTGCTTCCTGGTCAAGCATCCCACCCAGCTGGCCGACTCAGGCCGTATGCTGTGTCGCGACTGCCTTTGATCCGACTCATGCGTGGGTTGCGAATTCTCTCGCGCAAAAAGGAGCCCTAATGGCCGATAGGCCCAAGTCCCTCTTGCAATGGGCGCGCGACCTGGTTGTATATGCACCAGTGGGATTGGCCGTGGTGGCCGTAGAAGAGCTCCCCGACCTGGTAACGCGGGGCAGGGAGCGGGCGGAACGCCAGATGGCCACGGCTGCCATGGTCGGCAAGTTCGCCGTGTCTCAGGGCCAGAGGGAGACGCAGCGCCTGGTCTCGTCAGCCACCGAGCGCGTGAGGAAGCCATCCCGGCCGGCGACCCCTGAGCGCCCGCCGGCCTCACCGACGCCACCCCCGCCGTCGTCAACCGCCTCCCAGGCCTCACCGGCTCCGGCGCACGCCGCGTCGGGGAAGGTGGTCAAACCGGGGGAGGTGGATCAGCCGTTGCACCCCGGCCTGACCACTTCACTGGCCATCCCCGGCTATGACTCGCTGTCAGCCTCTCAGGTGGTGCAGCGCCTACCCGGCCTGACCAGCACCGAGCTGGAGGCAGTCCGGATTCATGAGGCCTCGCATCGGGGCCGCAAGACCATCCTCAACCGGGTGGCCCAACTACAGGCTGGTACCTGAGGCACAGTGGACTGGGGGATCGCGCCAGGGGTGGCCGCCAGGCCGGCTACCGCGGGTGATCTGGTCCACCTGGCCGAGCTGTACCGAGCCAGCCAGCACGCCCTGGTGGCCTGGCGAGGGGGCGACCTGTTGGTCGAACGCCAGGGCCTGGCGGAGCCATTGGTCGACAGTCCGGGGGCCCCGGCGGACAGACTGGGGCCCACAGCCTGGGTGGGAACGATCGATGATCAGGTGGTGGGTTGGGCCCAGGCCCACACTGACGCGTTGTCGTCCGGAGACCTGCTGGGGGCGATCGATGCCATCTTCGTGGAGGAGGCGGCCAGGGGCGTCGGAGTGGGCGAGGCCATGATGGACGCCATGATCCAGTGGTTCACCAGTCTGGGATGTACCGGAGTGGATGCCAGCGCACTTCCGGGAAGCCGGCAAGCCAAGGGGTTCCTGGAAACAGCTGGCTTCAAGGCACGACTCATCGTCATGCACCGCTCACTGCCCTCTTGCGGAGCTGCATGACCGGGCCCGAGCTGTGTGTCGGCGCGGTGGCGGTGCAAGACGACAGCTTGCTACTGATCCGCCGGGGCCATGGGCCGGCCGCCGGCCTGTGGGCCGTGCCCGGGGGCCGGGTGGAGGCGGGGGAGACCCTGGCCGAGGCGGTGGTGCGAGAGGTGGCGGAAGAAACCGGATTGGAGGCCATGTGCGATGCCCTGATCGGCTGGGTGGAACGCATTCAGGGCGACCATCACCTGGTCATTCTCGACTTCGCGGTAACCGTGCTGGATCCGCTTCAACCCACAGCCGGTGACGATGCGGCCGAGGCAGCCTGGGTCCAGCTGAGCTCAGTGGCCGAACTCGACCTGGTCGAGGGCATGGCCGAGTTCCTCCACGAGCACGGGATCATCGCTACCCTCGCCTGAGGCCGGCTCTGCTGAGATCGGCTCGCCTGAGGCCGGCTCGGCTGCTGACGGCGGCTCGGCTGCTGACGGCGGCTCGGCTGGTGACGGCGGCTCGGCTGGTGTCGGCTCGGCTGACTCGGGCGGCGGTGGCCGGCGGGTCTTGGGGGGCGCCGACCGGCCAGGCGCAGGTGGGGGAGGCCGGCGAGGACCGGGTGGGGGCGGCATGGACAGACCAAGCAGACCAGCCAGACCTGGCACCCGACCCGAGGCCCGCCTGGCTGCCTCCACCAGGGAGCGATCCGGATTTGGCGGCAGACCGGCTGGCTTGACACTTCGCCGGATCGGCGAATCGGCCACTGCGGCCAGCAGGGCCACCCACTCGTCGGGCGGCGTACCAGGTGCCATGGAGGCCCCGACGGCTTCTCCGAGGCGCACCGCCAGGTCAGCCGGAAAGCGAAAGCCCGGATCGGGCGGATGACTGGCCAGACGCAGGGCCTCCAACAGCCGGCCCTCGGACAGGGCCAGGTCGATCTGCTGCACCCACCGCTCCTGAAGGCTCGCAAGCCGGCGAGAGAGGGCGTCACGCAGGTTGGTGGCCAGCAACCGCCCGGCCTCGTCCCGGTTGCCTCCGCCACCGCTGTCGGCGCTGGCGACCACCGAGCGCAAGTCCCGCAGGCTGATCTCGTCGACCACGGCTGCCGCCGCCTCGGCCCGGTCCAGCCAGCCAGCCGCCTTGAGGCGGGGCAGCAACTGCTCGGCCATGGCTACGAGCGGTTCGCCATGGACCTCCGGAAGCCCCTCGGCTCGGGCTCGCTGCTTCTCGGCCTGTACTGCTTGGCGCACCGCCGGCAGCCCGCCCCGTAGGACCTGCTCAGCAATCGGTTGCTGCTCGGGAGGAAGGCTGGCCACCAGGGCATCTCGATGGGTGGTGGCCGGCTGGAACCGCTTGGGCCCACCCTGCCGGCCGCCAGCGTGGGAAGCCGAGGCCGGGTGACGCTCGGCCCGCCGGCCATTGCCTGACTGGCCGCTACCGGTCCGATCTGGAGCAGCCCGGGGGCGCGTCGGACGATCACCGCCAGCGCGGCCGTCGGTCGACAAGCTGGGGCGCGGCCGTCCAGTGTCCCGGCGCCGCTCCGGCCCGGTGGCGCCAGGGCGCTCGTCCCGGTTGCCGGTGGACGGCTCCGAGCCGGCCGTAGTTGCCTGGTCCCGGTTGGGTCTTGTGGGCTGGTCTCGCCGCTCCGGGCGATCACGCCGATCCCGTCGCTCCGGGCGATCGCGCCGGTCACCGCCGCCCTCTGATCGTTGGGAGGCGCGCTGCGTCTTGGGCGTCGATGTCCTGGACGTCAGGGACGTCGTCACCCCGGGCTGTTCTGGGCGAGATGGCCCCTTGATCTCCAGGCGAGCCGCCTCTGTGCGCCCCGGGCGGGGCGCCAGTACGGCGGAGACGGTGATGCCGTCGACCCCGAAGTCGGCGTCTGCCCGCACCACATCACCGACCTTGGCTCCCTCGTGGAGCAGCGACCCGTCGAGGACACCCTTGGGCTGGCGAGCACCGGCGGCTCGCCATGTCCAGGTGCCGTCGCTCTGCCGGCTGGTCAGCTCTACTTCTATGCGGTGCGCCATTCCATGCTCACGCTAGCCCGGAGTCACACCGGCGCAGGACAACGCCCAGCGCAGGTCAACGGCATAGCCTGCTCTACGTGAGCCTCCGACAGGCCCCCGCTCGGGTATTGGAAAGCCCTGAGAGGGCTGCTGGACCAGCGATGCGCAAGCCGGCCTCGGATCCGCGGCCCCGTTGGTGGCGTGAGGTGCTGCTGGTGGGAGTGCTCTACGAGCTCTACGAGCTCACCAGTGACCAGACCTCCGGTACCAGGCGACTGGCCGCTCACCACGCCCACCAGCAGATCCGGGTGGAGCGAATGCTGGGGCTGTTCCACGAGCGCCAGGTCCAACACTGGTTCACAGGCAATCGGAGCCTGATCGGGGCAGCCGACATCTATTACACCACCATCCATTTCGTGCTGCCGGTGGCGGCGTTGGTGGGGCTGCTGTGGCGAGCGCCCGCCAGATACCGCCCCTGGCGCAACGCCTTGGCCTGGATGACCGGCATCAGCCTGGCCTGCTTTGCCCTCTTCCCGTTGATGCCACCCCGGCTACTGCCGCCCAGCTTTGGCTTTGTCGACACCTTGAGCGCAGTGGGCGGAGCCGGGACCCTCGACTCGGCGCTGATGAGAACCGCCGGCAACGCCTTCGCGGCCATGCCCAGCCTGCACATCGGGTGGGCCCTGTGGTGCACCTTCGCCCTGGTGCCGGTGGTCCGGCAACGCTGGATCAAGGCTCTACTGGTCGCACACCCGGTGGTGACCCTCTTCGTGGTCACCGTTACCGCCAACCACTTCTTTCTCGACGTGATCGGTGGTGCGGTGGTCTTCGGCCTCGGGGTGGGCCTGGCCTTCCTGGCCCAGGAGTTCACACCGATGACTCGACTGCCTCAGTGGGCCCGGTCTCGGTGGGAGCCGTCCCGTCGTCGGCGTGGGGCAGGTGCTCGGCCGGGATGACACCGAGCCTTCCAGCCTGATAGTCCTCCATGGCCTGGAGGATCTCGGCCCGGGTGTTCATCACGAACGGGCCGTAGTGGGCTACCGGCTCGCGGATCGGCAGGCCCCCCAGCACCAGAACCTCCAAGGTGGGGGAGTGACCATCCTGCACGGCAGCGGCGGCCAAGCTGAGGTCTTCACCGGCACCAAAGACAGCCAGTTGACCGGCAACCAAGGGGCGACGCTCGGCTCCGGCACTGCCTTGGCCGGCCAACACGTACGCCAAGGCATTGAAGCCTGGCGGCCAGTGCAGGGTCAGCCGGGCACCCGGGCTCACCGTGGCGTGGACCAGGATGATGGGGGTGAAGGTCGAGCCCGGCCCGACGTGGCCGGCCAGCTCACCGGAGATGATCCTGACCAGTGCCCCGCCGTCGTCGGAGGACGCCAGGGTGGTCTGGTCGCCTCGTAGGTCTTGATAACGCGGCAGATTCCACTTATTGGCCCTGGGTAGGTTCACCCACAGCTGTACACCGTGGAAGAGACCGCCCGAGGTCACGAGGGCCTCCGGGGGGGTCTCGATGTGCAGGATGCCGCGGCCAGCGGTCATCCACTGGGTGTCACCATTGGTGATCAGGCCGCCGCCGCCGTTGGAGTCGTGGTGCTGAAAGGTGCCGTCGATCA